>Ga0224500_10001202_pt1 | contig 15738 bp, 14 predicted proteins | sample SF_Oct11_sed_USG_FD_168126 | JGI IMG/M metagenome (GOLD analysis project Ga0224500, IMG submission 168126) | Sediment microbial communities from San Francisco Bay, California, United States - SF_Oct11_sed_USGS_4_1 | ecosystem: Environmental > Aquatic > Marine > Sediment | place: USA: California... | reverse complement strand
GCCGGCGGCTGGGCGGATTCGGTATCGACCGCCTCTTCGACGACGTCAGGTTCCTGCACTACGGGTTCCTCTCGCGAGCAGGCGACCAGCGAAAGGCCGAGTATCAAGGCAAGCAATGGGGTGGCATTGGTGTGTTTCATGCTATCGATTTCCGCTAAGAACTGGTGTCAGACAGAGAGGATTGAAATTGGTTTAGACCAAGAGCATCCGGACTTCGCGCCGGCAGGCTATTTCAGGCCCTGGATATAGGAGGAGACGTCGACGATATCCTTTTCGCTAAGGCGCAGGGCGATATCCCGCATGACTTTCGTCGGACCGTCGGACTTGCGGTTTCCGGCGGCGTAGTCGCGCAGCTGCTTTGCCGTATAGCTGGCATATTGACCGCGCAGAGACGGGTAGGACGCTGCCGGGTTGCCTCGGCCGGTGGGGCCATGGCAGGCGATACAGGCCGGAATGCCGTTTTCCTCATCGCCACCGCGATACAGGTGTTCGCCGCTGTCGACCGTATCCGGATCGGCGACCGGTTTTGCCGCCGCAGTCTGAGCTTCGTAATAGGCGGCCAGGTCACGCATGTCCTGATCATTCAAGGCCAGCACTTGGGTCGACATGAGAGGATCGACACGAGTCTTGTTTTCGCCTTTGGCGTCTCCCTTGAATGCCAGCAACTGCTCATACAGGTAGTTGGCGTGTTGTGCGGCAATGCTCGGCCACATGGGGTTGACGCTGTTGCCGTCAGCACCGTGGCAGGCGCCGCAGGTCAGAGCCTTCGACTTGCCTGCCTCGGCCGAGCCCCCGGCGAGATTCTCGGATTGCGCAACTCCGGCAACCAGCACAAACAACAATCCAAACGCAGCACAGCAGTTTTTCATATTCTTCAACCGTTACAGTGACCCGGCGGCAGTGCCACCGTCCAAGGGGTATCTAAAGAGATTTTGCTGCCTGATCAGTCCGCGGAACCCGGGTCCGGGATCTGATCGGTCTACCACATCACCGGCGGCAGGATCCGGCAGGTGGCCTTGCTGCGTGGTGCACTAGCCGTCAGTATAGGCACTGGTATCTCCCGCACAGCAGCCCCAAATTATACACATATCGGGGCCTTATCCCATGTCGCAATACCCTGATGCACATTTCGTTTCGAGTGCCAATGCGCCCGGCCAGTTCGTGCCGGACGATGGCCGTGAGGTAGCCGTGGCCGGCCGCTCGAATGCCGGCAAATCGAGTGCTATCAACGTCATCGTAAACCGCAGGCAGTTCGCAAGGACCAGCAAGACGCCGGGCAGAACGCAACTGGTCAATTTTTTCAGCCTTGCGGAAGGGAAGCGTCTCGTGGACCTGCCGGGCTATGGCTTTGCCAGAGTTTCGGACGATATGCGGCGGCACTGGGGAGAATTGCTTGAGCACTATTTCGAGCATAGGCAAAGCCTTTGCGGCTTATTGCTGGTTGCCGATGTGCGCCGTGGATTGACAGATTTCGATCGCCGCATGCTGGGATTCGCCAGCCAGGTCGAGATCCCGGTGCATCTGCTGTTGACCAAGGCCGACAAACTGAAGCGCGGCCAGGCCGCAAAGGCTTTGCTGGAAGTTCGCAAAGAACTCGGTTCTGCAGCGAGTGCGCAGCTTTTCTCGGCGCTGGATCGCCAGGGGCTGGACGAGGCGCGACAGGTGCTGGATACCTTGTTGCAGGACCGAAGCCTTGCGCAAAAATAGCAAACACCAGGGGACGAAAACAAAAAGCCCCGGACCTCAGAAGGTCCGGGGCCAGTAACGCAACCGGCTTGGGGAAACCGAGTTGCCCGCCCGTCTAGGGAGGTAAACGGGCAAGTGACTAAAGCACTCAGGAACTTGGAACAGAATGCCCGTTCTTAGTTCCGTGATGAATTAAGACATTGATTTTTATATAAAATTAGTGAGCCTGATCCCAGTTGCTGCCAACTCCGGCATCAACCTGCAGCGGCACCCGGAGGCTCGCCGCGTTGCTCATCAGCTCAACCACTTTGGCGCTGACCTCCTCGACCGCTTTCTCTTCGACTTCGAAGACCAGTTCATCGTGAACCTGCATGATCATGCGTGCCGGCGCCTGATCGGTCTCCAGCCAGCCGTGCACGGTGATCATCGCTTTCTTGATGATATCCGCTGCCGTTCCCTGCATTGGCGCATTGATCGCGCTGCGCTCGGCATATTGCCTACGCTGTGCATTTCGATCGTTGATTTCCGGCAGGTACAGGCGCCTGCCGAACACCGTCTCGACGAAGCCCTTGTCCCGAGCGTTGCTACGCACTTCGTCCATGAACTGTTTTACGCCCGGATAGCGTTCGAAATACAGATCGACGTATTCCTGCGCCTCACCGCGACTTATGCCGAGTTGCTTCGCGAGGCCAAATGCAGACATACCGTACATCAGGCCGAAGTTGATGGCTTTGGCGGAGCGGCGCTGGTCCGCCGTTACGTCCCCGAGCGCCAGTCCGAATACTTCGGCGGCGGTCGCCTGATGAATGTCCTGCTGGTCAGCGAATGCCTTCAACAAACCGGCATCTTCAGAAAGATGCGCCATGATGCGCAGTTCGATCTGCGAGTAGTCGGCCGCCAGCAACACGTGGCCGGGTTCGGCGATGAATGCCTGGCGGATTCGGCGTCCTTCCGGCGTCCGGATGGGAATGTTCTGCAGGTTGGGGTCTGTCGATGAAAGCCGCCCGGTTGCCGCAACGGCCTGGTGATAGGAGGTGTGCACCCTTCCCGTGTCCGCATCGATCTGTAGTGGCAGCTTGTCGGTGTAGGTGCTTTTCAGTTTCGCCACGCCCCGGTATTCGAGGATGACGTCGGGCAACTCGTAATCGGCCGCAAGCTCCTGCAAGACATCTTCGGCCGTCGATGGTTGACCCTTCGGGGTCTTGCGCACGACCGGCAATCCGAGTTTCTCGAAAAGGATTTCCTGAAGCTGTTTGGGCGAACCGAGGTTGAACGGGCCGCCGGCGATTTCATGGGCCTTTTTCTCCAGCCCGATCATCTTTTCGGCAAGTTCACCGCTTTGTTTCTTCAGCATTTTCCGGTCTATGAGTACGCCGGTTTCCTCCATCGCCAGGAGCACCGGAACGAGTGGCTGCTCGACAGTTTCGTAAAGATTCCTGAGATCGGGAATCTTTTCGAGCTCGGACCAGAGGTGCTGGTGCAGCCGGAGCGTGATGTCGGCATCTTCGGCCGCATAGGGTGCGGCCTCCTCGAGCGCCACCTGGTTGAACGTAATCTGCTTGGCGCCTTTTCCCGCAACATCCTCGTAATGAATCGTATTGACACCCAGATAGTGTGCCGCGGTCGAGTCCATGTCGTGACGCGTGGCGACACTGTTCAGCACATAGGATTCGAGCATCGAATCGAACCGGATGCCTCTCAAGCGAATCCCGTAGCGCGCAAAGATATGCGCGTCGTATTTCAGGTGGTGACCGAGCTTGGCGCGTTTCGGGTCTTCGAGGGTCTCGCGCAATTCGCCAAGAACGGCATCGCGGTCGAGTTGCTTCGGTGCGCCGGGATAATCGTGGGCGAGAGGAATATAAGCGGCTTCGCCGATTTCTACTGCGACGGAAATCCCAACGATGTCCGCCTGCATGTAATTCAGGCTGTTGGTCTCGGTGTCGACAGCCAGCAAATCCGCCTTTCGAATTTTTTTCAACCACTTGTCGAGGGCGTCTTGCGTCAGTACCGTTTCGTACTCGCCCTTGACGTTTTTTGCCGGCTCCACGGGTGCTGTCGCGACGACACCGTCGGTATCGCCGCCCAAATGTCTCAGCAGGGATTTGAGTTCGAGGCGTGTGTACAGCTCTTTCAGCGCATCAATATCGCCCGAGCCGATTTTTAACTCGTCGAGCTGAACCGGCAGATCGATTTCCTGGTGAATCGTCGCCAGCTTGCGCGACAATTCGAATTGCTCAAGGTTATCCCGCAGGCTTTCTCCCACCTTTCCTGTTATTTCGGCAGCTTTCTCGACGATCGTGCCGGCATCGCCGTATTCGTTCAGCCATTTTGCCGCCGTCTTGGCGCCAACTCGCGGCACACCGGGTATGTTGTCGGACTTGTCGCCGACCAGCGCGAGGTAATCGATAATCTGTTCCGGGAATACATCGAACTTCTGCTTGACACCGTCACGATCAAGCACCGACCCGGTCATGGTGTTCACCAGCGTAACGTTGTCGTCGACGAGCTGCGCCATGTCCTTGTCGCCGGTGGAAATCAGCACATCCATGCCCTTCGCGACCGCACGGCGGCTCAACGTGCCGATCACGTCATCCGCTTCCACGCCTTCGATACGCAGCAACGGCAGCCCCATGGCCGGCACGGCATCCAGCACCGGCTGAATCTGTGCGCGCAGCTCGTCCGGCATGGGCGGGCGGTTGGCTTTGTACTGTTCGAACATCTCATCGCGAAAGGTCTTGCCCGGCGCATCGAATACGATAGCGATGTAGTCGCAGGGCTCCTCCCTGATTAGTTTGTTCAACATGTTGAGCACGCCGTGTACGGCGCCGGTTGGTTCACCTGTGGAACTCGACAAAGGGGGCAGGGCGTGGAAGGCCCTGTAAAGATAGGATGAGCCGTCCACAAGGACGAGTCTGGGCTTGCTCATGGAACGGATTCGTTTCCTGTCGCGCTATTGAAAGTGTCGGCTATTCGGGGTCTTGCCCGTTTTCGTCGTCTTCGTCGTCTGTCCTGTCGACCTCGGGCTGCGACTCTTTTGCCGGAACTTCTGTCTTGATTTCACTGGGATTGCCCGGCAGATACAGCGGGCCTTTCTGGCCGCATGCTGTTATCAGCAAAAATGCGAAGAGTGACAGTAGTGCGTTACGAATATTGCCTGGCTTTAGCATTGTCGTGGACCGTGTTTTTTTGTTTGCGATCCGCATCATATACCAGAAGCACAAGGCATCTGTCGCGCAGCGTCAGTCCAAAAGCTACTTTGCGTATTTTTCTGCGACCCGGCGATAAGCTTCGCGAAACGGGATGCCTTCGCTGGCAACGATTCGATAGGCTTCTTCAGCGGCATTCAGGCTTTCGTCCAGCACTATGTTCTGTGGCGCGAAGCGCATCGTGTCGATTACGTAAGCCATGACGTCGACACTGTCGATGACGAGGTCGATGGCGCGGAAGGCCGGCGGTTTAAGCCGCTGCAGGTCGCGTTGATAGCCTGACGGCAGTTTGGCAATCACCATCAACGACTCGTTCAGGCAGGCGATTGCGGTCGCCGATGCACCACGCACCAGTTCGAGTACATCCGGATTGCGTTTCTGCGGCATGATGGAGGAGCCGGTTGTTACCTGGGGAGCAAGCTCGACGTAAGCAAACTCCTGCGTATAAAAAAGCAGCAGGTCACTGGCGAGGCGCGACAGGTCGAGCATTACAAGAGATATCTCGAACAAGAGACCGCTTTCGCCTTTGCCGCGCGATAATTGAGCTGCAGTCACCGGGTTTTGGGTCTCTGCAAACCCCAGCTTCTTCGTCGTCAGTTCGCGATCGAGATTCAGGCCGGGCGTGCCATAGCCGGCAGCGCTTCCCAGCGGGTTCTTGCTGAGGCGCCGCTTCGCCGACTTCAGTCCGTCGACGGCGTCGGAAAAGGCTTCGTGGAATCCGCCGCACCAGAGGGCCACGGACGAGGGCATCGCATGCTGCATATGGGTGGTGCCGGGCAGTGCCGTATCACCCTGTCGTTTCTCGAGTTGTTGCAGCGAGTCGCACAGTCCCTGCACGTGGTTGACGATTTCGTCGCAGGCATCGCGCAGGTACAGGCGCAACGCCGTCAGGACCTGGTCATTGCGGGAGCGGCCGAGATGCAATCGCCCGCCGGCCGGGCCGATCAGTGCAGTGAGCCTCGACTCAAGCGCGGTATGTACGTCCTCGTCTTCAAGCTGGATTTGCCATGCTTCCGCAGTGAACTGATGTTCGAGTTCCCGCAGGCCATTGCAGATCAGCTGACAGTCTTTTTCGCTGAGCAAATTCTGTTTGGCCAGCATTTCCGCATGTGCGATCGAGGCGCGAACGTCGTAAGAAACCAGTCGCTCGTCGAGCAGGTAATCCTCGCCCGCAGTGAAGTGCAGCACTCGTTGATCGAGAGGCAATCCTTTTTCCCAGAGCCTGCTCACGACGTCGGCCCTGCCGATGCCTGTTCGGCAGGCGTCAATGCCGCAATGTCGTTGACGATGAGTGTTCCGGTACCCTCGTTGGTGAATACTTCGAGCAACAGGCTGTCCGGCATCTTGTAGGATATGACGTGCACACGACTGACGCCGTTCGCCAGTGCTGCATCGATGGCAGACGCCTTCGGCAGCATGCCGTCGGCGAGTTTGCCGGCATCACGCAGCTTTTTCAGTGCGGCACGATCGATGTACGAGATCAGGGAACGCGGATCGCTGATATCCGAGAGAATGCCCGGAGCGCCGGTGGCGAGGATCAATTTCTCCGCATTTAGCTCGCCGGCAATCGCAGCAGCGACGGTATCGGCATTGATGTTTAGAATCGTTCCGGTCGAGTCGCAGGACAAAGGACTGACGACCGGCATCAACCCGTTATCCAGTTGCTTGTGCAACACGCTGGCATCCACGCCGTCGATGTCGCCAACGAATCCGTAGTCGATCGGGCTCTGTCCTTTCCTGGCAACCGGCGGGCGCCGGTGCGCGCGAATCAATCCGGCATCGATGCCACTGATGCCGACGGCCGGAATTTCCAGATCACGGCAAGCTGCCAGGATTCGTGTGTTGATTTGCCCGTTCAGTACCATCGTAGCGACGTCGAGCGACGGTCCGTCCGTTATCCTCCTGCCGTCGATAAACTTTGTGTCGAGACCGAGTGCACCGGCGAGCGCGGTGGATTGTGGTCCCCCGCCATGCACAAGCACCACCCGGATGCCCACCTGGTGCAGAATGCCGACCTGCTCCATCAGCGTTCGCGTACTCTCCGCATCTGCAAAAATCTCGCCGCCGGCTTTCAATACGAAGATCTTGTTTTTGAATAGGCGGATATACGGAACGGCGTGCCGCAGCGCAGAAACCACGACTGCGCGGTCCTGGTTCATGCTCACGATTTTCTGCCGAGCATCTGGTGCAAGACCGCCATCTGGGCCAGCATGCGATTGCGCGCTTCGTGGATCACGACGCTTCGCGGTCCGTCTAGCACCCGTTCGCTGACCACGACGCCACGACGTACCGGAAGGCAATGCATGAAGCGACAGTCGTCCGCAGCATTGCCGAACCAGGGATCGTCGACGCACCAGTTGTCCAGCGGATTGCGCAGATCACGGTCGCCGTTACGGTCGCCATAGAATTTCGTCGACGACCAGGACTTCGCGTAAATTACCTGCGCCCCCTCCATTGCATCCTTCCTGTCAGCGGTTTCGCGAACGGAGCCACCGGAAATTTCCGCTGCCTCGCGTGCCCGCTTCATGATGGAATCCGGAAGTTCGAAGCCCTCGGGCCGGAGCACCGTTACGTCCATGCCGCGGTAGGCCGCCATGTGTACGGTCGCAGCCGGGACCGCCAACGGCAACGGCCTGGGGTGGTACGCCCAGCTCAACACGAATTTTCCGCCGGACGCCGGAATCTTGAGGTCATCCATCGTCTTCCAGTCGGCAAGGCTCTGGCATGGGTGGTTGATTGCCGATTCCATATTGATGAACGGTTTGTCGACGAGGCTGGTCATGGCGTTGAATTCGGTATCGGCAAGGTCGTAGTCAATGCTCTTGCGCTCGGCAAATGCGCGAATTCCTATCGCATCTCCATAAGATGCAATGACCGGAACTGCCTCGCGAATATGCTCCGCCGCCGCGCCGTCCATTACGATTCCCGGGCGCGTCTCCAGGCCGTGAATGGACATGTCAGGCGAGATGACAAAGGATCCGCCACCGAGGCGAACCATCGCAGCCTGAAACGATGCCAGCGTTCTCAGTGACGGACTCAGGAAAAGCAGCGACAGCACCTTGCCGCGCAACGCATCCGGCTCCGGTTTCGCATCCAGCCGATTCGCGAGTTCGATTAAGCCTTCAATTTCGTCGACAGAAAAGTCGGCAAGGTCGTTAAACGCTTTCATTGTTGCTTCCTTGTCATGTGCAATGATTATTGGTTTCAGGTTTTCGGAACAATCTCGGCAAGCGCTTGTGACAGCCTTTGTACATGTCCGGATTGCAAAATGAGTGGCGGTAACAGTCGCAGTACATTCGGGTCCGCGCTTGTTCCCGTCAATATGTCGTGGTCCAGCAAATGCGCCTGGATTTCACTTGCGGGTCGGTCACAGACAAGCCCTAGCAGCAGGCCCATGCCCTGGATCGATTTCACCGGGCCGACGATGCAGTGTTCGCGAATCTCCGCTTCACGCAGCCGCACGTTCTCCAGCAGTTTCTCGGCAAGAATGGTTTCTATGACAGCGATCGTCGCCGCTGCCGCCACCGGCCCGCCGCCGAACGTCGTTCCCAGGTCACCCGGCTTGATTGCGGCGGACAGCTCTTCATCAACGAGCAGCGCCGAACAGGGGATGCCGCCTCCCATCGACTTCGCCGTTGTCAGCATATCCGGCTGCACCTGGTAAACCTGCACGGCAAAAAACTGCCCCGATCTGCCCATTCCGCTTTGCACTTCGTCGGCGATGAGCTGCACACCGCAGGCGCGCGTCGCTTGTCGCAACGCGGTTACAAATTCCGCGGAAAGATCGAACGCGCCGGCGACACCCTGCACCGGCTCGAATATGACGGCAGCGACGTCCGAATCGATCATCGCATGCGCGGCGTCGACGTCGTTGCGCGGAATGAATTCCACGTCGAATGGCAAATACGGGAAGCCATACCAACGCGAGGCGGAGTTCCAGGTAACCGCGGCTGCGGCTGCAGTTCGTCCGTGAAAGCCCTGGGTAAGCGCAAGAATTTTCTTGCGTCCGCTGATCATGCAGGCGATTCGCAGGGCGTTTTCATTGGCTTCCGCGCCACTGTTGACGAAAAACGCGCGGCTGAGGTTTTGCGGTGCGATCGACACCAGCGCTTCCGCAGCCCGCGCACGTATGTCCAGCGGCACGGCATTGCTCTGGAACAGCAGTCGCTGGCTCTGTTCCTCTATGGCTTGCATCAGTCTTGGGTGACCATAACCCAGCGCTGCTACGGCATGGCCGCCATACAGATCCAGAATGCGCCGTCCGTCGCTGGTGAATATGTCGCAGCCGGACGCGCGTTCTGCGACAAACGGAAACTGCGCATACACCGGAATGGTTGCTGCCGATTCCCGCTGCCGTGCATCGGCGCCGGTTTTCTTGTTCGTTGCCGGGATCACGCGATCAGGTCCATGCTGGCGGTGAAGTCAGGAGGCCGCTGCTTTCCGGCAGGGACCAGAGGCGGTTCATCCATTGAATAGCGCCACCGGCGGCGCCCTTGACCAGGTTGTCAATCGCGCACATGACGACGACAGTGTCGTCTTTCACGACCACCCCGATCTGTGCGTAATTGCTCGCAACGACATCTTTCAGGCGCGGAATTCCTTCAATTACGTTGACGAACTCGCAGTCTGCGTACTGCTCGTCGAAAGTCGATCTGATGTCATCGGCATGGCTGGTGTCAATCAGCTTTGCCTGAACAATTACGTATATGCCGCGCGCGAACGGTCCGGATTGCGGAACGAAATTGACAGCTATCCTGTGGGTTGTGGCTTTCTCGATCAGCCGTTCGACTTCGGGCACATGACGATGTGACAGTGGCTTGTATGCATACAGGTTGCTGTGGCGTTCCGGATGATGGGTGCCATCCTGTGGGTTCTTGCCGGATCCGGTGCTGCCGGTGACACCGGTGACAAACAGCGTGCTTTCGGTAAGTCCCGTTGCCGACAGCGGAACGGATGCAAGCAGCATTGCCGTCGCAAAACAACCGGGATGCCCCGCGTGAGCCGCCGGCGAATTCGGTTCGTGTTCCGGCAGCGCACAGAAGAACTCCTTGAGCAGGCGCGGCTTCGGGTGCTTGATGCCGTAGATGCGTTCGAAGTCTCCGACGTCGGAGAAGCGAAAGTCTGCCGACGAGTCGACGACGTGAACGTTCAGATCGCGTTTGGCAGCTGCCTCCAGGGCCGACGCGACCGCGTCGGCAGACGCACCGTGAGGTGCGGCCGAAAACAATGCGAGGTCGATTCCCCGATCGATATCGTCGACCCAGCTACAAGGGTTGGCGAACAAAACGCGCGGGTAGGCGGCAGCGAGGTGTGGAAACATGTTGCCAATGGCTTCGCCGCTTCGGCTGCCGGACACGGCTGCGGCGAGGCGAAACACAGGGTGCGCGTGCAGGAGCCGCAGCAATTCTCCACCAACATAGCCGGTCGCGCCCAGCACAACCGCATCGATTCTCTTCATTCCGCTTTCACCTTGCCTGACAAGCGCAGACGCTCGGCGATGAGATCGCCAAGCGCCGCACCGTTGGTCATCGCATTAATTGCCGACAGTGACATGCGTTTGTTTATCTGTCCGATGCCGACCGCATTATCCGTCGCCGGTCCGGTGACTACGGCTGGTTCGATGCCGAACTGTTCGCGCAAAATTTTCGCGCCGCCCCATGCCGCAACCGGATCGTTTGCGCAGAGTATGACGGCGGTAAATGCTTCGCGAATAGTTTCGTCTTCGAGTATCGCCTCGACTCCGTAGGCACCCAGCAGGCCATCGCCGAGTTCGATAACGATTACGTCCGGCCGGAATTCCGCGAGCCCCGACAATAACGAACGCGTAAGTGCGGGGCCGTTTGCTTCCGTTGTCGCGACGATACCGAGGTCCGAAAAGATCATTGTTTCCTGGGCGCCCGCGTCTTCCATCGCAAGAATATCCCGGCGCAGTGAGACCCCGGTTGCCTTGCACGCTGCAACGTGAAGGCCTAGGTGGCGCAGCCGACTGACAATCGCGCAGGCGGCCGCCGTCTTGCCGGAGTCCATGCAGGTGCCTGCCAGCGCTACGACCGGAATTCCCCGCGTGTCCAATACAACATCGGGATCCAGTGTCCTGGAGCCGACCCGCGCAGGCACGCCGATGCGCTCACCCAGAAACGGGAAGTGCAGCACTGTCCCGAGTACCTCACAGTCGAACGGCGGTCCGACGTCCGGGTTTGCCGAGTCGCAGATGCCCATTACGCCGCCGATGTTAAGGATCTGGATCACCGAACCGACCTGCAGCGACGTCGGCAGGTAGCCCGAATAGCCCAGCAACGCCTTGCGGTGCCCCAATGCACCGACGACGATATCTCCCTGGTTGACCGTTGCCATTCTGCCGCTCGTCAGTTCGAGCTGGTTGTAGCGATTCTTGTTATTGAGCACGCGAACCGCGATCAGCACACCTTCCTCGCAGGGGATTTCGTCCGAAACCCGAAGCTCCTGGCTGAGTTTGCTGTGCTGGGCGACTGACGCGACCTTGTCGACAAATACACTACGCATCGGCGGGGCTCTTGCCTGCGGCCCGCGTTTGCAGCGTACCTGTCAGGGCCAGGATTCGCGCATAGCCAAGTGTATCGGTCGCCGTCCATTCGCCCGCGGACTCTCCGTACACTCCCCGGGTTGCCGCCAGCAGGGAATGTGGCGAACTGCTGCCATTGATGAACAGGTTGCCGGGACGCAGCGTGAACGACACTTCGCCCGTAACGCGCTGTTGCGATGACAGCAGCAACGCCTCGATGTCGCGTGCCGCGAGATCGAGCTGCTTGCCTTCGTGAACCATATCGCCGTAAATCGCTGCAACCGTATCCTTGACCCGCGCCTGCTGAGCGCTGAGTACGAGTTTTTCGAGTTCGCGGTGCGCCGTAATGAGAGTGATCGCTGCCGGAGCTTCGAAGGCAACCCTGCCTTTCGTCCCGAGTACCGTGTCGCCGAGATGAATGCCGCGACCGATTCCATAGGCGCCAGCCATCGACTCGAGTTTCTCGATTAGTTTTACCGGCTGCATGGCTTGGCCATCCAGAGACACTGGTATACCGCCGCGAAACCCGAGGGTGTGTGTCGAACTCTCTAGCGGCTTCGAAAACGCATTACTCGACAACACCCAGGCCTCCTCCGGAATCGATCCCGCCGATGTCAGGGTTTCCTTGCCGCCGATCGTGATTCCCCACAGCCCGCGGTTGATCGAATAGGCTGAACCCTGGTCCGGCAATGGGAGTCCGTGCTCTTTCAGGTATCGAATTTGTTCATCGCGCTTCCAGTTGTTGTCCCGTACCGGGGCAAGTACCTGCAGATCCGGATTCAGCGTGCGCAACGCCACCTCGAAACGCACCTGGTCATTGCCGGCTGCCGTGCAACCATGGGCAACCGTCGTTGCGTTGCGCATCAACGCCAGCCGCGCAAGTTCCGCGGCCTGCAGGCCGCGCTCGGCGCCGACGCACAGCGGGTAGAACTGACCGCGAAGAACGTTGCCCGCGATCAGAAAACGAAGGACCGAATCAAAGAAAGCGGATTTGCAATCGAGCAATACGTGTTCGCTTGCACCGAGTGCGACGGATCGCTGCCGCAGCTTTGCCGCAGCGTTTGCATCGATACCGCCGGTATCGACCGTGGCAGTAATGATTTCCCGGCCATGGTTTTCCTTGAGCCAGGGCACGCAGAAGGACGTGTCCAGGCCGCCGGAAAAGGCGAGGATGATCGGTGATGTGTCGGCAGTCACTTCTTGCTCCGGGTGGATTGAATAAATCACCAGTGACGGGACGTTGCGCGCCCTATCTTGCTGATCAGGTTTCTTTGTGCTGCAGCGCCTGCAGTCGCCGTGAAAACGGTATCGTCACCGCCGACATTGCCGACGATCTCCGGCCACTCGCAACGGTCCAGTGCAAGCGCCACACGCTGTGCGGCGCCAATTGCGGTGCGAATGACCAGCAGGTTCGGTCCCGCGGATTTCAGGTCGCGCAATAGGTCGGCTACCTGGGCCAACTCGTCATCGCCGACCGAGCCAGCGTCGGGCAGCGTGTAGCCGCCGCTGGTCTTGATAGCGCCTATTTCCCGAAGATCGCGGCTAACACTCGATTGAGTAGCAACAAAGCCCTGCGCACGCAGCGCGGCTACCAGCGATTGCTGGTTTGCGGCTGGGCCCGAGACAAGCAAGCGGCGGATGGCGCTACGGCGGTCCAGCTGGATTTCATTTGAATTCGGCATGGCGATACGTGCATAAATATGTGCATATAAGTAACGTGATGCGCATAACATGTCAAGCGATTATTGCCGATTCGGCCGCGTGTATTGCTAGTATGCGCGATCTTTCGAATGGAGAGCCGGCGTGCCCCTACCCCAAACTGTCGAAATCGAACCCGCCTCGGCGGCAACTGGCACAGTCATCTGGCTGCACGGGCTTGGCGCCGATGGTCACGATTTCGAGCCGATTGTGCCGGAGCTTGCGCTGCCGGACAGCGTCAGTCTGCGCTTCGTCTTTCCACACGCACCGGTTCGACCGGTCACGCTGAACGGCGGCATGCGTATGCGTGCATGGTACGACATTATCAGCCTCGATCGTTCCGGACCGCAGGACGAAGCGGGTATTCGAGCAAGTTCCGCTTCGCTGCTCGAACTTGTTGAACGCGAGCGGGCACGAGGCATAAGCAATGACAAAGTGGTCGTCGCCGGTTTTTCGCAGGGCGGCGCCATCGCGATGCACATGGCGATGCGATATTCGCAAAGGCTGGCGGGATTGATGGCTCTGTCCACCTGGTTGCCGCTGGGCGACAGTTTGTCGGCAGAGGTGATTAACAACGACAGGTCGCAGCCGCGCGATCTGCCGGTCTTTATGGCTCACGGGTCATTCGATCCCATGCTGCCAATCGGCATGGGACAACAATCCAAAGCGGCGCTGGAAAGTGCCGGCTACACAGTCGAGTGGCACGAATACCCGATGGCACACGCGGTATGCGCCGAAGAAATTGTCGACATCCGTAACTGGTTGCTCAGGATTTTTTGACGTCTTCGGTTGAGAAGCGATGGCGTGCGGTGCCGGTCACTTTCCCGGAGGCGTCGAAACTTCGCTCGCAGAACTCCAGCTCGCCCGAGTAGGACCAGAGAATCGTCGTCGAACAACGCGTGCCGTACTCGGGCGAAACGATAAATGGAGCCGACAGGCTTCGTGCCATCGGGAACGGTAGAGTCGAACTGTCGATCTGGTCCACAGGAGCAGGCTGGCGGTCGGCCAGCAGCCGCAGCAGGCTGGGCTCACTGAGCGCATCGCTGCGGACCAGGTCGCGCAATGCCTCGCGGCTGCGCAGCAATTTGTGCCAGGGGGTGTCGAGCGCGGCGTTGCTCAATCCGTAAATGCCCGCTTTCAATACCGAGTATTCGCCAGCGATGTTCGACCCATAAGCAATCTGATCGCTGTCTGCCGCCAGCAAACTGTAGCCGGAATAATTTTTTGCATTCAGAGACGAAGCAAAGTCCTTCGGTGGCGTGACACCGGTTACGAAACTACTGACGATCTCGCCGCGCGATTTGACGCGGCCCGTCGACCGTTGCATTTCGCGATAATTGGTTACTGTGGCAATGCGGCCCCGACGGCTGACGGCCAGCCATGTTCCTCCGGCCTGCAGGTCGCGGCCCGCGAGCACGTGTTTGTGATCCGGCCACCAGTGCGCGTCACGCGCAGGCCTGGAATGAAGTTCGTCCCTGTTCGCCGCAAGCACCAGTCGATAATGCGGGTGGGCCTGCCACGCGAAAACGATCAGGCACACAGGGACATACTCAGGCGTCCTCGAATTCCAGCCAGTCGTCGACCAGTCGTCTTGCAATCGACAAGCGGTAAGGCAGTTTCGGAAACCCGGACTGTAGTTCCTTGCGCGTAAACCAGCGTGCATCCTCAAGTTCGCCGTCGTTCAGGACGATTTCGGAAGAGGCAGCCGACGCTGTAAATCCGAGCATCAGCGAGGACGGAAACGGCCAGGGCTGCGAGCTGTGGTAACTAACGTCGTGGACATCGATATTGCTTTCCTCGAGCACTTCGCGGCGTACGGCATCCTCGAGACTCTCGCCGGGTTCAACAAATCCGGCAATTGTGGAATAGCGGCCCTCGGGCCAGCTCGACTGCCGACCCAAAAGGCATTGCGGGCCATTGGATACGAGCACGATGATGGCAGGATCGACACGCGGGAAGATGGTCTGGGCGCATGCAGGATCGGTGCAGATCCGAGTATTGCCGCCGCATTGTGCCCGTGACGGCGAGCCGCACATTCCGCAGTGCTTTTGTCGACTGTGCCAGATCACCAGCGCCCGTGCGTGCGCTGCCAGGTTTGCTTCATCTGGCGGCAGGATGCTGCCCAGGTAACGCAAGTCGTGAAATTCACCGAGTCCGTCCAGCGGCTTCTCGATGCTTGAATCAATACGAAAAGCAAACGCGGGATGATCGCGAAACACACCGAGAAAAATCAGCTCACCCGGGTCGAGATACGTCGCTGCGGCGTCACGGTCCAGCAATACCGCCCGTGGGGTATCGCCGGATGCCAGGCACTTGTCGCCCCAGACCGGTACAAAGCGACTTTCCGGACGCAGCAACGCGGCGTCCAGCCACGCGGCGTCCTGGCGCCGGTGACCGGAGCGATCGACAAACGCTCCTGCGAAGGTGTTGTGGCCGTTCATCAAGACCTTTCTCGAACTGTCCCGTAAGCTGTATTTCGCCTGCCAAAAACCTCTGTTGCCACGTCGCGGCGACAACACAGGAAAGTCTACCGGAAACGGACTGCGTTCAGGGGTAGGAATCAATGCTAAGTCAGCGTGCCGCGCGGTGGCTTGCCTCGTTGCCGGC
>Ga0224500_10001200_pt1 | contig 15759 bp, 29 predicted proteins | sample SF_Oct11_sed_USG_FD_168126 | JGI IMG/M metagenome (GOLD analysis project Ga0224500, IMG submission 168126) | Sediment microbial communities from San Francisco Bay, California, United States - SF_Oct11_sed_USGS_4_1 | ecosystem: Environmental > Aquatic > Marine > Sediment | place: USA: California... | reverse complement strand
CATGTAAAGCCCAAGCGGATCGTCTGGACGCTCGTCAAGCGAATCGCTGACTAACGGCCACGCTGCTTCGTATTCTTCCCGCTCGATCAGCGCATACGCTTCGCGCAATCGATGATCAACTCGGCGGTTCATGAAAGATCGGAGTAGTTTTCAGAAACCGATATTCCGGCGAATTGATCAACTGAAACATTTTCTTGCGATGCTCGCGCTTCGTCACGTCTACACCGAGCTCGTTCTTCCACTTCAGAACGATCACATCCGGAATCGACGCATACTTGATCCAGTCTTTCTGCATCTGCTTCTTGTGATCGGATTCGATCAACTGCCGCTTGTTGTGTTCGATGATTCCGTTCACGTCCTGCGTATGCTCTATCGCAAACGTCCCATCATTGTTCCAATGAAACAGCGTCGTCGTCCCGCTTATTGGATCGTGATCGAGGATTCTAGCCATAGTGAAAGGGGGCGGTTTCCCGCCCCCATCCCGATTACGCCGGAGCAGCGCCGGTGATCTTGGTATTGGCAGTCGGAGCCTTACCGACCAGACAATACTCACCCAGGATCAGTTTCTTGGTGGCGTCACCCGTCTTCGCAACATTCTCAGTGAAGATCGGACGCAACCATGCAACCGCCCACGTACTCATGTCGAGACACAGTACGGTGGTCGCCCGCATGTACCGGGATAGCCGGATGTTGTGACTTCCAAACGGACTCACGAACACGTCGGCCGAGTTGATGATCTGCGCCTGCGACCGACTACGCACATCACTGAACCTGGTTGCAATGCCAGTGAACGTCGTAATCTTCGCTTGCAACACCGGTCCGACCAATACCGTATCCGTTTCACCACCATTCGCCCATGCCTGTTGCAGCGCATCGGTAAACATGGTGAGCGTCAGCGCCGTCAGCGATCCATCGACCGTCACTTGCGGCAAGCCACCAACCGGCGCCGGAGTCGTGCTAGTCGTTTGGGTCGAACCCTTGATGTGCTGGGTTTCCCAGATAAACGATTCGACACCTGCACCAATTCTCGCCTTGGCAGCGGATCCGGCAGTCACCGAGGATGTCATCGCGAGCAAGTGCGTTTCAACGTCACGCTTCAATTCCTTGCCCTGCTTGACAGTCTGATAAGCCGTTTCTTCCGCACGGCCAGCAGTGCGCACCGCATCGGCAGTGCCCGAGATAACGAAATCTTTTCGGGCGATGCTGGTATAGTTTTTCAGGCGCACCGTCGCGACAGTCGTTACCGCACTGAAGTCCCCACCCTCAATCGCCTGATTGGTAGCAACTGCAGCGCGCAGCTCGTCCGTCTGCCACTCATGCGTGACGTTCGTCGCCCGCGTCCGCCCGATGTTGGACATGAAATACGTGTCCATCGGGCTAATGTCATAGATGATGTCTTCCAGATCCTCGCGGATACCTACCTGGTCGTAGACGGTAGTAGTGCCCGCCGGTTTGGTTGATCCAGTCATGGCTTATCTCTTTCGCATCCTGGTCAGAAACACGGCCGCCGCATCCTTCAGGTCGCCCGACTTCTTCAAGCGCTGAGTTGCGTCAACTTCTTTCGCCCGTGCCACTGAATTGGCATTGGTGGCGCTTCCCGGCTTAACCGCCAGTGGTGGCGCCGCTCGTACTTCCTTGAGTCGATCAGCCTTGGCCTTGGCCAATTGATCGTATTTCCATGCCTTGTAGGCAATGCCCAATGCGCGAGCGTCGGCAAGGGTGTCCACCTCTTGCGCGCCATAGCCCTCGGACAGCAGAAAGGATCGAATCCCCTGACTGTCCTTCTTGAAGACCTCCGCATCCTTCCACGCCGGCACCAGACTTTGCGCCTTCTCGAACTCGCTGCGTAGTTGTTCAGCAGTGATGCTCCCTTGACTCTGTTGGAGTTGGGATTGCTTTTGCTGAATCTGCGCGATGCGAGCCTGAAATTGCTGCATCTTGGCGTCGTACTGTGTGCGCGTCTGAAACGCGCCCAGCGGATCGTCATTAGACAACTTCATCCACTCTTCCGGCGTCTGCGGGAAACGGCTCAACTCGCGTTGAATAGCCTTCGCTTCACCGACATCATCAACCAACGCCGCTTGCATAGCCGCAGTCTGCTGAATCGCCTGCGCCATCACCTGAATGCGTGAGCGCTCGTCAGCGAGTTGCTGCGTCTTGCGGGTGTAGTCGAAGCCTTTCTGCGCAAGTTCCTTGATCTCGTCACGGCTAAGAGCCTTCTTCTCGCCGTTCCACTCGATTTCGAACTTGTCGCCTGTCGCCGATTGCGCCGGCTCCGACTCGTCCACCAGGTCATCGGGTGTGAGCTCGTCGGTTTCCTGCGCTTGATCACTAGCGACTTGTTCCGGCTCATCTGCCGGCGCCTCTTCTACTGCCGTCTCCGGCTCGGTAGCATTTGCTGCCTGTTGACGCTCCGTATACTTGGCCGCCAACTGCGCTACCGCTTGTGCTTCTGTGAGTCCCGAAGGTTGCTCACTGGTTTCAGCCATTACTAACCTCCGTTATGCCGCCCGAAACAGGCTGCGAAACTTGCTCTGTCTCTCGATCAGTTGCAGCTCATGCGCTGCGTGCGTGCCGTCGCGCATGATCCGCTCCAAGTGTCCTTTCGCCTTACGCGACGCGATCAGCAGCGCCCGCAGTTGCTTGGCTTGCTCTTCGGTGCGATCGACATTCGCCAGTTCTTCTAGCAATCGCGCTTCGTAGGCTTGCCAAGCGTCGATGTACACATCGGTTTCCAGCACTTGCTTGGCACGATGCCCGCGCTTCACCGTCTCTTCGAGGTTCATTGAATTTCCCTCGACGTGCGCTCGATCGCATCCGACTCGCGACTCAGGTCCATCTTAGCCGCCTCGATCTGCGTCTCATGCGCCCGCTGCTGCTGATGGTCAACCGCTTCAGCCTGCATCTTCATCCGCTCGATCAACACATCCTTGGCGAGCTCCAGCAGCTTTTCCTTGTATCGCCACTGGGCTTGAATCTGCGTCTTCTGCAACTCCACTTGTGAGTCGCCGCTAGCCTTGGTCAGCGACATTTGACCGTCGATCTTCGCCTTCTCGATCTGCCCCTGAGCGATCGCCTGCGCTGCCTGCACCTCCGGCGGCGGTCCCTGCTGCGGGGACTGAGCGCCCTCAGGAGGCTCGATCAGGAACTTGCCCGGGGTACGGTAGCCGGCCACTCGCAGCGTCTCGGCAGCGAGGTTGTAAACCTCCTTCGGCCCCATCAGCCCCATCTGCAGCAGTCCGGGGACTTGCTGGCTTAGACCCTGGAGCTTGGCGAGCTGCGATTCCGGCGTGCCGGTGCCAAGTGCTACCGACACAGCAAAGTCAGTGCGCCGTGTCCACTCTCGCGGAGCAACCTGCGTCCACTCGCCTTTGAGCTTGAGCTGGATCGGCTTCGTCGAGTGCTTGAGCAAGACCGCATGCGAGATCAGGAAGACATCCTTCACGCCTTCAGCCAGCAGCCGGCAGGCAGCCTCAAGGCGTGCTTGCCCTGCAGACGCCATAAGCGTTGCGCCGGTTGCTGTCCGGTTGAGCGCGTTTGGGTCTAGAGTGCTTAGCCCCTGACTAACCCTACCAACGCCAGTGCGGTTCTCCCGCTGCTGGGCGATCCATTCGAGCCCAGCCTGCGCCGTCGGTCCTACGTCCGGCGTCACAATGGGCATCATCGTGTCACCCGGCGGGCCGTCTGAGCGCACGATCCCGCCTGGCCGCGACACCAGCAGATCATCGAGGTTGACGCGGTTGTAATCAACCGCCACCCTCGGGGCCGTCGAGAGATAGAGCGAGTCAAAATACTGCCTGGCAACGATCGTCTCTGCCTCAGCCAAGTCGGTGAGCAAGTCGTAATAACTCACCCCGACGTGGCTATGCGGATACCAGATCGGCGACAGCGAAGCGATCGGGATATGGTCCGCTTCCTCAGCCGACAGCAGGCGCTTGCCGACGACGCAGAACTTCCACAGCCGTTGCGTCTTCTTGCCGTCAATGTCGGCCCGAATCCACGTCTGCCGGAAGACAACACGCCGGCGAGTCTCGTCCGGAGTGTCCTTCGCGGCGTCATCGAACCAGTCGAACCGTGCCCGCGATACCTGCTCGGCAGTGTCTACGCCTTCATCACTGAGATCATCGGGCACGTCATAGCCGGCGTCTCGCAACTCGCCAATGCTGATCGAGCGGCGAATCTGCACGAAGTCCGCATCCGACAGCGACACGCTGCGATGACGACTTGATACCAGCACTTCATCCGGCGGCACGGCGTCGAGCTGCAGCCGTTCCTCCGGCTTGACTCGCTCGACGCGCACGTCGTGCAACAGCGGTGGCGCCGTCGGCTGCCCGTTCTGGTCGAACATCAGTTGCGCACCGGGATACTGCGGATATTCGTTGTGTTCGACTACCTTGACATCCTTATCCTGCATCAACAGCGCGAGCTCTTCGTCGGCCAGCCCCTTGTACTCTTCACTCACCACTGCCGAGTCGGTGCGCCAACTGACAAGGATATAGCCGTTCTTCAGCAGCAGCGCATCCTTGGTGGCGCTGTAGATCGCCTGCCAACCGCCGCCCTTCTCCACGCAGTGATTGACGACCAGGCTTTCGACTTCGGCAGCATGTTCGTCTTCCTGACTGATCGGCTCGAAACGCCCAACCTCGTCGCCACTGAGGAACACGCGAGCAACCGACGGCATGATCGCCTCGATCTGATCGCGGATGGCATTGCTGACGAACTGGCTTCGGCCCTCGACTTCCCACCCGTATGGGCGCTGGTTGTACCTGTCGAGTGCGTCCGCACGTTGCGCGTTCAACTCGTCGTAGTCATTCCCCAGCGCTTCCGATTCCTCGGCTTCGATAAGGCTTACGATCTCGTCGTCTGTCATCCGCGCCATTCAGCAACCTCGCCTTGATCTCGTCCACCTGCGTACACAGCGACAACAGCAACGCCTCTAGCGCCTCGACTCGCTGCCGAAGCGCCTTCACCGTCGGCAGCTCGGTAGCGCTCATCTACCATCGACGTTCGTGAACACAAACGGAGCCTTGTCTTCCTCTAACTCTTTCGGAGATAAACTTTTGCGAGGAGGAAGCGAACCGCCATACACTTGCCTAATCAACTCCAGTTCCTCACTATCTCTCAACTTACGCTGAACGAACTGGATCACAACCGCCGATTGCTTCATCGCACCCACCGTAAATCCAACTTAAAAGGCGCCAACTTCGCTTCCTTCTTCGCGCTCATCACCAGATACCGCAAGGCATCGCAACCGTGCGATGCCCAGTCGTGCAGCGGTAGCGACTTGAACTCATCTAGACGCTGGTTGTAGTCCCACCGATAGTTCTGGATCGCGTCGAGCAACGAGGCGCAACGTTCCTCATCGATCCACATCCGACTAAACGCTGCCCGTGTCGCCGCAATGCCGTCTTCGAGCTTGCTCTGCGGCAGAACTCTGAAGTTGATCCCAAGCGCCTTCGCCTGCTCGACCCTGCTTTTGCCCGTCCCGAGCTCACGCACCTCCAGGTCATGCGGACCAGTGTGCACGCCGTACTTGTAGGACTTCGCCTGCAGCATACTGGCGTAGTACGCCAACCCCTCGCCACTCGCTTCATGATAATCGACGATGCGTATCTCACCGGCCGGCGAGTGCTGCCAAAAGATGATCGCAGTCGCGTCACCGACACCTAAGTCCCACGCCGTTTGCATCAGCATGGCGTCGTCAATGGGAACTCGCGTGACTCGCTTCTCGGTGCGTGCCCGGTCGAGCTCGGCAGCGTAGATCGCACCCTTGACGCTGGCGCTGAAGGAACACTCCCATTCCTGCTGATACTCGTCCGGCGTCATCGTCTGTCGGGCCGACGCTAGTTCGATGTCGTCGATGAGCCCGGTGACACTCGCTCGGAACTCGAAGAGGCGCCACTCTCCACCAAGTTTCGCCTGCTCGGCTAACGCATGGAAAAGATTCCTTCCCTGCGGCGTGCCGATGAAGAGTGCGCCGCCCTTGCGGTCAGCGAGCAACGGACGCACAACCTCGGACCAAACGCGCGACTGCATCAAGCCGACCTCATCGAGCACGACGAAATCCGCACTTAGTCCGCGCAAGCTGTCCGGATTGTCGGCGCCGAAGATGCGTACTCGTCCACCGTTAGGCAGATCGCACCGAAGCTCCGTCTCGTTGTATGAGACGCCGGGAATAGGATCGGTGTAATGCCTAAGGAAATCCCAAGCGACTGCCTTGCCTTGCCGAAACGTCGGTGCGATGTAGCAGACGCGAGCGTTAGTCCTAAGTAATGCCCGCTTGATGCACTCGTTGACGGCCAGGACCGTCTTGCCCATCCGCCGGTGCGCTACGACGACAACGAATCTGGCACCCTCGTCTATCGCCTCATGGATCGCCCGTTGCGGGGATCGCGGCGAGTACGGGATTACGACTTCGACTTCTCGTGCGCCCAACGGATCGCCATCTCGATCGGGCTATCGGTATCACCGACCAGCTTTTGAACCGACAAATCGGGAATGCACTTCCGCAATAGCCCCAGTGCCGCCGTCACTTGGGTAGCGTTCATTTCCACGCCACCAAGCACATGACTTTCAAGCCTGTTGACCAACTGACTGGCACGGATCTTTTCCCGCACATCGTTCTGATGGGTGATCCGCTTGATACGGGCCGCCATTACTTCCCTCGCTTCGCCTTGCGCTTGCGCATCGCCATCCCAAGCAATCCGCCCCCGGCGTCTTCCCGGTTGAATTCCTCAGCGACGGCCACCGGCACGGGTGGCTTCTTCCCCTTGGGTTTCCACCCGTGCGCCACTGCCGCCATCAATCTGGCTTGTGCTGGCGATTTGCTCGGCATCGTAGCCTCAGACGAAAAAAAGCCCGCAGGAGATGCGGGCAACATACCACGGAGAAGGGACTAGTGCCGGGACGCTACAGACGAGCGCCGTCGTCACCGAGTACGAATCTACTCCCCCACTTTGGGGGATGCAATAGGCTCCGGGTGGGAAGATTCTGCATATTCCCGAAAGGTGTACTTGCCTGGCGCCGGTCCCCGCCGGCCGGGGATGCGGGATAGGGGCGGATCGACACGGCGGATGAGTCCGTCATCGATCAGGCTGGAGAGGGCGCTGTCTACCTGCCGACGTTGCCAGCCGAGTAGGTCAACGAGCTCTTGGCGAGTACGGGGCGACTCCATGATGAGCGGGAGCACTGTGCGCTTGCTGCTGCCCCACGCTATGCCCATTGATCGCTCACCGTAGACTTGCCGTACTCAAGCAGTTGCCAGAACCGATCCGCTGAACCGACGTGCGCTCGCCGCCATGCCCACGTCTCGTCGTCGGGAATGAGCGGGACACCCTGACGCTGCAATGCCGGCCTGGCGCAGTACCAGATCGCCAGCACCTTGTGCGTTCTCGGGTCGAGCTGGACGACGATGCGCTCGACACGCTCGGCGATGCGCCAGTCTGGCGGATCTTCGCGTGGGGCATCCTGCTCCCACACCTGCGGCGTTCGATACCGGCTTTCAGCGGAACCACAGCCGACACGACGGGGACCGCCGATGGCGCCGTACTGCAACCACCTGCCCCATTCGAGAAGGGCGCGATCGACGTCTACCTGCGGGCGTATGTCGGTGAGCATGGTCACCTCCACGTGTCTGACTCCCACCAGACGATAAGCAGCGCCGTGATTGTGAGCGCCCCCACCGCTGCCAGCAACGCCATAACGCCGACCAGGAACCAGGTTAGCCAGCTCACCAGTCGCCCCCTAGTTCCGCCTCGCCCTGATCGATGATCGCCTGCATGGTGTCGTGCAGGACGCCGGTGTACCGGATGCCGTTACTCGCCTCTCGCCAGCGTCCATTGATGGCGTCTAGCTCGATTTCGGCGAGTCTTTCGCGTGTTTCACGCAGCAGCGTCGAGAGACTGTCGCTCACGTGCTTGCTCCGCTAGTGCGCAGTCAATGCGAGCCGACATGACTTGGTGGCCGAGTATTGCTAGTTCGCGATGCGCTTCCTCCAGATTTCCGTTCGCTTCCGCTGCTGCCGCCATGACGAGACTGTACTGAAGTTTTTCCATCCAGTACCTCAATGAATGGTACTCCATGCGTCAGTTCCTCATTCATCCGTTCCACAACATACGCGATAGCGGAGCTCTCATTTTCGGTACGGACTTGCAACTTAGTCAAGCCAGTTTTCTCATCATCGAATACCTTCAGCGCCCGCACGAATAAATCATTCGCTGTACGTTTCCGGATGTCAGCGTAACACTGCCGATAAAATGATTTCGCCGTCGTCGTCATGCTATCAAAATCCGCAATGATGAGAGCGTGCATCGTTGTTCTCACGTGATCCGGATCATTGCCATCGAACAACTGAAATGTTGCCGCCGCCGCAACCGATGCCGAACTAAACACTCGTATACGCATAGAAATCATTCGAGCAACTTCTTCCGCATACGGCAGAAACAAATTGATGTACGGCTTCGCCTGCTCAATCGTAAATGCCCCCATTCCCGAATTCAGGCGAATCAGGAACGAAATCGGAGTCAGTACCGAACGAGGAATATGCACTAAGTCGTGCATCCGGCGCTTTTCTTGCAAATCGGTAACTTCATAGGCTCGCGGATCAACGCCTTCTGATACCCATATGTCAGCAGCTATACCGGACTCGATGATCGCCCACAATCTATGCTGACCGTCGAACATCCTGCCACGGGTATCGATGCCGATTCCTTGATGAGTGATGATCCACTCACCACGCTCCAAGATCCCGACGAAATGCTTTACTCGCTTGGGACGTATATCTCGATTGTCGGTATTGGCTTCGAGAAGTTTCGCCGCACGTTCCGGCGTGATGTGTTCCAACCTAGGCGCTTGCTGTTTCATTGTCCTGTCCTCTCCGGTTATCGATTAATTCGCCCCTTGCTAGCAGCGCAAACACCCACCACGGCAGCATCACTGCCGGACTCGTCCTGCCGTTCTCGCGCATCACGACGATCGGCATTTTCCCTACCTCTGCATTGCGGATCGCTTGGTCAAGAAACTTCAACGCCGCAATGCCGGCGTGATGCTTACTCTCGATCGAGAATGGGCCGAGCTGGATGTCTTCCACTTGCCCACGGGGACCGTCGAGCCGACGCTTGACGACGATGCCAAACTCATCGTGGATCAGCGCGCAGATGTCGCGCTCAAACTGAGCGCCCTTGTTCCTTGCGTTGCGTCCGCGTTTGCTGGCGTCACTGCTCATGGTCGCCTCAGTAGGGCATCGGCAGCTTCAGCGCCCGCCACGCCGGCACCCACTGCCACATCCTGGCTTGCGTTGATCGCACCCGATGATAGCGTGACCGTTCCTTTGCCGCTTGACATGCGTAGCACCGATGCTGGCGATATCCCTTGCTCTGCCGGTACTCGGTGATCGGCTTAGTCTGCCGGCAGTCCGAGCATACTCGCGTGGCGCTTGGCGGCTTCGATCGCTTCGGCTTGCGTACTCGGGCCGGTAAGCCTGACGCCGAAGCGGGATCCGTCGTCGTGCCAGAGCATGAAGACGCTTTGCTCATTGCCGTACTTCGCCAGGTAGTACGGTCCCGACTGCGCGCACCATTGGCTTAATCGCTTCCACCTCATCCCCCCAGCGCCCTAAGTTCTGCACGCTTGCTCGCTTCTGCCGTCCGCCGCAAGTCTGCCAACACCTGCAGAGCGTGATAGCGCACTCGCGCCCGATTGGCGACTCGTCTTGCTTCCACCATCCGTTTGACGTGCTCTCGGAAGACCGGATCCGCCTTGGCCCGCATCTCCTTCGTCCCGAGTGCTACACCCTCAGGACATGCGGACATCAACTCGGCCAACAAGACCGACTTAGTTTCTTCGAGCAGGCTGGCAGCGGCGTCCAAGTCGGACCAATCGCTACCAGCGTCGCGAATGTCGTTTGCCAGGCGATCGACACCGATCACTGTGGCGTTCATATCTTCGCCTGCGAAGTGATGCGCTCACGGAATCGGCGCAGTTCTGCCAACACCTCATCGCGCCCTCGCGGATGATCCTCTCCCGGTTCTCTCTGCACGGGGAACCTCGCCGCATGATTGGCGATAAAAACCTTGCGGACTTCCACCGCGTCATAACTCAACGGCCCCACCTCCCGACTAATGCTCACCACCTCGTCGGCAAAAGCGTTGTTCTGCTCTCGGAAGTGATCGAAGCAGAACCACGGTCCACCACCCAGCGTATTCGTCGAACAGGAACCAGGGAATCGACAACCGCGATTATCGCCGTCCCGATAGGCACATTGCAACGTGTTTGTTGCCTCGCTCACGAACCCTTGCGACTGCCGCTTGACGGCCATCAATGCACCTCCGCTAGCTTGGCGTTGATCCTACCGCGAAACGCATCCCAACTTTCACCCCCGCGAGGGGTGAGCCCGAGCTCCTTCCCCTTCGCCATAATCCCTGCCTCCGAAGTCCACCAGGCGGCGCCGCCAGAATTCTTGCCTTCAACCCCGCCGGCACGCTCGCGCCGCACCCAGTTCCGGAAGGTGCGATCCCAGTCGAGCTTGACGCCATCCCTCCCCGGTTTGGCGACCCAGTAATCGACAAACGAAGCCACTACCAGCTCGTAGTCAAGGTCCGGCCGTTCCTCCTCTGCCCAGGTTTTGAGGTTTTCTGCTGGTTGCCAGTCAGAGGGTAGGCGTGTCCCTCGGGACACGCGAGGGGGTTTGCTTGTTGTTGCCTCTGCTCTTAGCTTTTGAAGTTCTTCTACTTCTACTTCTACTTCTACTTCTGGCCGACTAGAGTCTGACCGTGGACTGACTGTGGACTGACTGTAGTCAGACTTTTTCTGCGTAACTTGTTGAATTAACTGTGGGTCGTCCCAGGGTGAGCCCTCACATCGCCGTGTTACGTAGCGGACTCGCTGTCGGAACCTTGGGATGTGGACATGCGTCGGTTGTAACCCTACTGGGTACATGCGAATCAGGTCCAGCTCGACCATTGCCCCTAGGATCTTTGCCACTGACTCTTCGGATTGCACCCCAAGATCGCGAGTCAGTCGGAAAATTCTAGGGATCGAGGCTTTGAAGTTTCCGAGATCATCCGCGAGAGAAAGGAATCGGACGAAGACCAATTTCTCGATCGGATGCGCTAGGCTCAAAAAGCGGTCCGACTCCCATATTTCTTCGCGAAGGATTCGGTTTGGCATTACTTTCTCCACAGCCTAAACTGCCATGCAATATCGGCGTGTTCGTGTTTGTCTGCACAAGGAAAGAGGATGCTTGCATCGATTAATTCGGCGAGCATCTTTGCCACCATTTCTCGGGACCAATTGAGCAAAGGCGCCGACTTTTTTATGGAGCCGAACCCAATGTCTACAAGCCCGTAATCGTCGGCAGAAAGGAGCAGGTGAATGTAGAGACGGAACGTGTTGTCCCGTAACCCTGCAATGGGCTCGCTATCGAAGAGTCCGATTCGAAGAACTCGGCTAGGCAAGTTTCCTCCCAAGAAACACCCGACGGCGCCCGAGAGATGCCCGCAGCTCGCCGCCGGTGATTAGTTCGATCTGGCATTGCCGCGTCAACGGAATGTACCCATTCGCCACCCACTCCGCAACGCTCGGTTGCTTGATTCCAAGCGCCTTTGCTACTGCTCTCTGCGTGTGAAAGTGAGCAATCACTTGCTTCGGAGTCATCTTGTAACCTCACCCGTTACTGTTGGCGATCCTCGTTGTCAGTTGACAGAGAAGTATCGATGCGCCTATCATAGACGCATAGTGTCGTCTCATCAATATCTAAAAAACATCTTGACAGGATGATAGGTAAGACTATAATGGGAACTGTAGTACCACACGGAGACAACGATGCGATCAGACACCTATTACGACGACTGGCTAGAGAAGCCCTATCAGCAGATGCAGGTTGAAGACGAGGCTTTTGCAGAACGGGTCGAGCTTGAAACCGAACTCATCTATTCGTCATCGGCACTTGGCGATGCCGTAATCGAAGCTGTCGGAAACATCGACTCGCACTCGCTGAAGATGCTGCTGCGTTATCTGCGCGAAGAGGATTACGAAGGAGTCGGCGAAGTGATCGTGTCGATTACCAAAGTCAAGGTACTCACATGGGCAGAGGAACGGATTGCCAAGAAGGACAAAGCATGAGCGCCCAGCGTGACTTGCTCGAAAAGAGCTTGCGACGCTACCGGAACAGCGTCGGTCTGCAGTCGGCCGTGATGACCGGGCATTTGGTGGCGGCCATGAAGATCATTTCAACCTACGCCGCTACCGGAGCCACGGCTGCCGAGCTGCAAAAGATGGCCGACGACGCGGTTGCCGACTACGAATGGTGTTGCGCTCTGCGGGAGCAATTGGCCCAGGAGGTTGACCATGTGCCGCCGGAATCCGCCCATTAACATCGACTGGGGCGAAGTGTTGGTCTGGACGATCATCGTCGCCGCAGTCGTCATCCTGCTTTGGTGACGTATGGACACCGGATCCGGCCCGGACTACTGGCAGCAGATGTCCAGCGAGTTTCGACGCTGGGTAGAAGAGTTTGAAACTGAAGAACGCAATCAACGCAAAGGACGAAAGCAAATGGGACGTTACGCGAAAGATACTGGCGGTGGAGATTTTCAAGACGCACCTATCGGCACTCACATTGCCAGGTGCATAAGGCTGATTGATCTCGGGACGCACGAATCCGAGTATCAAGGCACCAAGACGAAACGCAATCAAATCGTTGTCGGCTGGGAACTGCCGACCGAACTGATGGACGATCAACAGCCGTTCATCGTTCACAAGTTCTACACCAACAGTTTGTCGGAGAAGAGCAAGCTGCGCCCGGACTTGGAAGCATGGAGGGGGCGGCCGTTCTCCAGCACCGAGCTCGATGGCTTCGACCTTGAGCAGATCCTCGGCAAGTGCTGCCTAGTGTCGGTGATCGCCAAGCAAAACGGTGGCGTCAAGGTGGGCGGATTGATGGCACTGCCGAAGGGGACCAAGGTGCCGCCGGCACACAATGACTGTTGGGCATATTGGATTGAGTCACACTCGGAAGACGCCTTCGCCAAGGTGCCGAAAGGCTTCCAAAAGATGATCATGGAATCCGACGAGATGCGCGACGGCGGGCCGAAGCGCGAGCCTGGCGAAGACGCCGACGAGCCTAAGCTAGACGACGAAATCCCGTTCTGATGCCTACCCCTCGGGCCGGTTACTTCCTCGCTGACGGGACGAAAGTCCCGTCGGTGACGACGATCCTCGGACGCTTCAAGGAGTCGGGCGCCCTGATGCAATGGGCGTTCAAGCAAGGGCAGTCGGGCGCCGTCAGTCTCTACGAGCAGCGTGACAAGGCGGCGGACATCGGCACGGTCGCTCACGCCATGGTCGAAGCCCACCTGACCGGCGGCAGTCCGAACGACGTGCTGTCTGCCTCAGGATTGCCAGCAGAGGGGGCTAGCAAGGCTTCTACGGCGTTTTTAGCCTTCCTGACGTGGGAGACACAGCAGAACGCGCAAGTGATCTCTGCCGAGGCTCCAATGATCTCTGAGAGGCATCGGTACGGCGGCACGCCGGATCTGGTGATGCGGACGGGAGATGGCCGCCTAGCAATGGCAGACATCAAAACGTCAAACGGGATCTACCGAGAATATCTGATCCAGGTCGCCGCCTATGCGCTTCTTTGGGACGAGTGCCATCCGGATGACAAGATCACCGGCGGTTTCCACCTGCTTCGATTTGGCAAAGAGGCAGCCGACTTTGAGCATCGGTACTTTGCCGAGCTCGCCGACGCTGCCGATATGTTCTTGTTACTTCGGCGGGCGTATGAGCTGGATCTGGCGCTAAAGAAGAGGGCAGGATAATGCGCTATCAAAAAGGCAGGCAAACGAAGGCGGCGCTGCTTACTGTCGGCCCCAAACCAAAAGTAACGGGGATCGATTTTCGTAATCCGGATGACCATGACTGGATTCTCGGGATGCTTTGGCAAGTCAATGTCCGCTTAGTACGTATCGACACCGGAGAAGTCTACAGGCATAAGATTTTGATGGTGGGATGCGAGTTTGGGGACATCGAACGCAAGTTGCGTTGGGTATTTGATCGCTCCACTTACTCAACTATGGAAGTATCAGGCGCTAGACGTGTGCGCGAGAAAATCCATATTCTTAGCACCGTCATAACCGAGCAAAAGTCAGCGCCAGCAGCAGTCATAGAGCGTGATGACAGAAGCCAAATTGTTCCGAATCCAGCCACCGTCACGGAAGAGACGGCAGAAGAGAATTATTGTCTATACGCTGTTGGTGTCGTAACAAAGATGTCGGCAACCGATGAACTGCACGCATTGCGGAAAGTAGGACGAGCGTTGGCGGCAAAAGGTAGTCCAGTATCGTCTGACTCTGCGCCAACACTGAGCGAGGATGCCACGATCACAGTAGAGCAAATCAGCTATTCATCCGGATACGCAATGCCAAGAGACATTAGCGACTCGAAAACGAAAGCTCACATCATGAGGGGATGACATGCTGACACGATACGATCCAGCCGTCCGCCGCACACTCGCCCGCCTGCGCCTGCAGCGTTGGCGGATGCGGCATCTAGGCATCCCGCTCGCCCTGGAAGGGGCGGCGATCACTTCGGCGGCAGCAACGGATGTCCGTCGGACGTGGCGACGGGCGATGAAGAGGGGGATGGGATGAGGTTCGCAGAGATCCGCCGACTATTACTGAATGAATGGATGGCGACGACAACGGATAATTCTGAAGGTGCGCGCATTCATGCGCTTTTCGAAGCGATCAATAAGTCACTGATCATCCTCGCCGAGCAGGAGGCGATCCGCGAGTCGGTGCCGGTGCGGCAGTGGCAGCACGGCGACACTGGGCGCATGACCGAGATGGCAGAGTCCCCCGGCCCACGCTGGCATGAAGTGCCGGTGCGCGAGCCGGGGCCGACGCTGCGCAATATTCGGGACGACCTTCTGCGAATAGTCGCGCAACTGGATTGTATGCAGCGAGGCGAAAAATGAAGAAATGCGCAACCTGCCGCGAGACAAAGCCAGTCGCGGAATTCCATAGACAATCGTCAAAATCCGATGGGTTGCGCACTCGATGCAAAGCCTGCGAAAACGCGGCAGCGGTTGCCTATCGCCAAGTGCGCCGTTGGAACGAGACGCGAGCAGCGTGGCGCGCAATGCATATCCGTTGCAAGGGGAAACATTGCAGGCACATCTATTTTGATCGCGGGATCAAGGTGTGTGAGCGCTGGATGAAGTACGAGAATTTTCTGGCCGACATGGGCGAGAAGCCCAGCGGGACATTCTTGGATCGCATAGACAACGACGGCCATTACGAACCCGGCAATTGCCGATGGGTGACGCCTCGTGAGTCGACGCTGAATCGTCGCGTTGTGCAGATGATTGAATGGAACGGCGAGACGCGATGCATCGCCGATTGGGAACGTGTCCTGGGCTTCAACAGAAGCGTGATCTTGGGCCGCCTGCGGCTTGGGTGGAATGTTGCTGACGCGATGACTACGCCGGCGCAGACACGCCCAAGGAGGAGTCAACATGACCGATGATCGCTACGCGGCGCTGCGGGCGAGCGTCGAATACTTGGAAGATTGGCCGCACCACGCCGTTACCGGAGAGACCATCCGCGCCCTCCTCGCCGACGCCGACGCGCTGGCGAAGAGGAACGCCGCCAACGCGCATGATCTGTGTGTGGTACTGGCGCAGGAGCGTGACCGCGAGCGCGAGCGGGCAGACGCGAACGAGCGCGACGCGAAGAGGTATCGATTCTTGCGAGGCGACGT
>Ga0224500_10001199_pt1 | contig 15763 bp, 5 predicted proteins | sample SF_Oct11_sed_USG_FD_168126 | JGI IMG/M metagenome (GOLD analysis project Ga0224500, IMG submission 168126) | Sediment microbial communities from San Francisco Bay, California, United States - SF_Oct11_sed_USGS_4_1 | ecosystem: Environmental > Aquatic > Marine > Sediment | place: USA: California... | reverse complement strand
GTTTCGATTGCAGTTCGACGGGCATGGCGCCGATTTCATCCAGGAAGATGGTGCCGCCGTGCGCCAGCTCGAACTTGCCCGGCTTGTTGCGAATGGCGCCGGTGAAGGCGCCGCGCACGTGGCCAAACAACTCGCTCTCCAGCAGATCGCGGGGAATGGCGGCGCAGTTCAGCACCACCAGGCGCGCGCCGCGCCGCGGGCTGTTGAAATGGATGGCCTTGGCGATCAATTCCTTGCCGGTCCCGCTTTCACCCGTGATCAGCACGGTCGCGTCGGTGGGTGCGACCTTGCGGAGCACGCCGAACAGGTCGGTGATGGCCGGCGAGAGCCCCACGATGCTTTCGAAGCGAAAACGCTCCTGGATGGTGCTGCGCAACTCCGCGTTCTCGGCCTCGAGGCGGTGGAGCTTGAGGGTCTTCTCCACCGTGCGCAGCAGGTCGTCGCGGGAAACGGGTTTGGTGAGATAGTCGGACGCGCCGCGCTTCATGGCGTCCACGGCGTTCTCCACCGTGCCGAAGGCGGTGAGGATGACGACGGGCAGCGAGGGGTCCGCGGCCTTGATCTCGCCGAGCAACTCCATGCCGTCCTTGCGCGGCATCTTGATGTCGCTCAGCACAAGGTCGGGGCGGTGCTGGGCGATGGCCCGCGTGCCTTCGTCCGCCGACGCCGCCTTGTCCACCCGGTAACCGGCCTCCTCGAGCATGAAGCCCAGCACCTTGCGGATGCTCTCGTCGTCGTCGATGATGAGAATGCGGTCTGCCATGAGGCTACGCCTTCGCAGGCAGGATGACGGACACCGTGGTGCCCGCACCCGGGTGGCTCTCGACGTCGATCCAGCCGCCGTGCTCGCGGATGATGCCGTGCGAAATCGACAGCCCCAGACCGGTTCCGCTCTCGCGCGTGGTGAAGAAGGGGTCGAAGATGCGCGGCAGCACGTCCGCGGGGATGCCCGGGCCGGCGTCGCGCACGCGCAGTGCCACGCAGCGACGGCCGTTGCGCTGCGCGTCCGCCGCGGACAACGCCACCCGGCCGCCGTCGGCGGTTGCCGCGACGGCGTTCAGGAGCAGGTTGAGCAGGACCTGGTGCAACTGACCGGCGTCCGCCTCCAGGACGGGCAGGCGCGGTTCCACCGAGCGTGAAATGGCGATCGCGCGCGCGGACGCATCCAGTTCCATCTGCGAGGCCGCGCGTTCCAGGGCCGCCGCGACGTCCAGCGGTGCGAGCTGCAGCGGACGCGGCCGTGCAAAGCCGAGAAAGTCGTCGACGACGGCCCCCAGCCGGCGCGACTCCTTGCGCATCACGTCGAACAACTCCTCCTCGCGGGTTCCCGCTTGAGCGCGGTCTGCCAGTATCTCCGCCGCGCCCTGGATGGCGCCCAGCGGATTGCGGATTTCGTGCGCGAGGCCGGCGGCCATCTGGCCGAGCGAAGACAGGTGCTCCTGCCGGGCGAGTTCCCGCTGCAAGGATTCGCTGCGCCGGCGCTCGCGCCACTGCCGCTCGATGAGAACACCGGTCATGAGACCGATGGCCACGTAGAACACCATCTCGGTGTACTCGCCGAGCAGGGTGTGGGGATCAGTGATGCCGCGCATTCTCGCGTAGGGCAGGGTGAGTGCGGTGATCGCCAGGGCGGTGATGAGACCGCCGCGCACGCCGTACCACACCGCGGCCAGGATGATGGGGATGTAGCAGAGCCGCCCGTGGATGGCGTGCAGGACCCCGCCATGGGAGTCGGGCACGAGGAGGCCATAGTGGAACGACACCGTGGCGGCGGTGATGGCCGCGATAAGGAGAATCCGCCAGCCGGGGATCGGACGGGTCATGTGTGGAATATAGTTCATTGTATGTAGGATTTTCAACATGGGAGGAGGCCAGGGCGAGTGGGATGCCGCTCCTCCGCTCATGGTCCTCGCGCGAAGCATTTGAAATCGCGCTGCGGAAATCGCGTCGGAGCGGCATCCGACTCGCCCGGTTCGGAGCCGGCCGCCGGTTCCAAACTGACCGGTCGTGACCCCGGCCACCGGCCAGTTTCGCGATACCGGGCGGGGGCGCCGGAGGATGCCTCATGACGCCCCAGTGCTCCTCTCAAGGCCCCATCGCGTCTCCCGGCTGACACGCGTAACCACCATGGGAAACAACGAGTTTTCATGGTGCCCGCCACACCCTTACCCCCCGCCACCAGCCCCGTCGGGTAGCGATGAACCCTCATATGGAACGGTCTTTGCCCCTGCGACCGTGACCGCGGCCGGGGAGACCGGCGCGGACGTGCGGCCAGTATGCCGCACGCGTGCCGAAACGGTGCCCGTTTACGGGTGGACCGGTCGGCATTTTGGCTATTCGCGCCATCCAGGAGGTAGCGCCCATGCGTCGCGCCGTGACTTTGCTGACGGTTCTCGCCGTCCTGTTCGTTGCCGGTGTCGCCATCGGTTCCGGACCGCTGACGGGGAGCATCGAAGCTTGGAGAGTGCTCGTCGCCGATGAAACCGGCGAAGAGTCGTTTGTGCCCGCGGGAGAAGCCTCTCCCCGGGATCTCATCGAGTACCGGCTGACCTACGCCAACAGCGGAGAGTCGGCCGTTCGTACCGTATCAATCGTCGACCCGATTCCTTCGGGAACCGAGTACGTCGTTCGCACGGCCACGCAGCCGGGTGGAGCCGCGGTCACGTTCAGCGTGGACAACGGCAAGACGTTTCATGCCTGGCCCGTTCGCATCCGCGTGATGGTCGACGGGCGCGAGGTCTGGAAGGATGCGCCCGCCGGCATGGTGACGCACGTTCGCTGGACCCTCAACGATGAACTGGAACCCGCGGAGCAGGTCACCATGGCCTACCGCGCGGTCGTTCGATAGGAGGACGGAACCATGAACAAGCGCTTTCTCACGCTTGCCGTCCTCGTCCTCGTCATGGTGGCGATGTTCGCCGCTTCGGCATTCGCGCAGACGACGCCGGCCGGCACGCAGATCCGCAACCGCGCGTCTGCCACCTACGAGGACTTGCTCGGCAACACCTATACCTCGCTCTCAAATGAAGTCATCACGGTGGTCCTGCCCGTGTATGGCGTGTCGATCCTGCCCGACGATTCCGGCGAGACACCGCCGGTGACGCCGGCCTTGACGCAGAACGCCATCGGCGGACAGACCGTGTATTACAGTTACACGCTCTCCAACACCGGCAACGACAACGACAGCTACTCGCTGCTGCCGTTGATCGACGCCGCCAACACCACCATGACGCTGGCGCTCGCGGGCGTGACCATCTATCACGACGTGAACGGCAACGGTGTGGTGGATGGGGGCGAGCCCGCCATCAGCGCCGGCGGTGTTCCGGGTGTGTACGGCCCCATGGCGGCCGGCGCATCGGTGAATCTGATTGTCGCCTACGCGGTGCCGGGTGCGGCCACCGCCGGTCAGGTGGCCTACGTGGGCGTGCAGGGCACGTCGGTGGCGGACGCGGGTCAGGTTGACACGCGCAACTACCACCTCACCAACGTGGTCGACGACGCGGTGATGACCGCCAACCTGGCCGGTGCTCCCGCGCTGGTCTACGACGGCGACCTGATCACCTACACCTTCACCGGCTCCAACACGGGCACCAACAGTGCGAACGGCGTCACGGTTGCTTCGGTGGCCCTGACCGGCGTTCTCATGTACGACATCGTCCCGCTCAACCCGGCCACGGGCAATCCGCTGCCGGTCTTCGGCGTGCCGACGGGTTCGCCGGCGGGCGGCACCGTCCTCTACCTGCCCACGGGCAGCTCGACCGCCGGAAGCCCCGAGACCTGGGCGTGGAGCCTCGTGCCGGCCGCGGGTGACATCGCCGTGGCGTACATCACCAACGGTGCCATCGTGGCGGGGCAGAGCTATTCGTTCCAGTACCAGGTGACGGTTCCGGTGGGCATGACACCCGGTGTGCTCAACAACACCGTGGCCCTGGCCTACGTGGACAACAACGTCGTGACGCCGGATCCGACCGTCGTCACCTCCAACAACGCGCCGGTCACCGTCGGCACTCTGGCCACGGTGCTCATCGGCCCCGCGGGCAACCCGGGCGCCGGCACCGCGCCGAACTTCGACGACGATTCGCAGACCGTCCCGACGGCGTACGCGAACACGTCGGTGACGTTCGTCAATACCATCCGCAACGACGGCAACACCGCCGATGCGGTCAACGTGCTGCTCGACGGCACCTCCACCATCCCCGGTACCTGGTCGGTGCTGCTGTACTACTCGGACGGTGTCACACCGCTGGCCGACACCGACTTCGACGGCGCCCCGGACGTGGGCGTGCTGGCGCCGGGCGCATCGACCGACATCGTGGTGCGCCTCGTCATTCCGGGTTCGCAGGGTGCGGGCGGTCCGTTCAACGCGGTGATCCTGGCGCGTTCCGCCAACGATCCGCTGGCGGACAACCTCACCACCGACATCGTCGGCGCGGTGCTGCCGGCCACCGTCAACATCGGTAACTACGATGGCGTGGCGGGCACCACCAACGATGCCCTCGTCAACCAGAACGGCAACCCGGGCACCTTCGTCGATTTTGCGCTCGACGTGATCAACGGGGGCGGCTCCAACGACAACTTCACGCTGTCGTCGGCGCTGCCGGGTGGCTGGGCGGTCACCTTTCACATCGATGCCAATGGCAACGGGATTCTGGACGCCGGTGAACTCACGCCGGTTGCTTCCACCGGTCCGGTGGCCGCGGGGGTCGAGATCAATCTGATCGCCCGGGTCAACGTGCCCGCAGCCGCGGCGCCGGGCGTGAACCCGGTGTCCTTCACGGCCACGTCCTCGGTCAACGGCGCCCAGAGCGACACCATCGCCAACACGGTGACGGTGAACACGCTGGCATCGGTGTTGTTCGACCCGGACAACGCCGGCAACGCGACGGCCGGCGGGACCATCGTGTACGCGCACACCGTGACCAACACGGGCAATACCGGCGACACCTTCGACCTGACCTACCTGTCCTCGCAGGGCTGGACCTACGTGTTCCTCGATGCGACGAGCACGCCCATTACCAGTCTGCTGCTTGCGCCGGGGGCGAGCGCCAACATCACCGTGCGTCTCACCGTGCCCGCGGGCGCTTCGGTGGGAACGGTGGAAGTCGGCGTGCTTACCGCCACCGGCCAGGTGACGCTGGTGTCCGACGACGCCACCGACGTCACCACCATCGTGGCCGGCAACCTCAGCCTGGTCAAGGCGGTCAGCCCCGCCGGCAACCAGGCGCCGGGAACCGACCTGTCGTATACGGTCGACTACCAGAACCTGGGCAGTGCCACGCTCACCACCATCGTCGTCTACGACGTGGTTCCGGCGTGGACGCAGTTCCTGGTGGGTTCGGAAACGTCGGGCACGGCACCGGCATCGGTGACGGGCATCGCCATCGAGTTCTCCGACGACAACGGGGCCACCTGGACCTACGCGCCGGTGAGCGGTGGTGGTGGTGCGCCGGCTGGTTACGATGCCAACGTAACCAACGTGCGGTGGGTGTTCACGGGAGATCTCCTCGCGGGCGGCAGCTCGACCGCGGGTCTGGGGTTCACGGTGCGCATCCAGTAGCCATCAGACGCTTTTCATAAGGAAGCGATCTCGTACATCGGTCGCGCACGCGGGAGGAGCCCTCCAGGCTCCCCCGCGTGCGGCGGCCGAAACGCGTTATTAGAGATGAAGTGCAACGAGGGGCATACTTGCAGGCGGAAGACGCCAGAAACGGCGGCGGGGGGGCTCGCCGTTTTTCGTTTGAAGGCAACCACTTACGGCACTCTTGCCCTGGCGGCTGCGGCCCTGCTGGTGCCGTTCGCCGCCCCCCGCGCCCAGGTCACGCCCGCCGGCACCGACATCGTCAACACCGCGGGTGCGACGTATGTCAACGCCTTCGCAAACGAACTCTCCCTCTCCAACAGCGTCACCACGCGCGTCCTGGAGACGTATCTGCTCCGCGTCGGGCCCCCGGGAACGGTGGCAACACCCGCCTTCCAGCTTTCCGCCGTCCCCGGTGACACGGTGTACTGCCGGCTCATGCTGGACAACCTGGGCAACGCGCCCGACTCGGCCTCGATGGCCGCAAGCAACCTTCCGCCCTCGTCGTTCGCGACACCGGGCGTGATTTTCTTCCTCGACGGCAACGGCAACGGCCGCTTCGACTCCGGCGAGAACGACCCGGCGTTCCTCTCGCTCGTTGCGGGCGCTTCGACGCCGGTGGACGTTGGCATCGTGGTGCCGGCGTCGAGCCGCGGAACCGCATTCGTCGAGTTGCGCGCGACATCGGCGGTGGATCCCAACACGCCTGCCATGCGGCGCAAACTACTGGCGCCCACCAGCGACGCGACCGTGGTGAGCATCACCAGTCTCGCGGGCCCCGCGCTGGCGTTCTTCGGCCCCCGCGGCAATCCGCGCGCGCTTCCCGGTGGCGAAGGATCACCCGACGACGTGACCAGCGCCCCGGTCGGTCTCTACGACGAGTCGGTGGCGTTCGACGCCGACGTCGAGAACGCCGGTGACGCGGACAGCATGGAGGTCTTCCTTGCGCCGGGGGTGGTGCTGCCGCCCGGTGTGGCGCTGGCGTGCACGGACTCCAACGGCGTGCAGTATCCCGCGTCGCCGCGGCCCGGCCGCTTCAGCATCGGCGCGCTGGGCCCCGGTGAGGTGCGTCCGGTGCGCATGGTGGTGTCGAGTCCCGGCACACCACTGCGTGTTTCGCTGGGCGCGATGACGAGCATCCTGTTCAGCGTGCAGTCGCGTGCCGACACCAACGTGGTGAACAACGTGCTGGGCGAGATGCGCGCCGCGCAGGCGCCGGATGCATATGCCATCATCGGGCTCGAGCAGACGTTCCGCCAGGCGACGGGCGCACTGGGCGAAGTGGTCACCCTGGTCGTTACCGCCACCAACCGCACCGACTCGGTGCGCGTGGACCAGGTGGTGGTCAGCGAGGACGTTCCGGCCTCGCTCGACTTCGTCGCGGGCACGGGTGTTACCCGGACCGGCGACCAGCTGGCGTGGGCGGTGGGCACGCTTGCGCCGGGCGAATCGAGGAGCACTGCCGTAAAGTTCGTAGTGAACAGCCGCGAGTCCAAGGGCTGGGCGCGGGTGGCCGGCATCGCCCAGGGACAGGCGCAGACCGGTGGAACCGCGCGCACCGGCCAGGTGGTGGCCGCGATCCGGGTCGACAACGAGGAAGTCGGCATCGAGGGGTTCGTGCTGGGCGACGTGTGGATCGACGACAACGAAAACGGCCGCCGTGATGAGGGCGAACGCGGGGCGGGCAACGTGTCGGTCTACCTCGAGAGCGGCGAGTACGCCGTCACCGACTCCGCGGGTGTGTTCTCCATTCCGCACGTGTTCGACGGGTGGCGCGTGATCCGGCTGGATGAAGGCACGATTCCCCCCGGAACCGAGCTGGTGCTGCCACCGGCCACGGAGTCGCATGTGCAGCGGCCCAACGAACGCCTGGTTCACCTCATCGCTCCGGCCCACGTGCGCGTGGGCTTCCCGCTGCGCGCGTCGGCCGTTCCGCCGGTGGCGCGCACCGCCATGCTGGTGTGCGAAGAACACGTGAGCGTGGCGCCGCGCCCACGCACCGGCCCCACCTTCACGCTCCCCAGTTCCCAGTTTGCGCTGGGCAAGGCAAACCTGCTCTTCGGCGCACGCTCGGAACTGCTGCCGGTCGCACTGTTCCTCATCGACCACCCGGGCTTCACCGCCTTGATCGAAGGGCACACCGACAACCTGCCCGTGCGCTCCGGCCGCTTCGTCTCCAACCAGGAGTTGTCGGTGGCGCGCGCGGAGGCGGTGCGCGACGCGCTGGTGTCGATGGGAGTTCCGGCCGACCGCTTCCTGGTCCTCGGCTACGGCGACACGCGGCCCGTCGCCAGCAACGCCAGCGCGGACGGACGAACCATGAATCGCCGCGTGGACGTGAGCGTAATTCCGCCCGCGAACAATTCGCTCGACCCAGCCCTGCGCATCGGCACGGCCATTCGCGATCTCTCGGAGCTGCCGGATTCGGTGGGGGCAACGGTGCGCTGGGCGTTGACCACCACGTCGGAGCGCGCGCAGCGCGTCGCCCTGAGCATGGCGATACCGGCCGAACTCAAGGTGGCGCGCGTGGGCGTCGTGCTGGACGGGCTGCCGGTTGAGGAGACATCCGGCGAGTTCGTGATCGGCGAACTCGCGCGCGGAAGCCGCATCGACTGCGTGATCGCGTTCATGGTGGCGGAGGCTGATACCCACCTGATCCGCGATATCGTGGCCACCGTGCATCTGGACGACGCGCTTGCGCCTTCAGATTCCACCGCGCGCACCATCATCGTCCGGCCCGGCGACTCGCGCACCAGCATCGCGCAGTCACAGGTGGGTACGTGGACGGAGTTCGTTTCTGCGCCGGCCGACGCCCCGCCGCCGGTTCCCCTGGTGCCACCCGGCGACCCGGCGCCGGCGCCGCACGAGGGACCGGTTTCCATCCTGGATCCGCTGGACGGCTTTGTCGCCGTCGACCGCGACCAGGTGTCGGTTCGCGCGCGACACCCGTTGGGGAGCCGCGTTTCGCTGCTGGTGGACGCTGATCCCATCGGCGATGAACGCGTGGGGCAGCGAACGGTGGATGTCGCCCACCAGGAAGAGACCACCACGTGGTACGGGGTGCGCCTGCGTGGCGGGTGGAATCAACTGGTGGTACGCGCGGAGTTGTTGCGCGGGGGCTCGGCGAGCGATACCGTGCGCGTGGCGCTCGCCACGCAGCCGGCGGAGATCGTGCCGCTGGACGCGCACGCGCTGATTCCCGCCGATGGACGATCGACGGCGACACTGCGCTTCGCGGTGCGCGATGGCTTCGGCCTGCCGGTCATGGACGGCTTCATCGTGGACGTGGTGGAAGGCGAGGAACTCGCCGCCGCGGTGGACGCGCGCCCCGATGAGCGCGGGCTGCAGATCGCAACCCGTGGGGGAATCATCGCGGTGCCGCTGGGCCCGCGCCACCTCACCGGTGCTGGCCGCGTGGCGGTGGAGTCCGGCGGAATGCGTGCGGCGGCGGACGTGGTCTTCGTCAACCCGCAGCGGCCGTTGCTGGCCACCGGCATCATCGACGTCAACATGGGCGCGTACCAGACCCACGGCGACGGCAGCGGTGACGGCGTGCAGAACTACCGCGATGGCTTCGACGCCGAAGCCGAAGCACGCGCATTCGTTCAGGGCGCCGCACCCGGTGGTGTGCGTGTGACCGCGCGCCTCGACACCCGCAAGCGCTACGATGACCCGCTCCTCAAGCAGCCGGATCCGGAGAAGCAGTACCCGATCTACGGCGACGCCTCCACCGTGCAATACGCCGCCCCCGCGCGCGGCGGCAACTATGTGTCGCTGGACCGTGGCCAGTCGTTCCTGCGCTACTCGGACTTCCAGACGCCCATCGATCGCGGCGAATTTCTTACCTATCACCAGGTGGTGACGGGCCTGTCCGGTGCCGCGGTGGACGGCCCCAGCGGTTTCCGCGCATTCGTTACCCAGACCGACCTGGTGACGCGAACCGACAACATTCCCGCAGACGGCACCAGCGGGTTCTACTACCTCTCGCTGGCGCCCGTGGTGGAGAACTCGGAACGCGTGATCGTTGAGACGCGGCAGCGCTACCAGACCGAGAAGGTGCTGGAGGCGCGCGTGATGATGCGCCGGCGCGACTACACCATCAATCCGTACGATGGCTCCATCCTGTTCATGGAGCCGGTGCCCGCGACCGATCGTGATCTCAATCCGAACTTCATCGTGGTGACCTACGAAAACGAAACCGGCGCCGCCGACGTGTACATGTTCGGAGCGCGCGGCGATGTGGCGCGCGGCAGCCGCTACCGGGCCGGGATCACGGCGGTTGGCAATGCCGGCGATGCCCCGGGCTACGCGCTGTACGGTGCGGACGGAGAGGCGCGCCTGAGCGGCTTCCGCCTGGCGGGCGAGTTTGCGCGCAGCGAGGACGACCTCGTCGGCAGCGGCAATGCGTTCAAGGTGAGCGCGGGCGGGCAGCGCGGACTGTCCAGATTGGACGTGTACCTGCGCCGGGTGGACGGTGACTTCGTGAATCCATCCTTCCGCGGCGCCGACAATGAACTGGCGAGTCTCAAGGCGGGCTTCGAGGGCCGGCTGGCCGGGCGCGGCGCGCTGGCGCTGAATGCCGACGGCTACTCGCACGAGTTGCAACGCACCGGGGAGCGCCGCGGCACGTTGCGTTCCACGGTGGACTATCGCCGCCGCCTGGTGGAGATGTCGGCGGGTCTGCGCGTCGCGCGCCACGACCAGCCGCAGGAGGAAGCGCAGGGGTTGCTGACACTGCTGGGGTTCGCGCTGGGGAGCCGCGGTGGCACCGGACTCTCGACCACGTGGGAACAGAACGTGGGCGAGGAGATCGTGGACGAATACCCCAACCGCCTGCGCACCACGCTGGGTGTGCCGCTCTCGCAGCGCTTCCGCGCCATTGCCACCCACGAGTACCTCACCGCCAGCGGGCGCGCGACCACCAACCAGATCACGGCCGGCGTGGAAGGAACCACCGCACGGGGTACGCAGGCCTACACGCGTTACGCCATGGACCGTGCGGCGGGCGACGCGCGCATGGGAGCGGTGAGCGGAATCCGCCAGCGTCTCACCCTCGGCCGCTACACCGGCGCCACCCTGGGCCTGGAAACGTTCACGTCGCTTTCGGGCCGCCGCGACGAGGAGTACCTGTCGCTTACCACCGGCCTCGGCGCGCGCCGGCCGGGGTCCTACTTCGTCGACGGCGGCTACGAGTACCGCTGGGAACGCCAGGGCGACAAGAACCTGCTGCGCATCGTGGCCGCGCAGCAACTCGGTGGCGGGTTCGCCTGGCTGGCCAAGAACATCCTGGCGCTCAACAACGCGGACCAGAACCGCGACGGCACCCAGTGCTACTCGACCCTGGCCGGAACCTGGCGCTCGCCGTCCGCGCCGGTGCAGGCGCTGGCCATGCTCAAGAGTTACTACGACCGCTACACGCCGGTGGATCCCGACGCCATCCGCTGGCGCCTGGTGGCGTCCACGGACGTAAACGTGCTGGTCAACCCCGCCCACGAGGTGCGCCTCAAGTACGCGTACAAGCACGTCGAGGACTGGAGCTACGGCATGTCGCTCAACACCGACACGGATCTCGCGCTCGGGCAGTACCGGTGGCACTTCGGCCGCGGATGGGATCTCGACCTGTGGGGCCGCACGGTGGTGCTGCGCGACGGCGGCACGTCGCAGGCGGGTGCGGGCATCGAGGTGGGCCGTATGGTCTATCGCTCCGTGCGCCTGGCCGCGGGGTACAGCGTGAACGGGTTCAACGATCCCGACATCAGCGGGACCGATGCGTGGAGCGACGGTTTCGGGATTCGCATACAGATGATTCTCTCGGATTGGATGCTGTCCGACTTCGAACGGTTGAAATAGTGAAGCGCTTGATGTTCTGCATACTCGTTTCGCTGGCGGGCCTCGCGGTTCCAGCCGGTGCGTTCGCCGGAGAACTGGTGGTCAACGGTGGCTTCGAGACCGGTTCGTTCGGGTCGTCGTGGGTGCACGGTGCGTTCCGCGGTGGCAACACCAACCCCAACCTGGCCGATCACGTGGTGGCGCCGGACATGCCGTACTCGGGCAACTACTCGGCGTTGCTGGGTTTCAAATACACCACACAGACGACGAATGCGTACGCCTACATGTACCAGACGGTGGCCATCCCGGCGGGTGTGTCGAGAGCCACGCTCAATTTCAAGATTCGCATGCAGGGTTACGACAGTGACTACTACGATCCCTTCCACGCGGACATTCGTTCGACCGGCAACACGGTGCTGCGACGGATTTTGAACTATGCGTTCAGCGAGTGGAACGATATCTACAAGGACAGTGGCTGGCTGGACGACGACAACGTGCTGCCGGTGTCGCACGACGTCATCGCGTTCGCGGGCCAGACGGTGCGCGTGTACTTTGAGCAGGCCAACCTGTACGATGCCCTCTACGAGACGTGGACCTACGTGGACGACGTGTCGCTCGTCTACCGCATGTGGGTGGACCTGGCGGTGGACGGCAACGGCGACGACGTCTTCGGCGCGCTGAACAGCGGCAACGGTGGCCTGTCCACCAGGAGTGCGCTGGCCGGCGACACGTTGAGTTACGCCCTGCGCATCGAGAACGAGGGGACAGTCACCGACACCTACCGGCTCACCTCCACGCTGCCCGCGGGTTGGACGGCGTGGCTGGTGGTGGGTGGCACCACGCAGGCGTTCCCGTACGTCATGCCGGCGCTGGCGCCGGGAGCGTCGGTCACCTACACGGTGAAGCTGCGCGCGCCGGCTGGCGCCACCGCCGGCAGCTACGACGCGGTGGTAAACGCGCAGAGCACGGCGCAGGGGAGCCGCGTGGACAGCGCGCGCCTGCGCGCTGTGATCAGCGCGGCCACCTATGCCGCCGATCTGGTGATCGACGGCAACGGCGTTGGCGTCATCGGCGACGGCGGTGCGGGCGGGTTTGGCCTCAAGACCGGCTCCTGGGGCGTGCCGGTGACGTTCGCGCTGCAGTTGCGCAACACCGGCAACGCGGCGAGCACCTACGCGATTGCTTTCAACGGTGACGCGGGCCTCGCGACGTCCGTGGTGTACAACGGCACCACCTACACTGGATCCTTCACCACGCTCAGCATACCCGCTGGGACGAGCGCCGCGCTCACCCTGCAAGTGCAGGTCGCCTCGCCCAACGCGGGGGGGGACTACGACCTCTATCTCACCGCGACGTCCAGTGCCGACGCCAACAAGCGGGACTCGATTCACGCCATCCTGCGGCTGCTGGCGCCGCGCGTCGACATGATCATTGCCGCCAACGGCAACGATGTGTACGGCGCATCCGGGACGGGTGCGGGTGGCGGCAGCTCCAACGCCGGCGAGCGCGGGGCGGTGGTGACCTTCCCGATAACGGTGCAGAACGAGAGCGCCGTGGCCGATTCGTTCACGATGTCGTGGACCGCGCCCGCCGCGGGCTGGACGGCCACCATCACCATCAACGGCGTCAACCGCACGTTCCCCACGGTGACGCCCACCATCGCCGCCAACTCGCAGGCCATCTACACGCTGCGCATCCAGATTCCGGGGGGCGCGGCGTACGGCACCTATCAGTCGATTCTCAACGCCGCCTCGCGCGTGGCCGCGGTGGTGACGGAGAGTGTTTCGGCCACGGTGAGCGTGGCGACACCGAGCGAGGTGGACATCCTCATCGATGGGCAGGGTGCGGACATCTACGGCCCCATCGGCACCGGGCTGGGCGGGACGTCGGTCAAGACCGTATCGCCGGGCGACACCGTCGTCTACCAGGTCGAAATTCAGAACGTGTCGGGCACGAACGGATTCGACGTGTCGTGGGCGGGGCCCGCGGGTTGGGACGTCACCTTCAACGGCGGCTACCTGCCGCTGAACAATATACCGGCGGGGACGTACCCGCTGCGGGTGATCATTCCGGTGGGATCCACCGGCGGCACCTTCGATGTCATCCTGGACGGGCGCAAGACCAGCAAGCCCTTCCTGCTCGACAGCGTGACCGGGCGCGTGGTGGTCATCCCACCCGCCATCGTCGACGGCGTCATCGACGGCAATGGCGACGGCGTGTTCGGCGCCATCGGCAGCGGCGCGGGCGGCGCGTCGCTGCAGACCACGCCCGCACCGGCGACGATGAACTTCACCGTCGAGCTGCAGAACCAGGGGCCGAGTGGTGACTCCTACACGGTGCAATGGAACGCCATTCCCGGCTGGACCGCGCAGCTCAACGGACTGCCATCTCCGTTCAATACCGGGAATATTCCCGCCGGTGGTTCGCGGCTGTATACGCTCAGCGTTGCGGTACCCGCGGGAGCCAGCGTGGCGGCGTATCAGTACATTCTCAACATCCAGTCGCAGAATCATGCGACGTCGTTCGAAAGTATCGCGGCGCGTGTCAACGTGGTGGGACCGCCGCGACCCGACTTCGTCATCGACGGCAACGGCGATGGTGTGTTCGGCCTTGCCGGCAGCGGCCAGGGTGGGACGTCGACGCGCGGCGCGCTGCCGGGCGGCATGTACACGTCGACACTGCGCCTGCGCAACGCGGGGTCGTACCCGGATTCGTTCCAGGTGCAGTGGAGCCTCCCGTTGGGCTGGCCGGTGGGGAGTGTCACCATCGCCGACTCGCTGGTGACCCACGCCGCCACCTTCTGGTCGCGGCGCCTCGATCCGGGTGCCAGCGTGACCTACACCGTCACCGTGTCGGTTCCGGTGTCGGCCAACGGGACCCACACCACGCTCATCAATGCGGTGTCGAGCCTGCCGCCCAGCCTCTCGGAGAGCGTGGCGCTGGTGACGGAGACGCGCGCGCTGGTTCGCGGCACCGTGTTCGACGACCGGGATCACAACGGGGTCTTCGGCACGGGGGACGTCGGCCTCTCCGGCGTACTGATTCGCGAGAGCCGCAGCGGCCTGGCGACCTCGACGCTCGCCGACGGCAGCTATTCCTTGCTGGTGCCGGCAGACAGTCTGGTGGTGGTGGAGCAGAACCCGGTTGGATTCGTTTCGCTCACGCCGGATACGGTCTTCGCGGCGGCACTCGCGGCCGGCGACACCGCCGTTGCCGACTTTGCCGACGTCGGAATAATGACCCTCACCGCGGGTGGGGTGGCACCCGGCGCGGTGGGTGGTACGGTGGACTTCTCGCACCGCGTGCAGGCGGGAACGGCGGGGCACATGGACATAACGGCGAACTCGGACTCGGCGTTTACCAGCGTGTGGTACGTCGATGTCAATGGAAACGGCCTGCTGGACGCGCCCGACCGCACCCTCGTTGCGAGCGATGGCGACCTGGATCCCGACGGTCCCGGTGCCGGTGTGTTGAACCTCATCCTGCGCGTGTTCGTACCGGCGGCGGCGGTGCCCGGTTCGACGATTCCGTTCGCGATCGTGGCGACGCAAACGGTGACGGGCACGCCGCTGGTCCTCACCGCGACCACCACCGATGCCGTGGTGGTGACGCCCGGCGCGGGGCAGCTTTCGATTCAGAAGTCGCACGACCGCACCGACGCGCGACCCGGTGATGCGATCACATACACCATCCGGCTGTTCAACGCCGGCGTCGACAGTCTTGGCAACGTTGCCCTGATCGACCCGGTCTCGCAGTGGGTGGACGTCGAAGCGGATGCATTCGGCGCCGGCCTCGACCTGCGCTGGGAGCCGCCCGCCGGCGCACCGGTCTTCTTCACCTTCGATCCCGGTGACGCCGATGAGGCCGCGTTCACCACCGCGGATCACACGCTGCGCGTGATCTTCTCGAAGAACACGGCGTTCTACCTGGCCCCGGGCCAGGCGGGCGTGATCACGTACCGGGTACGCGTGCGCTGAACTCCCCGGCCGCCCCCGTGGGGGCGGTCCACCCAAAAGCCAGTGGCGAGCCGCCGCGGTATGCGCTAGTATCTGCCCGAATTCCCGACACATAACCGGTTCTATCGTGAACCGCCGGGGGGCTGCACCGTGCGGGATGTATCTCAATAAAGGGACAAATGGAGGTTCCGATGTCAAACAGCGAATTTACGCCGAAGGTCGGCCTCGATGCGGTCGGCCTGACCAACCTGGGTGGCGTGATGTGGAACGCAACGCCGGCGACTCTCTATGAGGAGTTCGTGATGAACGGCGAGGGGCTCATCGCGGCCGACGGCCCGATGTGCGCCGAGACGGGGAAGTACACCGGTCGCAGCCCGGAGGACAAGTTCGTCGTCGAGGA
>Ga0224500_10001196_pt1 | contig 15771 bp, 16 predicted proteins | sample SF_Oct11_sed_USG_FD_168126 | JGI IMG/M metagenome (GOLD analysis project Ga0224500, IMG submission 168126) | Sediment microbial communities from San Francisco Bay, California, United States - SF_Oct11_sed_USGS_4_1 | ecosystem: Environmental > Aquatic > Marine > Sediment | place: USA: California... | reverse complement strand
CCAGTCCGTCGCCGCGCGCATAGGCGATGAACGGGATGCTGAGGGCACCCTCCACCTTGGCGGCCAGATCGCCGGGATCGTCCTGGCGCAGGACATCCCGCCAGAACCGCCGAAGTCCCTCGAGGGCACCGTGTATCGGACGTAGGGCCGGCAACGGCACCGGCGTGACGTATTCCCCGCGCTCGAAATAGGAGGCGTGCGAGCCGGCGCCGGCGAAGATCACGGGATGGTCGCCGTCGAAGGTCAGCGTGGGGTCGTCCCACCGTCGTCGCAGGTCGTCGCCAGCGTAATCATGGGCCGCGCATCCGAACCAGCGTGGGATCGGCTCCGAACTCGCCTCCAGCGTGTCCTCAAGGACAACGAAGGCCTGCTCGAGGTCGGCCTCGTGGTCGTTGGCGCCGAAGAAGGATGACCGCCAGTCGTTCATGCAGTAGATGAACAGGTATTGGAGGACGATCCAACCATCCGCCCTGACCACACGCCCGTGGTAGACGACGCGCTGGTCGAGCATCCGGATCGCCTCGTAGCGCTGGGCCGCCGCCGCCGCGGTCCCACCGGGGACTCGCCCGCGCACGAGCAGTGAGGCCGTGAACCCGGCATCCACGAGCCGCGCGAACAGGCCGACGCGAGACAGCCGTCCGGGTGCCCGGAAGCGCCGATGCTCCGGCTGACGGTTCCAGCGACTCAATTCCAGCCCGTCCATCGGCTTCGGCACGAAGCGCAGATAGCGCTCCTCGCCCGGGACCGGCAACTCGGTGGCCAAACGTTCCAGCGTCAGCTCGCCGGCCGGAACCACCACCTCATCGGCAAGCCCTGAGGCGGAACGCAGCAGATCGCATGCGCCGACGTAGGACTCGGCCGCCATCGGGAAGAAATGCTCGCCGTCCGTGAATCGGACGACCGGCTCGAACCGCCGCAGAAGTCCCAGATCGTCCGTCATCGCGCCGGATTCTCTCCGGGATCCCCGTCTCCGAAGGCAAGCGTCCGAACGGATCGCCCGTTGAGGTAGAACGCGGTGATGACATGGAGCAGCAGGTCAGGATATGACGGCTCGCCACGGGACCAGAAGACGAGATCGAGGAGCAGGGAGAGCCCGACCATGACCATGGTCAGGATCCAGCCCCAGCGTTTGAAGAGCAGCAGACCGATGACCCCGATCACGGTCAGCCCCGCGACGGTGAGATCTGCCGTCGTGATGAGGGTCGAATCGCCGGCAAGGAACGGGAACTTGCCGGTGGGCAGATCGCGGGCGCTGGAGCCGAGCGCGGCCAGGAGCGATGCGTCCAAGAGCCGGAGTACGGCGACGGCGACGATGCCGAACGGCCACCGCCCCAGTACCGCCGGTCGGGATCGGGTCGACGCGCGGGCGCCGGGCGGGGGAGGTCTCAGGGTCGGATCCACCGCGCCATTATGGTGCGCACGATGCATCCGTGGCGGTCTCGGCCGGCACGTCCCGCGTACCATCACGGACCATGGACGTCCCCGGACCGTTGACGGTCCTCGGCCGCGTCGTCGGCAATCCGGACTTGCGCCGGGTTCTCTTCGGATATCTGGCGTTCCACGTCGCCGAGTTCGCGACATGGGTCGCGATCCTGCTGTACGCCTACGACCAGACGGGCCCCGCATCGGTCGGGCTTGTCGCGCTGATCCAGCTCGTCCCGGCAGCGGCTGTGGCCACGTTCGCGGCGTCTCTCGGCGACCGGTTCCCTCGGGAGCGCGTGCTCGGCGTCGGCTACCTCGTCCAGGCCGCCGCCATGATGCTGGTCGCGTTCGTGATGATGGCGGGCCTTCCCGTGGCCGTCGTCTATGCGGTCGCCGCGCTGGCCGCGACGTCACTGGTCGTCACCCGGCCCACGCAGTCCGCCCTGTTGCCCTCGCTCTCCAAGACCCCGAACGAGCTGACGGCCGCCAACGGGGCCGCCGGCATCGTCGAGGGAGCGGGCGTCCTGATCGGTCCCTTGATGGCGGCGCTCGTCCTGACCAGGTCGACGACCGACGTCGTCTTCCTCGTGTCGGGGCTCTCGCTGTTGCTGGCGGCCCTGGCGACGATCGGACTTCGACCATCCGGTGGCCTGGCCGCGCTGCGAGGGCCCTGGAGCCGTGTCGGCGACGACGGTTCGCCGCCGCCTCCAGCGCGCGATCGCTCGTTCCTGGCCGGGCTTCGCACGGTGGCCGCGGACCGTGACGCCAGCCTCGTGGTCGGCCTGTTGACGGCCCGTACCCTCATGATCGGCTGCGCCGACGTCCTCTTCGTACTCATGGCCCTCGAGTTGCTGGACATGGGCGAGCCGGGTGCCGGCGTGCTCAGCGCGGCACTCGGAGCGGGCACGATCGTCGGAGGGGCGATCACCTTCCTGTTCATCGGGCGCGAAGGGCTGGCACTCGTCGCCGCGTCCGGGGCGATCCTCTGGGGGGCCTCGATCGCCCTCATCGCCCTCCTCGCCAGCCCGAGCGTCGCCCTGCTCCTGATCGTCATCGGCGGAGCCGGCCTGGCGGTCGTGGACGTTGCCGGTCGAACGCTCCTCCAGCGGTCGGTCCGCGACGAGGTGCTCACCCGGGTCTTCGGACTGCAGGAGGCCCTGGCGATGGGTGCCCTGGCTTTCGGCTCGGTCCTGGTGTCCGTCCTCGCGCAGACGATCGGCCTGACGCCTGCGATCTACGGCGTGGCGCTGGTCCTGCCCACCCTCGTCGCACTCTCCTGGACGAGGATCACCGCCATGGATGCCCGTGCGGTGGTCCCGGTGCGGGCGATCTCCCTGCTGCGGAGCTCGGCGCTCTTCGCCCCGCTCCCGGCGCCCCAGCTCGAAGCCGTCGCCCGTCGCGGGCTCTGGCTGACCTTCCCGAGCGGCACCGCGGTGATCCGGGAGGGCGAGCCGGGCGACCGCTACTACGTCCTGGCCTCCGGGGTCGTCCGAGTCGAGCAGGGGGGTCGCTTCCTGCGGGAGCTTCAGCAGCCCGGTGATGGCTTCGGCGAGATCGCCCTGCTGCAAGATGTGCCGAGGACCGCGACGGTCTCGACCACCTCCGAGGTGGCCGTCTTCGCCATCGACCGCGCGCCGTTCCTCGCGGCCGTGACCGGCCACCCGGACGCGTTCGCCGCCGCCGAGCAGGCGATGGCCGTCGCGGACGCTTGAGGACGGCCGCCACGCCGTGGCCGGAAGCGCCCGCCGCCGGTTTCGAGGCCGTCGCGGGCGGGATCGCGGGTCGTTGACGGTTCGGGCTGCAATCCCGATAATCTGACTCGGAATTAGATGCGGCCGGGTGGGCCGCTCGCGCCACCCGGCGCACGTCACGAGCAGGAGCCGGAGATCGCATGACCGCAACTCGCGACATCGTCACCGACCAGCGCGACCAATTCGCGTTCCACGACGACATCGTCTACCTGCGTGAGACGAAGCGTGGTATCACCCGTGAGACCGTCGAGGAGATCAGTCGGTTCAAGGACGAGCCCGAGTGGATGCTGCAGTTCCGCCTGCGTGCCTACGACCATTTCGTCCAGCGTTCCATGCCGACCTGGGCGGATGGTCTGGATCGGATCGATTTCGACAAGATCGTCTACTACCGCAAGCCTTCCGAGCGCGAAGAGAAGTCGTGGGACGACGTCCCGGAACAGATCAAGGCGACGTTCGAGCGCCTCGGGATCCCCGAGGCCGAGCGCAAGTTCCTCGCCGGCGTCGGGGCGCAGTACGACTCGGAGGTCGTCTACCACAGCGTCCGCGAGGAGCTGAGCAAGATCGGCGTCGTCTTCATGGGAACGGACCAGGCGCTCAAGGAGTACCCGGACATCTTCCGGAAGTACTTCGGGACGGTGGTGCCGCCCGAGGACAACAAGTTCGCCGCGCTCAACAGCGCCGTGTGGTCGGGCGGCAGCTTCGTCTACGTCCCGAAGGGCGTCGAGGTCCCCCTCCCGCTCCAGGCCTACTTCCGGATCAACGGCGAGAACACCGGCCAGTTCGAGCGAACGCTGATCGTCGTGGACGAGGGCGCCAAGGTCCACTACATCGAGGGCTGCACGGCGCCGATCTACGCCACCGATTCGCTCCACGCCGCGGTCGTCGAGGTGATCGCTCTTCCCGACTCGAAGGTCCGCTACACCACGATCCAGAACTGGTCGAACGACGTCTACAACCTGGTGACCAAGCGGGCGCATGCGTATGAGCGCTCCACCGTCGAATGGATCGATGCCAACACCGGCAGTCGCAAGACGGTCAAGTTCCCGGCGATCTACCTGCGTGGCGAGGGCGCCACGGCGGACATCATCAGCGTCGCCGTCGCCGGCAGGGGCCAGCATCAGGACACCGGCGCCAAGGCCATCCACCTCGCCCCGAACACCCGCTCCCGGATCGTCTCCAAGTCGGTCAGCAAGGACGGTGGCAGGGCGACATATCGCGGCCAGTTGAAGGTCGCGCCGGGGGCCACCAACGTCGTCGCCAGCGTCCGCTGCGACGCACTGATGCTGGACGACGAGAGCCGCAGCGACACCTATCCCTACATCGACATCCAGGAAGACGACACCACGATGAGCCACGAGGCGACCGTCGGAAAGGTCAGTGCTGATCAGGTCTTCTACCTGATGAGCCGCGGCCTGACCGAGAATGAGGCGACCAACCTCATCGTCCAGGGCTTCCTCGAGGTGTTCACCAAGGAGCTCCCGATGGAGTACGCCATCGAGTTCAACCGCCTGGTCAAGCTGGAGATGGAGGGGTCGCTCGGATGACGACCCCCACGGCCGAACCGTCGACGGCGGCGCCCCGACCACGGGGTCAGCGGCGCCCCCTCGACGAACTGTCGCTGGCAGTGGACGCAGCCGCGCTGGCCGTGGCATCGACCGGGGATCCGGACTGGCTGGCACAAGACCGGGCGGCGGCGTTCCATTCGTGGGCGAGCCTGCCGGGTGAGTCAAACCTCCTGTACACGCCGTACATCGACCTGCGCGCGGCGCGCCTCGATGCCGCCCGACTAGCTCCTCGCCCGGCGACGTCGTCTCCTGCGGCGAACCTGCCGACGGACGCGGACGGACTCCTCGAAACCGTGGAAGGCATCGTCACGGGGGCGGCCCTGTCCGCTGAGGCCGCCGCCGCCGGCGTCCGGCTCACCACGTTCGCCGAGCTGCTGGCCGCAGATCCGGCCCATGCGCGCACCCTCCTGGAAGGCGTCGGGAGTCTGCCGGGGACTGACAAGTTCGCCCAGCTGACCCGTGCGCTGTGGGCGCAGGCGGTCGTGCTCGACATCCCGGCCGGGGTCCGCCTGGTCCGTCCGGTCATCATCCGCTGGCGGTTGGGCGCGTCGGACCGCGCGCTCCTGACCCGGACGCTCGTCCACCTCGGCGAGGGGGCAGAGGCGTCGCTCGTGGAGGAGTTCGTCGAGGAGTCCGCGGAGGGTCCGGGCACCGGACAGTCATTCTTTGCCGGGACCATGGAAGTCTCGCTGGAGCGGGCCGCCAGCCTGACCGTCGCGAGCCTCCAGGAGTTGCCGGACCATCTCGTCGCCTTCCAGCATCGGCACGCGGAGATCGGCGAGGATGCCTCGCTGCACTGGGCGATGGCACAGCTGGGCGGCCGCCTGGTCCGGAGCCGCGTGGACAACCGTCTCGCAGGCGACCGCAGTTCCGTCGAGCAGGTCGAGATCGTGTTCGGAAGCGACGAGCAGCTGTTCGACCTCACGTCCTACACGACGCACATCGGCCGCGATACGACCGGCGACCTGCTGTCCAAGGGAGCCCTGCTGGACCGTGCGCGCAGCTACATGAAGGGCCTCATCACGATCGACAAGAGTGCCGTCGGCACGGACAGCTTCCTCGGCGAGTTCGGGATGAACCTCTCGAAATCGACCCGCTCCGTCGCGATCCCGAGCCTGGAGATCGACCAGCCCGACTGCCGGCGAGCGGCCCACAGTTCGTCCGTCGGACCCATCGACGAGACCCAGCTGTTCTACCTCGAATCGCGCGGCATCCCGCCGGACGAGGCCCGCAAGTTCATCGTGCTCGGGTTCCTCGAGCCGGTCGTCGCGCGGGTGCCACTCGCCTCGGCCCAGGGGCGACTGCGCGAACTCCTCGAGGCCAAGTGGGCGACCGGGGTCGGCGGCGGCGCGAAGGTCGCCGCCTGATGCTCCCAGAACCTCGGTCGCGCCGATGAGGCGCATCGATCTGCTCGCCGTCGACGAGCTCGCCGACGGCGAGATGAAGATGGCGTTCGTCGACGGAACGGACCAGGTACTGGTCGTCAACACCGGCGGCGAATTCACCGCCGTCCAGGGCATCTGCTCCCACGAATACTTCGAGCTGGACAAGGGTTTCCTGACCAACGGGACCCTGACCTGTGCGCTGCACCTGTCGCGCTTCGACCTCACCAGCGGTGAGCCGCTGGACCCGCCTGCCGAGCAGCCGCTGGCCATGTACCCGGTCGTGGTCGAGGACGGCCGGGTCTGCATCGAGGTGCCCGACGGTCCGCTCGAGATCAGCGAGGGCTGAGGACGCCCATACGCTTCGCCGCGTCGTCGTGGATGGCGGACGGTATGCGGCAGCCGGCGTCCGTCGCTGTCCGGCGGCCGACGATCAACGCTCCAGCACGGTCCCGAGTCCCGCCTCGGTGGCCCGCTGGATGATGGCGTTCGCGAAGACGACGTCGGCGAGACCAACGCCCAGGTGCGTGACCACGACACGCCCGGTCGGAGGCCGGAGCGTCCCGGCCAGGGTCGCCTCGCCCAGGGTCGCTTGCGGGTCCGGGTACCCCCCGAACAGACCGGCCTCCCGATTGGCCACGAACTGGCCGCGGTCATCCACCAGGAACATCGCGGCGTCGCGGGCCACCTCCGCGGAGCACATCGTGTCGTAGTCCACGGCCACCACGAGCGCGTGCGGCGCGAGCCATGCCCCGATCATGGCCTGGCGCTGCTCCGGCGTCGTGAACGAGGCCACGGTGATGACGATGTCTGCCGAGGCCGTCGCGTCGCGCGCCGAGGGCGCGACGGTGGCCCCGGCGATGCCGCGGGTCGCGGCGGCGGCCGTGACCAGGTCGGCGGCGCGCGTCGGGTGCCGATCGTAGACGACCAGCTCGACGCCGGGCGCCACGTGCGCGAGGACCTCGACGTGGCTGTGGCCCTGCACACCGGCGCCGATGATCGCGGCGCGCGGCGGTCGGCCGCCCAGCGCTGCGGCCGACGGGCCGAAACGCCCGATGGCGACGCCCGAGACGGCGGCCGTCCGGTGGGTCGTGATCGGCCCACCGTCCAGGATCGCCGAAGGCTCGCCGGTGCGTGGATCGCTCAGCACCACGATGGCGTGGATCGCCGGGAGGTCGCGAGCACGGTTCCCGGGGAATCCGGTGACCCACTTGATGCCGAGCAGGTCGTCGGCGGACCCGCTGCCGCGCAACAGCGCCGGCATGGCGTGCGCGAACGATCCAGCCGGTGTCGGGTGGACGCCCAGTTTCGGCGGTAGCTCCGCCTCCGCGACGAGAGCCGTCATGGTCCGTTCCGCCAACGCGAGGCGCTCGCCGACCGGCGGCATCGCCGCGGAGACGGCTGCGCCATCGAGGTAGCGGATCGATGCTGGCATGCCCGGAGTGTATAGGCCCGCTAGGATGCGGGTCATGGCGCCCATCGATTCGGTGACGAGCCTGGAGAACCTCCGATTGGAGCGCGATGCCGTTGCCCTCTACGAGGCTCTCGCGCGGATCGAGAAGGATCCCGTCCGTGCCAGGGCGTTCGAGCGGATCGCCGGCAATGAGCGCCGGCATGCCGACATCTGGGCAGCGAAGCTGACCGAACTGGGCGCCCCGGTGCCCGAGCCCGCCAGCCCACGGGCTCGCGTGCGGTTCATCATCCTGGCGGCACGCCTGCTCGGGACGCGAGCCGTCGCGGACCTGGTCAAGTCGCTCGAGGGTGACGAGGAGGGTATCTACGATGCCCAGGCGGGCGGGCCCGAGGTCGCCGCGATCGCGGCCGACGAGCGCGAGCATGCCCGCATCTGGGACGAGCTCCAGGCGCCGGGGGGAAGCGCGCCGCGGGAGATCGTGGGGTTGCGCCAAGCCGTCCCGCGATCGCTCGGCGACGGGACCGAGACCCTGCGGCGGGAGACCTGGCACCGCGGGGGCGGGCGCTCCGGCACGCTCCGGGCGGTCATCTTCGGTGTCAGCGACGGGCTCGTGAGCAACCTCTCGCTCGTGATGGGGGTCGCCGGGGCCGCATCGGACAATGCCGGCTTCATCCTGCTCGCCGGTGTCGCCGGCCTGCTCGCCGGAGCCTTCAGCATGGCGGCCGGCGAGTACATCAGCATGCAGAGCCAACGTGAGCTGTTCGAGCGCCAGATCGCGCTGGAGCGCGCCGAGATGGAGGCGATGCCGGAGGAGGAACAGGAGGAACTCGCGGCCGTCTACCGCGGCAAGGGCTTCACCCAGGAAGAGGCGGCCACCATCGCCGGGCGGATCTTCCGAGACCCCGAGGCCGCCCTGGACGTGATGGTCCGCGAGGAGCTCGGCCTCGACCCGGACGAGCTCGGATCGCCGTGGGGCGCCGCCGGCGGTTCGTTCGTCGCCTTCGCGATCGGGGCGGTCATCCCGGTGATCCCGTTCCTGTTCGGCGGTGGGATGACGGCTATCGCGATCAGCCTCGGCTTGAGTCTCGTCGCGCTGTTCGGCGTCGGGGCCGCGGTCAGCCTGCTCACCGGTCGAGGCCTGCTCTTCTCCGGCTTCCGGCAGCTCGGGATCGGCCTGGCTGCAGCCGTGGTCACCTACCTCATCGGCTCGTTCATCGGCGTCGCGGTCGCAGGCTGAGGCACGATGACGACGAGTCTTCGCGACCGACTGACCGGCGAGGGGCTGGACCCGGGAGCCTGGTCGAATGGACCGGGCGACCGGTACGCGGCTCATCGACACGCGTACGACAAGGTGATCGTGGTTGCTGCGGGGTCCATCCGATTCGGGCTGCCCGAGCGACCCGCGACGGTGGACCTGGCGGTCGGTGACCGGCTGGAGTTGCCGGCCGGCACGGTGCACGACGCCCATGTCGGGCCGGAGGGGGTGACCTGCCTGGAGGCCCATCGGCCCGCCGGCACGATCACGGTGCCGCGGCGCGTCGAGGCGGACGCCTGGTGATCCGCCAAAACCGCCCGGTACCTCCCGGACGTATCCGCTGATGGATCGCCGTATCGACCCGCCCGACGATGCCGCCCTGATGCGGGCCGTCGCCACCGGGTCGCACGAGGCGTTGGCGGCGATCTACGACCGGCATGCCGACGGCGTGTTCGCGGCCGCGATCCGGCTGACATCCGACCGGGGCCTCGCCGAGGAGGTCGTACAGGAGACGATTCTGGTGGCATGGGACCGCGCGGAGACCTTCGATCCGTCCATCGGGTCACTCGCCGCGTGGCTGCACACCATCGCCCGCAACCGAACGATCGATCGCCTCCGGGCGGCAGGACGTCGGCCGCCGACGACCCCGCTGTCGCTTGCGGCGGCAGGCCATCCGGGGCCCTCCGGAGAGGGCGTGCCGGACGCCGGGTCACTGGAGCGGGTGCTGTCGAGCGGGTCGCTCGTTGCCGCATCGATCCCGCCGAGGTCGCCAGAGATGGAGGTCGCCCTCGGCGAATTGCGTGACGCGCTGCGATCAGCCCTTGCCGCGATGCCCGACGAAGAGCGGATCGTGATCATCATGGCGTACGGCGAGGATCTCTCACAGGCTGAGATCGCCGATCGTCTCGGTTGGCCGATCGGTACCGTCAAGACCAGGACGCGCCGTGCACTTGGACGCCTGCGCGACATCCTGGGCAGCGGGGTCGGACCGGAATTCGCCCACTATCTCGCATCGGCGTCGAGCGCCGGTCCGGATCACTGAAGCGAAGGGATCACGTTGTAGATGGAACATCAGGAGGTCCTCGAGCGACTCGAGTTCGCCGCGGTCGAGCCGGGGGGGCTGGAACGGCTCATGGCCGGCGACACGCCCGAGGCCGCGGCGGTCGCCGGTCATCTGGCGGGCTGCGACCAGTGTGCGACCGAACTCGAGCGCCTGCGCCGTGCCGTCCCACTCCTGCGCGACGCGATCCGGACCATCCCGCCGGTCGATCTCCGCGATCGCACCCTCGCCTACGTGCGAACCCATGGGCTGGAGCGGGGTCAGCGAACCGACGCCGGCGCGACGACCCCGGAGCACCCTGCCGACATACCCCGCCAGGGACCCGTCGGCGCGCCGGCCATGGTCGACGCACGCGCGAGCAGCCGTCGTCGCGCCATCGGCGTCTTGCCCTGGGTCGCCTCTATCGCGGCCGCCGTGGTCATCTCGGTCGCCGCCAGCGCGGTCATCGTCGGGGGCCGCCTCGATACGCAGATGGCCGACCAGCAGCGCACGATCAGTGGCCTCGAGGCCGTCACGACGGCCACCCTGGAGATCACCTCGGACCCGGGCAGTCGGCGTGTCGAGCTGGTGGCGGTCGGCAGCGCGGTGGCGAGCGGATCGCTCCTCTTCTCGCCCACGACGACGAACCTGGTGGTCGTCGCCAGCGGCCTGGAACCGCCACCGGCCGGACGGGAGTATCGCTGCTGGATCCTGATCGACGGGCAGCGGCAGAACGTTGGGCGGATGAACCTCGCCGACGATCTGGCGTACTGGGTCGGTGCCACACCGAGCGTCGCGACCGTCCCGCCAGGAACGACGTTCGGGGTCTCGCTCTCCGAGGTCGGCGGGTCAGGTCTCGAGACCGACCCCGTCATCGTCGGCAGCCTCTGACGCAGCGGGTGAGGGTGCCGGACCCTCGGTCGGGACCTCGTCCGGCGGTGGGGCCTCAAGGTAGTCCCGATGCAACTCGAGTAGTCGCTCGGCAGCCTCCGGCGGGACGACCCAACCCTGGTCACCGAGCACCGCGGAGAGCCACGCGGCTTCCTGCCGTCGCTCGGCCTCATCGATATCCGCCTCGCGGCGCCGGGAGTCCATCAGGACGAACCAGACCAGCCCGGCGCCCACGGTGAGCCCCACGATCAGCAGCCAGAGGTCGAATTCGTCGTTCACCGCCGCGAAGTATAGGGAGCCCGGGATGTGCCGACCCGCGCGCCGCGTCGCGGTCCGGGCGCCGATCCATCGCGGCCACGGCGCAGCGACCGCTACACTCCGCGGATGCTCGACTTCACCCCTGATCCGATCGCGTTCCAACTCGGGCCGTTGCCCGTGTACTGGTACGGGATCGGCTACGCCCTGGGCCTTGCGGCCGTCTACCTGCTGTTGACCCGGCTGGCGAAGCGGGCCGGCGAGGATCCGGATCTCGTCGGCAACGGCATGATCCTGATCGCGATCGCAGCCCTCATCGGGGGACGCCTGTACCACGTGATCGACCAATGGTCCCTGTATCAGGACGATCCACTCAAGATCATCCTGCCGCCGTACACGGGGCTGGGCGTGTACGGCGGGATCTTCACCGGCCTGCTGGTCTTGATCTGGTATACGCGGCGAAAGCGACTCTCATTCTGGCGATGGGCGGACATCATCGCCCCGTCGTTGTTCCTGATGCAGGCCATCGCCCGCTGGGGCAATTTCTTCAACCAGGAGCTATACGGTCCGCCGACGACGCTTCCGTGGGGCATCCCGATCGAATGCGTCCATCGGATCGCCGCCTATCCGTGCGCGGAGTACCCGTTCGATACGACCCGGTTCCACCCCCTGTTCCTGTATGAGTCGCTGTCCGGGTTGCTCGGGATGCTGTTCCTGCTGTGGGTGGGCGCCCGCTTCCGATCGAGGCTGCGACCCGGCGACATCGTGCTGCTGTTCTTCATCTGGTACGGCGTGGTCCGCTTCGGCCTGGAGACCCTGAGGTCGGATAACTGGACGCTGTTCGGCATTCCCACCGCGATGCTCGTCTCCCTCCTGTTCGCCGGCATCTCCGCAGCGATCCTCGTCTGGCGCCATCGCCCCGGTCATCCGAGGACGGACGATCCGGCGACGTACCCCGCGGCGGCCTCCTGGGGCGCGCTGGGCCGCCCGGTGGCGCCGGAGCCCGAGGTCATCTCGCCCGAGCCATGAGCGCCGATGGCGACCGTCGTGACCCGCCGCGTCATCGGCCGCCGCCCGGCCGGATCGCCCCCGAGGCCTTGGCCGCCGCACGAGGCGACGCCCGGGAGGGCCTGACGTGGCTCGGCAGAGCGCCGGAATCCCGCGGGCCGATCCTGTACCACGCCTTCCGCCTGCTGGCCAGGTTCCTCTGCTTCGGGGTGTTCCGATTCCGCATCGACACGAGCGGCCAGGAGCACCTGCCGGCCGGCGGCGCGTACTTCCTGGTCGCGGCTGCTCACCGAGGCTGGATGGACCCCTTCGTCGTCATGCACGCGATCCCGGCCGAACCCCGCTGCTGGTTTCTCGGGAGCGCTCCCTCGACATTCACCGCCCCGTGGCGCGAGTGGCTGATCCGGCGCCTGGGTGGACTGCTGCCCGTCTGGCGAGGCGGGCTGGGCCTGGACCAGCACGTGGCCTCGGCTCGCGCGGTCCTGGGCAACGGCGGGGTCTTCGCCCAGATGCCGGAAGGCACCGTGAGCGGGCCGCCGGGTCGTCTCGGCACGATGAGGACAGGCTGGGCGATCATCGCCCAGCGCCTGGACGCCCCGATCGTCCCGCTGGCGATGGCAGGGACGGAGGAGCTCTACCTCGGCCGGCGGATGGCGTCTCGCGTCCTGCCATCCACCACGGTCCGGCACCTTGCCGGACTTCCGACGGACGCCGGACTGCCGGCGCCTGGATCGCGCGAGGAGCTCGAGCTGGCCCGTCTGATGACGGATCGACTTGCCGAGATCCTGGGCCCGGTCGTCGAGGAGTTGCATTCGGGGACGATCGACCCGCCTGGACGTCCGAGGCGGTTGCGGCGCCGCCTCACGTGGCTGCTCCTGCGACCGGGCCGACTCGATCGGGACGGGTGATTCCGTGGGTCGTCCGACCGGCCTGATCGGTCCGGCGTCCTCGCGGCCCACGCTCGGCTACCGCTTCGTGGCCGTCGCGATCCGTTTCCTCGGTCGGCGGGTCTTTGCGTTCCGGACGGAGGTCGTCGGTCGAGAACGGCTGCCGCGTCGGGCGGACGGGCGACCGGCGGGCGGTTGGATCGCCGCCGGGTTGCCGCACCGGACGTGGGTCGACCCGTTCGTGGTGCTCGACGCCCTCCCGCGCGATCCTCGACTCGTCTTCTTCGGCGATGGGCCGGCGATCTTCCGGTCCCCCTTGCGGCGCTGGCTCGTCCGGTGGATCGGTGGGGTGATCCCTATCTGGCCAGGGGGCGGTCGCGCGGCGGTCGAGGCACACCTCGAGGGAGCGACATGCGCGCTTCATGCCGGGGCGATCGTCTGCCTCTTCCCGGAAACGGGCCCACCGACGCCGCCGGGCACGACGCGTCCGCTCGGACTCGGGCTCGCCTACTTCGCACTGCGCACCGATCGACCAGTCGTGCCGCTCGTGCTCGGAGGGACCCACGAACTGTTCCGCGGTCGCCGGTTCCAGCTCACCGTCCTGGAACCGATGACGGTCCGCGATCTCGCCGATCTCCCCCCGGATGCCGACCTGCCGCCGCCATGGTCGAGCGCCGAACGACGGCTGGCCCATCGGATCACCGTTCGGCTGCACGAGGTCACGGCCGCCCCGGTCGCCACCGCGCATGCCGCCACGACGCCACCACCAGGGACCCGTCGCCGGTGGCGCTGGCTCCAGACAGCCTGGCACTGAAGTCACCACGGCAGCCACCTATACTCGGCCGCGATGCAGTACGCCGAATCCATCCTCGACCTGGTGGGCCACACGCCGCTGGTGCGCATCTCGCGCCTCGTGCGCGATCTTGGTCCCCAGGAGCGTCAACCACTCCTCCTGGCCAAGCTCGAGATGCTCAATCCGGGCGGCTCGGTCAAGGATCGCATCGGCCTTCCGATGATCGAGGCGGCGGAGCGTGCCGGCCTCTTGCGGCCAGGGGGCACGATCATCGAACCGACCAGCGGCAACACCGGCCATGGCCTGGCCATCGGAGCGGCCCTCAAGGGCTACCGCTGCATCTTCGTCATGGCGGACAAGCAGTCCGTGGAGAAGCAGACCCTGCTGCGTGCCTATGGTGCGGAGGTCGTCCTCTGTCCCACGAATGTGGCCCCGGAGTCGCCGGAGAGCTACTACAGCGTGGCCGCGCGGCTGGCCCGGGACATCCCGGGTGCCTTCAAGCCCGATCAGTACTGGAACATGGAGAACCCGGCCGCGCACGAACGAACGACCGGTCCGGAGCTCTGGGAGCAGACGGACGGCCGGATCACCCATTTCGTCGCCAGCGTCGGTACCGGCGGCACGATCACCGGGACGGCCCACTACCTGAAGGGCCGAGACGCCTCCATCTCGGTCATCGGCGCCGACCCGGAGGGCAGCGTCCTGTCCGGGGACACCGCGCGGCCGTACCTGACGGAGGGTGTCGGTGAGGACTTCCTCCCCGGCACGTACGACCCCGACGTCATCGATCGATGGGTTCGAGTCAGCGATCGGGATGCGTTCGCGATGGCCCGCCGACTGACACGCGAGGAGGGGATCCTGGCCGGCGGTTCGTGCGGCACCGCGATGGTCGCCGCCCGTCAGGTGGTCCGCGACCTCGCCGCCCGGGAAGGTGGGCATCGGGCGGTCGTCGTCGTGCTCCTCCCGGACACTGGCCGCAACTACCTGTCCAAGCTCTACAACGACGAGTGGATGCGCGCCAACGGCCTGATCGCCACGACCGGCGCCACGACGCGGATCGACACGCTGCTCGCTGACCGCCACCACACGGCGGATCTGCCGACCGTCGTGGTGGCCCGCACGACCGAACGTGTCGGGGCCGCCATCGCGACCCTCCAGGCCTACGGCATCAGCCAGTTGCCGGTGTCGGAGGCCCACGAGGGAGACGCCGTGGCCAGCCTGGTCGGCTCGATCAGCGAGAAGGGTCTGCTCGACCGAGCCTTCCGCGATCCCTCCGTGGTGGATCGCACGGTCGGCGAGATCATGGATCCGCCACTTCCCCAGCTCGAGGCATCCGCGACGCTGGACGAGGCATTCGCCCTGCTGTCCGGTGGTGCCTCCGCGCTCGTCGCCGTCCGCGGCGACCGACCGGTCGGTGTCGTGACGAAGCTCGACGTGCTCGAGTACCTCGCCCACAACGCGGACTCGGTGAGCTGAGTGGCGAGCACGAACGGTCGGACCGACCCGGTCGCCCCCATCCGGACGACGCGGTTCGAACTCGTGTCCATGAGCCTCGCGTTCATGCGCCTGCTGCAGGCGCGCGAGGTGGCGGCCGCGGCGGATGAGATCGGTGCCGTCATCCCGGCCGACCTGCCGGATCAGCTGGTCGGGTTCCTCCAGTACCGGATCGCGGACCTGACCCTGGACCCGGCAGCACAACCATGGCTCGGTCGCCTGATCGTCCTCGACGGAGGGGGGAGTCGGCGCGGGATCGGGACGGTCGGGTTCCACAGTCCGCCCGGCCCTGACGGCCGGGTCGAGATCGGCTACCGGGTCGAGGCGGACTACCGGCGCCAGGGCGTGGCGACCGAGGTGGTGCGCGCGATGTTCGACTGGGCGGCCCGTGAGCATGGCGTCACCCGGTTCCGGGCGTCCACCGTTCCGGGCAACGTGGCGTCGCAGGCGGTCCTCGCCCGCTTCGGCTTCAACCAGACGGGCCGCCACATGGACGAGATCGACGGGGAGGAACTGGTATTCGACCTTGATGGCTGGAGCGCGACGACCTGACCCGGCGGTGCCATGATGGCCGCCATGCAGCGAGCCTCGGATCCCGAAAGCCCAGACGAGACC
>Ga0224500_10001195_pt1 | contig 15780 bp, 4 predicted proteins | sample SF_Oct11_sed_USG_FD_168126 | JGI IMG/M metagenome (GOLD analysis project Ga0224500, IMG submission 168126) | Sediment microbial communities from San Francisco Bay, California, United States - SF_Oct11_sed_USGS_4_1 | ecosystem: Environmental > Aquatic > Marine > Sediment | place: USA: California... | reverse complement strand
CGCCTACACCATCGATGCGAGCTCCGGCACGACCGAGATCCGGGCGCCGGCGGGCGGGCGCCTGTTCCTGAGCGACAGCGGCATCACGGGCGTGGACGGCGAGGCGCTGCGCTTCGTGGGCGGCGAAGACGGCGTGACGCGCGTGGTTGCGCCGGACGGCACGACGCTCGTTTACCAGTACGACGGCGACGGCCGACTGGCGGCGGTGCGCAATCTGAGCGATGGCTCCGGCAGCCGCTTCGCCTACGAAGACGGCCGCCTGGCCGCGAGGGTCGTGGTCGGCGGGCAGGGCGAGAGCATCGCCTACGCGGCGGACGGAAGCGTCACGGTCGAGCCGCTCGACGCGGACCTCGGCGGCGCGGCGCAGTTCACGGGGAACACCGTCGCGGGGGATCTCGCTGCCAGCGAGACCGACGTCTGCGCGTTCAGCGTTCGCGAAAGCGAAATCGCGGCTGCGGCGGGCGACGCGCTCATCGTGCGCGTCGCGCTCACTGCGTCGCCGGGGCTCGTGCTGGATGACCCGGCGGTCTCGGGACTCGCGCCGCTGTCCGTAGAACGCGACGGCGACGCGGTTACTGCCCTGTTCGCGGTCGAGCGCGAGGGGCTCTACCGGCTGCGCGTGGCCGCCGCGAGCGGGACCGGCGGCTATCAGCTCGCGCTCTCCGCGGGCGGCGACGTGAACCTGGACGGGCGCGTGGACGGGGCGGATTCCGCGCTCGTGCAGTCGGCCGCACCGGGGAGCGACGTGACCGGCGACGGCGCAATCGATGCCGCCGATCGGCAGGTGCTCTTCGCCAACTACGGCTTCCACCAGAACCTGGGACCGCAGCTCGCGGCGACGATGCCGAGCGTGCTGACGCACGAGGACCTTCCGGTCCTCGTCGATCTGCACCAGGTCGCGGCCGATCCCGACGGCGACGCCGTCTACTATCGCATCCTGTCGGCGAGCGAAGGCACGGCGGCACTCGGCGCCGACGGCGGCTCGGTGTGGTTCACGCCCACGCCCGGCTACACCGGTCCCGCGTTCTTCGAGCTGGTCTCGGATGACGGCTTCAACAGCTCCGAGGTTGCGCTCGTGCCGGTTAATGTGAGCGCGGCGCCGCTCGTCTCGCTCGACTTCAGCCGCCGCCAGATCGGCATCGAGCCCGGGCACGCGGTGGCGGTGGACGTCATCGGCGACTTCGCCGATCAGGCGGATGTGTCTCTGCCGTGGTCTTACGTGTCCACATGGACGCTCGATCCGACCGTCGCGGCGCTCACGCCCGAGGGCACGCTCGCCGGACTTGCGGAAGGGACGACGGCCTTGGTCGCTGAGCGCGGGCTGCTCACGGCCGCAACTGCGGTTGCTGTCGGGGCACCGCTCTACGATGGCGGTTCCATCGGGTATTACTTCCACATAGACGCCTATCCCGACAGTGTGGCAATCGTTCCAGACGGAGGGAGCCGTCAAATCATCGTCAGCCTGGGGTATGACCAGGAAATCTTCGTCGGAACGGCTGCCGATGGCACACAGTACTTCTCAGGCAACACCGGTGTGGCAACCGTGACGCCGGACGGTCTGATCCAAGCCGTGGACCAAGGCGAGACTACGGTGACCGTGATCTTTGCGGACGCCGAGGAAGTTCTCAAGGTCAAAGTCGAATCGCCACAGATTGGCTCGGTCGTCGTCGGAACGGAAGGCGCGATTGTTCAGAACGCGGACGGATACTCGGTGGCCATCGGGTCGGGACTCCTAACAAACGATGCCACTGTAAGCGTCTCGGTTCTCCAGGAGTCCGAGATGCCGAGGTCCGTGCCGGCTTCATTCGGCTTCGTGGCCGCCTTCCGACTCGATGTAGCAGGTGGGGAACTGACGGGTCCTATCCAGGCCGCCGTTCCGGTCGATCCGTCGGCGGCCCAGCCGGGTGACGAGGTCTACTTCCTTCAGGAGATCCAGATACCGGACGAAAACGGCGATGCGCAATCTTACTGGATGACCGTTGATTCTGGCACCGTCGGAGAGGACGGCATAGCGCGGACGGGATCCCCGCCCTTCCCGGGCCTCAGCGATCAAGGCAACGTGTTGGTCGCCCGGAGACTTGTGGATGCGATGAAATTTGTTCGCTTTGGTGTCCCGAGTTTGGACGAATTGCAGAGAGCATGTCTCGCAGTCAAATCAGATTTCTTGTCAGGGGTTGCAGGACTAGGAGGTGTGGGCGTTGGCCTTGGCATGGACCTGCTCTTGCCTGTGCTGCCGGATAGGGCTACCGACCTAGAGCTCTGGATTGATTGGGCGAATAAACCGCTGCAAACAACGTCCATCACGATCCCTCCTTTGGAATTCGGGATTACCAAGATTGCGCTTGAGGTCCCGCCTCCACCGCCCGATGCCGGCGCGAGAGATCCTGTCGTCACCTCCGTCAATACCGAGGTTCTGAGTGATGGTGTGGTCCTACTGACCATATCAGGCGACTGGTTCTACGAGCCGGGACTCTTCAATGAACCCTATCTCGGCGATTCTCCGGATGATGTCAGGGTCGTGTTCCGCATGGGAAATCGCAAGGTGATCGTCGACAAGAATAGTGAGGACTTCGTCAATGCGTTGCCGCTTGGAGGAGACACGCCAGCGGCGGTGCTCGAGCTTCATGTTCCAAAGGATGTGCTGCTAGCAACAGCCGACATCTACGTTGAACGGCCGCAACTGGGGTTCTCCTTGCCGGCGCGTCCTGGCAAGAGCACGCCGCCGGTAATCATCTGGACTGCGAGCGAGCAGAAGGTACATGTCAAGAATGAGCTTGGCTTTGCCTTTATAGGCGCGCGGGATGAAGTCCTGGGGACACCCGTTCTGGACGTTATCGATGTAACGCGTCCCGATGAAGCGGGCCCGGAACAGCTCGTCAAACGCATCCAACTGGGGCTTTCTCCCGAGGACAGAATATGGGACACGGCCGCTACAAGTGATCTGTCGCAAGTGTTCGTCGCTACCAATCGCGGCATCGCAGTGATCGACGCGACCACGCTTCAGCAATTCGATGTCATACCGGATACGCCGGAAATTGACATGATTACCCGAACCCCCCAGGGGAGGGCCGTTTCTACCCCGATTACCGCCCTGGCGCTCGACCCCCAGGATCGCTTCCTTTATGCCGCGGGTCCCGGGCAGATCTATGTAATTAACCTAAATCCCGGCTCGCGCTGGTTCCATACGGTTACCCAGTACATCACTGGGTTCGACGCTCCGGCAGAGGGCGGGCTAATCAATGACCTCGCAGTCAATGCAGACGGCACGCGCTTGTTCGCGGCAGTTCCGGATACGACGATCAACAGCCCGAATTGGCGAGCAGGAGGGAAAGCAGGGAAGATCGTCGTTATCAATGTGGACGAAGACGACCGCCCCAAAGCTGGCGAGGACAACGTCAATCTTTGGAGGAAGGTGATCGGGACGCTCGATGGCGGCGTAGATCCGAATCGGATCGAGGCGACCACGGACGCGAAGCGACTGCTCTTTACCTCCTACCTCGACACGCTTAAAGGTCTGCACACCCTCGTCATCACCGACAACAACCCTGGGTCGTTCAAAGCCATTGTCGAGACCATCGATCTCGGCCTCAACGAGAAACCCATCGGCCTCAAAGACTATGGCCAGTTCGGCCAGTATTTCGATTTGGATATCTGGAACGCCGCCGATGTAGCCGTCACCGACGATCTTCAATATGCATTCGTATCAGACTTTCATATACCCGAGTCGGTTAGGTACGGGAATCAATGGTTCAGCAGGTACGTTGTATTGAATGAAGCGACAACCGTGAAGTTCGAGTATAGCTATGGGCTAGAACTCATGAGAACCCACGGAACCGGCTCAAAGATCGGCATAGTCAAGGACCCCTTCGGTCCCAATCCGCGACTGCTGGGCGCCACCACGCCTATCCCCATGGCGTTTCTGGATGAACTCGCGATCGACTCCACCGGAACAAAGCTCTACGCCAATTTCGAGAGAATCGGCAACATTGCCGTTTACGACCTGGATGGATTGGAGAAAAGAGCGGAGACCAATCTACATGACTATAGTTGGGGAAGATATCCCTTGGACCTCGGGCCTGATGACGCGTTTTGGGGCGAAGGAGAACCGCCTGAAGGCTATTGGCTGATCGATGGCATCAATGTAAACCAGCCCGCAATAGACGTGGCACGGTCGTCGCAAGCCTTGTCACTTCAACCCAGTTTCGCCAAGTTCGACGATCTAACCGACTCAAGCGGTGATCCATACGACGCTGCAGTCCTGTTCCTGGATTACGAGAGCCAGGATTGGCAGACACTCACGATTTACAACACGTCCGAAGACCAGATCGTCTTTATCGATGTAACCGCAGGCCCGAATGATTTCCTGGTCTTTCATGAGGGCGGTATCGAGAGAGAACTGTATGTCGCAGAACGAGGGACGGGACTGGAAGTGATCTCAGGTTTTGCCCTCGGTCCGGGCGAAGAAAAGTTGTTGCAGTTCGAGGCTAGGTTGCCCGATGGCTATCTCGGCGACCTGACGACTGAGGAAGTGCTGCTGCTGGATTGCTTGCTGGATGTCAAGTGGACTCCGAACGACGGTGGTGCTCCGGTTTCCCGAACTGTGGATTTCTTCTACCTGGTCGATGCGGCGGATGCACATCGTGACGATGGAATCTTGGATCTTGCTAATACCCTGGAAGGCAAGACGCGCATCCTTCGCATAGAGAATGCTGGGCTGGTGGAGCTGGCAATGTCTTTCTCCGAGGAGGATCGCTTCTCGGTGGACGGAACCCGGGCGATTGAGTTCGATGCGCAATCGCCGAGGGAGGACCCGTTTACGGGAACGCTGGTGCTCACAGACAACGGCCGAGAACTCGGATCAATCGACGTTCGGGCAGTCTCTACCCCGAAGCAGAGGATCAATCTGCCGCTTGGGGAGCTCTACAATGAACTGCTCCAGTTGTTGTTGGAGTACAGGGATTACCAGGCGGGTCTTCCGGGTAGAACGCGCGATCCTGCCGGTTTTACCAGCCACAAGTACGACATCCTTGGAGGATTTAGCCTCGTAGATCTAGCTCCTGGGGTGCCTATCATCAACAGAGCTGATTGGGGGGTGTTCAAAGATTCCTTGCTGGAGGCCTTTGGGATGCCAGCTTCTCCGAGCGATGGGATCTATGATCATTTCATGAACCTTGATCTGATAGCAGAAGTATCGTTCATGCCCAATGCGACCCTGCCGGATGACAATGAAATCTATTTTGTGAGTGATCCCGAGCTACTGACTGCTCCAGGATTTGGAGGAACAAACAGATTCGATTTTGCATTTACCACGTTCAGGGACTTGTTGTTCGACAATTACGACCCAAACACCGGGTGGGATGGGATCGCAAATATTCCCCCTCCCCAGATACGGCAAGACATCTCGCCGGCATCCAAGCGTTACATTCTCGACCAGGTAATCAACCCAGATCGCGCTGGCGCTCTATGGGACCACGGGCCCTTGGAGGTTTATGTAGATGGCGGAATTAAGGCGGCATCGGACAAAGCCGATTATCCGAAAGTAAACACGGTAAGCGATCTTGGGAGGATTTTTGGGGAAACGCTCGCTCACGAAATTGGGCACGAATTCGGGCTATACGACGAATACGACGCAGCGGATGCGGGCCCGGCAAGAGATGCCGCCGATCGCCCGATAGATGGCATTCCGAACTTCATGTGTCTTGCTGACACTATTCATGTTAGCCCCATGCAGAGGGATGCCTTATATCTGGCGTTTGACGATCCGAAGTACACGATTAGTCTGGCCACTGTCGGTACAGTCGATCGAGCTATCGAGTGGTGGTACAAGGTCGACAAGCTCGGCATATACGGTTACGGCCCGTATACATACGACGCAAAGTTGCCCTTCTTCCGCGCCACTGCTGCTGGAGAGGCCAGCATAGGGGCCCTCGAAATTGAAGCCACCCAAGCGGTGGGAGCGCTGTTACCTGAGGGCGAATCGTGGCTGGATGGGCTGCTCCTAAATGGCGACTTCTCGATAAAGGACCCGAATGCCGCTGACTTCGGCTGGACCGTCATCGGCAACGTCACGGTCGGCAACAGCCCCACGGCGCTGCGCGAAGACCCGCGCTTCCTCACCGGCCTCAGCCAGAGCTTCGTTCTCGGCGAAGATGCGCAGAGCCTGCGCTTCACGATCCTCGGCGCGAACTTCGCCGACAACGGCGACGGGCCGCCGGACGCGTTCGAGTTCGCGCTGCTCGGCGAGGACATGCAGTCGCTGATCGGCACGGTCGCGCTCTCGCACGCCGACGCCGCGTTCAACGTCCAGGCCGACGGCACGGTGTTCACTTCGCCGCGGGTGCAACTGCTCGGCCTCGACCCGGACGGCCGACTCGATCCCGACGAGATCGTGACCGTGGAGGCGGACCTCACCGGGCTCGCGCCGGGGACCGTCCTCAACCTGTTCCTCGACCTGATCGGCTTCGGCCCGACGGGCAGCGAGGTGTGGATCGACAACGTGCGCATCGTGAGCGCTGGCGAGGAGGTGAACGATCCGCCGGTGGCCGCCGACGACGCGGCCGCGCTCGACGAGGACGGCAGCGTGACGATCCCGGTGCTCGTCAACGACAGCGATCCCGAGGGCGATGCGCTGGGCGTCTTCCTGGTGGACGACCCGGCGCATGGCACGCTGGTGCTGAATGCCGACGGGACGGTGACGTACACGCCGGCGGCGAACTACTTCGGCCCCGACCGCTTCACCTACCGCGTCGGCGACGGTGAGCTGACGAGCGGCCTGGCGGAGGTATCGCTCACGGTGAACCCGGTGAACGATGCGCCGCAACTCGACGCGATCGCGGACGCCGTTATCGCCGAAGAAACGCTGCTCGCCTTCGTCGCGATGGGCCACGACGTCGATCTGCCGCAGGACACGCTGACCTTCAGCCTCGAGGGCGGCGCGCCCGCCGGCGCGGCGATCGATCCGGTGAGCGGGGCATTCTCCTGGACGCCATCGGAAGCGCAGGGGCCGGGCGAGTTCGACATCGGGGTGCGTGTCACCGACGGCGGCGCGCTCTTCGCGGCGCGAAGCTTCCATGTGCGGGTGGACGAGGTGAACCGGGCGCCGGTGCTCTCAGCCATCGGTGACCGCGGCATCGTCGCCGGGCAGTTGCTGAGCTTCACGGCGGCGGCCAGCGATCCGGATATTCCGGCCAACGCGCTGACTTTCAGCCTCGACGCGGGAGCGCCCGAGGGCGCCGCCATCGATTCGCAGAGCGGGCTATTCACCTGGACGCCTGCACAGGCGCAGGCGGGGATTGTCTACGCGGTGACCGTGCGCGTGCGCGACCAGGCGCTGGAGGATGCCGAGACGTTCGCGATCCACGTGGCCGAGGCCAATACCGCGCCGGCGGCGGGCGCCGACGCCTACGACGCGGACGAGGACACGGTGCTCGAGGTGGCCGCAACCGGGCTGCTCGCCAACGACACCGACGCCGACGAGGGCGACGTGCTGACGGTGACCGCAGTGAATACGACGGGCACCCTCGGCCTGGTGACCTGGAGCGCTGACGGCAGCTTCCGTTACGACCCGGCCGGAGCCTTCGAATCCCTGGCAGCAGGCGAGAGCGCCGACGACACCTTCAGCTACGAGATCAGCGATGGCAAGGGGGGTACTGACACCGCCACGGTGACGGTCACTATTGCGGGAGTGAACGATGTGCCCCAATCGTCGGACGATGCCTACGGCACCGACGAGGACACGGTGCTCGACGTATTCGCGGCCGGCATGCTCGCGAACGACACAGACGTCGATGCAAGCGACGTGCCGGCGGTGTTCTCCGTGGATACGACCAGCACCATCGGCCTGGTGACCTGGAGCGCCGACGGCGGCTTCAGCTACGACCCGGACGGCCAGTTCGAATCGCTGGGGACGGGCGAGAGCGCGACCGACCAGTTCTCCTACATGGTCGGCGACGGCCATGGTGGATTCGACACCGCCACGGTGACACTTACGGTCGCCGGTGTTAACGACGCGCCGGTGGCAGCGGATTCCGCGGCGGCGACCGATGAAGACACCGCGCTGGCAGGCACGCTGGCCGCCAGCGACGCCGAGAGCGACGCGCTGAGCTTCAGCCTGGTGGCGGGCGCGGCGCACGGCACGATCAGCGTGCTCGCCGACGGCAGCTACATCTACACGCCGGCGGCGGACTACTTCGGCGCCGACAGTTTCACCTACCGCGTGAACGACGGCGAGTTCGATTCGAACGTGGCGATCATCTCGATCACGGTCAGCCCGGTGAACGACGCGCCGGTGGCGAGCGACGCAGCGGTATCGACGGACGAGGGCACCCCGCTCGTGATCACGCTGGAAGCATCGGACGTCGACAGCGCGACGCTCAGCTTCACCGTGGCCGAGGGGCCGCTGCACGGCACGCTGGACGATCTAGGCGGCGGCTCCGTGCGCTACACGCCGTCGCCGGCCTACGTGGGTCCCGACAGCTTCAGCTTCCGCGCCGGCGACGGCGACCTGGAATCGAACGCGGCGACGGTCTCGATCTCGGTGAACCCGGTGGACCATGCGCCCCAGATCATCTCGCTGTCGCTCGATCCGGCGGCGGTCGACGAAGATGGCACGGTCACGCTGAGCGGCCTGGTCACCGATCCCGATGCGGAGGAAGGGCTGACCTTGAGCGTGAACTGGGGCGATCCGCTGGCCCCGGGCAACATCGAGGTGCTCGCGCTGGCCGCCGGCACGGAGAGCTTCGCGCTGACGCACCGCTATCCGGACGATAACCCCACGGCGACGCCGGTCGACCTCTATTCGATCAGCGTGACGGTGCGGGATGAGAAGGGCGGCGAGGACACCGACAGCACCACGGTCACTGTGCACAATGTGGCGCCGGTGATCACGGAGCTGGTCACGAGTACCTCGCAAGGATGCGATGACCGGGACGACCATAGGGACGAGCATCGCCACGGGCGGCGGGACGATCACCGCAAAAACGACCGCGATGACCATTCCAGGGGGCATCACAAGGACTACCGGGATGCCGGTCACGATGCCGATCAGTACACGATTGCGGGTCTGTTCACTGATCTCGGCACGATGGACACCCACGTGGCCACCGTCGACTGGGGAGACGGCACGATTTCCAAGGCGGTGGTCACCGAGTCGGGCGGCGCGGGCACGTTCTCGGCGGGCCACACTTATGCGCAGGGCGGGATCTACGAGGTCACCGTCAGCCTGACGGACGACGACGGCGGCGTCGCGACGCGGACCACGACGATTATGGCGCCGGGCGTGTGGGTGGAGGACGGCGTGCTGTACGTGGTCGGTACCGACGGCGACGACCACGTGTCGATCAACCGCGACCACAAGGGCTTCAAGGTCCACGCGGACTTCCTGGAAGGGGGCGAGCACGGCCGCTGGATCAGCGCGCAGGGCGTCGAGCGCATCGAGATCTGGCTCGGCGACGGCGACGATCATGCGCAGATCGCCGGAAACATCGGCCTCCCGGCGCTGATCGTGGGCGGGGCGGGCGACGACCACCTGCGGGCGGGTCGCGGCGCGGCGGTGCTCCTGGGAGAGGCCGGCAACGACATCCTGATCGGCGGCCGGGGCGACGACGTGCTGCGCGGCGGCGCGGGAGACGACATCCTGGTCGGCGGCCCGGGCGCGAACGTGATCGATGGCGGCGAAGGCGACGATACGGTACTGCGCGGCTGCAGCGGATGGCTGGACGCGGGGCACAGGGGCAAGCTGCGCGATATCCACGAGGACTGGACCGAGCACGGATTCAGGCTGTCCGGCCGCTCGCACGGAGCGCCCGCGTTCTTCCACTTTGCCGACGTCGCGCGCGGTGCAAGCGAAGATGGCCGGATCCACGCCGGGCGTGACGGCGGCCTCGGCCACGACTGGATCTGGGAGCGCAGCGCGCGTCCGGCGCAAGGCCCGGATGTGCATCGCCGCCCGGCGGCCGCGAAGATCGACTGGAACGACGCCCCGCTCGGCCAGCTCGGCGCGCTGGTCGCTTCAGGCAAACATGGGCGTGGGTACGGACAGCGGAACTTCGCCGACTTCGGCCGACCGTCGTCCTGAGTTCACCGCCGCGCGAGCACGACGGCCAGCTCCTCCAGCCCCGCCGGATGCGTCACCCGCGCATACGGCGGCTTCGGCCAGGACCACAGCGGCTCGGGCAGCAGCGCGCGCATCGCGTTGATGTCGCAGTGATACGGCGGTCCCTGCACGTAGCCCTGCGCCGCACCCTCGCGCTGCATCTGCACGAATAGGGCGAACAACCGGCCGCCGGGCGCGATCCAGCGGTGCAGCTGCTCCGCGTACCGCTGCCAGTGGTCGGGGTACAGGGCGCACAGGCAAGTCTGCTCGTACACCGCGTCGAATGGCCGGTCCGGCTGCCACTCGAGCGCGTCGGCTTGCGCGAGCGTGGCGTTCACTACCGCGTTCTTGAGGTTCTCGTGCGCGCGCGCGATCGCCCGGTCCGAATAGTCCAGGCCCGTGACCTCGAAGCCCGCGAGCGCGAGCTCGACCACCTCGTAGCCCGAGCCGCAGCCGGGCACGAGGATGCGGCAGGGCTTGAGCACGCCCGAGGCGAGCCACGCGCCGAGCTGCGGGCTGGATGCGCCCCGGTCCCACGGCGTGTTGCCCGTAGAGAAGCGCTCCTCCCAGAAGTCCTTGTCGGGCCCGGCCATGGCCGGAATCCTATCGTTCCCCGGGCCCTCGGAAACCCGGCTCGCCGAAATCGAGCGGCACTGGCCCTATCGAGACCTGCCGCGTCTCGGGCAGCCCGGTTACGGAATGTCCACGGGCCGCGTGAATACGTAGCCGTTGGCCCGGACCTGCGTGTGGCATCCGTGGCACCCCTGCTCGAAGCTCGCGTTCTTGCCTAAAGGCTTGCGCTCCGTCCCGAGCCAGCGGGCATAGCCCCAGCCGCCGGTGGCGGCGTAGCGCTTCGCGTCCTTGATCATGAATTCCTGCGCACGGAATTCGCCCGGCACGGTCGCCGCGGGCCACGCGTCGTGCCGCGCGTTCTTCCACACGATCTTGCCGAGGATCGCGCCGTCGGGCCACGGATTGGTCCGCCCGCTGCGCGCGGCGCCGATCGCGAGATCGTTGCCGACGATCACGCGCATCGTGTCGTTGTCGCTGCGGTGTGAGACTGCGATGACACGCCAGTCCTTGTAGCCTTCGGGAAGGTCAATGCCGTTGGGCGAGCGGGCCGGGGACTGGGCTGCCGCCATTCCGGACCCCGCGAGGCAGAGAACGCCGATGGCGCAGCGGATCACGGATTGGCAGGAAGATGGGTGCGTCACAGTTGAGTTCCTCCTGATCGAAGACTAACCGCGAACGTGCGGGGATTCGCACGCGTCACCCGCACATGCCGGCGGGTGTTCGGCTTCTGCCAGCACCCCTCGCTGTACGAGCCACTGGTAGATCAGGCAGCCCACGCAGATCCCGAGTGCGGCCTCCATCCACATCAGCGCCATGCAGATCATGCAGAAGGCGAGTGGCACGGCGCCGGTGATGTCCAGATTGGTGATCACGCTCATCAGCAGGGCCACGGCAATGCCGATGCTCCAGGCGAATCGCTTTTGCGTGGCCCCCACCCACTCGGGACGCAGGTGGCGCACGAGAAACGAGCCCGCGACCCCAAACGGGCTTAACGGGGTCAAACCGGTAAAGGTGCGGAGGACGAAATCGAGGAACAGGATCGGCGTGACGATCTTGAGCGGCAGGAAGTTCTGGTGGAAGAAGGCGAGCGCGAACGCCGCCGCCGCCGCGATGAGGAGCAGGCCCGCGGTCGCGCGCACGGCGCGCTCGTTCACCACCGGATAGGGCGCCGGTCGTCCGTCGATGAGCAGGCCCGGAATGATCTGCCCGCACGCAAACAGGGGGCGGTGGGCTTCCTCATGAGTCTGCGCCGAGGCAGGTGGTCCGCTCTCGATGCCGCCGCGCTGGGCGGCGCGCTTATTCCCGGTGATGATGGTCATAGTGAGGTTCTCCCTGAAGCACGGCTTGATGAGCGCCGGCGGTTGGCGCGCGCCCGGTCGGCGGCTGCAATCAGGACCGCTTTGCTCGTCATCTAGTAGAGATAGACCGCCCCGGCCGATGGCTTGGAGAAGTCCGCCAGGCCGATGAGGGTGTCGTTGATTCCGGTCGCCGCGCTGTCTTCGCCGTTGGCCCCGACGGCGAGCGTGTTGCCGTCGTTGCTCAGGACGAGTCCTGTTCCGTAGAAATCGAACGCCAGGGTGTCCGGGGCCTTGACGTAGGCGCTTTGCAACCATGTCCCACTGCTGCGGATGAAGACATAAACGGAACCCGAATTGGTCATGACGTTGTCGGCCTGCCCCGGCGACGCGCCGTTGATACCGGTCGCCGCGCTGTCTTCGTCGAACGCTCCCACCGCCAGCACGTTGCCGTCGGAACTTAGCGCGACGCCGTCTCCGAAGAAGTCCTGCGACTCGGCGTTCGAAGCCTTGATGTACGCTTGCGGTGTCCAGGTGCCGCCGCTTCGGGTATAGACATAGACGGCGCCGGCGTCGGCCGCGGAGTTGTCCGCCTGCTCGACAACACCCTGACCGCCCGCGACGTCGAAAACGCCCGTGGCGTTACTGTCCTCGCCGCGTGCCCCTACGGCCAGCGTGCTGCCGTCGTCGCTCAAGGCGAGCGCCAGGCCGAAGAAGTCGTCGGCGTTCGTATTCGAGGCCTTGACATACGCCTGCTGGGCCCAGGTCGACCTGGTGCGGGCGAAGATATAGACGGCGCCGGAACGGAAGGCGCAGTTCACGGGGTTGGGTTGCCCGCAGTCGTCGCTCTGGATGCCGTCGACGCCCGTGGCGGCGCTGCTTTCGCCCCAGGCGCTTGCCGCGAGCATGTTCCCGTCCGCGCTCAGCGCCACGACCTGGCCGAAGCTGTGGCGAAACCGGGTGCCCGCGTTCGAGGTCTTTATATAGGCCTGCTGGACCCACAGGTCTCCGGAGCGCGCAAATACGTAGACCGCGCCGGGGCTGATCTGGCTGTTGTCCGCCTGGCCTGGCGAGGTGTTGTTAACGCCCGTCGCCGCGCTGTCCTCGCCGGTTGCGCCGACGGCGAGCGTCTGGCCGTCCCCGCTCAAGGCAACCGACCCGCCAAAGCCGTCGGCGAATTCCGAGTTCGACGCCTTGACGTAGGCCCGCTGCGTCCAGGTGCCGCCCGAGCGCGTGAACATGTACACCGCCCCCGCGGCAAGCGCGCTGTTGTCCAGCTGCTCGCTGCTGGCGACGCCGCTCGACGTGTCGAAGCTGCCGTTTGCACCGCTCGCCTCCTGACTCGCGCCGACCGCGAGCGTATTGCCGTCGTCGCTCAGCGCGACGGCGGCCCCGAACGAGTCGAGGGCTTCGGCATTCAAGGCTTTCAGGTAGGCCTGCTGCACCCAAGCGCCATTGACGCGCGTGAAAACGTAGACGGCACCGGCGTTCAGGGCGGAATTGTCTCCCTGACCGGGCCTTGCGTTATTGACGCCGGTGGCCGCGCTAGACTCGAACTGGCTTCCCACCGCAAGCGTGTTGCCATCACCGGACAACGCCAGCGCCTGCCCGAAGCGGTCGTCTCGGTCGGTGTTCGAGGCCTTGAAATAGCCGATCGCCGCGAGCGCCGCGCCGGCGCCTGTGTTGACCTCGTTCGAAGCGGTGCAACCGAGGCCGTTGCAGGCCTCGACAAGGTAGCGGGCGTTCGCCCAGTCGTGCCGGTGCACGGCGACGTCGATGAAGTGGGAGGTCGCGGCGAGATCGCCGCCCACCTGCGTGAACCCCGACACCCCGTCGGGATTCTCGAACAAGCGGTAGAAGCTGGCGCCGCTCGGCGCCGACCAGCTGAACTGCAGCTGCTTCATCCCGTAGCCGAGGCCGAGCGCCGGCGCCGCGGGCGGCGACGTCGGCGGCGGGGGAGGCGGCGCGGGCGGGGTGTCGCCGCCACCCCCGCCGCCGCAGGCGGCGAGCAGTACCGCTAGACCCAGGGTTGCGGCAGGCACAAGGCGACCGATCAGCGTATTCATGGCGATCTTCCTATTGCGGTCTCGCCGTCTCAAGGGCTCACACGGATCGCCGCGAAGTCGGTATTCACGTTGTTGCCGTTGGTGCCGTTCTCGGCCTGGCCGACCGCGACGATCTTTCCGTCCGGCTGAATCACGACGCTGTGGGCGACATCCTCGCCGCCCCCGATCGGCGTCGTGACGATGCCGCCACGGCCGAAGTTGCCGTCGAGCGCGCCGCTCGCGGTGTAGCGCGCGAGCGCGAAGTCGTTGTTGATGCCGTTGTGGCTGCTGCCGGCCACCACGATCCGGCCGCCCGTATCGAGCGTCATGGCATGGATACGGTCGTCGTTCCCGCCGATATCGGTCACCACGATGCCATCGCCGTCGAAGCTCGGATCGAGCGAGCCGTCTCCGAGGTACCTCACCAATGCAAAGTTGGTGGCTGACGCCGCCCCGGTGTGCCCGGCGAGCACGATCTCGCCGGTCGGCTGAATGACCATCGCCGTGGCCCGATCGACGCTGCCGAGGTTGGTGGTGACCTTGCCTGTGGCCGCAGGACCGAATGTCGTGTCCAGTCTCCCGTCATCGTGGTACCGCGCCACGGCAAAGTCGCTGCTCGAACCGTTGGCGTACCCGGCGACGACGATCTTGTCGTCCGCCTGCTGTATGGCCACGGCCTGCGCGCGATCATCCCTGCTGAAGTGGGTACGCACGGCGCCGCTGGTGTTGGCAGCATCGCCGCCGTTGAAATCCGGGTCCGGCGTGCCGTCGGCGCGGTAGCGCACGACCGCAAAATCCTCCCCGGTGCCCGTCGCCTGCCCGACCACGACGATCCTGTCGAGGCGATCGATGGCCATTGCGTAGGCGCGATCGACTAGATTGATGCTGGTGATCGTGATGCCGTTCGTGCCGAAGCTCGTGTCGAGCTGACCTTCTGGCGTGTAGCGCGCCAGCGCGAAGTCTATGGTCCCGGTGTAGCCGGCCACCACGATCTTGCCGTCGGACTGGCGCGCGATGGCTTGCACGTGGTCGATGCTGTTGCTCGCTGCCGGCGAGATATCGGTGCGCACGAAGCCGTCGTTGCCGCCGCCATTGAAGCCGGCATCGCGCGTGCCGTCGGCATTCAGGCGGACCAATGCGAAATCGAGGCTGGCAGCCGCACCGGTTGTGCCGGCGATCAGAAGCTTCGTCTCCGCGGCTGATGGCTGAATGACGGCGGCCGCCTCGGTGTCGGGGCCCAGGAGCGACTCGAAATCAACGAGGACGATGCCACCGCTGCCGAAGTCCGGATCCAGACTGCCGCTCATCGCCGGCGCCAGGCACTGCACGTCCACGGTCGTGACGTCGGCAGCCACCGAATCGCCGTGGCGCGTAGCCGGCGTCACGAAACAGGTCTGCGCCGGGCTCGTCGGCTGAAAATCGACGCTCACATTGTAGGAACTGCCGAGCGCTACCGGCACACTGAAGGTGAAGCTACCGGTGTCGTGCACCGCCAGCCGCTCATTGGCGTTGTTGTTCAGTACCAGCCCGGCGCTGGCCGGATCCTGCGGCAGCAGCCCTGACACGGTCCCGCCGATCGTGAAGCTGATCGTGGAACAGCTCACCGTCACCGACGTGATGTTGCGGTCCTCGATCTGCCCACCCGCGTTATTGAGCGTGCAGACCTGCGCCGGCGGTGCGCCCGCAATCGTGATCGCGTAGCGATCGCCGCTGGCGACCGGCGTGCCGAACGTGAACGGCTGGGTTGCCGATCCGATGATGCTGAGATCGCCTT
>Ga0224500_10001194_pt1 | contig 15783 bp, 15 predicted proteins | sample SF_Oct11_sed_USG_FD_168126 | JGI IMG/M metagenome (GOLD analysis project Ga0224500, IMG submission 168126) | Sediment microbial communities from San Francisco Bay, California, United States - SF_Oct11_sed_USGS_4_1 | ecosystem: Environmental > Aquatic > Marine > Sediment | place: USA: California... | reverse complement strand
TGACGGTGTATCCCCTGACCTTCTCGCTGTTCGGCTTTGAGATTACGGGCTTCGGAATCCTCATGATGCTCGCGTTTCTGGTGGCCGGGTGGGTCATGCAACTCGAGCTGCAACGCCGCGGGCTCAACCCGGAGTTCTCCGCGGACGTCGTCGTGGGAGGCGTGATCGGCGGCATCCTGGGGGCGCGTCTCTGGTACATGGCCCTGCACGGAGGCCCCCTCCTGTCACGCGGCGGGCTCGTCTGGTACGGCGGGTTCCTTGGCGGGGTCATTGCCGTCGTCGCCATGGGTTGGTGGAAGCGCGTGCCCCTCCGCTTCACGTTCGAACTCGCGGCGCCGGCGCTGGCACTCGGCCATGGACTCGGACGGGTCGGGTGCTTCCTGGTCCAGGACGATTATGGAATGCCCACCACGATGCCGTGGGGACTGAAATTCCCGCAAGGCCAGCCCCCCACCACGGCCGCGGCGCTCGCCCAGTGGGGCATCGAGATCCCCGCCGGCACGCCTCCATCCACGGTACTCGCTGTCCATCCGACGCAACTGTACGAGGTGGCCGCCCTCCTGTTCATCTTCTGGCTCCTGTGGCGCCTGCGGCGTCACGAGCACGCTGTGGGCTGGCTGTTTGGCGCGTATCTCGTCGCGATCGGCGTGGAGCGCTTCCTCGTCGAGTTCGTTCGGGCCAAGGATGATCGGTTCCTGGGGGTCTTCACGCTCGCGCAGGCGACCAGCATCGTCTTGTTGATCGTGGGCCTGGCTCTGATGCGCTGGCTGCGCACCCCCGACGGGTTCACCCCCCGACCCGTGGACGGACTCGCCCCGCGGACGACCGACTAGCACGATCGGCCGCCATGCCGGCACCGTCCGCCCCCGTGCAAGACCTGCTCGCCACCCTCGCGGCCGGTCGGGTGGCCCGGCTGGGCATGGATGAGTGGACGGCGATGGCCACGGCGTTTCCCGAGATGGAACGACATGCCACCGGCCTCGCCGGTGATCTCGTGATCGTGCAGGTCGCCGACGGTCTCGCGGCGGTCGAGGCGCCGACCGATCCGGAACGGGCCATACGGTACCTCGGCGACTGGGATGCCGTTCGACGATTCGTCGCCGAGCGACTCGCGCAGTACGAGCGCATGTGGGAAGGCTGCGGGTGCAGGATCGATTACTTCGGGTAACGGTCGTCTGGGCGCTGGCCGCGGCGTGGGCGTGTCAGATCACGACCGACGTGTCCAAGGTGGCACGCCTCGACGTTCGCGTGGTGGCCGACCCCGACACGATCGCCATCGGCGACAGCACCCTCCTCGTGGTCAGCGCCACGAACCCGACGTTCGACACGGTGCGCTTCTCGACGGGCGGGTGTGGCCCTCTCGGAATCGAGATTCAGACCGTGCGCGGCGAGGTCGTCGTCCCCGCTGCCGTGGGCTGCGACGTTGGAGGTGCGGGCGTGGTGGTGGCCCCAACGGCGACGATCCGCGCGAGCGTCGTGTGGCACGGCGAGCGGTGGATCGGCGCTGGGTCCGGGCCTCCGCGGCCGCTCGTCCCGGGCGTCTACCGGGTGCGAGGCTTCGTGAATGCCGATGGGCGGGTCCGGTTCGGTCCACCCACACCCGTGTGGCTCACGGCCCCCTGAGTCCCGTCACCCGCGCGCCGGCGCCGCCCGCGGACGCCGGAAGACCCACCAGAGCGCGATCGCAAAGGCGAGTCCGAGCGCGGCCTGCGCGAACACTGTCTGCACGGTCGGGAAGACTCCCAGCACCGGCAACGTCGGCAGTCGCAGCGGCGTGGCCGGCACCCAGCCGGCGGCCTGCAACTCCGCGACGCCCTGCCCAGTGAAGCTCACGGCCATCACGGTGAGCAACACACCGGTGACCGCGAAGAAGGGGCGGATCGGGATGCGTACCCCCCACCGCTGCATGCCCACGTAGATCAGCGCAAGCACGGCGCCACCCGCCGCCAACCCGACCCACACCGCCATCACCCCCTGGGCGCTCTTGGCCGTGCCGAGCAGCGCCGCATAGAAGAGGATCGTCTCCACTCCCTCGCGGAACACCGCCAGAAACGCCACGCCCGCCAGCGCGAGCGCGCGTCCACTCGACAGCGCCCCACGCATTTGCGCCCGCACAAACGCCTGCCAGCGCTCGGCCTCGACCTTCGAGACCATCCAGGAGGCCACGCCAAACAGCACCACGGAAGCGAGCAGCATCGTCATCCCTTCCAGGGCCTCCTGCTGAGGCAGCGTGAGTCGGAGCACGTTCACGAGCAGGACGGCCACCACGACGCTCACGATCACGGCCATCCCGGCCCCGATGCCGAGGTCCCGGATGCGGTTCCGCGCACCTGCCTGCGTGAGGACGGCCGCGAGCGCCCCGATGATCAGGATCGCTTCGAGCCCCTCCCGGAGAATGATCAGCAGCGACTGGCCGAACAGCGCCGCGGTGGAACCCGAGTCCTCCATGACCGCGGCCGCGCCGGCCAGTGATTCCCGCGCGGCTGCCTGCGCCGCGAGCACCTCGGCCACGTCCCCGTCCGCGAGCGCCACCCGGAGCGCACCGAATGCCCGCTCCACCCGCGTCGCTGCCCCCGCGCTCCTCGCCCCGACCTCCCGTTCGATGGCCTCGAAGGCGAGGTACGCGTCGAGCGAGGCGCTGATGGCGTCCGCGCGGGATCCCGCGCGCGCGAGCACCACGGCCGAGGCGATCCCCTCTTCCACCTGGGCGACCACTCGGCGTACTGCCAGGCGGCGATCGGCCCCGAGCACCTCGCGCGCGCCCGCCGTGCGCGCGAAGGCGACCGCCGCTTCCGGGATAGCCCGGCCGGCGCGTGCGACCAGCCGTGCGGCGAGCGTGTCATCGGTCACCGTGAGGAAGACGTTGCCGTCGCTCAGCGCAGCGAGGCATGCCGGACAGCGGGCGGCAAGCCAGCGGCGGCCTTCCGCTCGCTCCGCGTCCGTGTATCGCAACCCGGCGACGTACACGGACACCGCCCACCGATCCTCGAGTGTCAGGGCGCTCTCGAAGCCGGCCATGGCGGTGCCCGCGACGCCGACGCTCACCTTCCGGAAGAAGTCCAGTGGACTCGTGGTGCGCAGCCCGGCGCGATCGGTGAAGCGCGCGGGCGGTGGCTCCAGTCCGCGGCCCGCCTCGCCGTCACCCCCACCGGCAACACCATGACAGGACGCGCAGGCGGACGCGTAGACACGAGCGCCGCGCGCCAACGCGAGGGGGTCGGTCGGCAACGGATCCAGGTGGATGCCGAGACCGGCGGCGAGCAGCGTGCGCAGTGAGTCGGTGCCGGCACTCAAGACCGCGACGTCGCCGCGTCGCTCGACCGTCGCGAGCAACCCATCGAGCTGGGAGACCACCGTCTGCCGCACCGCCGCCGGGAGTTGCTCGGCGAGCCGCCGCGCTTCCACCAGGAAGAGCCTCGCCTCCTCCAGCTCCGCAGCGCTCACCACCTCACCACCAACCACGCCTAGCGCGTATTCCTCAGCGGCAATGGTACTGACGGTCGCGATGCGACGGGCCGTAGCATCGACCCCCGACTGCGCACGTGCAGGCATCGCCGCAAACGGGAGCGTCGAGACGAGGAGGAAGAGGGTCGCGCGAGTGTTGAGAATCATTCTCAAATTCCAATACAGCGAATTCTAGAGTGGAACACTCGGGATTGCAACGCAGTTCTGGCACACACGGCAAGCAGCGTGGAACCGGACTACACCACGACGGCGATGGCGGCGGCGAGGTCGTCCGTGTGGGTGAGGGAGAGGAGCACCTCGCGGGCCCCGAGTTCCCTCAGGCGTGCGGCGGCCCGGGCGTGCAGCCGGACGGATGGACGGCCGGTGGAGTCCCGCACCACTTCGATCTCGCGCCAACCGATCCCTCGAGCATCCTCGGTTCCCTGCAAGGCCTTGTACACAGCCTCCTTCGCCGCCACCCGCGCCGCCACGTGGCGGGCCGGGAAGGCCATGCCAAGGCAATACTCCTGCTCGCCTGACGTGAGCAGGCGGGCGGTGGCGCGCTCGCCCAGCCGCTCGAGCATGCGCTCGATGCGTGGCACGGCCACCAGATCGATGCCGACCGCCAGCGGCATCATCGCGCGCGCGCCACGAAGAGCCGGCGTCGCAGGACGCGCTCTCCCAGCTCGAGGACAACAGCGTACGCGCCATTCCCCACGGGGGCACCACCGAGATCCGTGAGATTCCACGACGCCTGCCCATCGGCGGCGGGGACGGTTGCCCGGTGCATCAGCAGGCCCGTGAACGTGAACACCGACAGGCGGACATCACCCGAACCCGCCTGCCAGGTGAAGATGACCCGGTCGGATCGCACCGGGTTCTCGGACACGCCCAGTTCGTCCGCGGCGACGCTGAACGCGGCGGTGCTGACCGAACCGAACACGTGCACCGCATCCACCCCTACCGGCATATCGTGCGTCACCACGCGCAGCTGCACGCTGCGAGCCTCTGGCAGATCGGCGCTCACCGGATACCAGGCAGGCGCCGATCCTTCCAACCGCAGCAGGGGCATCCACGACAACCCACGATCGGTCGACACGTCCACCGTTGCACGCCGCTCCGGCAGGAACAGCGAACCCTCGTGCCGGACCCAAAGGGCCACACGAGGGCTAGTGACGCCGCCGAGCGAGATCTCCGGCGATGTCAGCGTGTCCGTCGTGGAGCGCCAGTGCCACTCCCCTTCCAGGGACCCCGACGAATCGCGATCCCAGCCGGCCCATCCGGTCTCCCGCTCGGCGCCGTCCGCGAAGACGAGCTGCGTCTCCACACCGCCTTGCCCAACGGCGATACGTGTTCCCGAAGCCGCGGTGGCGAATGGGGCCCGCCACCGCCACGCACGGGCGCCACGATCGAGTGGGTCTGTGTCGAGTGCGAGGGGCCGCGCACCGGGTCCCGACACGCTGACGGTGGGCGAAGCGGCGGGCAACGTGACGAGGCGGGCCTCCGGCCAGAGCGCTTCCCACACCGACCCCGGCGGGGGCGACCGGCGGGTGCTCTCCAGGACGGCGACCGCGAACGGCAGGTTGTCGCCCACTACCCTGGCAATCGCCGCTGAGTCATCCGGGAAGAGAAATCCGTAGCTCTCGCCCGCAACGCAGCAACCGGCGGTGAGCTCGACCGTGTAGGCAAGCGTTCGGTGCGTCAGGTACGCCCATTCGGTGTAGTCGCCGTTGGTGGGATAGAGCTGCCAACCGGGCCCAGGGTGGTAGGCTCGGCGCGCGCTCTCGGGCAGGCCGTCGCGAATGGTCGGCGCGAGCGGAGTGCCCGCCGCCGCGGCGAACCGGTCCATGTCCGCGGGAAGCACGCCGGGCGCGTGGCCATACGGATACAAAATGAGGTCGCTGTAACTGTGATAGGACACGGCCACATCGGGTGGATGGCGTTCGTGGAACGCAATCACGGCCTGGGTCTCGGGCTCCGACGCCGGATCCGGGCCGCGGTAGGTCTCGGCATCCGGCAGGGGACTCGACCCGGCATCGTCCCAACCCCATAACCCTGGGTAGTTCCGGTTGAGGTCGACACCGACCGTGCCATCCGCGTTGAGCCGCCGGTTCTTGCGCCACAGGCGGCTGGATGCAAAGGAGAACAGATACCCGTCCGGATTGACGACGGGGATCACCCAGACGTCGCACTCGGCCACGATGGCCGCCGGGGTCGGGTTGCCGACGAGGTACGCGAGCAGCCGGAGCGCCATCTCCACCGAGATCCACTCACGGGCGTGGTGGGCACCGAGGAAGAGGACGTTGGGACGCTCAGGTGCATCGCCCTGGCGCCCGATCTTGGCCGCCACGATCGGCCGGCCCTCCCAGGAATCCCCAATGGTGTCGAGCACGACCAGGCCCGCGGTCGCCAGCGAGTCGAGCACTGCCTGCACCTGGTCGAGCGCGCGGAAATGCAGGGGCGGAGTGACGGGGACAGCCGGCGCGGCCTGTACCGAGAAGCCGAGCGCGTCGAGTGCCGGTCGCTGGCCCGGGGTCGTCACGATCACGGCGTACGGCACTCCGCCGATCCGCTCGACCCCGGCGACCTCGAACCCTTCCCGCGTCAACTGTCCGATCACGGCGATCGAGTCGAGCCGGACGCGGGTCGGGACGAGGTCCTGGGCCGCGGCACGCGCTCCGGCCCCGCTCACCCCCAATGCGATTGCAACCCAGTGTCGCCACGCGGTCATGGCAGGAGGTCCCAGACGCGGGAGAGCCACGTCGGTGACGGGAGATAGCCGCCCAACACCGCGCCCAGCCAGGCCGCAGCGGCGACGGCGGGCACGCCAGCGACGGCAACCGGCCAGAGCGGGCGGCGCCAGGCGGCCACCAGCGCCTCGGCTTCGCGCCACCGACGCGTCTCTTCATCAACTTGCTCTTCGAGCGCCAGCCACGCCGCTTCCAGGCGCCGCGCTGCCGTGAGGAGCGCTTGCTGCCATTCATCGAGGGCCTCGCGGTCGGTCGTCGTCGCCGCCAGCAGGCGGACACCTTGCGCCTGCAGGTGATCGAGTGCCGGAACGAGTGCCGCTCCGGCAACACCGAGACGCCCGGTCAACCCGCGCACTTCGGCGGCGTCGAGCAGAACGCGGCGGCGCAGGCGGCGCGGCATCCGCACCGCTCGCGCCTCCGCTTCCAGTCGGTCGTTGACGCGGCTCACCAGCTCGCGGGCGATCCCATTCACCGCCTGTTCCCAACTATCGAGCCACACGTCGAGCCCCAGGGTCCGCACCGCCTCGGTCCGGGCACCTTCGGCCGCGAGTCGCCGGGCCTCGCCCGTCGCCTCGATCAGCCGGCCGAGCATGGCACTCCGCTGGCGCTCGCGCGTCGGGTCGGGCGGTACGCGGCCCGTGCCAGTCAGGAGCTTGCCCAGCGCGGGGCCGAGCTCAGGAATACGGACGGGGATGAGGAGCTTGGGACTCGTCATGCATAGATCGCAGCGATCACGGGCTCCAACTCCGCGAAGCTCTCGAAGGCCGCGTACGCGCCCGCCGCCAAGAGCGCGGCCGTGTCATACGAGCCGGTCGCCACGCCAATCCCTCGTGCCCCGACCTCGAGACCGCACGTCATGTCCGCCGGCGTGTCACCGAGAATGACGATGTCCGGCCCAGTGGGGATTCGCCCCATCAGGCCTTCGGCTCGCGCGGCCGCGATGGCTGGCAGCCGGGATCGCTCGTGGTGGTCCGATCCGTAGGCACCCACGCGGAACCGGTCCGGCACGATCCCGGCCGATCCGAGCTTGAGCCGCGCCCCCTCGGCGACGTTGCCGGTCAGCAGACCCAGGACCGTGTCGCGCCGCGCTTCGATGCGGTTCAGGAGATCGACGACCCCCGGATAGACGGTGGTCTGGCAGGTGCCCGCCTCCAACTCCACCGCCAGGAGATCGACATACTGGCGACACACGGCGGCAATGCGCTCGTCGTCATCCCGGTCGTCGTGCGCCGCCTCCGCGAGGAGTTCGCGGACGATCTGTGGGTCCGTCTTCCCGTCGAACCGCACGCGGCTCGCGGTCGCCTCGGCCCCCATCTCGTTGAACAGCGCGGCGTGGATCGCGCGGCGGCCCGCTCCATGGGTATGGAGGAGCGTCCCATCGATGTCGAACAACACGAGTTTGCGATGCACGCCCGGAAGATAAACCCAGCACTGGGCGCGGGAAGCGAACCCTGCGCCGGTCCGGCGCGGGCGACTTGCGATCCGGATCACATTCCGCGACCCCTCAGCCAGGTGCCGGGCGGTGACGTCAGGCATCCTGCACGGATTCCGTTGCACTTCGCCGGTTGGCCTGTGGGCGACCGCGACAGACCGCTGTCGGTCGCCCGCCTACGATGGTCGGCCAAACCGGGCGCATTCCGTCCCAGGTTTTCATTCGTTAACTGCATATCATGCATCGGTTTGCGTGCTCTCGCAGCGTTGCGACGATCGCGGGGGCCCATTACCTTGTGGCCTCGGTGATCACCCGACCCTCCCCTTCCCCAAAGTCTTACTTGGTGACCTCCGGCACCGTGAGCCGGACGTGTGTGACGCACGTCGCATGCGGGGAGTTTGGGCACGCGCGTTGCAAAAAAGGGAGCCCGAGTGGCGGCAACCAGGCGCCGCCGACTCAGCGCAACCACCGATGAGGAGACGCACCATGAAGCGCACGTTGCTCGGTCTTGCCGTCGTTCTCGCGGCTGCCGCCATGCTGGCGGCCCCCGCGTCAGCGCAGGTCACCGCCTCTGACAACATCGCCGTTACCGGCACCGTGGCGGGTGGCTTGACCGTTACCGGCGGCAACGACCTGCTGTTCGGCATCATCATTCCCGGTCTGGCACGCACGATCGCCCCGACCGATCCCGGCGCGGGCACGTTCCTCGTGAACGGCGAGCCGGGTGCCAGCGTTCAGCTCACCTTCCCGAGCCTCCCCACGGCCATCGGGAATGGCACCCCGGCCGACGACATTCCGTTGACGCTCTCGCTGGTCTACAACACGGCCAACAACGCGGCAACCGGAACCACGATTGACCCGTCCGTGACCACGCCGACGACCTCGCTCGAAGCGGTGTCCGGCGACCTGTACATCTTTCTGGGTGGGACCGTAACACCAGCCGCAGCCCAGACCCCGGGCGGGTACACGAATACCTTCACCCTCCAAGCGGCGTACGTGAACAACTAAGTTCCGTACCCGGGCGCGCGTGGTGCGCGTCGCCTCTTCGGGGGCTGGCGGTCGGCGCAAGCTGGCCGCCAGCTCGAGGCGAAGGGGACAAGAGGTGGAGGGGGAATGATGGTCGCACGCTGGTGCGTGGTGACGCTCGTGCTGGTGTTCGCCGGTCAGGTACCGGAGCTCACGGCCCAAGGTGGGGGACGCCCGCCGTCGGTGCGGGGCAGCCAGGACCTGACCTTTGGCCTGCTCATCACCGGTGTGCCAACCACCATCAGCCGGCTGGATGCGGCGGCGGCGGGACAGTTCGAGCTTCGTGGAGCCAAGAACGCGCAGATCACCGTCCAGTTGACACTGCCAACGGTGATGACGGGACCGGGCACGGTCCCGCTCGAGTTCGGGCCCAACGACGGCGGGCACGGACCCACCGCCACGATCACCGCGAGCCAGCCGTTCGACCCCACGCAACCGCTCTCCGTCGTCCTGTCGGGGAACGGGAAGTACTATGTGTTTCTCGGTGCCACCGCACGGCCGGCTCCGCAGACGCCGAGCGGGACGTATGGGGCAACCGTCAGTCTCACGATGACCTATGTTGGGAACTAGCATGACCCGATTACTGCTCCGGCTCACGCGCGCCACGCTTGTCGCTTGTGCGGCCTTGCTGGTGTTCCCGATCCTCGCGGACGCCATCCTCGTGGCCCCGCACGCGCTGTACCTCTCGGATCGCCAGCCGACCGGCGAGATCTTCCTCGTCAATCAAAGCGACCAGGCGGAAGACGTCACGATCGACGTCATGTTTGGCTATCCCGAGAGTGATTCCACCGGTGAGATGCGGATCCGCTTCGAGCCCGATCCGGGACCCGAGCTCCCGTCCGCCGCCGGCTGGCTGCGCGCGTTCCCGCGGCGGCTCCGGGTTCCCCCCGGGCGGCGGCAGGCGGTGCGCATCCAAGCCACGCCACCGGCGGGCCTTCCGGACGGGGAGTACTGGTCTCGGCTCGTCGTGACGTCGCAACCGGCACGTGACGCGGCCCTCGGCCGGGGTGACTCCGTCGTACGCGCCGGGATCGTCTTCGAGCTGCGCACGGTGACGTCCATCGCCTTCCGCAAGGGAGCGGTGACCACGGGCGTCCGCGTCGATTCCGCGAGGGCCACGGGGACCGGTGACTCGGTGGCGGTGTGGGCGGCACTCACGCGCGAGGGGAACGCCGCCTTCATCGGAAGCGTGTCGTTCGCACTCGTCAACGGCGCGGGCGAGACCCTCCAGACCTGGGGTCCAAGCCCGATGGCCGTCTACTACGGGGTCAACCGACGGTTCGCGCTTCCCATCGAAGCGGTGCCGGGCGGGAACTACACGATCAAGCTGGCAATCTCCACGGCGCGGACGGATATCCCCGCCAACGTCGTGCTGCCCGCGCCGCCCATCGAACACCGAATTCCGGTCACGCTCCCGTGAAGATGGTGCGCCGGATGCTCGTCCTCTTGGTGGTCGCCGGTGTTCCGGTGACCGCGCAGGCGCAGCTTCCGGCCACCGGATCCATCTCCGTGCTCGGCGACGTGACAGCGGACGGCCTTACCATCAGCTCGGCGACGCCACTCAACTTCGGTATCCTGATCCCGGGGACACCGACGACCCTGAATGCCCGCACCTCCGCAAACGCGGGGAAGTTCGACATTCGGGGCGCCCGGCGCGCCGAGTTCACCCTGACGCTGACGCTCCCCACCGAGCTCCGCGTCGGGATCGGACCGCTGAACCTGCCCGTGACCTTCGATGGAACGTCCGGGTGTCAAGCACCGCGCGACAATCAGAACTCCTGCTCCACGTACGATCCGTCCACCGTGCTGACCGCGCGGATTCGCAACCAAGTGGCGCCTGACAACACGTTCTTCGTCTGGCTGGGAGGCACCGTCTCACCGGCGGTTGGCCAATCCCCCGGCGTGTATACCGCGGTGATCTCCGCGCTGGTGCAGTACACGGGCAATTAGCACCGTGCCGCCGCGCCTGCGCCGCGCCGCCCGCCCCGCCGGCCTGGTGATGGTGCTCGCGGCGTTGGTGTCGGCGCCGACAGCGGCGCAGGAACCCTCCCCCTTCCTGAGCCTGGTCGTCGAGCTTCGCATCGATCAGGGACCGAGCAGGCTCATCGTCGCCCAGCTGGCGGGCGACCAACTCCTGCTTTCGGCGCGGCAGAGCCTGGACCTCGCTCAGATTCCGGTCACGCGCTTCGTCCCGGGGGCGGCACTGGAGCTGCAAGTCCCCCCGGCGATCGGTCTCTTGATCCGGACGGACAGCGGATTCGTCGACCGCGCCGGGGACCGCCGGGCCTTGCTGCCCGAGCTCGCCCGATGGCACGAAGGCGAGTTGTACCTCGAAGCGGCATTCCTCGGGCGGTTGCTCGGCGTGACGGTGACCGTCGATCTGACCCAACTCGCTGTCACGCTCACCAATGCGGAGCATCTGCCCGCCGTGCAACCGGTCGCGCAGGCCCCGGTACCCGCCCCGCCTCCGGGCGGCGAACCGGTGACTCCGCCCGACCTCGTGCGACTCCTGATTGACATCCGCATCGAACACGGACCCGCGGGGCTCGTGTTTGCCGGCGCCCTGGATACCACGCTGCTGATCTCCACCACCGAATTCCTCGATCTGGCCGAGGTCCGGATCACATCCCTGCAACCCGACGACGCGCTCGAGGCGGTGCTCGAGCCCCGCGGGACCCGCATCGCGATTCGGACGGACAGCGGATTCGCCCAGCGCGGGGCGGTCCGCCAGCCACTCCGCCCCGGCCAGGCCGTTTGGATCGAGGGAGCCCTGTTCGTCGAGACCGAACTCCTCGCCGAACTCCTCGACGTGTTCTTCAACACGAGCCTGGCCGAGCTGGCCGTAGTCGTACGCAATGCGCGGGAGCTTCCCGCGGTGCAGCGTATGGTCCGTGAGCGACGGCACGCCCAGATTCAACGGGCAACGGGCGGCGACCAGGACGGTGCGCTCGCGATTGATGCCGGAAGGCCGGCACTCGGCGGCGCCGTGCTCGACTGGGCGCTTGGCGTGGACAACGTAGCGCCCCTGGAGTCCGGCAGCTTCGAAGCGGGCCTGGGAGCGGAAATCCTCGGTGGAAGCGCCCTCGTCATCCACACGGAGCGCTGGCTGCAATCCGCCGCGCCAAATAGTCGACGCACCGATGTCTCGTGGACCCGGGTCTGGCCAGCCAACCCGTACGTCAAGCAGCTGCGCCTCGGCGAAGTGCCCGGCACTGGACGAGCACCGCGGCAGGTTCAGGGCATCGCCATCACGAACTCGCCCTTCCTCCGCCCGGCGCTTTATGGCAGCTCGCCCCTCTACGGCGCCGTACCGCCCGGGTGGGAGGTGGAGCTCTACCGCAACAGCGCGCTCGTGGGCTTCACCACGGCGGGGCCGGACGGTGGCTACGCGTTCGACGTACCGATTCTCTACGGCACCAACCCCGTCGAGGTAGTGGCCTACGGACCGACCGGCGAGGTCCGTCGGTCCCTGCGAACGTTCGAGGTTGGTCGCGAACGCATTGGGGTGCGTCAATTCGAATACGGCGTCGCGGCCGGTGGCTGTGGTCTGGACCCGTGCCAGGCTACGATGAACCTCGACCTGCGGTACGGCGCCACGCGCAGCATCACCGTGCGGGCCGGTTCCGACTGGTTCTGGCGCGACACCTTGCCGGACTTGTGGCACCCGTACGCGAGCGTGGCATTCCAGGCGACTCGTGCCTTCGGACTGTTCGCCGAGGCCGTGGGGCACGCGCTGGTCGCGGGGCGCCTGACGTTCACCCCCACCCCGGACCTGCAGGCCGCCTTCAGTCAGACCCGCTTCGTCGACTCCGTGCAGGTTCCGCTGGTCGGGTCGGCGTTCGAGCGCGACCGGACGGAGGCATACGCATTCTATCGGCCGGGGATCCTGGACAGACGACTCATCTTCCGCGCGGACCTGCTGCGATCGGTGGGATCCACGCAGCGGACCCATTCCGGCCGGCTTGGACTCACGGCCCGCAGCCGCATCGGCCAGGCCGATCTCGCGGTCCAGACCAGACGTCAGTCGACACCCTTGATGCCAACGCCGACGACCGAAACGACCTTCGGCGCGAAAATCGCTCATGAGATCACGCGCCCCTGGTGGCTGCTCGAGCGCACCCTCGTGCAAGTCGGTGCTGCCGTCAACTCGGCCCGGGGCCTCGATGCGGCCACCCTGCAACTCAGTCGGCGCATTAGCCGCGCGTTCAGCGTGGACGTCGGCGTGGATTGGCGCGAGGGACGCGGCACCGCGTTCATCCTCGCCCTGCGGGCGGGCCTCTCCGCGGTGCGCTACACCAGCCAGAATCGTGTGGACCAGTCCGGGGTGAGCGGCATCCAGCAGATTGAAGGGTCGGTCCTCTGGTCCGAACGGGAACGGCGCATGGTCCTCGGGGACGGGCGTGGCCTCGGACGCTCGGGGGTGACCGGCTTCGCGTTTCTCGACGCAAACGGGAACGGTGTGCGAGACGCCAACGAGCCGGGCCTGCCCGGGATCCGCGTGCGCGTGGGGGCCTGGCTGGTCAGGACCGACGACGTGGGGCGGTTCCGCGTATGGGACGTGACACCGTTCGAGCCGCTCGTGATCGAAGTGGACCCCGGGTCCGCCGCCGATCCGCAGTGGGTCCCGGCCCACGACCGGTACCTCGTCTCGCCCGGTCCCAACCGGTTCATGCCGGTCGAGATTCCGTTCCTCCAGACCGTCGAGGTCACCGGGACGGTGCAACTGGAGCCGGGCGGCACACCTCTGGGTGGTGTCGAAGTCGTCCTGGTGCCCGTCGATGACGGGCCATCCTACCGTGCCCCGGTCTTTTCCGACGGCGCCTACTATCTGATGGGCGTCCGCCCCGGTGTGTACCGCGCCTCGCTCGCCCCGCGCGTCGCCGAACGGCTGCGTCTGGTTGCCGACCCGGTCCGCCTCACAATCCCCATCGCTCCCACCGTGACGTTCGTCGAGGCAGACGCCATTCGGGTCCGGCGGGCGGACGCACCGCCGAACTAGGCAGGATCGGCGAGCCCGGGCACCGACCCCTGTCCACGCGCCTGCGTCACCGCACGCTCGATGGCCACGGCCAGCGCGTCCTGCGCGAGCAACTCCACCTGCAACGCATCCGCCAGAGCCACGGTCCCGGGCGAGACGGCAAACACGATATCACCGTCCACCGCCGTACCGACCGGGCGGATCCGCCAGGCAAGCGCATCCGCCGCCGCACGGGCGACCTCCCCGAGTTGTGAACGATCCAGCGCGGCGTTGGTACCCACCACGGCCAGGGTCGTGTTCCCGAACCGGCGCTGCGCGCCGACACCTGCCGCGAGCTGCGCACGGGCATCCGCGAACCCGGATGGGCCGCGCGCGCCGGCGAGTACTCGGCCCGCGGCGTCCACGACATCGCCGTAGGCATTGACCACGGCCAGCGCGCCGACCACGAGGTCCCCCACGCGAACACCCCACGTCCCGACACCGCCCTTCATCGCATGTTCGATCCCGAGCGCCTTCCCAACGGTGGCTCCGGTGCCCACGCCCACCGACCCCTCCCCCACCGCGCTTCCGGCCGCCTCGCACGCGGCGTACCCATCGTCCGGCCCCGGCCAACGGTCACTCTGTCCGATCGGCCCGAGATCGAATACCACCGCCGCGGGCACGATCGGCACGACGCCAGGTCCGACTGGGAAGCCACGCCCGCGTTCACGGAGCCATCGCATGACGCCATCCGCGGCTCCGAGCCCAAAGGCCGAGCCACCGGTTAGTAACAGCGCATGAATGGACGGGACGAGATGGCGAGGCGAGAGCGCGTCGAACTCGCGGGTGCCCGTCGCGCGACCGCGCACGTACGCGGCAGCCCGCATGCCCGCCGCCGGCCCGAGGACGACGGTACATCCGGTGCCGGCCGTCAGGTCCGTCCAGTGCCCCACGGTGAGGCCTGGAACGCTGGTAAGAGAGGGTGGCTCGCGCAGACGATCAGAGCGCCGGCGGCGCGACGGTGCCGCCCGGCTTCTCCTGACAGCCCTTGCACCGGGTCACGCCGCGCATCGAACAGATCACGCAGATGAACGTGCCACAGTCATCACAGGGATACCCTTCCGACGCCCGCTCTTCGTTGCCACAGGCACGGCAGATCATCGCGTCACGCTCAGGAGACACGCCCACCTCCCCTCGAAGAAGCCGCTCGTTCATCCTACCCAGCTTGCGTACCTCACGGTACACCGGACCCTCACGCCGGGGCGATGACCCGCAGGGCCCCCGGCAACAGCTCGGCCGTGAACGGTGTCCGACCGGCCGGCTCGCCGTCGATCTGGGCCGCCTGGGACGGCTCCATCTCGACGCGCACCATGCGCCCGCGCGCGTACTGGACCCGGGTACTACTGTCGTCGCCGGTGATCCACTCGAGCACGACACCGAGGCTTTCGAACAGGCCTTCGGCGGTGAGAATCACCACATCGAACAGTCCATCGTCAATGGCCACGCCCTTCCGGAACGTGACGAACGGCGGGATGAACTCGGCACAATTGGCCACGAGTACCGACGCGGCCTTGCACTCGATCACGCGGTCGTCCACCGTGATACGCGAGGGAACGCTCTTCACGGTGCCCCCCGTTCCCCACGCGCGCGCGACGTAGGCCGCCATCTTCCAGCGGCGCTTGGCGGCCGGGGTCGTTCCCGCCATCAACTCGGCGTCGAACCCGGCACCGGCCGCGACGGCGAAGAAGTGCGCCCCGTCGGGGCGCGCCATGGATCCCAGATCGATGTCCCGCGGGCGCTCGCGGGCAATGGCGAGCGCCGCCTTGGCCGGATCACGCGGGATGCGGAGATTCCCGGCAAGCAGGTTGCCCGTGCCGCCTGGGATCATGCCCAGGGGTACGTCGGACCCCTGCATCCCCTTGACCGCCTGCATGGTGGTCCCGTCACCCCCATGCACGGCAATGACATCCACGCCGTCCCGAACGCCATCGGCCGCAAGCTCGGCGGCATGCCCCGCATGCGTGGTGTCCACCACGTCCACACCCCAGCCCTCGCGGCCCAGGACATCCGACACGGTCCGCACGATGCCGGGATTCGTGCGGGCCGCGGCGGGGTTCGTGATGAGCATGACACGGGCCATCTAGAAGCGCTTCTCCCACAACAGGTCAAAGCCG
>Ga0224500_10001193_pt1 | contig 15785 bp, 9 predicted proteins | sample SF_Oct11_sed_USG_FD_168126 | JGI IMG/M metagenome (GOLD analysis project Ga0224500, IMG submission 168126) | Sediment microbial communities from San Francisco Bay, California, United States - SF_Oct11_sed_USGS_4_1 | ecosystem: Environmental > Aquatic > Marine > Sediment | place: USA: California... | reverse complement strand
GCTCGCACTCAAGTCCGCGGATGCAGCGCTCTGGATACGGGACGCCACCGATGAGACACCCGGTGAAATGACCGAGGAAGTACCTGCCGGGGTCTCTTTGACGACGGTTTTGAACAAAATCGACCTCCTAAATACCCAAAAAGCGCCAAAAGACGGCGAAATTCACCTCTCTGCCAAGACCGGAGAGGGTCTGGAGGCCCTTAAGCAGCATATCAGGGCACTTGCAGGCTACGAAAACCTCGGAGAAGGGGCTTTCACGGCCCGAAAACGCCATATTGATGCCCTGAACCGGGCGGCAGCCCACTTCAAGGCGGGGCAAATGGCGCTGAGCGAGACCCGCGCGGGAGAGCTGCTGGCCGAGGAGCTGCGCCTGAGCCAGCGGGCGCTGGGCGAAATCACCGGCGCAGTATCTTCAGACGACCTCTTGGGCCGCATCTTCTCCGAATTCTGCATCGGCAAATAACCGACCCATATACGGTGACAGTGACCTTAATTAGCATTTACTAATTAAGGTCACTGTCACCGTATATCGGGGTGGAAGCGGGGCTCCGAAATCGATATTTCGGTGACCGGGCCGTAGGCGGCAACCTGCTCGCGGATGAGGTCTGCATCGCCAAGAACGACAAACACTAGGGCCTCACGCGAGGGATACACCGAGTCGATCACGGTAGCGACTGATTCCGGCGTCGCGGCGGCAAGGCTCGAACCATAGTCGTTAATGTATGACGCATCGAGGCCATCAGCCTCCAGCGAGGCAAATACACCCGCAAGCTGCTCCGCCGTTTCAAGCCGCGGCGGAAACTGCCCCATCACATAGTTGCGTGCGGACGAAAGCATCGACCCGTCAAGACCCGCGTCCTTAAGCTGACCCAGTGTGCCGATGGCTACATCCAGGGCGCTCACGGTGGTGCCGGTTTCGGTAAACGAGCTGATGAAGACCGAGCCCGGCTGCGAGTATCGGGAAAGTATCGATCCTGCGCTGTAACTTAATCCCGACTTTGTTCTGAGCTCGGTCATGAGCATCGACGTGAAGCGCCCGCCAAAAACCGTGTTCGCAAGGTCGAGCTCGGCGCGACCGGCAAAGCCCCGCTCGACACCCGTGTTGCCGATGTAAAAGTAGGTCTGTGTAGCGCCCGGTTTGTCGATGAGATAGACGCGGCTCGAATCCACACGCACCGGCGCAGGAACTTCCAGCGGCGCACCAGTGGCCGCCCGCCAATCGCCGAATGCGGCCGTCAGGGCTTCGCGCATCGTGGGGATGTCGAAGTCACCCGAAACCGAAACGATCAGTCGATCGCCACCCAGACCGCCAGCGTAATACGCCAGCAAGTCTTTATGTGTCATCGCGGCCAGAGACGACTCACTGCCACCAACCGGGTTGCCGTACGGATGATCGCCAAACAAAAAGGCATTCGCATAAGCGGGCATCAGCTCACCGGGGTCAGAGCCCTTTGCCGCCTTGATCAGATTGATGGATCGATCGCGCAGCTTGCGGAACTCCGTTGCGTCCAGCTTCGGCCGCTGCAACATGTCTGCAACGAGCTCGACCATCAGCGGCGCGTCTTTCGACATGAAGTTTGCCGTAATCGCGATCGACTCCAGGTTCGCCGACGCACTCAACTGTCCGCCAACCGAAGCAATCGCCTCGGCAAACTCGGCAGAGCCCCTCTTGCCAGACCCTTTTTCCAGCAGGCCCGCCAGCAAATTCGCAAGCCCATGTTTGCCCGAAGGATCAGCCGCGGCGCCACCGCGTACGACAGCCTGCAAACCGATCAGCGGCACGTCGTGTTTCTCGTTGAGAATGAGCACGGTACCGTTCGCAAGCACAACACGTTCGGCGTCGGGCAGAGTCACGCCGTCGGCAAGCGTCGCGCTGCATGCCAGCGCGCTAATGACCAGCAAAAACAGTCTGGTGATGCTCATTTCTGCGCGCCCTCATCCGGAGATCGCAAAGCGCCAACGGTCATATTGTTGACGTTGAATACCGCAGCAGCAACGTCCCTGACGCTTGCCGCCGTAATCGCACCGAGCTCATCGGGCAGAGAAAACGCGCGCTCGTAGTCGCCATAAAAAACCTCGGCGTTACCGAGCGCGGAGGCCTTGCCGTCGATCGTTGCCATGCCCCGCCAGTAGTCAGCGATCATCAGGCTGCGCGCCTTTTCGAGCTCGGCCTCCGAAACACCTTCGCTCGCAACCCTGGCGAGCTCTTCCAGCACACGACGCTCAACTGCGGCGGCGTCTCCATCGGGGGGCAGGGTCAGATAAAAATAGACGAGACCGGGATCGAAGCCCTCCATCTGGAAGCCCCCGACGTCGATGGCGACCTGTTCTTTTTCAACGAGCCGCTGATGCAGCCGCGATGAATCGCCGCCCACGAGAATATTCAATAACAAACTCATCGGCAGGGTCGCGGGGTCTGTCGCGCTGCCGGCATGAAAAGCGATGTGCAACAGCGGCGTCGGCGCGTCGGCCTCGATGACGAAACGACGCGCACCCTGTTGCTCCGGCTCGACTGTTCGGATGCGCTGCGGTGGGCTCTGCGATTTAATACCGCCGAAGTATTTGTCCGCGAGCTTGAAAACTTCTTCGTGCGTCACGTCGCCGGCAAACACCATCGTCAGGTTGTTTGGTGCGTAGTACGTGCGGAAATAGGACTCGAGATCCTGCTGTGTCCAGTTCTCGATGTCCGATGACCAGCCGATCACCGGAAACTGGTAAGGGTGCGCAATAAATGCCGTCGCATTCATCTCGAGATAGAGCCGGCCGAAGTTGTCGTTGTCGTACCGCAGCCGTCGCTCGGAATAGACCACGCCTCGTTCGGACTCAACGACGCCGGGTTCGATCGCCAGGTTCAGAAGGCGGTCGCCCTCAAGATCGAATATCGTTTCCAGCGCGGAACGCGGGAACCGGTCCTGGTAGACGGTCAGGTCTTTCGATGTATAGGCGTTATTCGCACCCCCGGCCGCTTCCATTTCCTCGTCGAACGCACCCTGCGCGCGCTTTTTGGTGCCGTTAAACATCATGTGCTCGAAAAAATGCGACAGCCCCGTGATGCCCGGATATTCGTTGCGGCCGCCGGCGCGCACAAAGTTGTACATCACTACATTGGGAATGTCGTGATCGGGCCAAACGATGATGCGCAGCCCGTTCCTGAGCGTGTGCGCGCGTATCTCCTTCGGTGCGTTCTCCCCCGTGGGCGCTTCGTACACCGGGGCCGGGAGGATCGGCTCGATAATTTTTGGAAAGACGAAGGTGGGCATTAAATGCTGGCCCAGCAAGGCGAGTAAACCCAGCACCGCCAGGACCGCCACGGCGGCGTTCAGTTTTTGCCCTGTTTTGAAAACGATGGATTGCGTCTGGTCGACGTCGAGCGTCTTCTTGACGCCGGCGGGCGTGATCTCATACGCCCAGGCAAAAATCAGCGCAACGGGGAAACCAATCAGGAGCACGAGAAAGACGAACTCGTTCGCCCATGCCGGCGCACCGAGCCGCAACAGCAGGCTGCCCAGCAACCAAAAGGCGAGCAGGCCGCCGAGCAGGTAGACCAACGCAACCTTGATGACGTTGCGACGCCGGATTTCGGAGAACAGAGCCATAATTCGAATTCTTGTCCCGTGGGGCCCCATGGTGGAGAAACCCCCGGATTTGTCAACCGAGAAGGCCTTCGCGCCGGTACAGGCGGGCACAAATCCAGGTCAAAAGCGAGCCGACAATGAGCGTGCTGCAAACGGAAATTGCGACAAACAGGCCATCCAACGGCTCGTTTTTCACCATATCAACGAGAATCAGGTGTTGACTCAGCGAGGGGATAAACATGAATGCCAGCTGTGGCCGCAGCGTCAAAATACTCACTATAAGGATCGGCAGCGTAGGCGCGATCAACACAACGCTAAGCCAGGTTTGCGCTTCCTTGTAGCTTTTGGTGAACGAGGCAACCAGCGTCATGAGCGCGGCGCCGACCAATACGAAGGGCAATAACAGGAAGAACGCTGCCGCAACAACGGGCAGCCCGAAGTTCGGCGTCATACCAAGTTGCTCAAGCGGCATGAATCGTAATACCGCATAGAAGGACAACAGGCTCAGCAATAGAGAGGCGGCCATAAACACGCCGGCCGAAAAAATCTTGCCGAGAATCAGCTGTCCACGAGTCACGGGGAGCGACAATAATGGCTCCAGCGAGCCGCGCTCGCGCTCGCCAGCAGTCGTGTCGATCGCGAGCGACATGCCGCCCATCAGCAGGGCGAAGATAAAGAAATAGCTCATCATCCCGAGCAGCATTGCCGAGCGGCCACTGGGCGTCGAGACGTCGATGTCGTCGACGTTAATCGGTCGCAGCAGCATCGGGTTCACGCCGCGGGCTGACAGCCGAAGCGAAGCGAGTTGCTGGTTATAGGCATAGAGTGCGCTGCGCGCCCGACGTGCTTCTTTTTCGCCCTGCGAATTCGCCTCATCGGAATAGAGCTCAACGCGGGCAGGAATCGTGTCGGCCAGCTGTTCGCCAAAACCGTCCGGAATCACGAGCACCACATCGTGCTTGCCCAGTTTCACGGCCTCCGCGGCGCCGTGAATGTTTTCCGGACCAGCGACGATATCGATGTTGCGGCTTTCAAGGAAGCGCATCAGGTTTGGCGCATGCTCCTGGCCGATGACGGGCAGCTCCATTGTGCTTTCAGCGTCATCGAGGGCGCGGTCGATCGACAGGTTGATAATGAATGCAAACATGACCGGTCCAAAAATCGGCCCCATGATCAGCGCGGACATCAGCGTGCGCCGATCGCGAATGTTGTCGACGATCTCCTTGAGGAACACGGTGAACATCGTTCGCATTACCGCTCTCCCACCATCTGGATTGCAGCTACAAAAGCCTCCTCGAGGTCATCCTGACCGGTGCGCTCCCGAATTCCTGCAAGTGAGTCGTCGATCGCGACCCGGCCGTTGGCAATGATGCAGATGTCATCGCACAGCGCAGCAACTTCCTGCATGACGTGCGAGGAAAATAATACGCAATGTCCCGTGTCCTTGAGCTTCAGGATAAGGTGTCGCAACGATCGCGTGGCCATCACATCCAAACCATTCGTGGGTTCATCGAGGATGACGTTCTGCGGGCTGTGCACCAGTGCGCGCGCGAGGGAAACCTTGGTTCGCTGGCCCTGGGAGAAGCCCTTGGTGTAACGATCTGCAAAAGCCTCGATCTCAAGGAGCCGGATGATGCTCGCAACCCGGTCGTCGATTTCGCTTTTGTCGATGCCGCAAAGTCTTGCGTAATAGGCGATGTTCTCGCGCGCGGTCAGCCGCGGATACAGTCCCGCGCCGTGCGGCAGGGCACCAATTTTCTGCCGAGCGGCGAAGGAGTCGGTTACAACGTCCGCACCATCGATTACAGCGGTTCCTTCATCCGGCTTCATGACCGTGTACAACACGCGCAGTGTCGTCGATTTGCCGGCGCCGTTCGGGCCGAGCAGCCCCGTGATCTTGCCGTCCGGGGCGGTGAAGCTGACACCGCGCACGGCGTGCACCTTGCCAAATGATTTATGTATGCCTTTCACGCTGATCATGGGTTCGGCCCGGAAAAATCGAGAAAGAAAGGCATCACGAAGCTGCGCTCGAGGCAGGTGGCATCGACACTCTCCGGATCGGCGGCCGCGATGAAGTCGGCAATAATTCGCGGCGTGCAACCGACGCCGAGCTGGCCATGGCCCTGGTGCTTGCCGACTAAGTGCACCGCGTTCGTGAGACTGACCGCGGCGAGGTCCGCGTAACGTGGCGGCGTTATCGGATCGGCATCGCCCGACAGCAGCAGTACCGGCAGCGAGGACGTCAGTGGTTGTTTCATGTCTTCGTCTACCGGTCCGGCCGGCCAAACGGAGCAGATCGCCTCGAGCGCATCGAGCTGGAAGGCACCCATGTAGCTTGCCGTGAGCGCCTCGTGGTCGATAGCTTCCTTGTCGTAAAACGGCACATCCTCCGCGCACATCACGGCGTTGTGCATGCCAAGAGACAGCGCGTCCATCATCGAAATCATGGTCATCATGAACTGCGAGCCGAGTGGTACATAGTCGCCGGCGTCCGCCTCGTGAATGAGCAGCGGTATCAGGGCGATGGTGTTCGGATGGTAGGCGAGCAGGCGAATGGCCGTGGCCAGCTCCGCCTCGCCGAAGCGAATCTCCTCCGGACGACCGGTGCTCGGGTGTGGCACATTGATAGTTACCGGCGCTGCGCGTAATCCGGCGACGAGCTTCTCAAAATTCTCCGTCACCCTCGGAAAGCGCTCGTTGCAGGACTGATCCTCTCTGCAGCGGGTGAGAATATTGTCGAGCGCCCGCTGGCTCTCGATGGCGATCTCGGGGCCCAAAGAAAGCTGCGGCGGCACGACGCCGTCGATGATGATCGTACGCGTGGACTCGGGGTAGCGGCGCGCGAAATGCTGTGCCACGCGCGTGCCGTAGGAAACGCCGTACAAATTCAAAGCCGGATATCCGAGTGCGACGCGGACGGCCTCGATGTCGGTTACCGCGATGCTGGTGGTAAAAAACCGCGCATCGTAAGGCAGCTGCTCAAGACACTCCTTCGTGTACTGGATCGTAAGCTCGGTTGAATACTCGCCCTCAACAAGGTCGTCATCGAACTCGCAGTCCATGGAAGCAGACTCACCGGTGCCGCGTTGATCGATGAGCAAAATGTCACGATTTCGCCGCACCTCTTCAAAGGCCCAGGAGTAGGAGGTGTAAAACTGTACGCTCCCCTGGCCGGGACCGCCGGCGATAGGCACCACGGGGTCCGGCTCCGGCGTCAAATTCAGCGCTGGCACCACGACCACACGAAGCTCAATCTCCACCCCCCCAAAGGGGTCAGAGCCCTTTTCGTCCTTCTCGCCCGAAGGGCCTTGATTCTGTTGGGGTTTCTCATCACTTTCGCCAAAAGGGCTCTGACCCCTTTGGGGGGCGGCGGGGTTCAGGGGGCGGGTGAGCGTGCCGCAGCGGGCCTTCATGCTGGGGGCACCGGGGCCGGCGCTGATGCGGCAGTCCTTGAGTTCGAGCGTCCCGGCCGCCGCCGGGCTGACGGCAAAGAGGGCGATGAACAGGGGCAGGGCAGGGGCTAGCGCGGCGGCGGATCTTTGCATGCGGTGCTCGGGGCGCGAAAACAGCGCGCTATCTTGGACAAGCAGGGGCAAATAGTAAAGAATGCGCGACCCGGATTGATCAATAATTAACCAATGACCGAACACTACGATGTCATCGTGATTGGCGGCGGACACGCCGGAACGGAAGCCTCGCTGGCAGCCGCGCGCGCCGGTGCGCGCACCTTATTGATCACGCAAAACATCGCGACGCTGGGTCAGATGAGTTGCAACCCGGCGATTGGTGGCATTGGCAAGGGGCACCTGACGAAAGAAATCGATGCCATGGGCGGCGCGATGGCGCGAGCCATCGATCTCGCGGGCATCCAGTTTCGTACGCTGAACTCGAGCAAGGGACCAGCCGTTCGTGCCACACGTGCACAGGCGGACCGGCAGCTTTACCGGCACGCCGTGCGAAGCATGATCGAGAACCAGCCGAACCTGTCCGTGTTCCAGCAGTCGGTCGAAGACCTCATCATCGAGGGCGATCGCGTCGCAGGCGTCGTTACGGGCGAAGCGCTACGCTTCAAAGCAAAAACCGTGATCCTGACAGTCGGCACCTTTCTCGCGGGCCGCATACTGATCGGTCTCACGGAAAAAGCCGGCGGCCGCGTAGGCGACGCCCCATCGAACAAGCTCGCGGCACGCTTGCGCGAAATGCCGTTCAATGTCGCCCGCTTGAAAACCGGCACGCCGCCGCGTCTCGACGGCAAAACGCTCGACTACGCGCGCATGGTTGAACAGCCGGGTGATGAACCCGTGCCCGTGTTTTCGTTTCTCGGCAAGCGCAGCGATCACCCGCAGCAGATTTCCTGCCACATCACGAACACGACCGAAGAAACACACGACATCATTCGTGGCGCACTGCACGAGTCGCCGATGTACACAGGAATGATTGAGGGTGTCGGTCCACGCTATTGTCCGTCGGTCGAAGACAAGATCGTGCGTTTCGCCGACAAGGCCTCGCACCAGATCTTCGTCGAGCCCGAAGGTCTGACGACCAACGAAGTTTATCCGAACGGTATTTCAACGAGCCTGCCCTATGAAACGCAGCTGCGGTTCGTGCGCTCGATCACCGGTTTCGAAAACGCACACATCATGCAGCCGGGCTACGCGATCGAGTACGACTATTTCGACCCGCGCGACCTGAAGCCCACACTCGAAACAAAGCACGTGAACGGCCTGTATTTCGCCGGCCAGATCAACGGCACTACCGGTTACGAGGAAGCCGGCGCGCAGGGACTGCTCGCCGGTATCAACGCCGCACGTCAATCGCAGCAGCAGGAAGAGTGGTTCCCGGCGCGTCACGAGGCTTACATCGGTGTATTGATTGATGACCTCATCACGCGCGGCGTCAGCGAGCCCTATCGCATGTTCACGAGCCGCGCCGAATACCGCTTGTTGCTGCGTGAAGACAACGCCGATTTGCGACTGACGCCGAAAGGAAGGGAGCTCGGCATCGTCGACGACGGACGCTGGCGACAATTCAACGCGAAGTACGAAGCTGTCGAACAGGAGCACACGCGACTCGGCAAAATCTTCTTGCAGGCAGAAGGCGTAACGGCTGCGGCACTGCTGAAACGCCCCGAGCGGCGTTACCGTGACATCGTTGCGCTAGCGCAGGTCGGTGCGAGCGAGGAGCTGAATTTCGACAGCGACGAACAACGCGAACAGGTCGAGCTGCAACTCGAAGTGCGCGCGAAGTACGCGGGCTACATCGATCGCCAGGAACGCGAAATCGCACAGCACGCGAAGCAGGAAGTATTGCGACTTCCGGAAGACATCGACTACGCAGAGGTCGATGGTCTCTCAAACGAGGCGCGCCAGAAGCTCGTCGCCGCGCGACCGGTCACGCTCGGCCAGGCATCGCGCCTTGAAGGCATGACGCCGTCAGCCGTGTCGCTGTTGCTGGTGCACCTGAAGAAACGATCCCTAAGAAAATCCGCCTAGCGCTTGCACGCATAAGGGATCGGATTAATCGTCTCGCGCTGCACTCCCTGTGCCACCAGTACTTTCGACAGGTTCGGATATGGCCGCGGATCGAAATGCGTGTAGGTCAAAAGGCGAGACAACTGATAAAGCGTTGCCGGGTTGTCAAGCGGTCGCATGAGGTCCAGGGCTTCGTCATCGAGGCCGAGAATTTTTAGCGCCAACCAGCGCATGAGAGCGCTGGAGTAGCTGCCCGCAGCTTCGCTCGCCTCGTGCAGGGCGTCGGCATCGGCGACCCTTCCCTCTGCACAGGCCTGGCGAAGCTGAAGTAAGGCTGGCAAGGCCACATCCGAGCGCAGCGCAAGGAATCGCCGAGCCGTTTCAGCCGCCTCATCGACAAGGCCTGCATACAGAAAAATGCGGTGTGCCTGGTACAGCGCCCCCGCGGACGGAGAGGTTTTTGCCAGGCCGCGACGCGCCATGGCAAGACCAGCAGTCAAGTCCATCCGTGCCACGGAGGCTGCCAACAAGAGCGCGCTGTCACCGTCGAGGACCTCCGTGGGGATTCGCGCGACGGCAGCAAGCGCCTCGTCAAACTTCGAGGCAGCTGTTAGCGCGGTAATGTAATCGTTCCAGGCAACGGCGTCGTAGGGACGCAGGCGAGCGAGCGCGGCCGCCACGTCGACCTGATCGCTGATGCGTACCTGCGCCTGGTTTCGTATTAGCTCCACGTCAAGCCGGCCACCCTCGTTGCGAGCGTGTTCCGCAGCCGACAAGGCGACCTCATTAAAACTAGCCGGGAGCGTATCGAGCGGGAAACCGTCCGGCGGGCCTCGCGTGTCCGCGTTATCCATCCAGGCGAAAAAGATTCTCGCCATGAGCGCGTGCGCCTCCCCAAACCGCGGGTCCCAGCCAACAATCTGGTCGTAGAGCGCCAGTATCTCGTCACCGCGCGAACGATCGACATCGTCCAGCGACGCCGTGAAAAGCTCCGACAGCTGCAGGTAGGCTTCCCACGCCGCAATCGAATCCGTGCCGGCGGCAACCATACGCTTGAGTTCCTCCGGATTCATTGCCGTGTCCAGCAGGGAAGCGATGCGGAAGGCGATGCGCTCCTGTATTTCGATCGAGTCATTGCTGTCGCCGTCGAAGGTATCCGACCACAGGTGCGCGTCATCACTGGCGCGTATCAGCTGCGCCGTGACACGAATGCGATCGCCCGCGCGACGTACGGAACCCTCGAGTATGTGCGCGACGCCGAGCTCGCCCGCGATCGTCGGCGCGCCGAGGTCCGAGCCCTTGTAAGCGAAAGACGAGGTCCGCGAAGCGACGCGCAAATCCCGCGTACGAGCCAGCGCGTTCAAGATTTCGTCCGTTAGTCCGTCCGCAAACCAGGCGTAATCACCACCGGAACTGAAATCAGCAAACGGTAAAACGGCGATCGACTTTTCGCCGATGGCCTCCGTCGTTGTCGGCCCCTGCAGCTTGTCCCAGCCCAGCCAGGCAACAGCGATCAACAACCCAACAATTGTAAGTCGACTCAGCAGGCGCCCCGAACGCGGGTCCTTCGGCATGTCGGCCGGCAGGTCCCTGGCTTTCTTTACGCCGTCCGGGGTTAACTCAAATGCCCATGCGAGAAACAGCGCGACTGGCAAACCAAGCAACAGGAAAACGATCAGCACCTTCATGACCCACTCAGGCGCAGCGAAACTTTCGGCCGCGACATCCGCCACTTGTACAACAAGCCAACCCACGACCGCGTAGGCCGCGGCGACCTTTAGCACGTTCCGGTGCCGCAGTTCTTCAAACAGGTTCATGATTCACGCACACATCGGTAAGCCATCGGTCTCGCTGGCGGGCGATCAATGCCCTGCGAGGTTAGAGTTTTCCAAAGCAGCGGATAGTCGCGCGCTTCGAAGGAGCGGTAAACCAAATAGTTGCTCAGTGCGAACAGGCCCTCCGGCGTATCCAGTGCCCGCAGTCTTTCCCTGGCCTCGTCATCGCGCCCCAGTGTTTTCAGAAACAACCATTGCGTGTTGGAGTTTGGATCGACGCTAGCGTACAGCGCAACGGCATCGTCGACGCGGCCCTCTGCGCAGGCCTGCCGAAGCCGCATCATCGTATTGCCCTCCGCATCGCCGGTCACTTGTCTGTGTCGACCAATAAGCTCCGCGGCCTGCTCAACCCGTCCAGCGGCGAGCAAAGCACGATGCGATTGATACAGGGTATTTGCATCAACGGCAGGTGATTGCAGCACCTCTTCGATCATGGCGACGGCCTCCTGCAGGCTGACGCGATGCATGTTCTGGATAACAACACCATCGCGCACATCGCGAGGTTCTTTGATTGCCCAGGCCGCCCGAGTCGCATCACGTGCTTGGTCGAACGCCCCGATTTTTGCGTAAAGAACGGCAAGCCAGACCAACCGATCGCGGCGCTCAGGCTGCAACTCGGTCAGGCGCAAAACGAGAGCAATCTGGTCCATCAGTCGCACATCGAGCGCCGCCGCGTTCGCTTGAATGGCCGTGCGCGTAACATCGGAGCGTGCGTATTTAATGGCTGCCGCCATCGCATCGTCGAAATGCTGCCGACGCTCTGCAATCGGCACACCCGGCGGGACGTAAGCGATGGACGTCGGGTCGAGCTGCTCCTGCCAAACCGAGGCGAGCTTGAGATGCGCCTCCGCGAAGCCGGGATCCATTGCTACGGCCTTATCGAATACCGCGATGACGTCATAGACCCGGGCGATATCCATTCGACTGCGAACCTCATGTTCCAGAGCGAGGCCGCGAAGCCAGGTTTCCCACGCCGCCACCGAACGCGTGCCCGCAGCAACCATTCGAGCGAGCTCCTCCGGATTCATCGCGGTGTGCAAAGCGTTCGCGATCTCGAAAGCGATTCGTTCCTGGATGGCGATGGAGTCGGCGCTGTCGCCGTCAAAGGTTTCTGACCAGAGGTGCTTGTCGTCAGTCGTGCGTATGAGCTGTGCGGTGACGCGCAGTCGATCGCCGGCGCGCCGGACCGAACCTTCCAGTATGTGAGCAACGCCCAGAGCGGCGGCGATGGCCGGAATGTCGTCGTTGGAGTCGCGATAAGCGAATGACGAGGTTCGTGACGCGACCTGCAAGTCGGTGGTCCGCGCCAGAGAATTGAGAATTTCTTCAGTCAGGCCATCGGCGAACCAGGCCTGGTCGCCGTCGGGACTGAAGTCATCGAAGGGTAATACGGCGATGGACTTGTCGATTTTGCTAACGATGTCTGCGGTGTCAGGGTCTGTCGTATTGAGCTTGTCCCAGCCCAGCCAGCCGACCGCGATCACGAGTGCCGAGATAATAAGGATATTCAGCGTACGGCCCGAGCGCGGATCTTTCGGCGCATCAGCCGGAACCTCATGCGCCTTCTTCACACCCTCCGGTGTCAGCTCGTAAGCCCAGGCAAGAAACAACACGACCGGCAAACCAACCAGCAACACGACGATCAGCATCTGCATCAGCCAGTCGGGTGCATGAAACGCATCGGCGGCAAGATCGACCACCTGTGCGAACAACCAGCCCGCAACGATGTAGGCGATGCCGACGCGGATCACATTGCGATGCTTGAGTTCCTCGAAAAAACTACGCACGGATTAGCGCTTGCACGTAAAGGTTTGTGGACGCGGCGGTGCGCGCTTGATGCCCTGAGCCTGCAGCGCCTTCCAGAGCAAGGGATAATCGCGCGGATCAAAAGCGCGATAGTCGAGAAACGCGGCCAGTATAAACAGGTACTCCGGCGTATCGAACTGGCGCAGAAACTCCCTGGCCTCATCGTCCCGGGCCAGCGTTTTGAGATACAGCCAGCGCGAGGCGCGGTCCGTGTCGACACTTTCGATCAGCTTGTCGGCATCGTCAATGCGGCCCTCGGCACAGGCCTGGCGCACCAACATCATCGTCTTGCCGTCCTCGTCGACCGAGCGCAATACGTAGCTGTCGATCATCGTAGCGGCGCGCTCCGTCTGGCCGGCATCCAGCAGGGCGCGCTGCGCCTGGTAAAAGAAGTTCGGATCCGACACATCTTCTGCCAGCAACGTGTCAATAAAGCGCAGCGTGCTGTCGAGATCAACGCGGCGCAGATTGTAAATCAGGGAGCCCGGTGATTCGCCAGGCTGTCGCGGTGCGGCAATGGCTCGGTGTCCCGCTGCGATGGCCTTTTCGGCCTGGTCCGTCGCCTGGTAGAGCTCGAGCAGCGCGGTCCAAACTTCTGCGTCGTCCGGGGCTAGAACGCTCAGGCGCTCGTTGAGACGAATCTGTTCGTTAATGCGGACTTCGAACTGGGCCTTGCGCATCTCCGCGCGGGTGCGCTCGGTTTCGTTCCGGGCATATTGGATGGCCGCCGCAAGTGCGTCATTAAAGCGCTTACGGCGCTCCTCGTAAGAGGGCCCGCCGGCGGCGTGCGACGTATTGCTGATGTCGAGCTGGGAATACCAGAGGTCCACGAGCTGCAAATAGGCGTCGACGAAGGTCGGGTCGATTGCTACCGCGGCATCGAACATGTCGGCCACAGCGAAAAAGGCACTCCCATCGACGCGGTTGAACGCTTCCTGCCGTGCCTGCAGAGCTCGCAAATAGACTTCCCAGGCCTCAACCGAACGCGTTCCGGCGGCTACCATGCGCGCCAGCTCTTCGGGGTCCATCGCGGTTTGCAGCGCCCTCGCAATCTCGATCGCGATTTTTTCCTGTATCGCGATCGAGTTCTCGACGCTGCTGTCGAAGGTCTCCGACCACAGATGCTTGTCGTCATGCGCGCGAATCAATTGCGCGGTGACACGCAACTGATCGCCGGCGCGACGCACGGATCCTTCCAGTATGTGTGCAACGCCCAGCGTTGCGGCGATCGTTGACAGGTTTTCGGTCGTACCGCGATAACCAAACGACGAAGTTCTCGACGCAACGTGCAAGTCCGTCGTTCTCGCCAGCGAATTCAATATTTCTTCGGTCAGTCCATCTGCGAACCACGCCTGGTCGCCGCCCGGACTGAAATCGTCGAAGGGCAATACAGCAACGGATTTGTCGACGGAGGTTGTCGCGGTGACAGGCGCGCTATCTGTCTGATGCAGCTTGTCCCAACCGAGCCAGCCGACGGCGACGATCAATGCAATCATCGTTACCCGGTTAAGCATGCGACCGGAACGCGGATCCTTCGGCATGTCGGCAGGAAGATCTTTCGCCTTCTTCACGCCATCCGGTGTGAGTTCGTAAGCCCACGCGAGGAACAGGGCGACAGGCAGACCGACCAGCAACAGGATGATGAGCATTTGCATGACCCACGCCGGTGCGCCAAACGCATCGCCAGCCAGATCGGCAACCTGGGCGATCAGCCAGCCAGCAATGACATAGGCAATACCAACGCGAAACACGTTGCGATGCTTAAGTTCGTCAAAGAGGCCGCGCATACAAAATCCCAGACCAAAGTCAGGCCGAACAATACCATTGAAGTGATCCAGCCGGGCAATATTAGCGAGCATTCAGGTATGCTTCGCAGCATGAAATGTATACGAAATCTGCTGCTACTGTTTGTCCTGTTGGGCATCAATGCCTGCGGCAGTTCCGACGACGCAAGCCCGTCATTGACCGTACTCAACCGGGGGATCAACGCCGAGCCTGAATCACTGGACGCACACAAGGCGAAAAGTTTGCAGGCTGCCGACGTCCTCCGTGACCTGGGCGAAGGCCTGGTCAGCTTCACGGCCAGCGGCGAATTGACGGCGGGCGCGGCAAAATCCTGGGAAGTGTCCGACGACCTTCTAACGTACACCTTTCACATAAGGCCCGACGCAAAGTGGTCTAACGGCGACAAGCTGACAGCGGAACACTTCGTGTTCGCCGTGAAGCGCCTGGTCGACCCGGCGACGGCGGCGTTCTACGCACAGTTTCTCGAGGACGTGTCCGAGTTGCGGGCCATCGACGACCACACGCTGCAAATCGTGCTCGCACGACCGACTCCTTATTTATTAAGCCTGCTCACACACCCGGCGACTTTTCCCATGCATCCCGGCGAAATCGAAAAGCATGGCGAAGCTTTTGCGCGCCCCGGAATCCTCGTGACCAACGGCGCTTACCGGCTGACCGGCTGGATACCAGGGTCCTTGTTGACCCTGTCCCGCAATGATCATTACTGGAACAACCGGAATACGGCGATCGATGAAGTTCGGTATCACGTGCTGAGCCAGGAAACGACTGAATACTCGCGCTACCGCGCGGGGGAGCTCGACATTACGAGCACTGTGCCGACCGATAATTTTGCGCAGGTCAAAAAAGACTTGGGCGATCAATTGCGCGTCGCGCCCGTGTTGAATATTTACTATTACGGCTACAACCTGACGAAGCCACCGTTCAAGGACCACCCGGCATTGCGGCAGGCCCTGTCGATGGCCATCGATCGCGAACTGCTTGTCGAAAAAGTGACCGGCCGCGGTGAGACGCCCGCCTACAGCTGGGTACCGCCGGGTGTCGACAATTACGAGCCCACGCTACTGAGTTACGCCGAGCTGACACAGGAAGAGCGAAATCAATTGGCCAGGACGCTATACGCGGAAGCGGGATACGGAGCCGAGAACCCGCTGCAACTGGAGCTTCGCTATAACACCGGAGACACGCACAGGAAGATAGCGCTCGCGATCCAGTCGATGTGGCGGGACGTGCTTGGCTTCGAAGTGGTACTGATTAACGAAGAGTTCCAGGTGCTGTTGGCGAACGTTCGCGAC
>Ga0224500_10001192_pt1 | contig 15786 bp, 15 predicted proteins | sample SF_Oct11_sed_USG_FD_168126 | JGI IMG/M metagenome (GOLD analysis project Ga0224500, IMG submission 168126) | Sediment microbial communities from San Francisco Bay, California, United States - SF_Oct11_sed_USGS_4_1 | ecosystem: Environmental > Aquatic > Marine > Sediment | place: USA: California... | reverse complement strand
CTGGAGAAGGAGCTTGCCGCGGCCAAACAGGCTCTGGTCACCGGAAAGGGCTCTGACCCCTTTGGGGATGTACAGGAAATAGGCGGGGTGAAGGTGATGGCGGCCAGGATGGACGGTGCCGACGCCAAAACCCTGCGCGATGCGGTTGACCGGTACAAGGACAAGTTGGGCAGCGCCGTGGTCGTCCTGGGCTCGGTCGAGGGCGCCAAGGTTCACCTCGCGGCCGGCGTGAGCAAGGACAACATTGGCAAGATCAAAGCCGGCGACCTGATCAAACCCGTTGCGGAGCAAGTGGGCGGTAAAGGCGGTGGTCGACCCGATTTCGCCCAGGCAGGCGGCACGGACACCGGCGCGCTGGACCGGGCGCTCGAATCGGTCGGGCCATGGGTTGCGAAACGACTGGGTTAAATCTGGGCTTTTATCGGCGGCGAGGGACAAGCGGCCTGAAAATCAGCTAGAATTCCAACAGTTTATGGATTAACACGCGCATAGAACGGGGCTCTGCGCCCTGTCAGGCAGGAGAGGAAGTCATGCTGATTCTGACGCGAAGAGCGGGCGAGACTGTGATGATCGGGAGCGATGTCACGATCACTGTGCTCGGGGTAAAGGGAAACCAGGTTCGCATCGGAATCAATGCGCCGAAAGACGTATCCGTGCACCGGGAAGAGATTTACGAGCGAATTCAAAGTGAGAAAACCGGCGCAAGCGGGGCGCCTGCTGCGGACGACAAGAAGCAAGAATAGTCGGTATTTCCGCTTTACCTCGCACAACACGGACAGTACTATGTCGGGCGTTTTGAGGCCGGCGAATGGTCGGTCCTGCTATTTTGGAGAGATGGCTGAGTGGTCGAAAGCGCTCCCCTGCTAAGGGAGTAAGGGCTAATACCCCTTCGAGGGTTCGAATCCCTCTCTCTCCGCCACACAAAAATTCAGGGCCCCGATGGGGCCCTCAATTTTTGTGCGGCGGCAGAACGATGGAGATGAGAGCCCATCTTCGACTCACGCAGCACCGAAGGTGCCAGTGAGCACGCGCAGCCGCAGGCAAGCGTGAATCCCTTCCTGAAGCGCGCAGCGCCCATCCCTCTCTCTCCGCCCGCCGGCCTTTGCTAAACCGTCCAGATATTCGCATTCAACCTGAACAAATTCGTCGGGTCGTACGCTTTCTTGATTTTCAGCAGACGTGGGAAGTTCTCCCGATAGGTTTGGCTCACTTTCTCCTGGGATTCGTCATACTGGTCGTTGACATAGAACCCGGTAGAAAGCGCTTCGACATGCGACCAGTGCGACTTGATGTACTTCACATGCTCCGTTCCATCTTCACCGGTATTCCAGCTGACGAACGACAACAGGTCGTAATTCGAATCCCGGTGTGCGAACGCGGTGTCAGCGTTGGCAACGCGACCAATCGCGCCGCCCGTGCGCCCGAAGCCAAAGCGCGTGGCGCGATCGGGGCGTGGTTCGAAATTGTCGATGAGATTATCGATCATCCCGCCCGTTATGGACTCGAAGAAACCCGATTTCATATGGCCGGTAAACGCGCGCGTGTCATCAATGTCGCCGGAACGCTGCACCGCGACATAGTCCATCGTGCGAACACTTTCGAAAACAACAGTGCCAGCCTTGCGTAAGGACTCCAGTACTGGGTCGGCCTGAGCGGCATCGCCACTCCAGACGAAGTTGATGCCGACGCCGGGCTCCTGGCCCAAGCGGCTGCCCACGCCAACACCCAGGCCCAGTTCATCGGGAATGTTCGCGGAGTATTCCGCGTAAAACCTGAGAATCTGCTTAGCTTCGGCAAGCGGGTAGGCGATGTAGCCTGTGACGACGTCGCGCTGCATTTCGTGCAGCTGGAACAGGAATGAGGTCACCACGCCGAAATTGCCGCCGCCGCCGCGCAAGGCCCAATACAGATCCGGCTCGTTATGCGGCCCCACGCGCCGAAACTTGCCGTCCGGGGTCACGATATCCATTTCAAGAACGTTATCAATCGACAATCCGTAGCGCCGAGCCAGCCGGCCGAAGCCACCGCCCAGCGTCAACCCACCGACGCCGGTATGCGACACCGAGCCCGCCGTGGTCACGAGGCCATGCGCCATCGCTTCGTGATCGAGCTCGCCGAGCAGACTGCCGCCGGCGATGCGTGCGGTTTTAGAGGCGCGGTCGACGCGGGCATCGCGCAGCTGCGATAAATCGATCTGCAATCCCTTGTCGCAACTGGATTTGCCGGCTGCGCTGTGGCCACCGCATTTCACGGCCAGCAGGAGCGAGTGGTCACGCGCAAAATCGACCGCGCTCTGCACGTCCGCGGCACCGGTCGGCTGCACGATCAGTGCCGGATGCCGGTCGTACTGCGGGTTCAGCAACCAGCGGGCGTCGTCGTAACCAACATTGCCGGGCAATAGCAGCCTGCCCCTCAGGCTGTCGCTGAGTTCCTGGACCGCGGCCCGCTGCAGCGTAAGTTCTGCACCGTCGCCTGTAATGGCCTCGATATCGGCGGGGACGCTGGTAGGCATGTGCAAGAGGGAGGTGGCAAACGCGTGTGTGCCGGGAATTGCGGCCGCAACAGCTGCGGAGAGAGACGAACGTAGGAAACTTCTGCGATTCATGAGTGCTGCGCCTTGGCTTATTGTTGTTTTGAAATACTGTAGCGGCGCTCATCAGGGAATGCCACTACTTGCTGATGGTCCGGGCCTGCCTATATAGTGCGGTGCCCTTATCCTGCCCGACGCTGCCGCAGCGACGGCGCCACTAATGAAGGACCCGAAAAAGTGATCAGTACAGATGTCGTCATTGTCGGCGCCGGACCTTGCGGATTGTTCCAGGTGTTTGAGCTGGGCCTGCTCGGGCTTAAGGCGGAAATCATCGACTCCATCCGCCAGCCCGGCGGGCAGTGCTCCGAGCTGTACCCGGACAAGCCCATCTACGACATACCGGGTATCCCGGTGTGCACAGGCGATGAACTCACCGAAAACCTGCTCAAGCAGATAGAACCCTTTCACGCCGGCATGCATCTCGGCGAGGAAGTGACGGTCGTAAGACCGGAGGGCGACGGCTTTTTCGTAGAGACCGATATGGGCAAGCAATTTTCGGCCAAAGCCGTTGTAGTCGCGGCGGGCGTCGGATCGTTCCAACCGAGGGCCCTGCGCGCGACCGGTATAGACGAGGTTAACGAAGACTGCGTACAGTATCGCGTCCGCAACCCCGAACAATACAAAGGCAAGAAGCTGGCTATTCTGGGGGGCGGCGACTCGGCCCTCGATTGGGTCATCGAACTGGCGCCGATCACGGCCCATATCACGCTCGTACATCGACGGGACGAGTACCGGGCGGTTGATGCCTCCGTGGCCGCCATGCGGGAACTGGTCAAGGCCGGCAAAGTAACAGCGATCGAGAATGCGAAAGTCAGCGAACTGGTACATGACAAGGGTGTCCTCAAAACCATCAGGATTGCAGGCAAGGATGACGAAACCGTCGAAGTCGATGTGGACCAGATGCTCGTGTTTTTCGGTCTGGCGCCCAAACTCGGCCCGATCGCCGAGTGGGGCCTCGACATCAATCGCAAGACGATCAATGTCGATACGGAACGCTTTGAAACCTCGACCCCGGGCATCTACGCGATAGGCGACATCAATCACTATCCGGGCAAGAAAAAGCTGATTTTATGCGGGTTCCACGAGGCAGCGCTGGCGGCCTTCGCCATCAAGCAGCGGCTCGAGCCGGACAAAAAGGTGCACGTGCAGTACACGACCACCAGCCCTGTCATGCACGAGCGATTGGGCGTAAAGGCCGACGAGGAATAGCTTTACCTGCTGTGCCACTATGAGTACCATGTGCGGCCTTCGCGGGAGGCCGAATGCCGGATCCCGCCACCAAGACCTAAGCGCCCGTAGCTCAGTTGGATAGAGTACCTGGCTACGAACCAGGCGGTCGGGAGTTCGAATCTCTCCGGGCGCGCCAATACAATCAAGGGGTTACATCATTCGTGGTGTAACCCTTTGTGCTTTGGGTAGCACAGTGGGTAGCAATTCGCGCAGAAATGGCCTTGTTTGGCTCTTAGCCACCGGTAAGTTGGGTCAGCCTTCTGGAGTTCCCAGAGTTTAGTGGACACGATTCATCCGTAGCATTTTGCTCGAGAGGTGAAACATGTCCAAGGACAAGAAAGGTCGAGGTGTCCGGAAAAAGTACGAGTTCATCAAGGCGAATCGGAAGAAGTACAACACCAGGATGATGTGTCGGCTTCTTGACGTGGCGCCCAGCGGCTACTATGCATGGCTGAAGAAGCCGAACTCTGACCGCTCTGTCGAAGACAAGCGCCTACTGAAGCTGATTCGCGCGTCGTTTGCCGCAAGCCAAGGTGTGTACGGCGCGCCTCGCGTGTTTCTTGATCTTCGTGAGGCGGGAGAAACCTGCAGCAAGCACCGTGTCGCGCGACTGATGCGGGAGAACAATATTCGGGCGAAGGCCGGATACAGAACGCGGCGCTACGTCGCAGGCAAGCCATTCGAGCTGATACCCGATCTCGTCAAGCGAAAGTTCGAAGTATCCAGGCCGGATCGCGTATGGGTCTCAGGCATCACGTATATCCGCACCTGGGAGGGTTGGCTTTACTTGGCGATCGTCATGGATCTGTTCTCTCGGAAAATCGTCGGCTGGGCGACTCGGTCGACCATGCACAAAGAACTCGTGCTTGACGCGGTGATGAAGGCAATCAAGACGCGTCGCCCGAAGAGCACGATCATTCATTCGGACCAGGGCAGCCAATATGGAAGTGACGATTGGCGGCGCTTTTGTCGCAGCAATAATCTCGAGCCCAGCATGAGCCGCAGAGGAAACTGTTGGGACAACGCGGTGGCGGAGTCCTTCTTCAGCAGCCTGAAGAAAGAACGCATCAAGAAGCGCATCTATAACAACCGCAAGATCGCAACCGCTGACGTCTCAGATTACATCGACTCGTTCTATAATCGTGCGCGACGGCATCAGCACCTTGGCGGAGTTAGCCCTGACGCCTACGAAGCCGCCATTAGACGAAGATGAATCGACTGTCCACAAAAAGCTGGGAACTCCAAAATTCGGTCGATAACTCATCCACCAGGGAAGAACGCAACCAGGTCATTGTGAAAATTCGCGCGCTCGAATCGCGAGCCTTCGACTTGCTGGTCTGTGAAAAGCTTGCTGCCAACGACAGCTTCCGCATATTCATGACGCTGGCAACGGATATTATTGCCGAGATGACGGAACCCGGAGATCATCATTGACCGGGCCTGCGATCGCAAACGTCGTAATTGACTATTGCTAATGCCATTAGCAAGCCCCGCACCGGCGGGCCTGCAGTCGGCACCGGGGTCGGCACTGGCGATGCGCCTGCCCGACGCGGGCAGGCCAATCGCTAGAAAATTCTTCCGCCGATACTGATGCTCGTACCCATCCTGGAACCGCCGCCATAGTATCCACCGCCGTAGGAACTGAAACCGACACTCCCATACACCTGTGGGTCATCACATGCCGATAGCCCGGCGTACAGGATAAGCAGACCGACAAGCCTGCCGAGGCGAAAAATCTTTCTGTTCATGATGATGTCCTGTTAGTCCTTGTCTTGTTTCAGCGGCCAGGTCTGCAACGCAATGCCGGCGCCGGATGGATCTGCGATAAAGGCGGTTTCAGCGCCAATATTGCGTGTCTGCGTATCCAGCAGAATCGTCCCGCCCAGCGCTTCGACACGTGCGGTAATGGCGGACGGATCCTCTACGCGAAGGTAATTGACCCAGACCGGCGGTACGTCACCGAACGGGTTCTGAAGAATGCCAGCTCGTGGCTTCTCGGCACTGACTAACAGATGGTAGTTGACCTTGCCATCACCGGGTGCCCGATCTTCGCGCCTATATCCTGCAACTTGACTGTAGAAATTGCCGGCTCGTTCGACATCGGAGGTCCATAGCTCATCCCACAGGAAATCGTTGTGCTCTGGTTCGCGATCTGCCGGATCCCCGTCTTTGGTCTGAATGAGCGCAACGATCGCGCCGGTAGGATCTTCAACAATGGAGAGTATTCCCCGCGTCTTCAATTGTTTCGGCGCTGTAAGTATCTTGCCGCCTTCAGTGGTCACGCGATCTACGGCAGCCTCGATATCCGCGACGGAAATCATGGTGACCCACTGCGAAATATTTTCCTTTTTGCCCAATGCGTTTGTGTCGACCATTCCGCCAATCAGGTGTCCATTGTGACGAATCAGCATGTACGACGACTCTTCACCGAAACCGATATCGATACCTGGCTTTTCGAACTTCCAGCCAAAAAGGTCTTCGTAGAATTTTCGGGATTCTGCGGGCGTGTTGGTCAGAAGATCGTGCCATACGATCTTTCCTGACATACGATTGCCCGTTGGTGACTCAGTAATCGATGGCAGGTCCGGGGTCATCGTTGCGCAGGCACCAAACGCGGCTACTAGCAGCAACACCACCATCATTTTCAGTTTCGACAACGCAGTCTCCGTCGTTGGTAAATTTTGTCCAAGCGATTCTACCTGATTGGACCGGCGAAGGGGGGCTGCCAGAGCGAATCCCGATTGCGCCGGCGCTGCATCTCGAGCGAACCGGCGATTGTTGATTTGCACGCTGGATTGACCCCCCCCCATAAATGGCCGTTCTTGGCTCATATTTCGTTGTAAATCAACATTCTTGGCGGCAAGAAGGGTGAGGCTGTGTCTATTGTTTAATGACATGTGGTGTAAATATGGTGTAATAACGCACCGTTTCGATTTCCTGGAGAACACGCCATGTCACGACAAAGCATCTCCTTCACCGACCCCAATACCGAGTGGCTCAAGCATAAGGTTGACGTCGAAGGTGAGTACAAAAGCAACAGCGAAGCTGTCAACGATTTGATCCGCAAGGCGCGAGAAATCGAGTTTGTCCGTGCCCGGTTAATTCACGCCGAACAAAGCGGGTTTACGACCATGACCGCCGACGAGATCCTGGCACAGTCCAAGGACGAGTTGCGGAAAAATGGGGAGCTATAAACTCAGTGAAGATGCGAAAGCCGATCTAATCCGAATTCACCAACACGGTATTCGTCGGTATGGAGAAGCCCAGGGCGACAAATATTACTACGCATTATTTGATCGTTTCGAACAACTCGCCGAGCAGCCGCTGTTATACCAAGCGGTTGATGAGTACGGCAAAGGTTACCGACGCAGCGTGTGCGGTGTAGACAGTATCTATTATCGAGTAGACGGGGATACCGTCAAAATCATGGCAATTATTGGTCAGCAAGATGCTGACAAGTGGCTTTGGTGCGCGGTGCCCGTCGGATCCTCGGAACGCCTGATCTCCACGACAATTCCGTAGTCTGAAAGTCAATCGTAATTCCGACAAATTTCCGACATCAGTCATGCCTTGTCGTGCATTGTCCTGCAATTTGTGCAACGAACGCCGTCTTTATGCCTTATTTATCAATTACTTACATTAGCCAGCGCGGCTACGAACCAGCCGGTCGGGAGTTCGCTCCGAGGAGGGCGGTGCCCGACGACAGGCCGAGCATAGCGAGTCCAATCTCTCCGGGCGGCAACGCCCAGCGTGATCAAGCGGCATTATTACGCCAGTCATGGCACGATCAACCCGATGGGCATGATTCCGATCGGGCCCCAGATAAATTTCGAGGAACCACACGGCTGTACCTGATGCATCTGAACGCAGACTTTTCCGAGCGCGTAGTGATCCGCCTCGACGACTATGCATGGGTGCCATCTCCGATGCCCGGCGTCGAGCGCATGATGCTCGATCGTGTTGGGGACGAAGTCGCGCGGGCGACCTCGCTCGTTCGCTATCAACCGGGCAGCACGTTTTCGCCACACGTGCACGGTGGTGGCGAGGAGTTCTTGGTGCTGGAGGGCGAGTTCGGTGACGAACACGGGCTCTATCCGAGGGGCACCTATGTCCGCAACCCGATCGGTACGCGTCACACCCCGCGCGTCGGTGACGAAGGCTGCAGCCTATTCGTCAAGCTCCACCAGTTCGAGCAAGCCGACCAGCAGCCCGTCAACCTCGACACCAACGAAGCCGAATGGCTACCCGGGCTCGTACCGGGCCTCACCGTGATGCCGCTGCACGAATTCGGCACCGAGCACGTGGCACTCGTCAGGTGGGCGCCCAACACCGAGTTCATGCCGCACACGCACTGGGGAGGCGAGGAGATCCTCGTACTCGAAGGCTGTTTTCACGACGAACATGGTGAGTACTCGGCCGGCAGCTGGATTCGCAACCCCGACCAGAGCCGTCACACGCCGTACACGCGCGACGAGGGCGCACTGATCTACGTCAAAGTCGGCCATCTCGGGGCGCGCTGAAGGTCGTGCTTTGGCGTGTCCCGATAACGATTCGGTGCCAGGATCTGTTCGAATTCTTCCGTTAAACGCTGCGCGTCGCGGACCCAGGAGCAGGGCTCGCAGGTACAAACCGTTTCGTCGTGATGCAGTTCGTTGTGCAGGGTCTCGACCAGCCTGATGCCGTAGCGCAAAGACGCATTGATTGTGTAGTCCGGTTTGTCTTCGAAGTCGGCGAAATCATCCAGGCAGCGAACCCAGTGGCATTCTTTGTTGAGTTCGCACTTAAAGCAGCGTTCGTTCAGGGCCTCAAACAGACTGTCGTGCGGGCAGTCCCTGTCTTCAATTATTTTTAGTACCAGCAGCCGTGGATAGGTGAGTGCCTCGATCAATTGTCGGCGCATTGTCTCCTCCTGCATCTGTGATCACACGAAAATACGCTCGGTCAAGAATCCTGTCTATCGTGTATTTCGCCTATTTTTGTTTGGATGCTGCGGATAGGCACGTCGGTGCTTTTTCTCCACCCTTCGAAAGGTACAAGCAAAAGTGTGTCTGCAAAAAATTCTTGCTCGGTCGTGTCAGGTACAAGGCCGACGTCGCCTAAAAGGTACACGCATGGAAGACACCCGTTACTTATTTCGACGCAATCGGACCTGGTGGGTCAAGGTTTCGGTTCCTAAAGCCCTGCGAGATGAGCTGGGCTATGATCTTCGTTGTTCACTGCATACTGAGAGTCTGGACGAAGCGAGAAAGGCACGCGATGTAGCTGTGCCTGAATTCCGTCGACGGATTCGAGAGGCGCGCGCGTCGCTGCAACAGACGCGTGCCTGCAAAGAGCCTGCAATGGCGGACGATGAAAGCGGTTTCCTGATTCTGCGTCGCGAAGACTTTTCCGATGTCACCTTCCTGCTCGAAGTCGAGGCGCCGCTGCTGGCACGCGCCGCAGAGCCTGGCCAGTTTGTTATCGTCATCCTTCACGAGTTCGGCGAACGTATTCCGCTGACGATCGCCGATTTCGATCGCGACAAGGGCACCGTCACACTCGTTATACAGGCTGTTGGTAAATCCAGCTGCGAGATGCAGCAGCGCTGTCGCGTTGGTACGCACCTGCACGCACTGGTCGGTCCGATGGGTTTTCCGAGCGAGTTGCACGCCGACAAGGTGGTCTGCGTTGGTGGTGGCCTCGGCGTTGCACCGATCTATCCTCAGCTGCGCGCATTCAAAGAGAGTGGCGCTTACGTCATTGGCGTTGTCGGCTTCCGTAACAAGGAACTGATTTTCTGGCAGGACAAGTTCGAGCAGTACTGTGATGAACTGATTATCTGCACGGATGATGGCTCCGCCGGCATAGAGGGTCGCGTCACGCTCGGTCTGCAAGCGGCGCTCGATCGTCATGCCGACATCGATCATGTCATCGCCATTGGCCCGCCGATCATGATGAAAGCGTGTGCCGAAACCACCCGACCTTACGGCGTTGAAACGATCGTCAGCATGAACCCGATCATGGTGGATGGCACGGGTATGTGCGGCGGTTGTCGCGTGACGGTCGGCGGTGAAATCAAGTTCGCGTGCGTCGACGGCCCGGAATTTGATGCCCACAAAGTTGACTTCGACGAACTAATGAATCGACTCGGCCGTTATCGCGGCGACGAGAAGGCTGCACTCGACAACTGGAAGAAGGCGGCATCCTGATGGCACGTAAAACCGTTCGCACCATTCCGCAGGACCGCGCCACCATGCCGACGCAGGCGCCGGCTGTTCGGGCACACAATTTTGACGAAGTCGCACTCGGTTTTGATCTCGACAATGCCCTGCTGGAGAGCGAGCGCTGTCTGCTCTGTCCAAACCCCAACTGCGTACCGGCATGCCCGGTCAATATCGATATCCCGGGCTTTATCGAAAAGATCAGCGAGAAAAAGTATCGCGAGGCCTATGACATATTGACGGAGTCGACCCTGCTGCCGGCAATTTGCGGTCGTGTCTGTCCGCAGGAGGACCAGTGCGAAGGCGTCTGCCCGGTCGGCGAGTCGCTGGAGCCGGTCGCCATTGGTCGACTGGAACGATGGATCGGTGATATGGCCATAAAGGAAGGCTGGCGCAATATCCCGCCGATCCAGGCCAACAGCTTCAGGATCGGTATCGTTGGTTCCGGTCCGGCGGGCATGGCCTGTGCGGCTGACATGGCCAAGGCCGGCTGCGACGTTACGATCTACGAAGCATTTCACCAGGCCGGTGGCGTGCTGCGTTACGGCATCCCCGAGTTCCGTCTGCCCAACGAGGTGCTCGATGCGGAGCTGGAAAATCTCAAGGCACTCGGCGTCAAGATCGAATGCAACACCCTGGTCGGCCGACTCTTCACGATCGAGCAGATGCTCGATGAGCTCGGCTTTGACGCGGTGTTTATCGGCACCGGCGCCGGCTACCCGAGCTTTATGGGCATCGATGGCGAGTCGCTGAACGGCGTGCTGTCTGCCAACGAATTGCTGACGCGCTGCAACCTTATGGGGGCAACGAGTTTCCCCCGCTATGACACGCCACTCGGTCTTGGCAAGCGCGTGGCTGTTATCGGCTCAGGCAACACGGCCATGGACGCACTCCGCGTGTCATTACGTGCCGGCGCGGAAGAGGTGTACTGCCTGTATCGCCGCACACGCGAGGAAAGCCCGGCGCGCGTCGAGGAACTCGAGCATGCCGAGGAAGAGGGTATACGTTTTGAGTGGCTGACCGCACCGGTCGAAATTCTCGATGACGGCAACAAGAACGTTCGCGCTTTGCGTTGCCAGCGCATGGAGCTTGGCGAGCCCGATGATTCCGGACGTCGCCGGCCGATTCCGGTAGCCGGCAGCGAGTACGAGTTCGAAGTCGACACGGTCGTTTACGCCATCGGCACGAACGCCAACCCGATTATCGGTCAGACCTCGAAGATCGCCCTGAACAAGTGGGGCTATATCGAAGCGGATGACAATCTGGCGACATCCATCGCGGGCGTCTACGCCGGCGGCGATATCGTCACGGGCGCTGCAACCGTCATCCTGGCCATGGGAACCGGCCGCAAGGCGGCGCGCAGCATGAAAACCTACCTCGGCATTCGCGACACGGCCTCGGTTTACGAGGAGACGCCAGACAGCGGTGGCGACGAAATCTTCGGCATCAATCCAGCGGAGCGCTCGCATGTGCGAATCCGCGTTACAGGAACTGAGTTATGTCAGTAGCCAGAAAGAAACCCAAAGTCCCGGTTGGCAAACCGGCAATCGAAATCGACGAACACATTGTTGAGATCCTGAGTGACTCTGGCGAGGGCGCACAGAAATGTGGCCAGTCGTTCGGCGCCATCGCAGCGCGACTCGGCTACGGTATCTGGACCGTCGAAATTATTCCGGCCGAAATACAACCGCCCGCGCGCAGCGTCGACGGTGCCAGCGGCAACCGTATTCGCGTCGCGGGTCAGCCGGTGAGCAACGGCGGTAACCAGGCGGACGTCGTGGTCGCCTTCAACGAACAGGTACTGCTAGGGCGACTGCGTGCCGAAGAACTGAAACCGGGCTGCAGCATTCTGCTTGAGGACAAATGGCGCAACGACTCCGATCCGTCAATCGCCGCGTCCTACGTGCGTGTTTATGACGAACTCATTGAACGCGGCTTTGACGTGCACGAAATTCCGATGGGCGTTGAGTGCCTCAAGATCATCAAGGACCCGCGTCGTGGCAAGAACATGTTCGCGCTCGGTTTGCTGTGCAGTATTTACAGCCTCGATACAGAAGCCGGTCACGAACAGATTCGCTTTATTTTTGGCAAGAAGGGCGACCTTGTCATCAGCTCGAATCAGAAGCTGCTCGACGCCGGCTATCAGTGGGCCGAAGATAACCTCGATATCAAGTATAAGATCCCGGCGACGCCGCCGAGTGAGACGAATATCGTCGTTAACGGCAACACATCGCTGGCGCTGGGCGTAATGGCGTCGGGCATGGAAGTATGTGCGATGTACCCGATCACTCCGGCAACATCGGCCTCGCATTATCTGAGTGATGTGTTCGAGAAGGTCGGCGGTGTCGTGCATCAGGCCGAGGACGAGATCGCGGCGGCAGCGTTTGCGGTAGGTTCATCCTACGCGGGCAAGTGCGCAGTGACGATTACTTCAGGGCCAGGATTCTCGCTCAAACAGGAAGTGCTCGGACTGGCGGTGATGGCCGAGATTCCGCTCGTGGTTATCAATGTGCAGCGCGGTGGGCCGTCGACGGGGCAGCCGACGAAGCCGGAACAGGGTGATCTGCTCACTGCGTGCTTCGGCAGTCATGGCGATGCGCCCAAAGTCGTCATGGCCGTCAGCGATATCGAAGACTGTTTCTACTCCGTGATTACGGCGCGCAAGATCGCCGAGACTTTTAACACGGTTGTCGTGCTGCTATCCGACGCGGGTCTGGCGACCGCACAGCAGCCGTTTCCACGACCCGAATTTTGCGAAGACTGGCTGGCCGCGCCGATCGATCTGAGTCCGGTTGAAGAGGGCTATTTTCCGTATGACTGGAATCCCCGCAGCGGGCAACGGCACCGCGTCATACCGGGGCAGCCAAATGGCATGCACACGCTGACCGGGCTGGCGCACGATCGTCGCAGCTGTGTTGCGTATAACCTCAAGGTCAACAAGGAAGGCATGCGCCATCGCAGTCTGAAGCTGGCGGCTCTGCAAAAGACCATTAAGACACCGGCGGTACTCGGCGACGACGAGGGCGAGTTGCTGGTGGTTGGCTGGGGCAGCACGCGCGGCGCGATCGCAGAGGCCGTGAAGAATGTTCGTGCAGACGGCTATCGCGTGTCGTCAATGCACCTGAAGATTCTGCAGCCGATGGCGTCGGGCATCAAAGAGATCTTGCAGCGCTTCGACAAAGTGCTGGTGGTTGAAAACAACTGGGCCGATTCGATGGATGACGAACTCATCGATGAAGAGAACCGGCGCTATTCAAATCTTGGCTGGTTACTGCGGGCGCGCTGCCTGGTCGATGTTGATTGCTGGGGCGAAGTCGGTGAGCAGCCGATCAAGCCCGGCACGGTAGAGCGTGTTATTCGCGAGAGGTTAAGCTGATGTCAACGCGTGCAACAGAATTCCTGCGCCGCTCCGGCGAACACGATCATCCGCTCGAGGATTACGTCGGCCGCGTACCGCGCTGGTGCACGGGCTGCGGTGACAACGCGGTCCTCGCTGCCGTGCAAAAGGTCTGCCGTGAAGAGCAGCTGCCGCCGGAGAAACTCATGTTTGTTTCCGGCATCGGTTGCTCAAGCCGTTTCCCGCACTACATGGGCGGCTACGGTTTTCATGGTCTGCATGGCCGCGCCCTGCCGATCGCCGAGGGCATCAAGATGCGTCGACCGGACCTGCATGTGTTCGTGAATACCGGGGACGGCGACTGCTGCAGCATTGGCGCCGCACACTGGGTGCATGCGACGCGCTACAACATGAACATGACCGTGATGATGCATGACAACAACATCTACGGCCTTACCAAGAATCAGGCCTCACCCACATCACCGATCGGCACACGTTCGAACACCACGCCAAGAGGCTCGGTACTGCCCGCGTTCGATCCCTTGCAGGCGACACTCGGCTTTTCGAACCTGTCGTTCGTCGCGCAGGCCGCGGACTGGATTCCGGAGCTGCTGTTTCAGATCATCCATGAGGGGTTTAAACATCGCGGCTTTTCCTTCATTCGAATCCTGCAGCGTTGTCCCGAGTTTCAGGCGAACCGCTGGGAGCCCTGCATTCAGGACCCTGACAAGCTACTGATCCTGACGCATAAGGACGGCCTGCAGGTGTCACCGACGCTGGCACGCACCTACAAGAACTGCGAAGAGCATGATCCGGCAAACCTGGTTGACGCGCGCCGCATCGTTGGCACGAGTGATCGCATACCGGTCGGCATCATTTACCGGAATTCGGATGTGCCGTGCTACGAGGATATGCGAGCCCCGGACCGACTCTTTACGCCAGAGCTCGTCAAGCAGGGGCTGGAAGCAGAGCTGGATAAATTCACGATTTGGCCGCGAGAGTAATCATGAGCGTCGCACTGCAGGAACTGATTAACTTTCACCTGACCGGCAAGCGCGGTAATGCGCAAACGCAGAGCATGGCGGGTGCCGACACGGTGCCGGCATTGCTGGCGCCGTACCGAGACTTGTCGAGTCTGCGCTACGACTATCCGATGATTCTTGTCGAGGGCGCCGAAACGCAGGCATTCGTCGACACCTTAACCGGTGTCATCAATCGACTGCTGCGTGACATCGCACCGCAAGGCAATGCCGGTGAGCAGCTGCGCCAGCATATCCTGCGTCTCGAGAATCGCATGCGTGAACTTGCGGTTGGCAACGTCAACGTGACGCTGACCGAGCTTTGGAAACAAGCAGAGAAATCCCTGCTCGCTGAGTGCAAGAAAGCGGAGGCCGAGTGGCTTGGTAATAGTATTGCCACAGCACGCTTTGCGTTACAGATCGACGGGCAGGTTGTCGACTGTGACGAACAATTGCCGGCACGCCTGATCGAGCATGGCTGGAACAAGCTTGCGATACGTCGCCGCGAGACGTCACGGCGCATTAACGATCTCATCATTCGCTTGCGTAACGTTCTCAAAGTCGACGACCTCAAGAACCTCGCGTCGCGGACGCCGCAGAGACTCAAGACGACACTGGGCAAACAATACAAAGAGGCCTTCGACTTCGAGCGCATGGCGGAACTGCTCGATGACTCTACACCGCACAATCGTCTTCCTGCTGCACGTCTGGAACGCATTCGCGCGGTGCTGACTGTGCTCGAGTCGCAAAAGTTCTTTGCAACCGAGGCCGTAGACCCGCTGGACAAGAAGCTGCATGATTTTACGTTCAATAATTTGTCAGCGGCGCTAAAGGTTTACCACGGGCGCCTGACAGAAATGGCGGATGTCGTGCGAGCCATTGCGATTGCCGATCTGGAATTGGATAACGCCTATTGCGAGGAAGATCATTCTGATTTCTTCGATCGCTTCAGCCCTCAGGCACTCACGTCCGAGGATCTGGCAATGTTTCCGTCCTACCTGATCTGTCTGCATGAGAGCGAATGCAACACACACGATCTTGCGCGCCTTATGGAGATTGTGACTTGCGATCTGCCTATTAAGGTTCTGATTCACGTAAGTGATCCGCTCGGCGAGCCGTCGCCGATTGATGGCCATCCGCATACGGGTTCGTTTGTGCAGCAACTGGTAAAGACGTTTGTCGCGGGTGAGGCGTATGTACTGCAGTCGCCGGCCTCGCACCTTTACCGGCAAAGAGAGCATATACAGAAGGCGCTGGAGTTTGCTGGTCCGGCTATTTTCAGCGTATTCGTGCCGTTCGCGGGCGGGCACCAGCAGTTGCCTGCCTACCTGGTTGCCGCGGCTGCCATCGAGTCACGTGTGTTCCCGGCATTCAGTTACAACCCGGCCGCGGGACCCGGTCTCGCAGCCC
>Ga0224500_10001191_pt1 | contig 15793 bp, 14 predicted proteins | sample SF_Oct11_sed_USG_FD_168126 | JGI IMG/M metagenome (GOLD analysis project Ga0224500, IMG submission 168126) | Sediment microbial communities from San Francisco Bay, California, United States - SF_Oct11_sed_USGS_4_1 | ecosystem: Environmental > Aquatic > Marine > Sediment | place: USA: California... | reverse complement strand
CGACAGGGCAGACATCGACGCAGTCGGTGTACTTGCAGCGGATGCACGATTCGAGGACGACGTGGGTCATAAAGCGGCGCCAGCGGCGGTGGACGTTGAAGGGCCCGCGTCGAGGCGGGCCCGGGTTCGAGAGCGTGATTTTACGGCCGCACGGTGACCCGGCCGGAATGCGCCCCCTGCGCCCGCGAGGGCCATCGGAATCCAGTTGTACTGAACGTTCTGGCGCGTCGTGAAATGGGCGAAGCCGAGGTCGAACTCGCGTGCATGCGCGCCAGCGTGCGCAGCTGCGCGCTCGACATGGCGCCTTAGGGAACGGCCACGCGCAGCATCGGGGCATGCCGCTGCACGTACCGGCCGTTCTGCAGACACAGTGCGCGAAAGCCATCCTCGGGCAGTTCGCCGCGCACGCAATTGGCTCGCGGGGCGCATGTCTCAGATCACCTTCATGCCGGCCGTGGCCAGCGACGCGCAGAGTAGGCCGCGCACCAGGATCTCGGGCATGCGCCGGGTCAACTGCGCGACGACCCAGATGCCCGGGAGCGAGCCGGCCAGCAAGGCCACCAGCAGCGTCCAGTCCACACTCTAGGAACGCCTTGTGTATTTGAAGAGAACAAAGAAGTCCGAAACGAATTCGTTGGGAAAATTGAGGAGGGTCTTCCCAATGAAAAGCGGCCCGGTGTTGCCACCGGGCCGCAAAGGTACCCACAGACCAGGTACCGAGGAGACAACCTTTCAGGTGCGTGGCGGACCCAGGGCCCGACCGTCGCGCTCAGATTCGGTGCATCTCGCGGAGATCAGAACGTAAGTAGCAAGACTCAGGCCGCGCGGCGCGCCTTGGTCGTGGCTTGAGTGGCCTTGACGGCCGTCGTGGTCATGGCCTGGAAGTTGGCTTCGGCGACGTCGGCGGCTTGCTTAGCAGCCTTCTGCACGCTTTCGAACGCGTTGTTGGCAGCGGCGACAGCCGAGCGCACGAGGGCGACGGCGTTCTCGGTGCCAGCCGGCGCATTCTTCGCGGCGCTGTCGACGAGGCCCATGAACTTCTTCTGCGAGTCGGCCAGCTGCATCTCGGCGACCTTCGTCACTTCCGCGTTGGTCGCGGCAGCGATGTCGTAAAGATGACGGGTGTAGGCGGCCGCCTTTTCAGCGGTCGGCTGCAGGTAGCTGGCTTGCAGGCTCAGCAGTTCCTGCGCGTCCTTGACCGACATCGCGGCGGTGGCAGCCGAGCCGGCTTCGCCCAGTGCGGTCTTCGCGACTTGCAGGTTCAATTCGACGAGCTTTTCGACGCCTTCGAAGGCCTTGTTCGTCAGACCGAACAGGGTTTCGACATTGGCCTTTTGTGCAGCCATCAGTTGTTCAGCGGTCAACATGTGCAATTCTCCAGAGAGTGGTTGGGGGAGGGGGGGGGCTTGGGACACTTTGCTGCATTGCAGCATGAGGCGAATTTTAGGGGACAACCCTCGGATTGCAAGCCCTATTTGCTGCGGTGCACCAAATTTCCTAGGTTGGCCGCTCTAATCGCGACAACGCTGCACCGACAATCCCGCGCCATGAAGGCCTTCTACGCCGACCACTTCGTGCTGCCGCTGCCCGAGGGCCATCGCTTTCCCATGGGCAAGTACGAGCGGCTGCGCGACCGCGTGGGACAGTGCTGCCCCGGGATTCGGCTGGAACAGGCCCAAGCGGCAAGCGATGGCGAATTGGCACTGGCGCATACGCCTACCTACGTCAGCGCGGTCGCTGACGGCCTGCTGTCGGAGGCTGAGCAGCGCGAGATCGGGTTTCCGTGGTCGCCGCGAATGGCCGAACGCGCGAGGCGATCGGTCGGCGCGACGATTCAGGCTGCACGCACGGCGCTGCTCGAAGGTGAGGGCGTGGCGGCGAATCTGGCGGGCGGCACGCACCATGCCCAAGCCGACAAGGGCAGCGGCTACTGCGTGTTCAACGACGCGGCGGTGGCCGCGCGCCTGATGCAGGCCGAGTGGCATCGGCGCCATCGCCAGTTGCTGCGTGTGGTGGTGATCGATCTGGATGTCCACCAGGGCAACGGCACCGCCGCAATCTTTCGCGACGATGAGACGGTGTTCACGCTGTCGATCCATGGCGCACGCAACTTTCCATTCCGCAAGCAAGCGGGCGACCTCGATGTCGAACTGCCCGATCGCTGCGACGACGGGCTGTACCTGGGCGCACTCGACGACGCGCTCGACCGGTTGTGGGCCCGCCACGGTGCGGCGCCGCCAGGACTTGTGTTCTATCTGGCCGGCGCGGATCCGCACGAAGGCGACCGGCTGGGGCGCCTGGCCCTGACACACCAAGGCCTGGCGGAGCGCGACCGCCGCGTTTTCGGGGCCTGCCGTGAACGTGGCATTCCGGTGGCCGTCAGCATGGCAGGTGGCTACGGCCGAAACATCGACGACAGCGTGGCTGCCCATCTGGCCACGCTGGAAGCCGCTTTCGATTCGTGGCAACGCTGGCGTTCCCAACGCGGCGCTGCCGGTTCCGTTCTCTCCGACCGCATAGCCATCCAATGACGATCACACCGCAGTCCACCGCCGCCGTCGACGAGGCCATCCGCAGCCGCCGCGCGGTGCGCGCCTTCCTGCCGAAACCTGTGCCGCGCGAGACGGTCGAGGACATTCTGCGCGTGGCCTCGCGCGCACCTTCGGGCGTGAACACGCAGCCCTGGAAGGTTACGGTGCTGACCGGGCGGGCGAAGGAAGAACTGTCGCGGCGCATCCTGGCCGAACACGATGCGCGATCGGGTATGGGCTCGGTCGGCGCCGACGTCGGCGAGTACGACTACTACCCGACCGAGTGGGTGTCGCCCTACCTCGAGCGGCGACGCAAGATCGGCTGGGACCTGTACAGCCTGTTGGGGATCGGCAAGGGCGACAAGGCGCGCATGCATGCGCAGCACGGCCGCAACTACATCTTCTTCGGCGCGCCGGTGGGCCTGATCTTCACGATCGATCGCATCCTGCGCCAGGGCTCGTGGCTGGACTACGGCATGTTCCTCGAAAACATCATGGTGGCCGCACGGGCACGTGGTCTGGACACCTGTCCGCAGGCCGCCTTCATTGGCTTCTACGAGGTGATCGCGCAGCATCTTGAGCTGCCCGCCAGCGAGATGGTCGTGTGCGGCATGTCGCTGGGCTGGGCCGACCCCAGTGCACCCGAGAATCGGCTCGTGACCGAGCGCGAGCCGGTGTCGGCGTTCGCGCGCTTTCACGAGTAGGTTGGCGGCAGCGCGCTGCCTAGAATCGGGCGCACCGAGGAGACATAACAATCATGACGATCGCAGGCATCCCTTTCGACTTCGTGCTGTTCGCGCTGACGCTGACCGGGGTGGCGCTGCTGCACCACCATGTGCTCAAGGTCGCGGTCACGGGTCTGGTCGTCATCACGCTTTACAAGCTGCTGTTCTCGCCGTTTCCCACCGGGGCCGGCGTTGCAGGACTGGTGGCGCATGTCGGACATGAGTGGGTGATCGTCGCCAACCTGTTCGCGCTGCTGGTCGGCTTCGCGCTGCTGGCCAATCACTTCGAGCGCAGCCACCTTCCGGCATTGCTGCCGCAGGTGCTGCCCGACGATTGGAAAGGCGGCTTCGTGCTGCTGGCCCTGGTGTTCGTGTTGTCGAGCTTTCTCGACAACATCGCTGCCGCGATGATCGGCGGCACAATCGCCGCGGCCGTGTTCAAGAAGCGGGTGCACATCGGCTACCTTGCAGCCATCGTCGCGGCCTCCAATGCGGGCGGCGCGGGCAGCGTCGTGGGCGATACCACCACGACGATGATCTGGATCGCGGGCGGCTCGCCGCTGCAGGTGCTCGATGCCTACATCGCTGCCGTGCCTGCACTGTTGTTCTTCGGTGTGATTGCCGCGCGGCAGCAGCACGCCTACCAGCCTATCGTCAAGGATGCCGCGCATGGCATCCAGGTCGATGGCGTGCGTCTGACCATCGTGGCGGCGATCCTGATCTCGGCCATCGGCGCCAACGTCTACTTCAATCTGCGCCATCCCGAGGTGCTCGACCATGTGCCGGTGATCGGGCTGGCGGTGCTGCTGGCGATCGTCGTGACCGCTGCCTGGCGCCAGCCGGACTGGGATCTCGTTCCCGACGCGGTCAAGGGCAGCGTGTTCCTCTTGTCGCTCGTGCTGTGCGCGTCGATGATGCCCGTGGAGAAGCTGCCGGTGGCGTCGTGGCAGACGGCACTTGGCCTCGGTGTCGTGTCCGCGGTGTTCGACAACATCCCCCTGACATCGCTCGCCTTGCACCAGGGCGGCTACGACTGGGGGTTCCTGGCCTACGCGGTGGGTTTCGGCGGTTCGATGATCTGGTTCGGATCATCGTCCGGCGTCGCGCTGGCCAACTACTTCCCCGAGGCGCGCTCGGTCGGGCAGTGGCTGCGCCAGGGCTGGCACGTGGCGGTCGGCTACATGATCGGGTACTTCGTGCTGCTGGCCGTGCTGGGCTGGCATCCGGAGCCGCTGCATCGGGCCGCGGCGGCTGCGGAGGCCGCGGCGCCCGCGTCCGCAGCCGCCACGGTGTCGCAGTGAGGGGCGCGTCACATGAGGCCGTCCGTTCTCGTCGCGCGCCAGGTCTTCCCGGCGATCGTCACGCGCCTGCGCGAGCATTTCGAGGTCGAGGCCAACAACGAGCCTGTCGACTGGTCGCACGCCGAGCTGATGCATCGCCTGCAAGGCAAGCAGGGTGTGTTCGTGGCCGCGACGGAGAAGATCGATGCTGCCCTGGTGGCGGGCTGCCCCGAGCTGCGCGCCGTGTGTTCGATGGCGGTGGGCTACAACAACATCGACGTGGCTGCCTGTGCCGCTCGCGGCATCGTGGTCACCAATGCGCCGGACGTGCTGACCGAGACCACTGCCGATTTCGGGTTCGCGCTGATGATGGCCACCGCGCGCCGGATCGCCGAGAGCGAGCATTTTCTGCGTGCCGGCCGCTGGAAGCGCTGGAGCGTCGACTTCTTCTGCGGCGCCGATGTCCATGGCGCCACGCTCGGCATCCTCGGCATGGGCCGCATCGGTCAGGCCATCGCGCGGCGCGGAGCGCTGGGCTTCGGGATGAGGGTGATCTATCACAACCGCAGCCGTCTGGCGCCCGACGTCGAGGCCCCGCTGAGCGCGTGTTGGGTCGACAAGGACGTGTTGCTGGCGCAGGCTGACCACCTGATCGTCGTCGTCCCGTATTCGGCGGCGAGCCACCACGCGATCGGCTCACGGGAGCTGGCCCTGATGAAGCCGACCGCGACGCTGATCAACATCGCCCGTGGTGGCGTGGTCGACGATGCCGCGCTGGCGCAGGCGCTGGCCGAGCGCCGCATTGCCGCGGCCGGCCTCGACGTGTTCGAAGGCGAACCGTCTGTACATCCGGCCTTGCTTGCCGTGCCGAATGTCGTTCTCACACCGCACATCGCGAGCGCGACCGAGGCCACGCGACGCGCGATGGCGCAGCTGGCCGTCGACAACCTGATCGCGGTGCTGGGCGGCCGCGCGCCGCTCACGCCGGTGGCGGCGCCGGCGTCCTAGGCACCAGTCGATCGAGCGCCGTGAGGAACTCGCCAAGATCGATCGGCTTGGTCCAGTAGTCGTCGAAGCCGGCCGCGCGTGCCCGCTGAACGTCTTCTGGCATCGCGTTGGCCGACAGCGCCACGCAAGTCATGCCCGCAGTGGCCGGGTCGCTGCGCAATTCGCGCAGCACTTCGAGGCCGTCAATATCGGGCAACTGCATGTCCACCAGCAGCAGCGCAGGCCGCAGCGCGCGCGCAAGGGCAATCCCGCTGCGGCCATCAGGCGCGCCCTCGAACGCGATGTCGGGCCGCTGAGTGAGCAGCTCGCGCACGATCATCATGTTGACGTTGTTGTCCTCGATGTAGAGCACCGAAGGACGCAGCTGCGGCGCCTGTACCGGGGGCAGCAGCGCCGCTACGTTCGAGGGCAATCGCAGCTCGAACACGCTGCCGTCGGCGCCGGTGTGTTCGAGCGCGATGCGACCGCCCATGCGCTGCGCCATCGCCTGCGCGATCGCCAGGCCGATGCCGGGTCCGGACGTCGAGTCGCTGAAGGCCTCGAACAGCCGCGGCACGAGCGACGGCGGCACGCCTGGGCCCTGGTCGCTGATCGACACGACGGTTTCCTTCGCTTCGGTGCGCGCCGACACCACGAGATCTCCACCTTGGCGATTGAACTTGACCGCGTTGCCGATCAATTGGGCCAGCACCTGGTGCAGGCGGCGTTCGTCGGCGGCGACGCCAAGTGCTCCGACCTCGCGCCGCACGGCGAGTCCGCGTGCACTCATGTCGGCGGCGTACTGCGACAGAACCCGATCGATCACGGGTGCCAGCGGCACGGGCGCCGAGACGGCCGGTTCCGGATTGCCGGCGCTTTCATTCAGGTCAAGCACGCCGTCGATCAAAGCCAGTAGCCCCTGGCCTGCGGCCTGGATCTGCAGCAGCCAGCGCCGCCGCTGCAGCGCATCGCCATCGCTGCCCTGCGCGAGCATCAGCTGCGTGAAGCCGAGCACCGCGTTCAGGGGGGTGCGAAGTTCGTGGCTGACGCGCGACAGCAGGGCCGACTTGGCGCGACTCTCCCGCAGGGCGATCTCGCGCTCGCGCTGGGCGCGCTCGGACAGCCGGGCCTCGGTCACGTCCCAGTTCACGCCGATGCGGCGATAGGCGCGGCCGCTGTCGTCGGTCAGCGCGATCGAGCGCGACGCGATCGTGCGGATCTCGCCGTCGGCCCGCTGCAGTCGGAACTCGTACTCCAGAGGCTGGCTGGTGTGCACGAAGGGCTCGAGCACCCCTTGCAGCAACGCGCGGTCCTCCGGCAGCACCATCGCAAGGCGCTCGACGTCATCGAGCGCTCGTTCGCGGGGCTCGAGTCCGCGCAGGCGAAACATCTGCTCGTCCCAGTAATCCTCGTTGGTGCGCAGGTCGCGCGACCAGGTACCCATCGCCACACTCGACAAGGCCAGCGTGAGGCGTTCGTTGGACTCCTTCAGTCGTTCGAGCGCCTCGTGCTGTTCGGTGACGTCGAGCAGCACCCCGTAGGCGCGCCGGACCCCATCGGCGCCGTCCTGCTGGCGGCAACGCACCTCGACCCAGCGCAGCGCACCATCGCCGCGCCTGATGCGCATCTCGATCGACAGCGCCTGGTCGGACGGGCCGCGTGACCAGTTCAAGGCGCGCACGGCGACACGTTCTCGATCGTCCGGATGGGCGTAGCGACGCAGCAGTTCGCCCATGCGCAGCGGACCCTCGGCGGGGTCCTGCCCGAGCAGCGTGAACATGAGACGGTTCCATTGCGGCAGCGACCCGTCCAGCGGTCCCGACCACAGCCCGATGTGTGCCGCCTCGGCGGCCTCGTCGAGCCGCTGCGCGAGCTTGAGTGCCTCCATCGTGCGGCGCTGCTGATCGGTGACGTCCAGCCCGACACCGACCATCACGGTTGGTTGGCCCTTGGCGTCGTGCTGCACGATGCGCCGCATCAGGATCGTGCGCCAGGTGCCATCGCCGTGGCGGTAACGCGCCTGCGTATCCACCGGCGTTTCGGCACGCAGTGCGGCCTCGAACGCGGCCTCGATCTCCGGCAGGTCGTCCGGATGGATCCAGTCACGCTCAATCGCGAGCGGCACGCCCTCGAGGCCCATCGGGCGTGCAAGGATTGCCTGGCTGCGCAGGTCGTAGTGCACGCGTTCGGTTGCGAAGTCGTAGCGCCACAGTCCGACGCCCGAAAGGGAAATCGCGAGCTCCAATTGGGCCGCGGCCGTCGCGGCGTCGCGCGCCAGCTGGTGCGACTCGGTGTCGTCGAGCATCACGCCGATCACCCGCGAAGCACGGCCGACGTCGTCGGCGATCACGCGCCACTGCGAGTGCAGTTGCCGCACCTCGCCGTCGGGCAACATGACGCGGTAACGGTGCGCGTGCGCGCCGGGCTGCTCGAGCGAGGCCAGGAAGACCTCCTTCAGGCGGTCGTCCGGGTGGATTCGCCGCTGCGCCTCGGCGAAAGACGGTGTGCGCCCGCTCGCGGCATCGAAGCCGAAGAAGCGGAAGACATGACTGTCCCAGCGCCCTTCGAGCGTGTGCGGGTCACGCTCCCAGACGCCCAGCCGGCCGAACTCCTGCGCCATGTCGAGCAGTTCGCTCAGCCGCGCGTTCTCGGCGCGCAATCGCTCCACCTCGGCCAGGGCGCGAGCGAGGGCGGCGGCGGAAGGCAGGTCGGCGTCGCGGGTCATGGCATGTGGGCGTCGTCAAGAGTCTATGCGCATCGAACGACAGTCGAATGCCGCAACAGCGCCGGATTGGCGGTACGACACTGCCCACGCGCGGGTCGATCGAGCCCGTTATCCTCCTGGAGCAACGATAAGGAGACCCGAATGACCTTCCGCACCGCGATCGCCGGCAGCCTGCCCAAGCCGGCCTGGCTCGCCGAGACCGACAAGCTGTGGCCGCAGTGGCGCGCCGAGGGAGCGCAACTGGCGGCCGCCAAACGAGACGCCACGCTGCTGTGGATCAAGGAGCAGGAGGACGCGGGCCTGGCCACCATCGGCGACGGCGAGCAGAGCCGCCAGCACTTCGTGCACGGATTCCTCGAGCGCGTGGAAGGGATCGATTTCGAGCACAAGGTCGAGATGGGCATCCGAGCCGACCGCTACAAGGCCATGGTGCCGCAGGTCGTCGCATCGCTGCGCCTGAGGGGCCGCGTGCACGAGACCGAGGCCCGGCTGCTGCGCGCGCACACCACGCGGCGCACCAAGTTCACGCTGCCCGGGCCGATGACAATCGTCGACACCGTCGCCGACCGGTTCTACGGCGACCGCGTCAGGCTTGCGTTCGCGTTCGCCGAACTACTCAACCAGGAGGCCAGGGCGCTGCAGGCCGACGGCATCGACATCGTGCAATTCGACGAGCCGGCCTTCAACGTCTACATGGCCGAGGCGGCAGATTGGGGCGTGGCGGCGCTGGAGCGCGCCAGGCAAGGCCTGACCTGCAGGACCGCGGTGCACATCTGCTACGGCTACGGCATCGAATCCAACCGCAAGTGGAAGGACACCCTGGGCCACGAGTGGCGCCAGTACGAGCAGGTGTTCCCGGCGTTGCGCAGGAGCTCGATCGACCAGGTCAGCCTGGAGTGCATGCACTCGCACGTGCCGCTGGACCTGATCGGCCTGCTCGAGGGCAAGGATGTGATGGTCGGCGTGATCGACGTTGCCAGCGACGCCGTGGAGACGCCAAAGGAGGTGGCCGAGACGATCGGCCGCGCTCTGCAGTTCGTCGCGCGCGACAAGCTGATCGCCTGCACCAACTGCGGCATGGCACCGATGAAGCGTGCGGTGGCCGAGGCCAAGCTGCAGGCCCTGGTCGCGGGCGCCGCGCTGGCCGACGCGAGAGCATGAGCACGCAGGACCGCTTCGAAGCGCTCATTCTGCACCGCGTAGCGCGGAGGGTTGTCCGGTGAGCCTGCGCGAGCTGGCGCCGCCGATCACGCCGCCTCAGAACGTCGATGCCATGCTGCGCGAGCAGGGCCGCGCGGTGCTTTCCGCCGCGGGCCTGCACACGCTGATCGGTGCCGCGGCCGGCGCGCTCGAGGCATGGCGTGGCCATTGGGGTCGGCTGGCGCCCGACACCCACCTGCGCGACGGCGGCCGCTACCGGCAGCGCCGGCACGGCTCGTTCGTCATCGACGGCGACATGCTGCGTGCCGTGCCGCACCGTGCGCACTGGCAAAGCCTCGACTACAACGCGCTGCACGGCGGCATCGAGCGCTGGTTCGAGCCGCTCGATCCGGCGATGACGAACGAGCCGCTATGGGCGCCCTTGGTCAAGATGCTGGCCGCGCGCGCGGGCGCCTTGCGCGGCATGGACAGGGCCCCCCAGGCGCGTGCCGCGCCGGCCCCCCGGGGGGGCGCGGCCGCCTTGGGGCGGCCCGGCGGCGGGCCGTGGTTCGTCGAGGTGCACCCGTTTCGCATCGACACCGCCGGCGGCATCGGTCGGCCGACGCCCGAGGGCGCGCACCGCGACGGCGTCGACCTGGTCGCGGTGACGCTGGTCGCACGCGAGAACATCAAGGGCGGTGAGACGCGCGTGTTCGACATCGATGGCCCGGCCGGCCAGCGCTTCACGCTCACCGAACCGTGGACCACGCTGCTCCTCGACGACGCACGTGTGATCCACGAGACGACGCCGATCCAGCCGCTCGATCCGGCGCGAGGCGGCCATCGCGACACGCTGGTCGTGACGCTGCGCGCGGGCGCTTTTCAGGGCCCGGGCAGCTGAGCCTTGGGCGGCGTTTGCGCGGCAGCCGCAGCGCGCGGCAGATGCTGCGGCGAGGTCAACCCCATCGACACGTAGATGCTGGTCACTGCCTCGACGCCGATGTCGGCGCGCGTGACCCACGACTCCGGCACGTAGAGCAGGCCGCCGCCCACCGGCACCGGCGCGGTGGGGATCAGCACCGCCAGGCAGCGCTGGCCGTTGACGAGCACCGGCACGTCGCTGCCCAGCAGCGCCAGCGCGGCGCTGCCGCCAGGGCCGCCGAAGTGGCACCACACCGCGCTCATCGACTTGAGCGCGCCCTCGCCGCCGGCCTCGCCCGGGCGCACCAGCGCGACGAACTTCTTGATCAGGTCGTAGATCGTGCCCACCACCGGGATGCGCACGATCAACTCGTGCAGCGCCGCCGCGATCCCGCGCTGCAGTCCGGCCTCCACGAGCAGGCCCAGGCCGAACAGCGCCGCCGCGACGATCGCCACACCGAGCACGTAGCCCACCACCTCGGAGCCGCCCACTCCCAGGCCGATCGACACCAGCAGCCCGCCGATCACGCTGTCAGGCCCCAGCCACCGGATCAGCACGCCGGCGGCCCAGACGAAGATCAGGATTGTGGCTGCGAGCGGCAGTGCGGCGAGCGCGCCGGTCGCGAAGATGCGCAGCAGGGTGCTGAAGGGGCGGATGCGTTGGAACATGGCGCGGTGGTTCGGGGACGGGGCCGCGCATGATAGGCACCCGCGCTGGCGCCACGCTCAGCCCGCGGGCTTGGGCCTCATCGGCCGGCCCTGCGCCTGCCAGGCATCGATGCCGCCGCGCAGGAAGCGCGCGTCGAGGCCTGTGGCGCGCAGGCGCAGCGCCGTGGCACGGCCGACTTCGTGGCCGTAAACGCAGTAGACGACGGTGCTGCCTTCGCGCGGCAGTTCGGCGCTCCATGTCGCGACCTGCGCCGGGTCGCGCCACGCGGCACCCTCGATCAGGCGCTCGGCGCGCTCGTACACCCCGGCACGGCGCACGTCGAGCACCAAGGCGTCGCGGCCGACGGCTTCGGTGCCGTACGGCTCGCTGGCCGCATGCACCGCGGCCTGGTAGCGCGCGTAGACGGCGGCCCAGTCGATGTTGGTCATGAAGGCCTCGAGATACGCCGCGGCGTCGGCGCCGTAGTCCAGGTGGTAGGCATGTTCGTACATGTCCAGCGCCAGCAGCGGCACGCCGCCGGCCAGCGCGTGCGTGTGGTCGGCCGCCCACTGGTTGACCAGCGTGCCCTCGCGCGGGTTGAAGGCGAGCAGCACCCAGCCCGAGCCGCCGGAAAGCGCGCGGCCCAGCGCCGTGAACTCGGCGCGCCAGCGCTCGACGCTGCCGAAGTTGGCGTCGAGCGCCATTGCCCAGGCCGGCTCCATCGTCTGTCCGTCGCCACCCAGGCTCGCGAAGTACAGCTCGTGCAGCAGCATCGAGTTGGTGGCGATCAGTTCCTCGCGCTTCAGGCCGTTGAGCACGAAGCCCGGCGCCGAAGCGGGGTCGGTGGCGGCGAGCTGGGCGCGGATTGCACCCAGGCGCTTGACCGCGCCGCCGTAGTTGTTCTGGTGGTGGCTCGCAACGAGGCGTTGCGACAGGCCGCGTAACGCGTCGGCGGGATAGGGCAGGGGCAGGGCGATCGTCATGCGAAGCTCCGTGGAATGAAGGTGAGCGCCACGCCAATCGCGGCGCAGGCGGCCAGCAGCGGGATCACGCCAACCTTGAATCGAAACAGCGCCACGGCGGCCGCCAGACCGATCGCGGCGGCGGGGATGTCGAAGCGGCCGCCCCAACCGTCGGGCCACAGCACGTGGCCGGCGAAGAACAGCGCGAGGTTGGCGATCACGCCGACCACCGCGGCCGTGATCGCCGCCAGCGGCGCGGTGAAGCCCAGCCGGCCATGCGTGGCCTCGACCAGCGGGCCGCCGGCCAGGATGAACACGAACGAGGGCAGAAAGGTGAAGAAGGTGGCCACGCAGGCGGCCACCGCCCCGGCGGCAAACAGCGTGTCGGGGCCGAACAGCGCCTGGGTCCAGCCGCCGACGAAGCCGACGAAGGCCACCACCATGATCAACGGCCCGGGCGTGGTCTCGCCGAGGGCCAGGCCGGCCATCATCTGCGGCCCGGTCGCCCATTGATACTGCTCGACCGCGCCCTGGTAGACGTAGGGCAGCACGGCGTAGGCGCCGCCGAAGGTGACGAGCGCGGCCTGGGTGAAGAAGCGCGCCATCGTGCCGAGCGTCTCGTTGGTCACCGCCCCGGCCATGGCCGCGGCCCACAACGCCAGGCCGATGCCGAGCACCGCTGCGAGGCGAGCGCGCGTGAAGCGCGCGTGTGCGGGCGTGGGCGTGGCGTCGTCGATCACCGCCGGGCCGAAATCCGTCTTGACGTCACCGCCATGGCTGCCGCCGACGGCAAACACCTGCGGCGCCCAGCGTGAGCCCAGCCAGCCGATCAATGCCGCGGTCGCCACGATGGCCGGGAAGGGCACGTCGAAGGCAAAGATCGCAACGAACGCAGCGGCGGCAAGCACCCAGAGCCAGCCGTTCCTCAAGGCACGTGAGCCGATGCGGTGGGCCGCATGCAGCACCAGCGCGGCGACGGCTGCCTTCAATCCGTAGAACACGCCGGCCACCACCGGCACCTGGCCGAATCGCAGGTAGACCCAGGCCAGTGCGATCAGGATGGAGAGCGACGGCAGCACGAACAACGCTCCGGCCGCGATCCCGCCCCAGCTTCGATGCATCAGCCAGCCGATGTAGGTGGCGAGCTGCTGCGCCTCGGGGCCGGGCAGCAGCATGCAGTAGTTCAGCGCGTGCAGGAAGCGCCGCTCGCTGATCCAGCGCCGCCGCTCGACCAGCTCGGTGTGCATGATCGCGATCTGGCCCGCAGGGCCGCCGAAGCTGATCAATCCGAGCTTCAACCAGAACCTCAGCGCTTGCCCGAACGACACGCTGCTTGGCGCCGGGGTGTTCATGCCGCGGCCCCTTGCGCATACAGCGCATCGAACACGCCGCAGGCGGCGTCGAGCAGCCGGTCGTCGTCTTGCTCGTGCAGCGTGCGCAACCCGGCCAGCACCTGCTGCACGCCGGCAGCCTCGGCCACCGGGATGCCGCCGGCGTCGATGAATCGCACCATCGCGCCCAGGCGTTGCAGCGCCGGGTCGGCGTCGAGGCCGAAGCTCGCGGCCAGCATCTCGAAAGTGACGCGCGCGCCGACGTGGGTGAAGCGTGCGCCGTCGAAGTCGAAGCCGATCGCGCCGCGCGGCAGGCGGTGGATGTCGGTCAGCCAGGCGAAGCGCGCCTCGCGGTCGATGAAGCGACGGATCAGCCAGGCCGACGCAAGGCGGTCGACCCAGGGTCGCGCGCGCGTGGCCCAGCGCTTGCCCTGGAAGTCGCGCGCGTCGAGCCGCGGCAGCGCACGGCCGCGCCGGGCGCGCGGTTCTCCGCCCGCGAAGCGCTGTTCGATCTCGGCGCGCAGCGCGTCCAGCGCCTCGCGCGCCTGCTCGGCGGCGGCGCCGGGGAAGAAGTCGATGGCGCGCAGCGCGTCGAGCGCGTCGGCCACCGCACGCAGGCGCCGCCGCGCTTCGGTTTCGGCCAGGCGCGGCGCCTCGCGCCGCAGCGCGGTGGCGTCGTCGCGCCACAGCGCGTAGGCGGCGCGGCGGTCGAACAGCGCGGCCAGTTCGTCGGCCTGCGCCGCGTCGCGCGACGCGGTGGCCAGCACCGTGGCGCTGCCGCCATGCGCGCGCACCTCGGCGGCCAGCGCGTCGAAGCGCGGCGCTTCGGCCGCCGGCAGCAGGTAGGCGCCGTCGCGCAGCGAGGCCGCGCCCTGCGCCTTCAGGGTGCGCCAGATGCGCAGGCGCACGGCGTTGGGCCGGGTCGGCAGGGTGAGCAGCAGCAGCGCGTACATGAGTGAAACATATGCTACATCAAGAGTAGCATATGTGAATGATCGGTGCTTGAGCCCCCTGATCGGTCAAGCGGCGCGCCCGCTGCCGGCGCGGCGGGACAGGGCGCGCCGGTGCCGACCGGCACAGTCGCCGCTGCGCACGGACCCGCCGCAGGGCGGCAGCGCTACGTTTCGAACGGGTAGCGCACGCCGATCCGTGCGCGCATCGCGTCCATCAGCTCGACGACCGCGAGCGACTCGGCCGGCGGCAGGCCCGGGCTCTCGGCGAGGCTGGCGCGGATGCAGCGCATTGCCTCCTCGATCTCGTACTCGAAGCCGTTGACGCGAAACGGTGCCTCGACGGTCTGCGCCGGCTCGCCGCCGGCGTGCAGCGTGGCGCGCGTGGCCTGCCAGAAGCCGCCGTGCACGACGATGCGGCCGCGCTCGCCGAGGATCAGGAACTCGTTGGGCCCGTCGGCGAACCAGCCGCAGACGAACTGCGAGATGCGGCCGTCGCCGAAGTCGAGCTGCGCCTGCAACTGCACGTCCACGCCTTCATCGTTCTTTAGCGCCCGCACGTCGAAGGCGCGCACCGGCACGCCGGGCAGCGCCATGCGCGAGACGGTGATGCAGTAGATGCCGATGTCCAGCAGCGTGCCGCCACCGAGCACGGCCGTGGTGCGCCGGTGGCCCGGGATCGGTGGGCGGTCGATCACGAAGCTGGACTGCATCGCGCGCACCGCGCCGATGCGGCCGTCGGCGATCCAGCGGTGCACCGTGGCGTAGATCGGCAGGAAGCGCGTCCAAACCGCTTCCATCAGGAACACGCCGCGCTCGCGCGCCAGCTCGACCAGCGGCCGCGTCATTGCGGCGCTGGGCGTGAGCGGCTTCTCGCACAGCACCGGCTTGCCAGCCTCGAGCGCGGCACGCACCGATGCGGCGTGCTGCGGATGCGGCGTGCAGACATACACCGCATGCACGTCGGCGCGCGCCAGCGTGGCGGCGAGGTCGGTCGATGCCACGGTCGTGCCATCGCCCCACTGCGCGGCGAAGGCCGCGGCACGGTCGGCGTCGCGCCCGACCACGGCGGCCAGGCGAGCACCGTCGATGCCCTTGACCGCAGCTGCAAAGCGCCCTGCGATGTTCCCCGGGCCGACCAGTGCCCAGCCGAAGGGCAGGCTACTTGACGGCAACGGCGTCCTCCGCGGTGATCTCTTCGTCCGCCTCCTCGCCGAGGAAGCCGCCGCTCTGGTGTTCCCACAGCCGCGCGTAGATGCCGCCGCGCGCCAGAAGCTCGCGGTGCGTGCCCTGCTCGACGATGCGTCCGCGGTCCATCACGATCAGGCGGTCCATCGCCGCGATGGTCGACAGGCGGTGCGCGATCGCCACCACGGTCTTGCCTTCCATCAGCTTGTACAGGCTGGCCTGGATCGCGGCCTCGACCTCGCTGTCGAGCGCGCTGGTGGCTTCGTCGAGCAGCAGGATCGGCGCGTCCTTCAACATCACACGCGCGATCGCCACGCGCTGGCGCTGGCCGCCCGAGAGCTTGACGCCGCGCTTGCCTACATGCGCGTCGTAACCCTTGCGGCCCTTGGGGTCCACGAGCGTCT
>Ga0224500_10001189_pt1 | contig 15808 bp, 19 predicted proteins | sample SF_Oct11_sed_USG_FD_168126 | JGI IMG/M metagenome (GOLD analysis project Ga0224500, IMG submission 168126) | Sediment microbial communities from San Francisco Bay, California, United States - SF_Oct11_sed_USGS_4_1 | ecosystem: Environmental > Aquatic > Marine > Sediment | place: USA: California... | reverse complement strand
GTCGGCGTCCGCCTGAGCCACTGGCTCGCCCACGACGGCTCACGGAGGCTCGGCCGGGCCGAGGGTTCCCTCGGGGTCGATCACGCGTCGGGCGAGTTCCCGCGCCTCATCGAGCTTCGCCCGGTCGACGAACAGGTGCACGTCGCGCTCCCACAGACGAGTGAAGAACCCGGACGGGGTCTTCCCCCAGTACGCGATGCCGGCGTCATCGAGCTGCTGTGCGATCTCGGCCCCGTGATCGGGCGTAAAGGCACCGAGATGGACGGTGCGAACGTCTTCTGGCACCTCCCACGCTCGCTTCATCGTTCCCGGCGCCTCCTCCCAGGAAGAGCCTGTCACACGCGGGATCGACGGCGTGCGGATCAGATCGAGGTGCCGGTTGACCATGCCCCATGCTGAGGGTCAGACTCGACCGCCGACACGCCGTGTTCGGCAGGGGGTAGGCGAGATGAAGTGGAAGCTGATGGCTGTATGCGCCGCGCTGGCTGTCGCCACGGTGCCGTTCGCCGGCGCCGCGACCGCCGCAGGGCGAGCGGAGACCAAGGTCACGATCCGGACCGAGAACGGCGACTTCTGGGGCTACGTCAACAGCACACGTCCGCGGCGATGCGCCGAGGGGCGCAAGGTCGTCCTGTTCAAGCAGAAGGGTGCGGTGCAGGATCCCAAGGTCGACAAGCGCATCGCGAGCGACACCGCGATGCTGGTGGTCGACCGCGCTGAATGGAACACGGGCAACACCGGTATCTATGGAAGGTTCTACGCCCGCGCCGGCCGGACCGAGTTCTGTAAGGGCGACACCAGCAAGACGATCAGGTCGGTGAGGCCCTGACGGCGACCGTTCAGCCGGCCGTCGCGTCGCCCGCCGTGCGAGCGTGGTCGGCTGCTTCGACGCGGGGGTGCTCGATACCGGTCGGGCCGGCGTCGAGGTCGAGTGGCCCGGCCGCTTTCGCACGGATGCGGACCGCGGGCCGGCTGAGATAGGCGAGCGGGATCTCCTCGAGTTCGACGATGCGCACGCGGTCGGCGGCTGCGCCGGCGAGCACCGCCCGCTCGTGTGCGTCTTCCCGGGCCTCGCGCAGGGCCGCCTCTCGGCCCCCGGCACCGAGGTTCACGACGCGGTCGACCGAGCCGCTCACCTCCGCGATCGCGGCGCCGATCGCGTTGGCGACATCTGCGTGCTCGGGCCGATAGACCTGCGAGGCTCCGCGGATGCGATCGGGGACCACGATGCTTCCACCGCCCACCACCACCACGGGCCGGTCCTCGCGAGAGGTCTTCATGCGGTTGATCGCGCCCTCCAGCATGTCGTCGGACCGAAGCATCGCCTCGCGGAACAGATCGCTGTCGCCGGCCGGCAGGCGCTCGGCATCGCCCAACCGCGCGCGCCCTATCGCGACGGCGGCGTCGGTGAGGGTGGGTGTGTGGCCGCCGAAGATCAGCCCCTCACTCGACAATCGGAACCCCACGCTCGCGGGGCCGACGCGCACCTCACTGCCATCGCGTGAGAGCACGCTTCCGCCGCCGAGGGCGATCGTGACCAGGTCGGGCATGCGGAAGTTCGTCCTGATACCACCGATCTCGACGGCGGCCGACGATTCCCTCGGGAACCCGTTGACCAGTGCCCCGACGTCCGCCGACGTGCCACCGACGTCGACGACCAGGGCGTCGGTGATGCCGGTGAGGTAGGAGGCTCCGCGCAGGGAATTGGCGGGGCCGCTGCCGATCGTGAGCACCGGGAAACGCATCGCGCGTTCGAGCCGCATCAGCGTGCCGTCATTCTGCGCGAACGACATCACGGCCTCGATGCCACTGGCGACGAGCGCGTCTCGGAAGGCACCGGCCGCGTCGCCGGCCAATCCGCTGAGCGCGGCGTTCAGCGTGGTCGCGTTCTCCCGCTCGAGCAGGCCGATCGATCCCAGCTCGTTGGACAGCGAGACGTGCACGTCGCCGAGTTCGGTGGCCACCAGATCGCGCGCCACCGCCTCGTGCTCCGCGGAAACGGGTGCGAAGACGCTCGTGATCGCGACCGCATCAGCGGTGTCCGCGACCGATGCGAGGAACCGCGCGATCGCGTCGGTATCGAGGGGCCGGATCTCGCGTGCGTCGAACTCCACGCCGCCGTCGACGATGATCTCGCCCGCCGATACGGCATCCGTCAGGTCGCCCGGCCAGCCGAAGAGCGGGCGCACGGCGTGCGTGGCCGGCCCTCCCAACCGCATGACCGCCACCCGGCGAAGGTTCCGACGCTCCAACACCGCGTTGGTGGCGTGCGTGGTACCCAGCATCGCGTGGGTCACGCGTGCTGTGTCGACGCCCCGCGCCGTCACCGCCGCGATCGCATCGGCGACGCCTCCGGTGACGTCGGCGCTCGTAGACACCTTCGCCGACGCCACCAGTCGGTCGCTTCGGTCGAGGATCGCCGCGTCGGTGTGCGTGCCGCCCACGTCGACGCCCAGCCGGAGCTCGGCGCGCTCAGGCATGAAGCCGCTCCACCGGGGTGTACTCGATCTCGTAGCCGAACACGCGAGGCCCTGCGATCGCGAGTCCTTCCGGGGTCCGCCAGATCGACGCGCACGGGAAGGCGATCACGCTCACACGCTGGCCGTAACGGAGCCGTTCGGTGTGGATGGCCTCGCCCGTCTCCGCGTCGCAGACCGTGATGATGTCGGGCACCGTCGCAACGATCCTGTCGTCGAGGACCGCGATCAGGTTCTCGTTCTGGATGTCGATCCGGAGCTCGCTTCCCGCGTGGGCGCCCAGGCCCTCGATCGTGCACGAACCCCGGTTGAAGCCGCTCTCGATCCTGCGATCGACGTCGACGATCTTGCCGTCGATCAGCCTGGCCGCGTCGATCGATCGGCTTACCGCGCCGACGGGGTCATCCTCGGCCTCACCGATCGTTCGGCCGATCTCTATGGCGAGGCTCACAGTTCCGGGCACCGTGGCCGTCATGGCCTGCTCGACGGTGAGCAGGTAGTCCGATGCCATCGCCGTACCGCCGAACTCGATCGTCGCTGCGCGCTCCAGGCGCTCCATCCAGGGGCCGTCGGCCGCGTGGAAGACGATCACGTTGCCACGCTCGTCCGCCATCACCGCAGGGCTCGCCGAGATCCCCGCGATCTCCATCGTGATCTGCTGCACTTCGGGGAAGGCACGTCCCATGCCGTCGGCGTCGACGACCGGCAGTCCCATCCGGGCCGCCCACGCGATCGGCACGAGCCCGTTGCTCCCGCCGATCTCCGATGCCATGACGGCGATCACCGGTTCACCTCGAAGCTGTTCGACCCATTCGCGGATGGCCACGCACTCGTCGCCACGCTCGATCTTCTCCAGGCCCACGATCGGCGCTCCGATCGAGCCGCCGGGCATGATCAACCCTTGCGGCGGAAGTTCCTCGAGGGGGCGCACCTCGACCGGACCGAATCCCTCGATGGCCTGGCGGCTCGCAAGCACCCCGATCTCGGTGTCGCCGCCGCCGCCGGCCCCGAGGATCGAACATCCGCGCGCGAGGGGAAGCACGGTGTGCTCGTCGATGCGGAACATGCTCGAGGCTTCCTCCTGTCCGGCCGCGCGATCAGTGGGGAAGTCGGCACGCTAGTCGGCGGGCCGATGCCGAGGCAAGTGATGTTGCTCGTCGCGCCGGGATAGGCCGCCGGGGTTGTGCCGCATACGGTAGCCGTGGTGGCATATCTCGACGTCTCGGCCCGGGGAAGTGAGGAAGACCAGGCGTGACGGGAGACCTCCGGCTCGCCGAACTGCTCGGCGCCTTGTCGCTCGTGACCGATCTCGGCATGGGCAACACGCCCGAGGAAGCGATGCGGGCGTGTCTGCTCGCGACCTCGTTGTCCCGGTCGGCCGGCCTCGACGAGACGGATGTCGCGACCGTGTACTGGACCACGCTGCTTCGCCATATCGGATGCACGGCGAGTGCCCACGAGGAGGCGGCGCACGTCGGTGGGGATGAGATGGCGTTGCGGCCGCTCGCGTCACGGTCCGACTTCCGCTCGGTGAAGGACAACCTCGCGCTCATGTCCGCGACGCTGAAGAACGTGGCCCCGGCGCGACGCCCGAAGGTGATGTTGACTTCCTTCGGCCCGTGGGGCAACGAGGCGCTGAAGGCCACGTGCGAGGTCGGCTCGACGATGGCCGAGCGGCTCGGCATGCATCGCTCGGTGGGAGAAGGCCTGTATGGCGTCTTCGAGCGCTGGGACGGGAAGGGGGTTCCGCGCAAGCTGAAAGGAGACGCGATCCCCCTCGGCGCTCGCTATGCCCAGGTCGCGACCCTGGCTGTGGCCTTCGGCGCGATCGGCGGAGTCGATCTGGCGCGGGATGTGATCCGTGCTCGGGCCGGCGGGATGATCGACCCGGCCGTCGCCTCGGCGTTCTGCGACCGAGGACAGCTCCTGGGCGAGGTCGAAGGAGTCGACGCGTTGCCCTCGATCATTGAGGCCGAGCCGGAGCCCGTCCGCACGATCTCGGCAGACCGTCTCGACGCGTGCGCCAGGGCGTTCGCCGACATGGTCGATCTGAAGTCGCCGTTCACACACGGACATTCGGTCGGAGTGGCCGAGCTCGCGGCCGGCGCGGGGGGTCGTCTGGGGCTCCCCGAGCAGGATGTCGACGTCCTGCGGCGTGCCGGGCTCCTGCACGATTTGGGGCGAGTCGCGATCCCTGACGGCATCTGGGAGCGGCCTGGCCCGTTGTCGACCGGTGACTGGGAGCAGGTGCGCCTGCATGCCTACCACTCGGAGCGCATCCTCTCGTGCGCCCCGGTGCTGGGTCCGGTCGCACGAGCCGCCGGCTTGCACCACGAACGCATGAACGGTTCCGGCTACCATCGGCAGGCGGCCGGGTCGCAGATCCCGATGTCCGCTCGCGTCCTCGCGGTTGCCGACGCGTATGACGCGATGACGCACGAACGGGCATACCGCCCGGCGTTGACGCACCAGGCCGCGTCGGGCGAGTTCGAGGCCGCCGTGCGTGAGCGTGCACTGGACGCAGACGCCGTGACCGCCGTCCTCGAAGCCAGTGGCCATCGAACCAAGCGTCTCGCGGCCGAGCTCCCGGCCGGGTTGAGCCGACGCGAGCTCGAGGTGCTTCGCCTGCTGGCGAGCGGTCTGTCGAATCGCGAGATCGCCCGGAGCCTTTTCATCTCTCCGAGGACGGCGGAGAGCCACGTGCAGCACATCTACACGAAGATCGGCTTCTCGACCCGAGCGGGGGCAGCGATGTTCGCCATGCACCACGATCTCCTCGTCTGAACTCCGGATTCCGTAGTTCTACCGATGCTGGGGATCGCGCGACGCGCCATGCTCGGGCCGTCCCGGCCGAAGGATGTGGACGGAGGAACCGGGAGGACGGAGGAGGCACCATGCACGCTCGGGTGAGCACCTATCGGGGATCGGCCGAGAGCATCGAGCGATCGCTCGCGCAGAGCGACGAGATCGCCGCGGTCGTTCGCGCTATCGACGGTTCGCGAGGGCTGATCTACCTCATTGATCGAGCATCGGGGAAGAGCCTGTCGATCACCCTGTGGGATAGCACGGAATCGATGCAGGCAAGCGAGGAAGCGGCCGACCGCCTGCGTCGGGATTCCTCGGAGTCCGCGGGCGAGACGATCGAGGCCGTGGAGCGGTACGAGGTGAGCCTGTTCGACGTTGCCGCCCAGACGTGATGCTGCTGGAGGATGACAGTCGGACGACGTCGTCATGCCTCTCGTGAGAGAACGCCATACGATGCAGACTTCCGGCAGAGAGGGAGGTCGATCGTGGCGGGCATGCAGGTTCTCGACGTGGAACGACGACTCGAACGCATCGAGCGGTTGCTGCGGGCTGCTGCCGATGAAGCCAGGAGTGCTCGGCTCGACCTCGGCCTCGACAACGGGGGCGGCGAGCGGTGGGCTCGCATGATGTTCGGCGTGCTCGAACAGCTCGATCGAGAGGGGGGAGAGGTCGCTCGGCAGCGCTTCCTCGAGATCGGAGAGGAGCACGGATACAACCATCGAGGCATGGCCGGCTTCTACCAGCAGCTCGTCGAGCCCGCGCCCGCCTCGACGACGCGCCTCACGACGACGGGCCGTGAGCGGCTGCGCTTCCTTCGCGAACGCTACGGGGACTGACCGATCGACCGAGGTGGGCCCGCGCGTTCCGGGTGGGTTCAGTATTCCGAGCCGCGACGCGCGACTTCCTCGATCGCCGCGCCTGCCGGGTCGACGACGTACCAGACATCTCCGATCCCTTGCCCATTCGTGTCCCCCGCAGCTCGGTCGGAGGCGAAGAAGTACAGCGGATGCCCGTCATAGGTCACCTGCGTCGTCCCGTCGTCGCGCGTCGTCGTGCCGAGCAGCGCCTCCTCGACCCCTTCACCTGCTGTCGGCGAGTCCCCGGTCAATGCCGGCCAGGTCGCGGCACAGTCGTCGTAGCACGTGCTCGAGCCGTCGGTGTCGGCTTCGAAGAGGTACAGCGTCATCCCGTCGGCGTCCACGAGGATCGAGCCGAGTTCCGAGTCGGCGATCTGCACCGTGGCGGCCTCGGCGGCAGCACCCTGTTGGGTCGGTGATCCTTCCGCCGGGGCGACCGTGTCGTCGCTCGCGCAGGCGATGAACAACATCGACACCGCGACACCGAGCGCCACGGTTCGGATCGGGGTCTGCATCGTGCATCTCCTCTCGTCGGACCGTCTGTGGGTGAGTACGGGCGAAGCCGGCGAGGCGTTCGATCCACGGGCTCGATCGAACCTCCTCGGGGTGGGCTGCGTACCCACCTACAGGCCATGGGTTCCGCACGCTTCGATCTCGATGAGCGTGGCATCAGGGCTGCGTACTCCGCGCACGCGGGGGAGATGTTCGGGTTCGCCATGCGCTCGCTCAACGACCGCGGCATGGCTGAGGAAGCCGTGCAGGAGACGTTCGTGCGGGCCTGGAGATTCGCCGAGCGCTTCGACCCGCAGCTCGGCACCGTGCGTGCGTGGCTCTTCGCGATCCTCCGCCACGTGGTGATCGACATCGCTCGAGCGCGCGCCGTGCTGCCCGAGCCGGTCGCCGAACCATCGATCGAAGCCGCCACGCGAGCGGACCCGATGGACGACGGGCTCGAGCAGGCGTTCCTTGCCTGGCAGATCGAGGAAGCTCTTCGCCGCATCGGGCTCGATCACCGACGGGTCCTCCTCGAAACGTACTTCCTCCGCCGCCCCTATGCGGAGGTCGCTGCGGAGCTCGGTATCCCCGAGGGAACGGTGAAGAGCCGCGTGTACTACGCGCTGCGGGCGCTGAGGCTGGCGTTGGAGGAGATGGGGTGGGATGACTCCGCGACCTGAAGATCACGTGCGCCGTTCGATCGGCGCCTTCGTGCTCGGACACCTCACGACGGAGGAGGCGGCCGCCGTGCAAGCCCATCTCGACGGCTGCGTGGCCTGCCGCACGGAGGCGTCCTCACTCGCGCCCGTGGCCCAACTCTTGCCGCTCGTGGACCCCGAGCGCATCCGAGCGCCGGGGGTCGTCGAACGTCCGCCGGAGATGCTGGACGGGGTGCTGACGCGCATCGATCGAGAGCGCGGCGAGCGGCGTCGACGTCGGCGTCGCTCGCTCGTCGTGCGGGTCGCGGCGATCGCGGCCACGGTGAGCGTGCTCCTCGGACTCGCCGTCCTCGTGGTCGAGTCGCGGTCCTCCGGGCCGTCGAACGTCCACGTCGTCGTGCTGGCGGGGTCGGCCCCGGGCATCTCGGGAGAAGCGGTCGTCCACGAGGACCCGCGGAGCACCTGGGTCGAGCTGACGACGTCGGGTCTGTCAACCGGGGAGAGCTACGCCGTGTGGCTCGAGGAAATCGGCAGCGGCGAGCGGTCGCCGATGGGCACGTTCACCGGTGTCGATGGGGATCTGTACATCAGCCTGTACTCGACGCTCCCACGCGATCGCGCGGCGAAGATCGGTGTGAGCGCACCCGACGGCGTGACCGTGCTCGAGGGAACGATCCCAACGGCTCAGTAACTCGGTCGCATGGCTGCCCCGCGGCGGCCGCAGCTCAGGGGGTGAACTCGCGGATCTGCGTCGCGTGTTCCTCGTAGTGACCGATCGTATCGTCGGTGAACCATTCGACCGCGACCTTTGTGAGTTCGGGCAGGGCCGAGAGCGCAATGCGCGATCGTTCGTGGTTCTGCTCGGCCTGGACGACGATGTCGTCCCAGCTCATGGCGCGGCCGGTGGCGAGGACCTCGTCGTCGGGAGCGGCCGTGTCGCTCGGGTTGGGTTCGCCGCTCCGGATGCGGTCGAGCACGTCGGCCGTGTATCCGGCCCAGTACGCGCAATGCCACGCGACGTCGTGGGTCGACCAGCCCGGGACGACCCCTTCGATCTCGCGCCGCTCGGGCGGCACGGCCGTGATGGCGTCGACGAAGGTCAGCCAGGCTCGTTCCTCGCGCTTGAGCAGTTCATCTCGGTTCATGGGAGCCTCTCCTTTCGCTGGGCCAGGACCCTACCGCGGCCACGGGTCGAGCGACGGCGATCGACGCGGAACGCGTCCGGTCACTGGACGTGCTCCATCAACTCGAGCAGTCTCGTCGTCGTGTTCCAGTTCCGGATCGTCAAGCGCTGATAGATCGGGAGCGACACGATCGCGCTCATCCGACTCTGCGATGCGCGACTCGCGAGCCGCTCGAAATACAGCACGCCAGGGCCCGTCCACGCGCGGTCGACTCCGTCACGGGTCCGCACGTCCTTCATCGCGGCCTTCGCAGTGAGAGGCGGCATGAGGAAGATCACGTCGGACCGGAACGAACCGCGATCGGCCCCGAAGCCTGCCGGCGCCTTCCCCACGATCGAGCGCATCTGGCTCCGGTTGCGCAGCACCACGCTCGCTCGATAGCTGAAGCTCGAGGCCAGCATCCGTTCGATCCGCTCGGTCAGCGTGGCCGCAGCGACGGTCGGCGACGAGAACACTACGTTGCCGCTCTGGATGAACGTCACGACGTCGTGATAGCCGGCATCCTCGAAGCACGTCTTCAGATCGGCCATCCTGATCAGGTTCTTCCCGCCGACGTTGATCCCGCGCAGCAAGGCGACGTACGTGGACATGCTGTGCAGCGTATCCGCGCTCGAGCGGGTCGAGGGCGCGTCGCGGACGCGTTCCCGTGGCGCGAGGGATCCGACCTCGTGCGCTGAGCTGCGATCCTGCATCGTCGCGGCGATCGTGCGAGGATCCGGGCGGAGAGGATCGTGGATCATCCTGGTCAACTGACACCCTCATCCTCTGTGAGGAGGATCGGCACGCAGCGGCGGCGTCGGCCCACGGGCGCCCCTCCGCCGCTTCCCAAACAGATCGGTTCCACGGGCTGGATTTGGGTGATCCTCCTGCTCGCCGTAGTGGTCACCGGCTGCCTGTGGCTCCGCGTCGACCCGGCTCCGCTCGACCGGTTCGACTCGTGGGTGACCGACGCCTTCGTGTCGATCCGCATGGGGTGGCTCGACTCGATCGCCCGCCAGGCGCACACGGTCGGTTCCCGCGTGGGGTTCGCGATGCTCGGAACGCTGCTCGTGCTGGGTGCCGCGTTCTTCCACCGCTGGCGGCACCTCGTCATCTGGGTCATCGCGCTGGGCATCGCGGGCGCGCTCCTGCAAGGACTCGAACTCGTTTCTCTGCGGCCGCGCCCGTTCGGGGTGCGACAGCTCGCGAGCTGGGAGGGGTTCTCGACCCCGTCGATCCCGATCGGCGCGATCGCGATCCTCTCGATCGGCGTGGCGTACATGCTCGTCGCCCCGGGTCGGCCCCGTTGGTGGGCGAAGCTCGCCGCGGCGGGCGCCATCGCGATCACCGGGATGTTGCGCATCTACCTCGGTGTCGACCACGTCACGGACGTGGCATTCGGGGCGATCGTCGGGGTGACGATCCCGCTCATCGCGTTCCGCGCCTTCGCTCCCAACGACATCTTCCCCGTCTCCTACGGGGCACGCGGGAAGGCGGCGCATCTCGACGTTTCGGGTCGTCGCGGCGAGGCGATCCGCACGGCGCTGGCGGACCAGCTCGGGTTCACGGTGCTCGAGGTCGTGCCGGTCGGGCTCGAGGGCTCCGGGGGATCGACCCCACTCAAACTCACCGTGACCGACGAGACGGGCCGTGAGCGAACGATCTTCGCGAAGCTCTACGCGAAGAGCCACGTTCGCGCGGACCGGTGGTACAAGCTCGGCCGCACGATGCTCTACGGACGCCTCGAGGACGAGACTCCGTTCACGACGGTCCGTCGCTTCGTCGAATACGAGGACTACACGCTGCGCATGCTTGGCGAGTTCGGGTTCCCGACGCCCTCACCGCTAGGGATCGTCGAGATCACCCCTGAACGCGAGTACTTGATCGCGATGGATTTCTTCGCCGACGCGGTCGAGATCGGCAGGGCCGAGGTCGACGAGCACGTGGTCGACGAGGGACTCGCGCTGATCAGGCTGATGTGGGACGCCGGGCTCGCTCACCGGGACATCAAACCCGCCAACTTGATGGTGCAGGGCGGGGAGCTGAAGCTGATCGATGTCTTCTTCGTCCAGGTCCGCCCATCACCGTGGCGTCAAGCCGTCGATCTCGGGAACATGATGCTCGTGCTTGCCTTGCGGTCGGATGCCCGCACGGTGTACGCGGCGGCCTTGCGGTACTTCTCGCCGGACGAGCTCGCCGAGGCGTTCGCGGCGACGCGAGGAGTCGCGAGCCCGACCCAGCTGCGCCAGCAGATGAAGCAGGACGGACGCGATCTTCTGTCGGAGTTCAGGTCGATGGCGCCAGCACGCCGGCCGATCGCGGTGCAACGTTGGAGCGTCCGTCGCGTCGCATTGATCGCGATCTCGCTCGGGGTGCTCCTGCTGGCAGGCCTGACGGGTGTGGCGCTGCTCTTCCCCACCCGGGGCACGGTGACAACGCCGACGTGCGGCACGGGCCAGGTGATGCTGCTCATGGCCCAGGCGGTCCCGAGCGCCTCTCGACTGCCCTGTGTCGCGACCCTGCCCCCTGGGTGGAGCGTCGGCTCCGCCGAAACGATTCGCGGCACGGCGATCTTCGAGGTCGGCGTCGGCGACGGCTCAGGAGAGCCCGTGGTCGTGACCCTCACGAGGTCCTGCACCGCCGCAGTGTCGGGCACCGAGCAGATCGTGATCGATGGCGGGTGCGTCACCTACCGGACGAGCACCACCCACCCATCCGTGCCTTCGTTCGAGGCGGGCGGGGGGCTCGGGTTCACGCCGCGCGCCGACCTCATCGCCTCGGTCGAGGCTCAGAACGACGCGGTCCTGTGCGGAGCGCTTGCCCCTGCATGCCCGTAGCGATCGACCGACTCAATCGGTCACCGACGTCGCGGTCCGATCGAGTGCGTCGAGGATGAGATCGAGGCCGAACTCGAACTCGCCGTCGAAGGTGAACCCTGACTTCCTCGCGTGTTCCTCTACCTCGGCCAGATGCGGGAACCCGTTCGTCGTGCTCGGCTCGCGGGTGGATCCAGCCGGCTCGGTCATCTCCTTCGAGGTGCTCAACCGCATGGCCGTCTCCTGGATGACCTGCCCGTACACGTAGCAATCGAGCAGCCAGAAGGCGTGGGCGGCGTGCTCGATGGAGAAGCCTGCCGATCGCAGGTTCCCGAGGATCGTGTCGAGATAGCGCAGGGCGGAGGGCCCTGTGGAGCCGCGTGCTTCGAGCAGCCCGATCGCCCACGAGTGGCGGCTGAGCACCTCGCGTGCCGACCTCGCTCGCCGCCTCATGGCCTGTTTCCAATCGGACCCAGCGCTCGGGATCGCGATCTCGCCGACGACGACCTCGACGATCCCGTCGAGGATCTCCTCCTTGTTGGTGACGTGCTTGTAGAGCGACATCGCCTCGACCCCGAGTTCGGTGCCCAAGCGACGCATCGTCAGGGCGCCGAGTCCGTCTCGATCGCACAGATCGACGGCTGCTTGCAAGACGCGCCCTTTGGTGAGGGGCGGGCGGGGCGAGATGGTTCCGTCGAGTGCCACGGTTGACAAGCTTACTAAGTAATCGTAGATTACTAAGTAAGCCATGATGACCGATCCGATGGGAGGAACGAGATGTCGATGCTCGCCAAGCAGACACGCACCTCCGCCGACACGACGTACGAACACTCCAAGGTCGACGTGAAGATCAAGATCTCGGCGCTGTGGACGGCGATGCTGTTCGTCTTCGCCTACGTCGATATCTTCAGCCTCTACCGACCCGACTTCAGGGCCGACGTCGAGGGCGGGGTGATCGGCGGGTTCACCGTGAACCAGACGTTCCTGCTGGGTACCACGATCTACGTCGTGCTCCCCAGCCTCATGGTGTTCGGTGCGCTCGTCCTGCGACCGAGGGTCAACCGGGTCGCCAACATCGCACTGAGCACGGTGCTTGCGCTGACGATCGTCGGCGGGGCGGTCGGAGAGTGGAGCTACTACGTCCTCGGCAGCGCTGTCGAGGTGGCACTCCTGGCGGCCGTCGTCTACTACGCTTGGACGTGGCCGAAGCTGGTTCCGACGACCCCCGTTCCCGGCCGAGGGGACGACGCCACCCTGGTACGCCGGTAGTGGTTCCGGAACAGGTTCATGGCGATCCGGACTGAGTGGTCCGGGCGTCGCCGCTCAGACTCGGAAGGCGCATGTGAAGCTCCGAACCCCCACACGAGCTTCGTCCGACGGGAAGGGGTTCAGAGGATGGAACGAGACGACCCGGCGTACAAAGGTCAGTCCGGCTACAACCCGTTCATGCTCGCCATCTACGACCCGTGGGTGCTCGGGTTCATGTCGCGAGCGGTCTGGCACCTCCCCATCCCGCCCGTCGTCGAGCGCTATCGGCGAAACCTGGGTCATCGGCACCTCGACGTCGGCCCGGGCACCGGCTACTTCATAGAGAAGGCGGCGCCCCCCACCGATATCGAGATCTCGCTCCTCGATCCGAACCCCCACGTCCTCCACCGCGCGAGCAAGCGCCTCGCTGCTTTCCACCCGACAAGCGTCGAGGCCGATGTGATGAAGCCGTTGCCCGTCGACGGCCTCTTCGACTCCGCCGCCCTCAACTTCGTCCTGCACTGCCTCCGCGGCCCGATCGAGAACAAGACGAACTCGATCAGGAACATCGCCGATGTGCTCGTTCCCGACGGTGTGCTGTTCGGCGGAACGGTGCTTGGCATCGAGGAACCGCACAGCAAGCCCGCCCGCGCATTCCTGCGCGCTGCCAACAAGCAGGGAGGATTCGACAACCTCGGTGACACGGCTGCTGGACTCCGCCAGATCCTCTCGGTGTCGTTCTCGGACGTAGAGCTGGAGACCGTGGGCTCTGCCGCCTTGTTCACCGCGACGGGACCGCGCCCGCGGACCTCTAGCGAGCGAGCGTGATCCTGTGGCTCCCACAGCCATGACGGCCACTGGGTCCTCGATCGGAGTGGCAGACCCCCCGTCCGCGACGTTCGAGAGCACGACCGCCGTGTTCATGCGGCGGCTCCCGTTCAGCACCCGACGCCGACGGTCGCAGGCCGCATCTTCGCATGCACCCAGGACACGCGACGCACCGCCGACGCCTCGGCGCCGACGGTGCGTGCGCCATCCACCTACGACCAGAACTCGTCCCACGCGTACAGGTCGAAGAAGTGCTCGGCCCCGTACACGCACCGGCCGTCCTTGATCTCGAAGGTGATGCAGCAGTCGACGTCGAGCTGGTTGCCGTTGCGCTCGCCGGTGTTGTGATGCAGGGCGACGACGCGGCCGTCCTGGCTCGCGTACACATTCTGCAGCACGGCCTTGAACGAGCCACCCGTCCCCTCGACGAACCGCCCGAACTGGCCGAAGACCTCGTCTCGGCCCTGGTAGTCGCCGGCGATCGAGCTGCGACCCGGCGTGTGCCAGGAGGCGTTCTCATCGAAGAGTTCGGTGAGCGTGGCCATGTCGGCGGTGTTGAACGCCTCGTAGGCGCGCCGCACGACCTCGGCGTTCTCGTCTCTCAGGCTCATCGGGAGCCCTCCCTTCGTGCTCGGTGACGGGTGTAGCGTGTACCTCCCGCCATCGCCGCACATCGGGAGGTCTCCCTATTTCCGGCCCGTCACTCCGCCTCGGTGAGTTCGTCGCGACGTTCGCCCTCGCGCAGGACAACGCGTTCGGCCAACCGCTCGAGTCCCAGTTGCGATCGTGCCTCCTGGCGACCGCGATCTGCGAGGAAGCTGGATTCGACCGGGCTTCGCGCGAAACCGTCTACTGGGTCGCGCTGCTGCGCTATATCGGGTGCACGGGTCACGCGCACGAGGTCGCCACCGTCTTCGGTGACGAGATCGCCATCCGCGCCCAGACCCTAGTGCACGACGCCGCGGATCCGGCCGAAGTCATGCGTGACGTGGTGACGTTCGCGACCGCGAGCGCCGCTCCCGATGAGCGCGACCAGATTGTTCGGTCGCTCCAAGAGGGCGCCCACGAGTGGGCGGTGCACAACTTCGCGTCCGGATGCGAGGTGGGCGACATGCTCGTGCAACGGCTCGGTCTCGACGTGGACGTGCGGCATGCCCTGGCCTTCACATTCGAGCGGTGGAACGGCAAAGGCTATCCGGCCGGCGCGAGTGGCGAGGAGATCCCGCTCGCGATGCGCGTCGTGCATCTCAGCCACGACATGGAGGCGATCGGCCGCCTGTTCTCACCCGAGCACGCCCTCGACGCCGCTCGCGACCGTCGTGGCCGCACGTACGATCCCGAGCTCGCAGACCTCTTCGCCGCCAACGGCGGCGGCTGGTTCGAGCGGCTCGCCAAGCTCGACCCATGGGACGCCGTGCTCGAACTCGAGCCGGAGCCTCACCGCACCCTGGCGGGCGCCGAGCTCGACGACGCCCTCGTGGTCGCCGCCGATTTCATCGACCTGAAGTCGCCGTACATGGGCGGGCACAGCCGCCGATGCGCACAGCTGGCCGGCGACGCCGCGGTCTTGCTGGGGTGCACACCTGACGAGATCACGGCACTGCGCCGAGCCGCCCTGCTCCACGAGTTCGGCACGACCGCGGTCCCGAACTCGATCTGGGACAAGCCGGGTCCGCTCACCCGTTCGGAGTTCGATCGCGTGGAGCTTCATCCGATGCTCACCGAGCAGATGCTCCGACGCTCCCCGGCGCTCGCCGAGCTGAACGCCGTGGCGGCGTCACACCACGAAAAGGCCGATGGGTCGGGTTATCACAAGCGCCTTCGCACCCACGGCGCCGACCGTGAAGCCTGTGCACTCGCCGCGGCGGACATCTACGTGGGCCTTACGACCGAGCGTGCCGACCGACCGGCGTTCTCGGGCGACGCCGCCGCGACCGAGCTTCGGCGGCTCGCCTCGGACGGTGTGCTCGACCACGACGTTGTCGATGCCGTGCTCGCGGCGGCGGGGCACGGGAAACCGGCGGCCGCGACCGCCCGGCGTCCCACGCTCCCCGGAGGGCTCACGGGCCGTGAGGTCGAGGTGCTGCGCCTCGCGGCGAGGGGGCTCACGACGCGGGCCATCGCGGATCATCTCTACATCTCGCCGAAGACCGCTGACCATCACATCCAGCACGTCTACGCGAAGATCGGTGTCTCCACGCGCGCGGCCGCCGCTTTGTGGGCCGTGCAGCACGAAGTCGTCAGCTGAGGCCGCTGCCGACCGATGAGTGTCGGGGACCGCCGGCGTCGGAACGGTGGGGTGGCCGGCACCCTGGCCCTCATCGCGCTGACGAGTGGCAGGCTCGGGGCCGAGCCCGCGACCCCGCCCATCACCTGAGGCCTGACGTCGACATCGCCCCCCATATGGGCGTGCCCGACGTCCGCTTCATCTTCGAGATGGCGCCGATCCCTGACCGCCGT
>Ga0224500_10001188_pt1 | contig 15844 bp, 13 predicted proteins | sample SF_Oct11_sed_USG_FD_168126 | JGI IMG/M metagenome (GOLD analysis project Ga0224500, IMG submission 168126) | Sediment microbial communities from San Francisco Bay, California, United States - SF_Oct11_sed_USGS_4_1 | ecosystem: Environmental > Aquatic > Marine > Sediment | place: USA: California... | reverse complement strand
GGCAATCGCGCTGTCCGTGGGGAGATCTGAACACTAGTGTCGCGGCACGCACCGCGTCAGCTCGTCGAGCAGCTGCTGTGCAGCGTTGAAGCGCTCCTCGGGGTCGTCCCACTTGCCCGTCACACGGATCTTCCGCGGGCCGTCGAAGCGCATCGTCCGGTTGCTCCGCTGCAGCAGCAGGATCAGCGAGCCCGGGTCGAGCGGCGTCTCGTCGCCGAAAGCAACCGACCCGCCGGCATGCCCGAGGTCCATGCGCTCGATGACCAGCGGGTTGGCCGCCACGCGCAGGCGCGCGATGCGGAAGAGGTTTCTTGCCGGGTCGGGTAACGGCCCGAAGCGATCCATCGTTTCGGCCTGCAGGTCGTCGAGCTCCGTGACCGTCCGCACCGACGAGATGCGTTTGTAGAGCACGAGCCGGGCATGCACGTCGGGCAGGTAGCCCTCCGGCAGCAGCGACGGCACGTGCAGGTCGATCTCCGGCCCGTGGTGCAGCGGCTTCTCGAGCTCCGGCGTCTTCCCGGCCTGCATCGCTTTCACGGCGCGCTCGAGCAGTTCCAGGTAGAGCGCGAATCCGACTTCCTGGATCTGGCCGCTCTGGCCTTCGCCGAGCAGCTCGCCGGCGCCGCGGATTTCGAGATCGTGCGTGGCCAGCACGAAGCCGGCGCCCAGGTCTTCCAGCGATTCGATCGCCTCGAGCCTGCGCGCGGCATCGGCCGTCATGGCGTTCTTCGGCGGCGCGACCAGGTATGCGTATGCCTGGTGATGCGAGCGGCCGACGCGGCCACGCAGCTGGTGCAGCTGGGCGAGTCCAAAGCGGTCCGCGCGGTTGATGATGATCGTGTTCGCGGTCGGCACGTCGATGCCGCTTTCGATGATCGTCGTGCAGAGCAGCACGTTGGCGCGTTTGTGGTAGAAATCGAGCATGACCTGTTCGAGGTCGCGCTCGCGCATCTGGCCGTGACCGGTCACTATGCGAGCTTCCGGCACCAGCTCGGCCAGCTGCTGCGCCATCCTGTCGATCGTCTCGATGCTGTTGTGGACGAAATACACCTGGCCGCCGCGGCGCAGCTCGCGCAGGCACGCTTCGCGCACGGTGGGGGCGCTCCATTCGGTCACGAAGGTCTTGATCGAGAGTCGCGCCGCCGGCGGCGTGGTGATCAGCGAAAGGTCGCGCAGACCGCCCAGTGCCATGTTGAGCGTGCGCGGGATCGGCGTGGCCGTCAGCGTCAGCACGTCGACCTCGGCGCGCAGCGACTTGAGTCGCTCCTTGTCGCGCACGCCGAAGCGGTGCTCCTCGTCGACGATTACCAGGCCCAGGTCCTTGAACCTGACGCCCGGCTGCAGCAGCCGGTGGGTGCCGACCACGATATCGACCTTGCCGGAGGCCAGCCCGTCGAGCGCCACCTTTGACTGCGCGCCCGCGCGGAAGCGCGACAGCAGTTCGATCTTCACCGGCCAGTCGGCGAAGCGGTCGGCGAACGTTTCGAAGTGCTGCTGCGCCAGCAACGTCGTCGGCACCAGCACCGCGACCTGCTTGCCGCCCTGGACGGCGACGAATGCGGCGCGCAACGCGACTTCGGTCTTGCCGAAGCCGACGTCGCCGCAGACCACGCGGTCCATCGGCTTGCCCGAACGCAGGTCTGCCATCACGGCCTGGATGGCGTGCAGCTGGTCCACGGTCTCCTCGAACGGGAAGCCGGACTCGAACGCGCGCACCTGCTGGTCATCCACCTGGAATGCGTGTCCCGCGCGTGCCGCGCGCCGCGCATAGACGTCGAGCAACTCTGCCGCCGCGTCGCGGATCTTTGCGGCTGCGCGCGCGCGCGCCTTCGTCCACTGCTCGCCGCCGAGCTTGTGCAGCGGTGCGGACTCCGCCGGCGCACCGGTATAGCGACTGATGCGCTCGAGCGCCTGGACGGGTACGTAGAGCTTGTCGCCCTCGGCGTATTCGAGCACGAGGAATTCGGCGGTCATGCCGCCTGCGTCCATCGTCGTGAGGCCGGTGTAGCGGCCGACGCCGTAGTCTTCGTGCACCACCGGGGCGCCCGGACGCAGGTCCGCCAGCTGTTGGATGATCTTCGCGGGGTCGCGGTCGGCGCGCCGCCGCCGCCGCTCCTGGCGGGCACGCTCACCGAACAGCTGTTCCTCGGCGTAAATCGTGATGGCGGGATCGCGCAGGCAGACGCCTGAAGCGAGTGGTGCGACTGCCAGGGCGATGTGCGCGTCCGAATCGAGGAACTCCTGCCAGTTGCCGACCACCCTGGTCGTGATGGCATAGGGTCGCAGCAGCTCGAGCAGCAGTTCGCGGCGTCCGGCCGATTCCGCGGCCAGCAGCACGCGCCCTGCGGCGCAGCGCAGCTGGTCTGCGAACGCATGCAGCGTCTCTTCGTGGCGCTGGTCGATGCGCGCAGACGGCGCGGGTTCCGTCTGGAAGTCCAGCACCGGCACGGGCCGCGGGGGAATCGTTGCGGGCACGTCGGCGTGCGCGGGAGTCGCTGGCGCTGGCCCGAGCAGGATGTACGGCAATGCGGTCGCCGCGGCGAGCCACTCGTCAGCCGCAACGCAGATTTCGGCTGGCTCGAGCACCGGATGCTCGATGTCGTACCGTCGCTCCTCAAAGCGCTCGACCAGCGAGTGCCACGCATCGCGCAGGCCGGCGTCATGGTCGGATGGCAGGATCACGGTGGCGCGCGCAGGCAGGTAATCGAGCAGCGTGGCGGTCTGCTCGAAGAACAGCGGCAGGTAGTACTCGATGCCGGCGGGGGCGAGACCCTCGCCGACGTCGCGATAAAGCGGCATCCGCGTCAGGTCACCCTCGAACCGCGTGCGGAAGCGACGCCTGAAGTCCTTGATCGACTCGGGCGACAGGCTGAACTCGCGGGCCGGCAGCAGGTCGAGCCGTGGCAGCTTCGCGAGCGAGCGCTGCGATTCCGGGTCGAAGCTGCGGATGCTGTCGATGACTTCGTCGAACAGGTCGATTCGCAGCGGCGATTCACTGCCCATCGGAAAAACGTCGAACAGCGAGCCACGGATGGCGAAGTCGCCGGGCTCAGCAACCTGGGGCACGCTGGCATAGCCGGCGCTCGTGAGCCGCAAACGGAACTGCTCGAGGTCGAGTGCGGCGCCGGTATTGAGGCTGAGCGCATGGCCGTCAATGAACGTGCGTGGCGGCAGGCGCTGCAGGGCCGTCTGCACGTCGACGATCACGATGCCGCGCCGCAGTGCGGGCAGGCGCGCCAGCGTGCGCAGGCGTTGCGAGATGATGTCCGGATGCGGCGAGAACTGGTCGTAGGGCAGCGTCTCGTAACCGGGGAAGCTGAAGATGGGGACGGCACCCGCGCAGAAGAATGCGAGTTCTTCCTCGAGGCGGGCAGCCGTCGCCGCGTCGTTCGTCACCAGCAGGACCGGACCCGCTGCCTGCGTGGCGGCGCGCGCAAGCTGCAGGGCCGTGGCCGCCCCGGTCAGGCCAATCCAGCGCAGGCTCGGATGTTCGTTCGTGGGCAGCAGGGCGGGTGGGTCGACGGGCATCGGATTCCAGCAGGCAACAGGCGACGCCCTCCCGCGCCTGGACGCGGCAGGGATTCGCAGGGGACGTCGACGGGTGTTTCGACCCGCCCTTGGCCCGGCGCGCAGGCCGGACGCCCCGCTTCAGGCGGGGGAGGCGGTGATTCTAGCGGTTCGGCTCAGCGGCGGAGCGTGACGGCGTGGACGACGTGGTCGTACTCGAAGTACACGATCTTGTCCGCGTAGACCCAACGGGTAATCGGTGGCTGCCCGACCGCGGCGAACCGCTCGGTCGGCGCGCCGAACTGGCGTTCCACCTGGGCCATCGTCTGGCCACGACCGGGCGTCGCCACGGCGGGCGCCGTCGCAGGCGGGTTCGTCATTTCGAGGGTCTGGGCGGGCAGGGCCGGCGCTGTCGCAAGTCCGGCCAGGCAGAGGCTGATTGCCGTGAATGTCTGCTTGCGCATGCTTCCGTGTCTCCAGTGAGGCCCGGAGAACTATAGCATTCGGCGCGAAAGACCCGGAGCGTCGCGGCCTAATTCCTTGTTCCAGTTCACTATCTGGCTCTGCGGGAAACGTGCAAAGCCCGGCCGCGCCGGGTAGCCTTGCGGCCTCCTGCCCCACGCGAGCCTCGCTTCACGGTGTTCCACCCGCTGCCCGTCTTCGTTGGCCTGCGCTATGTCCGAACCCGCCGGCAGGGTTTCTTCGTCTCGTTCATCTCCTGGATCTCGATGGCCGGGGTGTGTCTCGGCGTCGCCGCCCTGATCACCATCATCTCGGTCATGAACGGCTTCGAGGGCGAACTGCGCAACCGCCTGGTTTCGCTGACGGCGCACGCCACCGTTTCCGGCCCTCCCGAGCGGCTGGCGAACTGGCAGTCGGTCACCGACCGCATCCGAACGGTGCCGGGCGTGGAGGGCGTTGCGCCTTTTGTGGACGTGCAGGCGATGCTCGGGCGCGCCGGCTTGCTCGAGCCGGTGCTGCTGCACGGCATCGATCCGGCGGCCGAGGCCAACGTGTCGTCGATCGAGCACAACCTGCTGCAAGGGAAACTCGCCGACCTCCGGCCTGGCTCGCGCGGCATGGTCATCGGTCGCGTGCTCGCATGGCAGATCGGCGCCGAACTCGGCGACGAGCTCACCGTGATGGTGCCGGGCCGCGACATGCTCGCGGCGGGTGGCCGGCCGCTGCTGCAGACCTTCACTGTCACCGGCATCTTCGAAGTCGGGCTGCAGGATCACGACGCTTCGCTCGCGCTCGTGTCGATCGCCGACGCGGCTGACCTGGGCGGTGCTGCCAGTGCAACGCCGGCCGGGCTGCGCATCCGCTTCGACGACGTGATGAACGCACCCGCGCGCACCGCCGACCTGCGCAAGGCCGTGGGAGCCGGACTGCAGGTCAAGGACTGGAGCGAAGAACACTCGGCGTACTTCCGGGCGATTCGCATCGAGAAGACGATGATGAGCCTGATCCTGCTGCTCGTCGTGGCGGTGGCCGCATTCAACATCGTGGCGGCGCTGGTGATGGTGGTGAACGAAAAGCGCTCCGACATCGCGATCCTGCGCACGCTAGGCATGACCCCGCGCGGCATCGTCGGCGTCTTCCTGACGCAAGGCCTCGTGATTGGCACCGTCGGGACGCTGTTCGGTGTCGTGCTCGGAGTGCTGGTCGCCGCCAACGTCGGCACCATCGTGCCTGTGCTCGAAAGCGTGTTCCGTTTCCACGTGATGGACCCGTCGGTCTACTACATCACGCAGATTCCGTCGGAGCTCAGGATCGGGCAGATCGTGACGATCACGCTGGTCGCGTTCACGCTCACGGTCGTCGCGACGATCTATCCGGCGATCCGCGGCGCGGCCACCGAACCTGCCGAAGCCCTGCGGTACGAATGACCATGGCAGGGCGCGGCACTCCCTTCGAACTCGCGATCGGCCGGCGCTACCTGCGTTCGACCGGTAACCGGTTCCTGTCGTTCATCTCCCTGATCTCGATGGTCGGCGTGGCGATCGGCGTGGCCGTGCTGATCGTCGTGCTTTCGGTGATGAACGGGTTCGAACACGAACTGCGGTCACGCATCCTGAGCCTGACCTCGCACGCAACGGTGACGGCCTTCGGCGAGGGACTCGTCGGCTGGGAAGCGATGCGGGAAACGGCGCTCAGGAATCCGCGGGTGTCTGCCGCGGCGCCGTTCGTCGAATCCGAGACGCTGCTGATCGCCGATCACGCTGCGGGCGCTTCGAGCGCGGCCACCTTGCGTGGCATCGATCCGGCGCTCGAGGCACAGGTCTCTGCGCTGGGCGAGCGGCTCACCGTTGGATCGATGCAATCGCTGCAGCCAGGCTCGTTCACCGTCCTGCTGGGCGAGGAGCTGGCGAACAAGCTCGGCGTCGGCCTGGGCGATGCCGTCGTCGTCGCGATCGCCAGGGGCAGCGTGACACCTGCAGGCGTGCTGCCGCGCCTGCGGCGTTTCAGGGTGGCGGGCATTTTCCGCTCCGGCATGTACGAGATCGACGCGACGCTCGCTGTCGTGCACGTCGCCGATGCGGCGCGGTTGCTGCGTCTGGGCGCCAACGTCACCGGATTGCGCCTGGCGGTGACGGACCCCTACGAGGCGCCACTCGCCGTGCGCGAAGTCGCCAGCGAGCTCGGCGGCGGGCTCTACGTCGAGGACTGGACGCAGCGCAATGCGAACTTCTTCCGCTCGATCGAACTGACCAAGCGCATGATGTTCTTCATCCTGCTGCTGGTCGTGGCGGTCGCCGCGTTCAACATCGTGTCGACGCTGGTGATGGCGGTGAAGGACAAGCAGCCGGACATCGCCATCCTGCGCACGATCGGCGCGCGACCCTCGAGCATCCTCGCGATCTTCACCACGCAGGGCACCGTGATCGGCCTGCTCGGCACGCTGGGCGGCGTGGCTCTCGGCGTACTGCTCTCGCTGAACCTCGAGTCGATCGTGCACGGCCTGGAGCGCGTCTTCGGCGTGCATTTCATGGACGCGAGCGTCTACCTCATGAGCGACCTGCCGGCGCGTGTCGAACCCGACGACGTGGTGCTCATCGCGGGCACGGCGTTCGCGCTCTGCTGCCTTTCCACCCTGTATCCCGCGTGGCGCGCAGCGACCACCGACCCGGCGAGGGCCCTGCGCCATGACTGAACCATCGATCCTCGCGTGCGACGGCGTGCACAAGCATTTCGAGGAGGCGGGGCAGCGCCTCGAAGTCCTCCGTGGTGTCGAATTGCAGGTGCGGGCGGGCGAGACGCTCGCCATCATCGGTGCCTCCGGCTCCGGCAAGACGACGCTGTTGCAGATCCTCGGTGGTCTCGACCTGCCGGCGCGGGGTACCGTGCGGCTGATGGGCCAGGCGTTCGCCGAGTTGTCGGACGCGGCGCGCGGTGACCTGCGCAACCGCGCACTCGGCTTCGTGTACCAGTTCCATCACCTGCTGCCGGAGTTCAGTGCGCTGGAGAACGTGGCGATGCCGCTGCTCGTGCGTCGCACGCCCGCGGCGGATGCGCGCCGCGAGGCGCAGTGGCTGCTGGATCGCGTGGGCCTGGGGCAACGGCTCACGCATCGACCATCGCAGCTCTCGGGCGGCGAGCGCCAGCGTGCGGCTGTCGCGCGCGCACTGGTGACGCGACCGAAGGTCGTGCTGGCGGACGAACCGACCGGCAACCTCGACGGCCGCAACGCCGAGGGCGTGCTCGAGCTCATGCTCGAGTTGAACCGCGAGTTCGGCACCAGCCTGGTGCTGGTCACGCATTCGGACGAAATCGCCTCGCGCATGCAGCGCGTCCTGACCCTGCAGGATGGCCAGCTCGTCGAGGGCTGAATCGGGCTGAACGCGTCGATTAGTCGCGTCGCCAGCGACTGCCGCGACGCCGCACGCTGACGTCCTCGCGGTCGGGACGTTGACCCATGTGGCAGATGGCGGCAGGCCTCCTGGCCGGCTCCTGTGCGGTGCTGAGCCTGCCGCAGGCGCCTGCTGCTGCGCTGGCGTGGGCTGGTCTTTGCGCAAGCGTCGCCAGCGCCTGCGCGTGGCGCAGATCCTGGCTGCTGGGCCCCGGGCTGGGGTTCTGGCTCACCGCCCTGCAGCTCGATGCAGGGCTGGCCGACCGGCTGGACCCTGCGCTGGAAGGGCAGGCGGTGCGCATGCGTGGCGTGGTCACGAGCGTGCCGCAGGGGACACTCGATGTGCTCAGGTTCCGCTTCTCGCCACTGCCGGATGGCGGCTCACGACCGCTGCCCCGGTTCATCGAGCTGACCTGGTACGACGCTCCCAACCGCGTCGTTGCCGCTGAGACGCTCGAACTCGAAGTGAAGCTGCGTCGTCCCCGCGGGTTTGCCAATCCGGGTGGGCGGGATAACGAGGCACGGATGCTGCGCGACCGGGTTGGCGCAAGTGGTTACGTGCGTTCCGGCAGACGTGTCGGCCGCGAGTCCGACGCCGCATTCAGATACCCGGTGTTGCGCGCGCGCGCGCAGGTCGCCTCGATCATCCGCGACGCACTCGGTGAGCGACCCTCGGCCGGCATCGTGGCCGGACTTGCCGTGGGCCTCCAGGACGCGCTGAGCCGCGAGCAGTGGCTGCAGCTCTCGCGCAGCGGCACGAGCCACCTGATGGCGATTTCGGGCCTGCACATCGCGATGGTGGCAGCAGTGTTCGCCTGGCTCGGTGGGCGAGTGCAGCGAATCCGACAGTGCCGTGGCGCGACGGGCGCCAGGCGCGACGCGTCGGTCGTTGCGGCGGCTGTCGCCGCGTTGGGCTACAGCCTGCTTGCAGGCTGGTCCGTGCCGACGCAGCGCACGATGGTCATGATCGCGTGCGGCGCGGCTGCGCTCCTGTCGCGTCGAAGGATCGGTGTCGCCGATGGACTGGGTTTCTGCGTGCTCGGTGTGCTGCTGCTCGACCCGCTGGCGCCGCTCGCGCCCGGGTTCTGGTTGTCGTTTGGCGCCGTGGCAGCGATTCTCTTTGGCGCCACCGGGCACGTCCGGCCACCCGGCCTGATCCGCGGCTACCTGCTGGTCCAGGTCGTCGTCACGCTGGGGCTCGTGCCCGTCCTCGCGGGCAGTTTCGGCTCGGTTTCACTCGTGTCCGCGCTCGTCAACCTGTATGCGATCCCGCTCTACACGCTGCTGATCGTGCCCGCCGTGCTGGTGTCATGCGCCGTGGCGATGCTTGCCGCTGACACAGGCGCCGTCATGCTCGACTGGACAGGCCGACTGATCGAGGCGACGTGGCCGCTGATCGAGGTGCCGGCCTCGTGGCCGCTCGCCACCTGGTCAATCGCCGGGCTCGACGGCATCGCCTGGTGCGCGCTGATTCTCGGCACGCTCGCGGCGCTCTCGCCGCTGCCGATCCCGGGTCGCGTCGCGGGCGGCATGCTCGTTGCGACCGCCTGCCTGTGGCGGCCGGCGATCATTCCCGACGGTGCCGCGCGCATCACGATTCTCGACGTCGGGCAGGGGCTGTCGGTCGTGGTCGAAACGCGCGGGCACACGCTCGTCTACGACGCAGGACCTTCGTTCCGCACCGGCAGCGACACCGGGCAACTCGTCGTCGTTCCATTCCTCAGGTCGCGCGGCATCCGCAGGGTGGATCGGGTCGTCGTGAGTCACGACGATGACGATCACAAGGGCGGGGTGGCCAGCGTGCTCGCGCTGATGGACGCGCGCGCCCTGATCGTGGGACCGAGCCTGCAGGCGAGCGCGTTCCATGACATCCCTCCGCAGCGAACCCGGGACACCTGCCGGCGTGGCGAGGCGTGGGCCTGGAACGGAGTCGGTTTTCGCTGGGTGCACCCCGGCGACGTTCGCTACCGACGCGACAACGACAGTTCGTGCGTGTTGCTCGTGAGCGCAGGCGGGCACGCGGCGCTCGTGACCGGCGACATCGAGGCAGAGGCCGAGCGTGATCTGGTGCGCGCAGGCGTGCTGGCCCCCGTCGATATCGTGGTCGTGCCGCACCATGGCAGCCGCACTTCTTCGACCCGGGACTTCGTGGAGGCGTCACGGCCGCGCTGGGCCGTCTATGCCGTGGGGTACCGCAACCGCTGGAATTTCCCCGTGCGTCGCGTCGTGGAGCGCTGGGAGCAGGCGGGAGCCAGGGAGGTGCGAACCAGTGATGGCGGAGCCATTACGTTCGAACTGGCGCCCGGACGGACCCTGGCGCCGCCTCGCGAATGGCGGCGCGAACATCCGCGTCCCTGGCGCGATCCTTGAACCATGCCCGTCGCCGCGACGGAGGGGTTCCAGTATCATCGGCCGGTCATTCTTGCCGGGCACAGGGACTCGAGCACGCCACATGTTCGAAATCGTGAAGGCCGGCGGCATCGTCATGGTGCCGCTCATCCTCTGCTCCATACTTGCCGCCGCCATCACGCTCGAGCGCCTCTGGACGCTGCGGGGCCAGCGCGTCGTGCCCGAGGAACTCGTGGACAAGGTGTGGCGCTGGGTCGAAAACCGCACGCTGTCCGACAAGCAGATCTTCGCGCTGCAGCAGCATTCGCCACTCGGGCGCGTGCTCGCGGCCGGGCTCGCCAATCGCCACCGCGACCGCTCGCTGATGATCGAGGCGATCGAGGACGCCGGACGTCACGTCGCCCACGAACTGGAGCGTTACCTGAACGCGCTGGGCACGATCGCGGCGATTTCGCCGTTGCTCGGCCTGCTCGGCACCGTCACTGGCATGATCCGGACGTTCAAGGCGATCACGGTCGCCGGCGTGGGTAACCCCTCGGCCATGGCCTCGGGCATTGCTGAAGCGCTCATCACGACCGCCACGGGCCTCATCATCGCGATCCCGGCGCTGGTGGCGTACCGCATGCTTCGCAGCCGGGTCGACGGTCACGTCATCGACATGGAGAAGGAATCGCTCAAGCTGGTGCAGGCGATCGACCGCGCTAGCGCCTTGCGTCCGGCCTCGGCGGCCGGGATCGGCGCGGCCTTGTCGTCGCCCGCGGATGCGCAGGAAGCCGTTGCTTGAAGTTCCAGCGGAAGCAGCGCGAGGAGGTCGAACTCAACATGACGTCGCTGATCGACGTCGTGCTGCTGCTGCTGATCTTCTTCATGATGTCCACCAAGTTCATCGACGAGGGCCGGCTGCAGGTGCGGTTGCCCGCCGCCGGGGTCCAGCCCGACGAGGCCTCGGTCAAGAAGACGGTCGAGATCGAAGTGACCGCCGAAGGCAATTACCGCGTGGGCGGCCGCGACCTCGTCAACAACAGTCCCGACACGCTCGCAACGGCACTGGCACGCGCCACCAGCGGCAACCGCGCGCAGCCCCTCACCATCCGCGCCGACGCGCGGGCGGTGCACCAGTCGGTCGTCACGGCGATGGATGTCGCCGGGCGCCTCGGCTACCGCCAGATCAACATTGCCACGGTTCACGATGGGTCGGAAACCCGGTAGGCGCATCGACCTGAAGATGCCGGAGGGCGCCCTGCAGACCTACCGGCGCCTGCTCGGCTACCTGCGGCCGCACAAGGCCATGTTTGCGGTCGGCGTGGCCGGCATGACGATCTTCGCCGCGACCGACGCCGGCTGGGCCGCGTTCGTGAAGTTCTTCCTCGACGGCACGTTCGTCGCCAAGGATCCGCGCATGGTGTGGCTGGTGCCAGTGGCGCTCGTCGGGCTCTTCGTCCTGCGCGGCGTCGGCGACTTCATGCAGACCTACTGCCCGGGCTTCGTCGGCCGGCACATCGTGAAGACGCTGCGCGGGCAGATCTTCGAGCGCTACGTGCACCTGCCGGTGTCGTATTTCGACACCAGTGCGTCGGGGGTCCTGCTGTCCAAGCTCACGTACAACACGGAGCAGGTGGCAACCGCAACGACCGATTCGGTCACGGTGTTCATCCGCGACACGCTGACGATCGTCGGCCTGATCGGCTACCTGCTGTACCTCAACCCGAAGCTCACGCTGTTCAGCCTGATCGTCGGCCCGCTGATCGCGGTGCTGATCCGCAAGATCAACCTGCTGTTCCGCCGCTACAGCCGGCGCATCCAGGATTCCATGGGCGACGTGACGCGCGTCGCCAAGGAAGCGATCGAAGCGCCGCGGGTGATCCGCGTCTTCAACGCGCAGGACTACCAGGCGCGGCTGTTCGACGAGGTGACCGAGCACAATCGTCGCTCGCACATGAAGCTCATGATGACCAAGGGCATGAGCAATCCCATCGTGCAGACGATTGCGGCCATGGGCCTCGCGGGCGTGCTGTACCTGGCGACGGTCGACGCCATCGAAGGCCGCATGTCGGTGGGCGAGTTCACTTCGTTCATCGCGGCACTGATGCTGATCACGGCGCCGCTGCGCCGGCTGGTCAACGTGGCGGGTCCGCTGCAGCAGGGCATTGCGGCGGCGCAGAGCATTTTCGCAGTGCTCGATGCCCCGCTCGAGCAACAGGGCGGCGGGTTCCGGCTCGAACGTGCTCGCGGCGAGGTCGAGTACCGCAACGTCGAATTCCAGTACCCGACGGCGGGGGATCCCGTGCTGCACGGCGTGAGCTTCCACGCCAGGCCCGGCGAGAAGATCGCCATCGTCGGTCGTTCCGGCAGCGGCAAGTCCACCCTCGTGGGCTTGCTGCCGCGCTTCTATGACCCGACGGCCGGGCAGGTGCTGGTGGACGGCCACGACGCGCGCGAGTTCGCGCTCGGCGCCCTGCGCTCGCAGGTCAGCCTGGTGAGCCAGGACGTCGTGCTGTTCAACGACACGATCAAGAGCAACATCGCCTTCGGCTTTCCGGCAACGGATGCCGAGATCGAGGCCGCTGCTGCAACCGCGCGGGTCAACGAGTTCAGCGCACAAATGCCGCTCGGGCTCGACACCGTCGTCGGCGATCGCGGCGCGTTGCTCTCGGGTGGCCAGCGCCAGCGCATTGCGATCGCGCGCGCGCTGCTGCGGAACACGCCGATCCTGATCCTGGACGAAGCGACGTCGGCACTCGATACCGAGATCGAACGGCAGATCCAGGACGCGCTCGAGGCGCTCATGGCCAACCGTACTACGCTCGTGATCGCGCACCGTCTGTCGACGGTCGAGAAGGCCGACCGCATCCTCGTCATGGATGCGGGCCGGGTCGTGGAATCGGGCACCCACCAGGAATTGCTGGCACGCGACGGCCAGTACGCCGTGCTGCACCGGCTGCAGTTCAACGACTGACGCATGTCGCTCGACGCGCGGTTGCAGAGCGTCTGGTATGGCCCCGCCTGGCGCAGCGTGCCGCTGTGGCCGCTTGCCTTCCTCTACCGGCTCATCCTCTCCTTGCGTGCCGTGGCGTTCCGCGTCGGCCTGGTTCGCGTCGAGCACGTCGACGTGCCGGTCATAGTCGTCGGCAACCTGACGGTCGGCGGCACCGGCAAGACTCCCGTTGCCGCCTGGCTCGCGCGACAGCTCGAGAGTCGCGGCAGGCGGGTCGGGGTCGTGCTGCGCGGCTACGGTGGATCGCATCGCGGTGCGCCAAGGGTCGTGGCACCGGCGGACGATCCCATCGTCACCGGCGATGAGGCGCTGGTGCACGCCCGGCGTGGCGTGCACACGGTGGTGATCGGCGCGGATCGGGTGGCGGCTGCGCAGCTCGCGGCTGTCCAGGGTGCGGAGGTCGTCATCTGCGATGACGGGCTCCAGCACGTTCGCCTGGCGCGCAACTATGAAATCGCGGTTGTCGACGGCGCGCGCTGGTTCGGTAATCGTCGGCTGTTGCCGGCCGGTCCACTGCGCGAGCCCGCAGGCGAGCTGGAATCGGTCCACGCGGTCGTCGTGACGGCGCGTGGCGGGGAAAAGCGCACGGAGTTTGCAGTGGGATCGCCGCTGCTGGTGCACGCGCGGCTTCAACTCGGCGATGCAGTGAACCTGCTGACGGGCGAGCGCAGGCCTCTGGACGGCTTTGCGCAGGCCTCCAACCTGCACGCGATTGCCGGCATCGGCCATCCTGACGCCTTCTTTCGCGGTCTCGCGGAGCGTGGATTGGTCGTCAAGCCGCATGCATTGCCGGACCACTCGCCACTGGCGCCCGGGACCCTGCCGTTCCCCGCGGACGCCATTGTCCTGATGACCGAGAAAGATGCCGTAAAATGCCGGCAACTCGCCCGACCCGAATGGTGGTGGGTCGATCTGGAAGTGAGCATCGACCGTGCGGAAGCCGCGGCGTTGCTCGCATCCGTTCTTGAACGCACCGGACTGGCCGGTGCGGGAGTGCCTCTTGGATAACAAGTTGTTCGATATCCTTGCCTGCCCGCTCTGCAAGGGGCCCCTGCAATGGCATCGCGACGAGCAGTCCCTGGTCTGCCGCGCCGACCGGCTGGCGTTTCCGGTGCGCGATGGTGTCCCTGCGATGCTCGAGGAAGAGGCGCGCCGCCTGAATTCCGACGACCCGCTGCTCAAGGACTGAGCGACAGTGGCCTATCACGTGGTCATACCGGCGCGTTACGCCTCGACGCGCCTGCCCGGCAAGCCGCTGCTCGACATCGGCGGCCGTACGATGATCCAGCGCGTGGTGGAACAGGCGGCGGCAAGCCACGCCGACCAGGTGCTGGTCGCCACCGACGACGAACGAATTGCAGCGGCAGTGCACGACCCACGGGGACGCGCGTCGTTGATCGCCATGATGACCGATGCCGCATTGCCGTCCGGCACGGATCGTGTCGCCGCCGTCGCACGCGAGCAGTCCTGGTCCGACGACACGATCGTCGTCAACGTGCAGGGGGACGAACCGTTCGTGCCACCACGCCTGATCGACCAGGTGGCGGGTCTGCTGGAGCGTGATACCGCGGCCGCTGTCGCTACGCTTGCGACCCCGATCGAGTCGCTGCGCGATTTTCTCGATCCCAACGTGGTCAAGGTGGTTTTGGCGGCCGATGGCGCAGCGCTGTATTTCAGCCGCGCGCCGATCCCCTGGTCGCGCGATGGCGCGAGCGCCGGGCTCGGCAGCCAGACCCGCTTTACCGGGGCGTTGCGGCACGTGGGCCTGTACGCGTATCGCGTCGGGGCGCTGAAACGCATCACGGCCATGGCGCCTTCGAGCTACGAGCAGACGGAAAAGCTGGAACAGTTGCGCGCCCTGCAGGCGGGGCTGCGCATCACGGTGGCCCTGTGCGTCGAACCGCCCGGACCTGGAATCGATACCGACGCTGACATGCAGCGCGCACGCACGCGCGCCGCCGCCGAACCTGGAGCAGGACGACCATGAATGAACCGATGCTGGTGGCGTTTGGCATCACGGTCACGCCGTGGAAGCTAATCGGTTACATCGGCGTCGCGCTGTTCGCGGGCCGCTGGTTCGTGCAGATGTTCTATTCGCGGCGCCACGGCCGGCCCGTCGTCCCGACGGTGTTCTGGCTGATGAGCATCACCGGCAGCCTGCTGCTGTTGTCGTACTTCACGTTCGGCAAGAACGACTCGGTGGGCATCCTCTCGAACCTGTTCCCGGCCTGCGTCGCAATCTACAACCTCGTGCTGGACCTGCGGCACAAGAGGACGCAGCAGGGAGAAGTGGGTCAGGGGCCATAAGCCGCTCGGAGGTGTCGGCGGCTGTGAGGTACGCCTTCATCGCATGGGCCGTCGGCAGCAGCAGCAGCCGGCCGCCGACGCAATCGACGCTGCAGACTATTCCGTGACAGCCGCAACCTTCTGCTGCGCGGCTCGCGCCGCTGCCGCAGCCGTGGCGTCCGCGCTGTGGACTTCGACCGTCAGCTTCGGAATGTGGCCGTTGAACTTCGACCTGGCTTCGGCGCCGATCGCCTCGACCACCGGCGTGCCGAGGTCGATGCCGACGTCGGCGGTCTCGTCCGCCGAGAACATGCCTGCCTGTGTGTGCTCGATCCGTCCCTCGGCGACTTTCTCGCCATTGACGTAGAGCGTGCCCAGGCCGCCCTTGCCGGGCCCGCCGCCATCGTAGGCGAAGTCGAACTTCAACGTCGCCTTGCCCGGTGCCAGCGGCTTGGTCGCGACGATGCTGGTCTGCTGCAGGCCGAGGAAGTTGTAGGCGTAGCCCGGCACGCCGTTCTTGACGTACAGCGACCAGCCGCCGAAGCGGCCGCCCTGCGCGATGACCGTGCCGTTGGCTACCCCTTGCGGCAGTTCAAGTTCCGCCGTGATGGTCTTGGAGCGGTTCTTCACGTTGACGAATACGCCCTCCATCATGCCGGTCATGCCCTCGGCCAGCGTCATCGACGTGCGTCCGCCCATCAGGTCGGGACGCCCGACCGAGGCGGCATCGAGACGCTCGAAGACGCGGTCATCCATCGGCAGCACGTGGTACTTCCTGGCTTCCTCCAGGAACACCGCTTGCAGCTCGGCGAGCTTCCGTGGGTTCTTCGCCGCGAGGTCATTCGCCAGGCTGAAGT
>Ga0224500_10001187_pt1 | contig 15857 bp, 15 predicted proteins | sample SF_Oct11_sed_USG_FD_168126 | JGI IMG/M metagenome (GOLD analysis project Ga0224500, IMG submission 168126) | Sediment microbial communities from San Francisco Bay, California, United States - SF_Oct11_sed_USGS_4_1 | ecosystem: Environmental > Aquatic > Marine > Sediment | place: USA: California... | reverse complement strand
CTGGGCGTCGTGTTCGCCGCGATCGTCGCCTTCTTGCAGGCGCGCAAGCGCAGCCGGAAGTTTCGCAGGGCTACGGACGCAATGTTCTTGAAGGCTCCCATCTTCGGGCCCTTGCTCCAGAAGGTGGCCGTGGCGCGCTTCACGCGGACGCTGGGTACGATGATCGCGAGCGGCGTGCCGATTCTGGACGGCCTCGACATCGTTGCGAAGACTGCGGGAAACCTGGTGATCGAAGAGGCGCTAATGGACGTGAAGGCGGCGATCTCGGAGGGCAAGACCATCGCCGAGCCGCTTCGCGAAGCCGAGGTCTTTCCGGGAATGGTGACCCAGATGATCTCCGTTGGCGAAGAGACGGGAGCGATGGAGAACATGCTGAGCAAGATCGCCGACTTCTACGATGAAGAGGTTGACACCGCGGTCGACGCTCTCACGTCGTTGCTCGAGCCGGTGATGATGGTGTTCCTGGGCGGATCGATCGGCGGTCTGCTGATCGCCATGTACCTGCCGATCTTCAAGATTGCGGACACCATCGGTTAGGATCGATTCCATGTCGATCGGGAGCCGCGCCGTCGAGGGTTCGCAGCGCGGGCCGAAAGCCGACGAGCGCTTCGAACGCCACCTGATCATCTTGATGGGTGCGCGGCTCGCGCTCGCGAGTGCGAGCTTCGTGATCGCGCTCGCGCTGGATGCGATCGGCGGCAATCTCACGATTCAGGAGTGGGACGGCTTCTATGCGACGGTGGCGCTCGCGTTCGTTGCGACGCTGATCTACTGGCCGTTCGTGGGAAGGATCCAGCGCCCCGGGCTCTTCGCGGCGGTCAACATTGCCACCGACATCGGCCTGGTGAGTGCGCTGGTTCTGTTCTCCGGCGCGCGCGAATCCGTGTTCACGTTCCTGTACATGGTCGTGGCGATCTACGCGGCCACCCTGTTCCGCCGCTACGGAGCGATCGCGGCCGCCGCGCTGGCCGGCGGCGCCTACGGCGTGGTTCTGCTGGCCGGGCAGAACGGGTGGGTGGCGACCGCTGGAGAGCCGGCGGATGCGCTGGTGCTGATGACCACCTGGATCGTTCATGCCGGGGCGCTGGTGCTGGTGGCTGCGCTGGCGGCCTTTCTCGTGGCGGAGCTCGAGCGCACGGGAAGCGCACTCGACGAGCGAACGAGCGCCCTCGAAGAGCTCCGCACGCTGCATGCGCGGACGGTCGAGAGTCTGATGAGCGGGCTGCTCACGACGAATCCAGAGGGCCGGGTGACCTCCTTCAATCAGGAGGCCGAGCGCATCTCGGGAATCTCGCGTGCCGAGGCGGTGGGGCTGGATTTCGAGCGGATCCTGCCCGGAGTGCGCGCGCTGGTCGATGCCGCGGAGGAAGACGATCAGCGCTCTCGGGCGCGCATCCCGTATCGGAACCGACAGGGCAAGGATCTCCATCTCGGGGTGGGAACCTACGTGCTCCGGGACGCAGAGCAGGCGCCCAGCGGGCACGTGGTGATCTTTCAGGATGTCTCGGAGGTGGTTCAGATGGAGCGGGAGCTGCGCCGCTCCGAGCGCCTGGCGGCAATCGGGGAGCTGTCGGCGAGCATCGCGCACGAGATCCGGAATCCGCTGGCTGCCATCTCGGGAGCCATCCAGGTCTTGCGGGACTACGTGGGCGGCACGACGGAGGAGTCGAAGCCGCTGATGGAGATCGTGGAGCGGGAAGTGGACCGCTTGAATCATCTGATCACCGATTTCCTGCAGTTCGCTCGCCCCGAACGGGCGCACCCCGAAAGGGTGGAGATCTCGAAGGTCGTCTCCGATGTGCTCGAAATGTTCGAATCGGCTCGGCCGGCCAACATTCGGGTCGAGCTGGAGATCGAGGACAGCCTTGCGGCCCGTGCCGATTCGGAGCAGCTGCGCCAGGTGCTGTGGAATCTCATCCTCAACGGTGCCCAGGCCATGCCCGAAGGGGGCATCCTGCGTATCGCAGCCCGGCGCAGCGTGGAGGCGTCGACTCAAGGCAGCGATTCCGGCAACCGAATGGGGCGTGATGAGAAGGCGAGCTGGGTCGAGATTGCGGTCATGGACCAAGGTTCTGGAATTTCACCGGACGTGATGGATCGAGTCTTCGATCCGTTCTTTACGACGCGCCCGAATGGCTCTGGTCTCGGTTTGGCCACCGTCCACCGGATCGTCGAGAGCCACGGAGGCACGGTGCGGCTGGACTCGGGGGTCGGGGGCTGGTCGACTCTGGTATGCGTACGACTGCCCTGCATGGAGGCGGCATGAGCGCGAAGGCGCGGATCCTCGTGGTCGACGACGAGAGGAGCATGCAGGAGTTCCTGGAGATCTTCTTCAGGAGCGAGGGATACGAGGCGGTGACCGCGGGTGACGTGGATACGGCGTTGTTGCACCTCGAGAGCGACGAGTTCGACGTCGTCATCACCGATATCAAGATGCCGAAGCGCTCGGGGATCGACCTGCTGCGCGCTGCGCAGACCGCTGCCCCCGATACGGTGCTGATCGTCATGACCGCGTTTGCCAGCACGGAAACGGCGATCATGGCCATGAAGGAGGGCGCCTACGACTATATCACCAAGCCCTTCAAGGTGGACGAGATTCGCATCGTCGTGGAGAAAGCGCTCGAGAAGAAGGCGCTCTCGAGCGAGAATCGGCGCCTTCGCAGCGAGCTGCGCAGCCGCAGCCGTGACAAATCCATCATCGGCAACAGCGCAGCGATGCGGCGGGTCTTCGATTTCGTCTCCCAGGTGGCAGACAGCCGCGCGAATGTTCTCGTGAGCGGAGAGAGCGGAACGGGAAAGGAGATGGTGGCGCGGGCGATTCACGCTGGCGGAGAGCGGCGCGAAAGACCGTTCGTCGCGGTGAATTGCGGGGCGATTCCGGAAAATCTCCTCGAATCCGAGCTGTTCGGTCACGTGAAGGGCGCATTCACGGGCGCCGTGCAGAACAAGACGGGGTTGTTCGAGGTCGCGGAAGGCGGAACGGTCTTCCTGGATGAGATCGGAGAGCTCACGCTTCCGCTGCAGGTCAAGCTGCTTCGCGTGATCCAGGAGCGGTCCTTTCGCCGCGTGGGCGGGACCAGCGACATCCGATTCGACGCGCGGATCGTAGCTGCAACGAATCGAAAGCTTGAGGACGAAGTGGCGCACGGGCGCTTCCGCGAGGATCTGTACTATCGATTGAACGTGATCGAGATTCCCATGCCGCCGCTTCGGGAGCGTCGCGATGACATTCCGCTGCTGATCCGGCACTTCATCGACAAGTATGCAGGAGATCTCGGCAAGCCCGTGAGAGACGTGAGCGCCGCGGTTCTCGGCAAGCTGATGGAATATGAGTTTCCGGGAAACGTTCGCGAGCTGGAAAACGTCATCGAGCGGGCCGTGGCGCTCGGCCGCGAGGAGATCATCGATTTGGATGTGTTGCCGCCGACCGTCTTGAACGCGCGCGAAAATGGCGGCGCTGCGCGAATTCCCGAAGGAGGTGTGGATCTCGACGCGCTGATGCGCGATTTCGAGAAGAATCTCCTGCTCGAGGCGCTGCGGCTGACCGGGGGGGTCAAGAAGCGCGCGGCCCAGCGCCTTGGCATCTCTTTCCGCTCCTTCCGTTATCGCCTCGAGAAGCTCGGACTCGAGCAAATCGAGGACGGCGAGGCCTGAGCGCTCGGCGACGCGGCGCGTTGCAGGGGCGCGGCTCAGTCGCGAATCCGGTGTTCCTTGATCTTGTAGAGCAGGGCCCGGTGGCTGATCTGGAGCAAGCGAGCGGCGTGCGTGCGATTGCCCGCCGTCTCGCGAAGCGCGCGGCGGATCAAATCGGCTTCGAGGTGCTTGCGAGCCCGCCGCATGCCGAGATCGGGCGCGCGGGTCGCGACATCGTGCGCGGAGGCGTTTCGCAGCTCTTCGGGGAGGTCGCTGCGCGTGAGTCGCTCTCGGCCGGCGAGCAGCACCGCGCGCTCGATGACGCCGCGTAGCTCCGGAATGTTTCCGGGCCACGGGTAGGCCGTCAGACACTCGAGCGCCTCGTCCGACACGTCGCGCAGGCGCTTGGCGTGCTGCTGGCAGGCGCGCTCGAAGAAGTGGTCGACGAGCAGGGGAATGTCGTGCCGGCGCGCGCGCAGGGGCGGCACGCTGAGGCGTGCGGCGGCGAATCGTGCCAGGAGATCGCGGGAGAATTCCCCGATCGACGCGCTGGCCTCGAGGTCGACTTCGCTCGAGGCCAGAAGGCGCGCCGTGGAAGCCGGCGAGTCGCGGCGTCCTTGGACTGCGCTGGGGGGTCCGCCGAGAACCGCGAGGAGCCGCTCGTGAACGCGCGGAGGAGCTGCTTCGATGCCTGCGATGTAGACCGTGCCCGCGGAGGCCTCCCGGAGCAGGCCCCTGGCGGGGAGGATTCTGCCGTGCGACATGGATGGCGGCGACTCGAACAGGGAGCGCTCGAGCCGATCTGGGGGGGTGTTCCTGCAGTCGATCCTCACGAAGGGCGCGCCGCGGCGGGTCGATTGGGCGTGAATCACGCGCGCGAGAGCGTCCTTGCCCGAGCCGCGCTCTCCCAGCAACAGGGCCGGCGCATGCAGCGCCGCGACGTGATCGGTTCGCTCGAGCAGCTCGATCATCGCCGGTGAGGCCGCCACGATGGGGCACTCTTCCACGACGTGCTGGAGCTCACGCGCGAGCAGGAAACGGGCTCGCCGGATTTCCTCGCGCTCCTCCGCCCGGCGCACGGCGAGCAGGGTCGGCGCCGCAAGGAAGGGCTTGCTCAGGTAGTCGTACGCCCCTGCACGCCTCGCTTCTTGCACGTGCTCGTCCTTGCTCGACTCGGCCGTGGCGATGAGCGTGGTGAAGGGCACCGCACGCGTGCACCAGCGCAGGAACGCGGTGTCTCCGTCGGTGTCCGGCAAGAACGCATCGCAGAGGATCAGGTCGAAGCATCGCGCCTCCAGCGCGGCTCTTGCCTCCGCCGCGTTGGCCGCCCCCATCACCTCGTGCCCATCGCTGCGGACCAGGAGCTCGAGGCTCTCCCGGAGTCGCCCATCGGGCTCCACGACGAGGATGTGCGCCGGCATCAGCCGGGCGTATCGGCGAGTTCCAGATCCCATCTGAGCGCCCCGGCCGGATCCACAGCCCGCGCCTTCGCTCCCGCCGCGTATTGCCGATGAGTTGCCGCCTCGAGAGCCGATTTCGCCGCTTCTGGAAGAGGTGTCGATTGCCGGTAAGGGGCTGTAAGCGCTGCTCAAGTCTGCGTAAGCAGTCGCCGATATTCACGAAGGTTCATCCGGACGATCTCGAATCTGGAACCAGTCGCTGGCGGAGGGGATGGTGCCGAGCAACAACGTGCAGCGCTTTCGTGAAGCGCTGATGATGAGCAAGGCCGAGCTGGCACGGAAGGCGGGGCTCTCGACGCTCACGATCGATCGATTGGAAGCGGGTCGGCCCTGCCGGCTCGATACCAAGCGAAAGGTCCTCCTCGCGTTGGGGCTGCGCATCAGCGACAAGGATCGTGTGTTCGGGGGGAGGGCGAACGCCCTTCCGCTCGCGGATTCGATGCGAAACGGAACCGATATCTCCTAGCGCGCGGAGCGTTGCCGGGGGGAGGCTGCGAGAGTGAAGATCAGGTTTCCCAGCTTCAATGCCAAGTCGATCGTCGGGCTCGACGTCGGATCCTCTTCGGTGAAGGCGATCGAGCTCGCCCTGAAAGGCAAGGGGAAGGGCTTCGAGCTCACCCACCTGGGCATCGCGCAGGTACCGCCCGAAGCCATCGTGCAGGGCGCATTCCTGAACTCGAGTGCCATCACGGAAGCGATCACGGAAGCAATCGAGAACGCCAAGATCAAGACGAAGAACGTTGCCGCAGCGGTCTGCGGACACTCGGTGATCGTCAAGAAGGTCAGCCTGCCGCAAATGACGCGCGACGAGCTCGAAGAGCAGATCCGCTGGGAGGCGGAGCAGTACATCCCGTTCGACGTCAACGAGGTGAATCTCGACTTCCAGATCCTCGAGACCTCCGAGGGCGAAGGCCAGATGGATGTCCTGCTGGTCGCTGCGAAGAAGGATCTCATCGACGACTACGTCCAGGTGATCGGCGAGGCCGGCCTCACCCCGGTGGCCGTGGACGTCGCGGCATTTGCTGTCGAGAACGCGTTCGAGGCCAACTACGACATCGCCCCGGACGACGTCATCGCCCTGGTCAACATCGGTGCGCAGGTCGTGAATATCAACGTCATGGCGGGCGGCGTCCCCTGCTTCACGCGCGACATTACGACGGCCGGCAATCAATACACCGAGGAGATCCAGAAGGCTCTCTCCATCAGCTTCGAAGAGGCCGAGCGCATCAAGCTCGGGGGGCAGGGAACCGACAGTCAGGATGTCGTGCCCCAGGAGGTGGAGCAGGCGATGCAGAGCGTGACGGAGACCGTGATCGGTGAAATCAGTCGATCGCTCGACTTCTACGCCGCCACGACCGCCGACAGTCGGATCAGAAAGGTCTACCTCTCGGGCGGCTCCGCCAAGGTGGCGGGATTCGAGGCCGCCTTCCACGAGCGCACGGGTCTCGCGGTAGAAACACTGAATCCGCTCTCTCGGATGCTGCCCAACTCGAGGCTGGACCAGGATTACCTCGACTCGATTGCTCCTGCTCTGGGCGTTGGCGTCGGCCTCGCCCTTCGCCAGGCGGACCTGCGATGATCCACATCAATCTACTCCCGGTTCGCGAAGCGCGTCGCAAGGCGAATCTGCGCCAGTACGTGATGCAGCTCGCGCTCGTGATGCTCGTGACGGCCGCGGGAATCGGGTTCGCGCACTCGCGCATCTCCGAGCAAATCTCGCAGACGAAGCTCCGCGTCAGCCAGATGCAGCGCGACATCGACCAGTTCAAGCCGCAGCTCGAGCAGGTGGATGCCTTCCGGAAGAAGAAGGCGGGCCTCGAGAAGAAGATCGATGTCATCGATGGGTTGGACCGAGCCCGCAGCGGTCCGGTCCGCGTCATGGACGAGCTCGCCATCCACTCGCCCGAGCGCCTCTGGTTGACGAGCTTGCAGGCGAAGGGCTCCACGATCGAGTTGAAGGGCGAGAGCCTGGACAACGAGCTCGTCGCCGTGTTTCTGACGGCCCTGGGAGAATCTCCCTATTTCGATCAGGTCGAGCTCGACAGCACGGAGCTCGGGAGTGGAGCGGACGGATTGAAGACCGTCACGTTCCGAATTCATGCGGTGCTGGTGGCGCCGAAGCCGGCCGTCAAAGGCTAGGAAAGAGGCTCAACGATGGAAGTATCAGCGCAAGCTCAAGACCTGCTGGAGCGATTCGGGAAGCTTCCGCGCGGCGCCCGTACGGCCATCATGCTGGGGACAGCCGCGCTCGTCTGCGCACTCTACTACTTCCTGGTGTATGAGCACCTCGCCACGCAGCGCGAAAATCTTCATCTCGAGGAGACGAAGTTGCAGCGGCGCTTGAGCGAGGTGCGCTCGATTGCGGCGAACATCGCGGCGTTCGAAAGCGAGATCGCAGATCTCGAGGTGAAGCTGAATGCGGCGCTCCGGCAGCTCCCGAACGAGAAGCAGCTCGAGGTTCTCCTGACGGACATCACGAATCTGGGCAAGACCGCGGGCGTGGAGATCAGCTCGTTCCGCCGGCAGGATGAAGTGCTTCACGATTTCTACGCAGAAGTTCCCATCTCAATCGAGCTGTCGGGAGCGTATCACGACATTGCCCGCTTCTTCGATCTGATGTCCAAGCTGCCCCGAATCGTGAATATGGGTTCGCTCAAGATGGAGGTGTCGAGAGAGTCGCTCGAAGGCACCTGGCTCAAGGTTTCCGGCACGGCCACGACCTTCCGGTTCGTGGGCAAGAGCTGAGGGGTTTTGGCGATGCTGGCACGGAGAGGAGCCGTGAGATTCGCGATGGTCGCACTGTGGTTCACCCTGGTCGCTGCCCTGGGCTGCGAGAAGAGCGCCCCGGGGCCGAGCACGGCGGATTTCACCGAGCAACGCGAAGCGCTCAAGGCAAGGGTTGCAAAGAACCAGGCCAACAAGCCCACGGCGGCTCCGCGGGTCGCGCCGGCAATTGGCGCAAGCACAGCGGGCGCGAGCGAAGCGAGCTTCGGAGCTGTCGGAACCAACTACGTCTACGACCCGACCGGGAAGCGCGATCCCTTCCGGAACTTCACCTGGGAGCGCCCCGATCGCTTGCGCGAGCAAGAGCTCCATGGGCCGCTGGAGCAGTTCGACCTGGGTCAATTCTCTCTGGTTGCGGTGGTGTGGAAGACAGGAACAGCCCGGGCGCTGGTCCAGGACCCGTCGGGCATGAGTTACATCGTTGGTGAAGGCTCTCGAATCGGTCGAAACGAGGGCCGGGTGATCTCGATCGATGACGGTTTGATGATCGTCAAGGAAACCTACGTGGATTATCTCGGCCAAGAAACGACCAAGGACATCGAGATGCGCATGCGTCGGAACGAGGGGGGATGAGTTCGATGCTGGGATCCATAACCGATCGATTCCGCCTTGTGGGCGTGCTTTCGTTGAGCGCGATCACTGCGGCCGGAATCTTTGCGTGCGCGAGTTCGACGACCGGCCAAGCAGAATCTGCCGCCGGAACGAACGCCATCGACGACGTCGTCGTCGAGTCGGACTCCGGGATGTCGACGGTCCGGCTGCTCGGCCTGGAGGGTCCGGTCTTCACGGCCTTTCAGCAGAGCGACCCAGACCGGGTGATCGTGGATATCGCAGGCGTAGAAGACGCCGCGCTTCGCGATCCGGTGGCTGTCTATGACGGCGCCATCGAAGAGATTGCCATTGCACCCTTCTCGACGGGCGGTGGCGAGTTGATGACACGCGTCGAAATCTCGCTCGCGGCTCCCGCCGATTACGAGGTGCGAACCGAAATGGGCGCGCTCGTCATCGAGATCATGCCGCTCTCGGAGATGGCATCTCTCGACGAGGAGCCCCTGGACGGGGACAGCGCCGTCGCCCAGGATGCAGATCCCTGGGAGATGGTGGCCAGCGACAGCTCGCTCGATGAAATGGATGTCGAGGTCGCGGCTGAGCCGATGCCGGCTGCGCCCGCCAAGACGCTCGAGGGTGTGGAGGTCAGCGAGGTTGGTGAGGGCCTGCTGATCCATCTGATCGGAGACGGCACCGTGGAGAGCGCGGTCACGTTCACGCTGGAAGATCCGGCGCGACTCGTCGTCGACCTGCCGGACATGGTCAGCAGCGTAAAGACGCCGCGCGTGGCCGTGAATTCTCCTCGGGCGAGCTCGATTCGCGTCGGTGCCCATCCGGACAAGGTTCGCGTGGTGATCGACGGTGGATCGCTCGCGGAGCCGTTTTCGGAGCGCCAGGTGGTGCCTGTGCGAAACGGTCTGATCGTCGCCCTCGGTGGCGGGGACGCGCTCGCCGAGGCGGTCGCCGATGCGACAGGCGATGCGCCCGCTGGCGCCGCGCTTGCTTCCGCGCCGAAGAGTGCGCGAGAGGCTGCGCCGGCGGACAGCGAGATGGTTCCGGTTGGCATCGAGCCGGTGGCGCGTGTGCTCGACGCAAGTGTCGTGACGATCTACGGCGTCGAGTTCGACATGCAGGACGACCTGGATCGCGTGGTCGTGCTCAGCGAGCACCCGGTCGATTATCTGATCTACGAGCCCGATCCCGAGACGATCGTGTTGAGCGTGGAGAACGCGGTCATCGATCCCGAGGCCGCGGTGCGCATCGCACCGGATCCGGGCGGGCCGGTTTCGCTGGTCACGGCGTTCGATCAACCCGACGTGCCGCGACCGGAGGTGCGCGTGGTCGTGAAGCGGGCGGCCCACCTGAAGCCCGTGATTTCGCGGCGCGGCGCTCTGCTGGTGCTGGATTTCCCGCGCTCTGGCGGAGTGGCGGCGACGCCGCCGATCGTGAAGGACCGGGAGCAGGCGGTCGTCCAGCTGGACGGCGGGACGCGCGCGCTGGGCGCAAATTCGGGCAGCGCCGAGCTGGCCGAGGCAGAGGCTGCGGCCGGGATGACGCCCCAGGTGTTCGACACGGAGCAGGAGCCGATCATGACGGCAGCTCCGGCGGCCATCGCGCCGCCGACCGCGTCGGTGCCGGTACCGAGCCTCGCGATGGCGCAGCCGACAGCGGCGCCCGCCGGCATGGATGCGCCCGCATCGATCTCGATCCTCAACGAGGGCGGCCTCATGGACGGCAAGGAATACAGCGGCCGCCGAATCTCGCTCGACTTCAAGGAAGTGGACATCGCCGACGTGTTGCGGCTGATCGCCGAGGTCTCCGACCTCAACGTGATCGCCGGCGACGAGGTGAAGGGCGCGGTCACGATTCGCCTGATCGATGTTCCCTGGGATCAGGCCCTGGACGTGATCCTGCTCACCAAGGGCCTTGGCTTCGCGCGGATCGGCAACGTGCTTCGCATCGCGGCTGCGGACGTTCTCGCGCAGGAAGAGGAGCTCCGGCTGCAGGAGCGCCGCGCCAAGGAGAAGCTCGAGGATCTGGCGGTCAAGCTCCAGCCGGTGAACTACGCGGACGTCAAGGACGTATCGAAGATGATCTCGCAGCTGCTGACGGAGCGCGGATCGGTGAACACCGACAATCGCACCAATACGCTGATCATCAAGGACATTCCGTCCGTGATCGACGAGGCCACCGCGTTGGTGAAGGCCGTCGACACCATGACGCCCCAGGTCATGATCGAATCGAAGATCGTCGAAGCGGGTCTCGAATTCTCGCGCGAGTTCGGTGTCGTGTGGGACTTCGGCATCAACACGACATCGAACACGATTGGAGGTCGCGACCACATCTTCACCGACGGATACAATGATCTGCCGAACCAGATTGCTGTCGGCACTCCGATTACCTCGTTCGCGAACGGCCTGGTCAACATGGCGGGTACGGTGCTCGATGAGAACTTCGACTATCGGGCCCAGATCCAGGCGGCGGAGGTGAACGGCGACGGCAAGGTGATCTCGAGCCCGCGCGTGGTGACGCTGGACAACAGCGAAGCCACGATCGAGCAGGGTGTGTCCATCCCCTTCCAGACGTTCGAGAACGGAGATGCTCAGCTCGAGTTCGTGGACGCCGTGCTGAAGCTGAAGGTCACGCCGCACATCACCTCCGACAAGAGCATCATCATGAAGATCCAGGTGAGTCGGAATGCGCCGGACGACAGCGTGTTCACGCTGACGGGCTCGCCTGCCATCGCCAAGAATCAGGTGAAGACGGAGACGCTCGTCAAGGATGGGCAGACGCTGGTGCTGGGTGGAATCTACGTGGTGGACAAGTCGGAGCGCGCATCGCGGGTTCCGTATCTCCACAAGATTCCCGTGTTCGGCATGATGTTCAGGAGCAGCGAGATCAGCGACAGCCGCAAGGAGTTGCTGATCTTCGTGACGCCGCGCGTGGTCCAGACCGCCGAAACGGCGAGCTGATCGCGCGCCATCGGCGCATTGGCGCGGCGGGGGAGCGTGCTCCTCCGCCGCGTTCGTTCGTGGGGACTGCGGGGTCGCCTGCTCTATACTGCCGCCGTGTCGGAAGGTCACACCGTCTGGCTGGTGGGAATGATGGGTGCGGGCAAGTCCACCGTGGGCCCGGTGCTGGCCGCGCGGCTGCATCGTGCGTACGTCGACACGGATGCAGAGATCGAGCGCAGTGCGGGCTGCTCGGTCGCGGAGATCTTCGATCGGGAGGGGGAGGCGGCGTTTCGCGCGCGGGAGCGCGAGCTGATCGATGCGCTCGCGGGATCGGATGCGGTGGTCTCGCTGGGCGGCGGAGCCATCGCCCAGGCGGGGATGCAGGAGCGCCTCGCCCGCGCGGGCACGGTGGTGTATCTGCGCGCGCGGGCGGATACGCTGCTCGCGCGCCTGGGCAGCTGTCTCGACCGCCCGCTGTTGCGGGATCTTCCGCCGGCGCAGCGCGAGGGGCGCATTGCGGCGCTGCTCGACGCGCGCAAGGGCGCCTACGAATCCGCCGGGATCGTCGTCGATACCGATGCAGGGCGTGTCCCCGATCTCGTCGAGGAGCTGCTCGAACGCCTCCGCAACGGAGGTGTGGCGTGAATCGCGCTGGCGAAGGACGGGTGTTGCGCAGCGTGGAAGTCGATCTCGGGAAGCGCTCCTATCCCGTCCAGATCGGGGCAGGCACGCTCGCGTCTCTGGGAGAGGAGATCCGGCGCCGCAGCGGCGCGAGCCAGGCCGTGCTCGTGACCGTTCCCGCGGTCGGGCGCCGCTACGCCGCTGCGCTGTTGCGCTCCGTGCGGGCGGCGGGCCTGCGCAGCAGTCGGATCGACGTGCCGGACGGCGACGCGACCAAGAACCTGCGGCAGGTGGCGAAGCTCTACGAGGCGCTGCTCGATCACGGCGCCGACCGGGACACGGTGCTGATCGCGCTCGGCGGCGGCATGGTCGGCGATCTCACCGGCTTCACGGCGGCCACGTTCTTGCGCGGCATTGCGTTCGTGCAGGTGCCGACCACCGTTCTCGCCATGGTGGACGCGAGCATCGGAGGCAAGACGGGCGTCAACCTGCAGCGCGGCAAGAACCTGGTGGGGGCATTCCATCAGCCCCGCCTGGTCTGTATCGACGTGGAGACGCTGTCTTCCCTTGCGCAGCGCCAGCGGGCCGCGGGCTTTGCGGAGGTCATCAAGAAGGCCGCGATCTGGGACGCGGATTTCTTCGAGGTGCTGGAGCGGGACGCGGAGCGCTTGATGGCGCTCGATCGAGACGCCCTGGTGCCCGTGCTCGAGCGGGCCGTCCGCATCAAGGCCGACGTGGTGAGTCGCGACGAGCGCGAGCAGGGTCTGCGCATGCTGCTCAATTTCGGACACACCATGGCCCACGCGCTGGAGGCGCTGCTGCACTACCGGCGCCTGTTGCACGGCGAGGCCGTGGCGATCGGGATGGTCTACGCGGCGCGCCGCTCGGAGGCGCTCGGCCTCGCGACCGCTGGGACCGCCGATCGGCTGGAAGCCCTGTGTCGGCGCTTCGGCCTGCCGACCGAGCTGCTCCGTTTCGAGAGAAGCGCTTATCTCGCGGCGCTGGGCGTCGATAAGAAGAGGCGGGATTCGCGGATCCATTACGTGGTTCTGAGAGGGATCGGACGGGCGGAAACGACCCCGCTGACGCCCTCGGAGATCGCAGCGGCGGTGCCGCGAGGGGGCGTCCGCGGGCCTCGCAGCGGATCCGGGAAGACCGGGGCGAAGCAGGGGGTGCGGCGCCAGGCCGTATCGAAGCACAAGACGCGCGGCACGCCGCGCTCTCGCGGCGCTGGAGAGGAAAACGCGTGATCGGCGGATTCGAGCGGATTGTCGAGCGTCTGGAGGCGGCCGTGGCAGAGAACCCCGGAGCGGCCGATTTCCCGCTGCTCGTAGAGCTGTACCGGCGGACGGGTCGCCTGGCGGAGGCCGAGCGCGTCGCGCGCCGTGGCCTCGAGCGGACGCCCAACGCCACCGAGGGCCACCTGGCGCTGGCGCTCGTGCTGTTCGACCAGGAGCGCGCAGCGGAGGCGCAGGCTGCGCTGCAGGGTCCGATCGATGCGCGCCTGGCAGCCGCCGGGATCCAGCCGCTGCGCGAGAGCCCGCTGGGGGCGCACGCCGAGTGGACCGAGGCCGAGCTCGAAGAGGCCCTCGACAGCGCGCAGACCGATGCCGAGGCGTTCATCGACCCCGATCGCGTGGCGCAGGAGGCGGTCGCGCAGGTGGATGTCGATCTGGGCGAATCGTTGGGTAGGGATTCCCTGGCGGAGGCTTTTGGTGCGGGTGGCACCTTTGCGACGCGCACCATGGCCGAGCTGCTCGAGCGGCAGGGCGATGCGAATGGCGCCGCGCGCATCCGGGCTGCGCTCGACCAGCGCCGCAGCGCGCCGCGCAGTGACGCGGCGGGGAGTCCGGGTCCGGCGAGCCGGCAGCGCACCCTCGAGGTGCTCGAGGGCTGGCTCCAGAACCTTCGAGGAGGCGCGAGATGAGCTTCGCGAACATTCTGCGGGAGATCGTCGAAGGCTGCGGCGGTGGAATCGGTGCGGCGCTGATGGGGAGCGATGGCATCCCGATCGAGCAGATCGTCGCGGAACGGGTGCCGGAAGGTCCGCTCGCCGACGATATCGGCACCGCTGGCGTCGAGTTCACCCGGATTCTCGACGAGATTCGCAAGGCGTCGGACGCGCTGTCCGGAGGCGCCGTCACGGAAACCGTGATCGTGCTCTCGCGCTTCAGCCTCGTCTTCCGCCCCATCGACGAAGACACCTATCTCACCGTGATCGTGGCGCCGGATGGCAACCTCGGCAAGGCGCGCTATCTCATCCGGCGCAATCTGCTCTCCATTCGTCAGGAGCTCTGAACGGCTCCCTGCGCCCGCGCGGGGCGGGGACCGACGGGAGGATTCCCATGGTCGACGCGCCCCGCATCCTGGTGCTTCACGGCCCGAACCTGAATACGCTCGGGACGCGCGAACCCGAGATCTACGGGACGACCACCCTGGATCAGATCAACGTCGAGCTGGCGGCGCGCGCCAAGGAGCGCGGGGCCGAGACGGAGTTCTTCCAGTCGAATCACGAGGGATCCCTCATCGATCGCATCCAGGACGCGCCTTCCTGGGCCGATGGGATCCTGATCAATCCGGGTGGACTCACGCATACGAGTGTATGTCTGCGCGACGCCCTGGTCGCCACGGGTCTGCCGGTGATCGAGATCCACATGTCGAACGTCTTTGCACGCGAGGAGTTCCGAACGCACTCCTTGGTGTCTGGCGTGGCGCTCGGCGTGATCTGCGGGTTCGGCACGGACAGCTATCGGCTCGGCTTGGACGCGCTGCTCGAGCACCTGGCCGACTGAGATCGCGATGTCCCGTGTCTGGCGTCTCCTGCTCGACGGCGCGGGAAGCGGGCCCTGGAACATGGGCGTCGACGAAGCCCTGCTCGCCGCGGCGGCCCGCGGCGGCCCGCCCACGCTGCGCTTCTATGCCTGGCGGGGCTCCTGGCTCTCGCTCGGATACGCGCAGACCCTTTCCACGGCGCGCGGCGCGGCGTGTGCGCGGGCGGGCGTGGGCATCGTGCGGCGGGTGACCGGAGGGCGTGCCGTGCTCCACGGGGGCGACCTCACCTACGCCGTGGCGGCTCCCGCCGGACTCCTGCCGCGCGGACTGCAGGCCTCCTACGGACTCGTCTCGGACGCGCTGTGCGAGGCCTTGCGCAGCCTGGGCGTCGCGGCGGTGCGCGCGAGCGCGGTGTCTTCGCCTTCGTGGGGGGCTCCGCGCTTCGACTGCTTCGCGGAGGCCGCCGCGGAGGAGATCTGCGTCGCTGGCCGCAAGCTCGTGGGCAGCGCGCAGCGCCGCAGCGGGGGCGCGGTGCTCCAGCACGGCTCGATCCGCGTGCGCCCCGATCCCTGCGTCGCGGCCCGCGCCGCCGGGCAGGTGAGCGGCGCTGCGACGAGTCTCCGCGAGCTGGGCGTCTCGACGTCGGACGCAGCGCTCCGAGAAGTGTGTGCTGCGTGTCTCGGCGCCGCGCTCGGGGCTTCGTTCGAGTCGGGACATCTCGCGGAAGGGGAACGCCGTCAGGCCCGTGAGGCGGCCCGCCAGCGGGATCCCGGTTTCTCACCGCATGGGGCGGAATCCCCGCGGGAATCTCAAGGGGACCTCTCGGCAACCGATAGGTAAACAAGCACCGGAATGTCCGGCGCCGTGGACCATTCTGTTGTCGGGCGGCTCGTTGGCGGCGAACAAGCGAAAAATCCTCGAGGCGGCGCGGAAGCTGGCTCAGAAGGGCGCCAAGGACAAGGCGCTCAAGGAGTACCAGAAGCTCGTCAAGCTCGATCCGAGGGACGCCAAGCTGCGCCTCGAGATCGGTGACGCCCATCGGCGTTGGGGGCAGGTGGAAGAGGCGATCGAGACCTACACGAAG
>Ga0224500_10001186_pt1 | contig 15858 bp, 10 predicted proteins | sample SF_Oct11_sed_USG_FD_168126 | JGI IMG/M metagenome (GOLD analysis project Ga0224500, IMG submission 168126) | Sediment microbial communities from San Francisco Bay, California, United States - SF_Oct11_sed_USGS_4_1 | ecosystem: Environmental > Aquatic > Marine > Sediment | place: USA: California... | reverse complement strand
GCGACGCCGTCACCCGGCCGCTGGCCTTCGGCCTGACGACCATCGGCCTGGCCGGACTCCTGGTCGCGACCGTCCCCGGGTTCCTGCCGACCGGCGCAGGCACGGCGGGCGCATCCGCGGTGGACGATCCAGCGCCGATCGAGAACGAGACCGTGCTCCGAGCGCCGGCAGCGGCGGTGTCCGGAGCACCGGGGCCGGGCGATGCCGCGACAGGCATGGGTGACGAGACCTCGGCGGTTCCCGCGGATCCTGAGCGGACCGAGCGCGCGGGTGGCGATGACCGGTCGCCGCTGGTCTGGCTGTCGGGATCGCTCGTCGCGATCGGTGGCGGATTGCTGGCCGTCCGGTGGATCGCGACCCGCAGCCGCCGTCCGACGCGGCGCTCGGATGCGGGACGGTCGTGATCGGGAACCTTGTGACGGTCAGGCCCGTCTGAAGGGCGAGATGACCGTATCCCGCGGCGAGCCAGTTCGCCGACCCACCGATCACGCCGACCACGATCCACTGCTGGTGGCGGAGGCCGCCGACCGTGGTGGCCGGCTGCCGGCGACGCTGGCCACCTGTCCCGACTGCGTCGCGCTGCACGCCGACCTGGTCCATCTCGCCGCGTCGATCCCGCTGAGCCCGGTCCCCGCTCGACCGCGTGCCTACACCCTCGCTCCGGCCGATGCCGCCCGCCTTCGACCGGCCGGCTGGCGTCGTTGGCTGGCGGCGATCGGGACCTCGCGCGACGCCGTCACCCGGCCGCTGGCCTTCGGCCTGACGACCATCGGCCTGGCCGGACTCCTGGTCGCGACCGTCCCCGGGTTCCTGCCGACCGGCGCAGGCACGGCGGGCGCATCCGCGGTGGACGAGAACTATGACGCAAGCGAGGTGCCGCCGGCCTCCGGAGCGCCGGCCCTGGCCGCACCTGAGGCCCCGGAACGGGCTGGCGCGGCATCGCCCAACGGCGAACGCGACGTGAGCGGCGAGGCCGATGCGTCCACGAGCGATGGGGTGGCGCAAGCGGCAGGCGGAACCGTCGGGACGGGTACCGACGAGAGCGGAGCAGAGGTCGGAAGCGGCACCGCTTTGACCGAGGACGCTGCGGCCACGGCGACGTCGTCCGGTCCCGACGTGCTGATCATCGTCGCCGGCACGTTGCTGGTCACGGGCATGGCCCTCTTCGGCCTGCGCTGGAGCGGGCGCCGCCTGGCTTCCCGCTGACCGCTCTGGACATCTGACGCCCCGCGGACGCCCGTGTCCCGCGCTCCGCGGGGCGATGGGTACACTCTCGGTCTGACGTCGAGGTCCTGTCCGCTCGGTTGCGGACGGCCGCGCTGATCCGACCCGAGGCCTGCCGATGGAACGCCTGATGCTGCTCGATGGCAACGGGCTCATCTACCGCGGATATTTCGCGCTCCCGCCCCTGACCACGTCCAAGGGCGAGCTCGTCAATGCGGTGTTCGGGTTCTGCTCGATCGTGCTGCGCGGCATCCAGGACCTCAGGCCCGACTACGTCGCGGTCGCCTTCGATCTGTCCGGACCGACGTTCCGGCACGAGCAGTACGCCGAGTACAAGGCGACCCGCCAACGGATGCCGGACGACCTCCGCGACCAGTTCCCGAAGGTCCGCGATGTGGTCGCGGCGCTGCGAATCCCCGTCTACGAACTGGCCGGCTACGAGGCCGACGATGTGATCGGAACGCTGACGGTCGAAGCGGAACGCCGCGACCTGGACACGACGATCGTCACCGGGGACCTGGACATGCTCCAGCTCGTGACCGACCACACCCGGCTGATGACGACTCGCTCGGGCGTCGAGAACACGATCCTGTACGACCCGGCGCGGATCCGGGACCGATTCGAGCTCGTTCCCGGCCAGATGATCGACTACAAGGCTCTCAAGGGCGACCCGACGGACAATATCCCGGGCGTGCCCGGGGTGGGGGAGAAGACGGCCGCCAAGTTGATCCGCGAATTCGGGACGCTGGACGCGTTGTACGAACGGATCGCCGACGTCAAGCCGGACAGGCTGCGCGAGAAGCTCATCGAGCATCGCGAGGCGGTCTTTCTGGGTCGTGACCTGTCGACGATCGTTCGGGATCTGCCCGTCTCGCTGGATCTCGAGGCGGCCCGCCTGCGCGACTACGATCGCGAGACGGTGATCCGGCTGTTCCGCGAATTCGAGTTCCGGTCACTGATCGAGCGTCTTCCGCCGATGACGGGCGAGAGCGCCGCCGAAACGGCGGAGGCGCTTCGAGGTGTCGCGGCCGACGGCTCCGTCCCGGCGGCGCGGGTCGCCGGCCAGGCTCGGCCGAGTGGCTGGGGCCCGGGGAAGGTCAGCCGGCCGACGGCCGAGCCCGGAAGCCTGCAGCTGTCGCTCGATTTCGACGCCGTTCCCGCTGGTGCCGGTGCCCCGGCAACGGCACCCGGGGCCGCTGCCGCGACCGTCGCGACCGCTGCGACGGCAGGGGACCAAGCGTCCGACGACCTTCCGTCCGCGCTGGCCGCGATCATCGCGAATCCGGATCGCATCGAGATGATCCGCGGCGAGCGGATCGCATCGCTGGAACCGTGGCTCGCGGCGCAGGCCGCCGTCGGCGTCGCCCTCGTCGCCGACGACCCGCGGCCACGTCGAGGCGCGGCGCTCGCCTTCGCTGTTGCCGGAACGGACGGACGCGTGATCGCGACGGAAGGCCCGGAGGATGCCACGACCCTGCGAGACCTCGTGCAGCGCGTCGGCACGCCGCTGGTCGGACACGAGGTCAAGCCCGTCCTCGTCGCCCGCTTCGCCGATGAGCCCGGCGCCGAAGCGACCGCGGTGGCGTTCGACACCCAGATCGCGGCCTACGTCCTGAATGCGTCACTGCGCAGCCAGACCATCGCGGACGTCTTGGCCGAGCAGCTGGATCTCATCCTCCCCCCCGTCTCGGAGCTGACCTATCCGGCGCGCGTCGGTCTGGAGGCGCTTGCCGCCCTGGCCGTGCGAGAGCCCCTGCGGCGGCGACTCGCCGAGGAGGGGCTCGACCGCCTGTACGCCGAGATCGAACAACCGCTGATCGGCGTCCTGGCCCGGATGGAGGCCGCGGGGGTGGCCCTCGATCTCGAGGCACTGCGCGTTCTGGCCGACGAGTTCGCCGGCGAGATCGAGCGTCTGGAACGGGAGATCCATGCGGACGTCGGTCACGAGTTCAACCTCGGCAGCCCCAAGCAGCTCGAGCAGGTCCTCTTCTTCGAGTTGAACCTGCCCAAGGGCAAGCGCACCAAGACCGGCTACTCGACGGACGCATCGGTCCTGGAGGATCTGCGCTCGGCCCACCCGATGGTGGACAAGCTGCTCGAGTGGCGCGTCTACACGAAGTTGCGCTCGACCTACGTGGAGGCGCTCCCGGCCCTGCTCGCCGCGGACGGTCGCCTCCACACGACCTTCCACCAGGCGGTCGCCGCCACGGGACGGCTCTCCTCGTCGGATCCGAATCTCCAGAACATCCCGATCCGGACGCCGCTCGGCCGGCGGATCCGACGGGCGTTCGTGGCCGGTGAGCCAAACCTCACCCTCGTTGCCGCCGATTACAGCCAGATCGAGCTCCGCATCCTCGCTCACGTCTCGGGCGACGAGCACCTCAAGGACGCGTTCGCACGCAAGGCGGACCTTCACCGCGAGACCGCGGCCCGCGTCCTCCACAAGGATCCGGCAGAGGTCACGGTCGGGGAACGCTCGATGGCCAAGATGGTCAATTTCGGGATCGCCTACGGGCTGTCGGATTTCGGCCTGTCGTCGCGGGCCAACATCCCGCGGGCGGAGGCCCAGGAATTCATCAACACGTACTTCGCGACCTACTCCGGGATCAGCTACTACATGCTCGCGATCAAGGAGCAGGCGCGCACCCAGGGGTACGTGACGACGCTCCTGGGTCGCAAACGCCAGATCCCCGAGCTCGCGGCTCGGAACCCGACCCTCCGAGCCGCCGGCGAGCGGATGGCGATCAACATGCCGATCCAGGGCACGGCGGCGGACATCGTCAAGATCGCGATGATCCGCTTGGAGGAGCGTCTCCGCGACGGCGGTTTCAAGGCTCGGATGCTGCTGCAGGTTCATGACGAGATCCTGCTGGAGGTCCCGCGCGACGAGGTGGACCGCCTCGTTCCCGTCCTCCGCGACACGATGGAATCGGCGCTGCCGCTCGCCGTACCGCTGACCGTGGATGTGAAGGTCGGCGACGACTGGGAGTCGATGGCCCCGCTGACCCGCGAGGATGCTGTCGCCGCCGAAGCGGCCGAGGCCCCGGACCTGGGGCTCCCGGTCGCGCCTCCGCTCGCGTAGACCGGGACCAGATGCCGGAACTCCCCGAGGTCGAGACCGTGGCACGCGATCTGCGGCCGCGCCTGCTGGGCGCGCGGATCGTCGGTGCCCGGTGCTCATGGGCCAGGACCCTGCGCACACACGATCCGGAGGCGTTCTCGGAGGTGATAGGGGGACGGACCGTGGTCGCCGTCGACCGGCGGGCCAAGCAGGTCGTGGTGGACCTGTCCGGCGGGGTGGCGCTCACGATCCACCTCAAGATGACCGGCCAGCTGTTCGTCGTGCCGGCCGATCTGCCGATGGACCCGTATGTGCGACTCGTGGTGGAGCTTGCCGACGGTCGCGAACTCCGGTTCCGCGACATCCGCAAGTTCGGCAAGGTGGGTGCCTTCGGTCGCGATCCCGTGACGGGCGAGCTGGTGACGGAGGCGGGTGGGGCGGCCGTGTTCGGGAAGATCGGCCCGGAGCCCCTCGCGGAGGATTTCACGCTGCGCGCGTTCCGTGGACGGCTCCGCGGTCGGACCGGCCGCCTGAAGCCGCTGCTGCTGGACCAGGCCTTCGTGGCGGGCGTCGGCAACATCTACGCGGACGAGGCCCTCTGGTTGGCGCGTCTTCACCCGCTCCGCACGGTCGCGACGCTCCGCAGCGCCGACGAGCGGCGGCTCCACGGGGCGATCCGCCAGGTGCTGGGCGAAGCGATCGAGCGGCGTGGCTCCTCGATCGACGACTACACCGCTCCCGACGGGGACGGCTCCATGCAGGAGCGCCTGCAGGTCTACCAGCGAACCGGCGAGCCGTGCCCGCGCTGCGGCCGGCCGGTGCGCCGCATCGTCGTCGGCTCACGCTCGACCCACTTCTGCTCGTGGTGCCAGCGCCTCCCGGCCGTCGACCGTCGCCGAGCCCGGGCGATCCTGCGAACGATGACCGGCAACGCGATCCGCACCCGCGGACGCTGGACCGATCTTCCTGCCGGGGAAGGGAGCGTCGGCCTGACGGCCACGGAGTCGGCGCGCGCAGCCGCAAGGGCGCGGACCGAGCGCACGCGACAGGCCGCGGCGACCAGGAGGGCGGCGGCCCGGGAAGCGGCGGCGGGAGGAGACCGGTGAGCATCGTTCGCTTCTCGGGTGTGACCCGGGAGGTTGGCACGTTCGTCATCCTCGACGCGATCGAGGCCGCCGTCGCCCTGGGTGACCGCATCGGCCTGGTCGGTCCGAACGGGGCCGGAAAGACGACCATGCTCCGTCTCGCCGCCGGCCGTGACGAGCCGGACCGAGGGACGGTCCATCGCAAGCGAGGACTGTCGATCGGCCTGCTCGCCCAGGAGGCCCATTTCGACGACGCGTTCATGGCAGCTGCGGACCTTCGGACCGCCGTGCGGACCGGGGCGGCCCACCTGGACCTGCTGGCCGCCCAGCTCGCGGTCATGGAGCGCGACGGTCGGGTGACCGAGCCGGCCTACGCCGACATCCAGCACCGGTACGAGGTCCTGGGCGGCTACACGCTGGACCAGCGCGTGGATTCGGCGCTGAGCGGCCTTGGCTTCGCGCGCGATGCGTGGGCGAAGCCGCCGTCGGCCCTGTCGGGCGGCGAGCAGACTCGCGCAGCCCTCGCCCGTCTGGTCATCGCCGATCCGGATCTGCTGCTCCTGGACGAACCCACGAACCACCTCGATCTCGATGCCCTCGAGTGGCTCGAGGAACATCTCCGACGGCGAGCCGGCTCCCTCCTGGTCGCATCCCACGACCGAGCCTTCCTGGATGCCACCGTGACGCGCGTCTGGGAGTTGCGGGATCGACGACTGACCGCATTCCGCGGCGATTACAGCGCCTACCACCGACAGCGGGTGGAGCGCGATGCCCGTGCGGTGCGAGAGACCGAGACCCAGGCGGAGGCGATCGCGCGCGAGAAGGAACTCGTCCAGCGTTATCGCAGCCACCGCAAGTTCAGCAAGATGCACGAGCACGAGGCCCGCCTGGAGCGGCTCGAGGCGGATCGCCGGGAGGCGCCGCGCGCCGGTCGCAAGCTGACCCTGCCACAGTCGTCGCTGGCTGGCGGCGGCCCCTCCCGCTCCGGCGAGATCGTGGTCCGGGCGGAGGACCTCAAGATCGGCTACCTGCCCGGCCGAGGGGCCGTAGACGCCGATGGCGTCGCGGCCACCAAGCCCCGGGTCGTCGCCCACGCCCCGTTCCTGTCCGCCCAGCGCGGGGATCGGATCGGCATCGTGGGGCCGAACGGGGCCGGGAAGACCACGCTGCTGCGCACGATCGCCGGTGACCTGCCTCCACTCGACGGGAGGCTGGCCTTCGGCCACAACGTGGGAATCGGGTATCTCGCCCAGCTGCGCGGGGCCGCCCTGCCCGGGACGACGGTGCTCGACGCACTGCTCGACACGATCCCGGTGACGCCGGGCGAGGCTCGCAGCTACCTGGCTCGCTTCCTGTTCCGCGCTGACGATGCTTTCAAGGAGGTCAGGTCGCTGTCCGGCGGCGAGCGTTCCCGTCTGGAGTTGGCGCTCCTTGGGATCCAGCCAGCCAATCTGTTGTTGATGGACGAACCCACGAACCACCTGGACATCCCGGCGCGCGAGGCGATCGAGACCTTCATGCGTGACTCGCCGGCCACGCTCCTGGTCGTGTCCCACGACCGACGATTGCTGGAGACCGTGTGCGATCGCCTTTGGGTGGTCGGTGACGGCCAGGCCGTCGTCTTCGATGGCGGGTATCGGGCGTGGCGCCAGGCCGTCGCGGGCGGCTGGACCGTCTCGGCCGCCGTGGCAGAGCAGGCCCGACGGTCGGCGCCCGGCGGGCGCTCCGTGCCGGTGACGAGGTCGCACCGATCCGGTCCATCGGGCGAAGCCGCCCCGAGGGCAACCTCGAAAGGGGAGGCAGCAGCTACCGGCCGCTCCGCCGCGGCTGTCTCCACGCGCTCGAAGCCCCGGGCGGCAAAGCTCTCCAAGGACGCCTACCGGCGGCAAAAGGCGGCTCTGGAGGCGGACCTCACCCGTCTCGGACTCCGCAAGAACCACCTGGAGCTGGCGCTCGGGGACCCGGCCGTGGCGGCCAATTTCGTGGAGCTCCGCCGAGTCACGAGCGAGCTGGCAGATGTCGACGCGGCGTTGGCCGCGGCCGAGGACGCCTGGCTCGAGATGGAGGAGCGGGCGCCGTGACCGTGGTGGACCGCGCCGTCCGCATCGGATTGACCGGGCCCATCGGCTGCGGCAAGTCCACGGTCGCGGGTTGGCTGGCTCGGCGCCGGGACACCGTCGCGATCGACGCCGACCAGATCGCCCGCGAGGTCCTGAATCCGGGCACGACCGAGGTCGAGGCGGTCTACCGGCGATTCGGGGAGGCACTCCGTTCACCGAGCGGCACGCTGGACCGGGCAGCGTTGGGGCGGATCGTGTTCGCGGATCCGGCAGCGTTGCGGGACCTCGAGTCGATCGTCCATCCTGCGGTCCGGCCGCGCATCCTCGACGCGATCGCGGCGGCGGAGGCATCCGGCGCGGCGGCCGTCGTGATCGAAGCCATCAAGCTCGTCGAGGGCGGGCTCGCCGACCTGTGCGACGAGATCTGGCTCGTGACCTGCGACCCGCGGACCCAGCTCGAGCGCCTGGTCGGTCGCGGCGACGATCCGGCCGATGCGGCGGCGCGCATGGCCGCCCAGGGTGACCTTTCAGACCGACTTCGTTCCCGTGCCACGAAGGTGATCGAGACGACCGGTCCGGCGGATCCCGTGCGGCACCGGGTCCAGGGGGCGCTCGACGACCTACTGCGTCCAGGGGGGGCACAGGCGCCCGCCTGATCCATACCCCGGACGACGGTTCGCCCGGTCAACCTGTCGGCAGACCGGGCGAACCTGGAGGCGCGCCGGGTCAGCGGCGCGGAGATGGAAGCAGGGCGTCGGTGCGATCAGGCCGCCGCCCGGCCTCAGGGGGCCGGCGAGGGCGCAGCACTCGGCGAGACGGGCGTGCCAGCCGACGGAGCCGGTGCTTCGACCGGGACGGCCACCGGCGTCGCGACCGGGGTCGGGATCGGACCCTTGACCGGCGGGAAGGCCTCGGGGATCGGCAGGCCGTAGCGGATGATCACCTGGTTGGTTGTCGTGCCGAGTGCCGATGCATCCACCTGGCGGGTGTCCGCGTCGGGTCGCAGGACCAGGCTGAAGGAGGCGTTGCCCGCCGCCTGGAGGTGGCTGATCTCCTCGGCCACGTCAAGAGGAGCCTTCAGGATGTAGAAGGTCCCGGACTTGGCGAGGATGACCATGTCCTGGTACGAGAGCTTCGTGGACTTGTCCGAGTAGTAACCCTCATCGGCGATCCCGGTTGCCGTGGTCACGAGCACGTTCACGCTGGCCGTCACGAAGACGTCGACGGTCTGGTTGGGCAACAGGAGACCACCGACGGCGCGGTCGTCCGGCACGGTCATGGACACCGCGCGCCAGGTCGGGCTCTCGGGACTGATCGTTTCCTCCGGCCCCAGCACGGAGAACTGACCACCCTCCGAGCTCGAGGCGAGCAGGTTGGTCGTGACCATCTGGCCCGCCAGGATCGTCACGGACGGGACGCGGCCGATGACGAGGTCGGGCGTGGCCACGATCCCCATCGCGTTGGTGGGGTCGATCGGGACGTCGCGCACCATGACGTCGATCTCCTCGATGACCTTGCGCGCCGGGATGTTCTGGACGGCCACCACGACAGGCACGCGCTGGAGCTCGCCCTGGCCGACCTGCTGCTGGGCCTGGTTGATGAGGAAGAACGCGGCGCCGCCCGCGACGGCCGCGAGGATCACCCCCGCGATGACGATGTAGCGGCCCCGACGGCTCGGGTCCTTGTATTCCATCTCCATGGTTGCCTCCGGTGTTGCGGGTCGCCGGTCATCCCGCCGCCCGCTCGTGCGTTGCCGTGCCCGCGTCGGCTAGTTCCAGGGCACCAGGCGCGCCACCTGACCGCGGCGCAGCTGGGGATCGTTGAGATCCTGGATGGATGGCGTGATGGCGTAGCCGGTCACGACGTTGGAGGTGATCTGGGCGACCCGGAACACGGCATACCCGAGGACATCCACGTAGCCTGAGGACGGGGGCGACACCTGGGCGCGCAGGGTGATCGGGACCAGGTGCGTCACCGGGAACCCGGCACTGTTGGTCCCCGTGGCGCGGACCACGAATTCGTATTCGTTGGGGGCCACGCTCCCGCTGTTGATGGACAGCACCACCGTGGCGGACGCGGCGGGTCCCGCGCCCAGGCTCACCGAGCTGGAGGAGAAGGTCACGGCGCCGAGCCCGGCCGGAAGCGGCCCATCCAGGCTGAGGTTGACGGTGCCGTTGAAGTTGCTGGGGCCGTTCCCCGTCTTCAGCGACAGGGTCCAGGCCACCGTGTCCCCGGCGTTGAAGGCGTTCTGGCCCTTGGCGCTGCTCATGATCGCGAAATCCCGGATGACGCCGCCGACGTTCAGCGAGATCGGCTCGAAGTGCGTCCGGAGATACGGCGACGAGGTGTGGCCCCTCAGCCAGAGCGTGTAGATCCCGGGAGTCGCGCCGCTCGTCGCGATGTTGGACATGGTGACCGTGGTGCCGACACCGACGGACGGCGACACCGGGTTGGGCGTGAACGTGATGGCCGGCACGCTCGTCACCTGGCCGTTGAGGATCGGGTCGTTCGGGTTGCCGGCATCCGGCAGGACGTCGAGGTCCACCACACCGGCGAAGGCCGAGTTCGCCGACACCTTGAACGTACCGGCGCTCCCGAGTGTCTCCGTCGTCCCGATGGCGATGGCCGAAGGTGGATCGAGCGCGAAGTCCGGGACCGCGGCCACCTGGCCGGAGTAGACCGCCACCAGGATCTCGTCGCCGACCTTGTAGCGATCATCGAAACGGTCGATGGCGATACCCGTGCTGTTGCCGCTCATGATGGCGACCTGGCTGTCGTAGCTGTAGGTCGGCCAGGTGGAGGCGGGGAGCAGCGGTCCTGGGTAGCCGGTCGCGAACCAGGCGGCCTCCTTGGCCTGCAACGTGTTCGGGTCCATCCCGGGCGTCGCGCCGTTGTAGTACTGACGTGACGCGGCGTCCTCGAAATCACGCACGTCGAGGGCCACGAAGCCACGGAAATCGGCGCCGTTGCTCGGCTGCGCGCCCAGTCCGAGGATCTCCACGACCGGTCCGTGGTGGGCCGGGTCGTTGTTGAGATTGGTCGGGTCGAAGGGCATTCCGGCGGAGGGGGCGCTCCGGAGACTCCCGTCGGTTTCGGTCCCGAGGCAGCTCGTGTCGGCGGTCGCCAGGTAGTCGATGAAGTGCGCCGGAGTGGGTGAGCACGGGCTGCTGGCGCCGGCATTCGGCCCGGGCGTGTTGACGAACCGACGCACGGCGATCGGCAGGAGATCGCCGACCGTCCGGACGTGGGCCTGGCCGATGACGCGACTCGAGTCAAGGCCCACGGCACGGCCGAAGGTGTAGTCGACGTCGCTGCGGACCGCGACGCGGACGGAGCCGCCGCTCATCAGGATCCCGCTCTCGAGGTAGAGAGGATCGCCGGCGTGGCCGACCTGGTATTCCGGCGTCCCGGCGACCACGGCGCTACTTCCCGTCGGACCACCGAGCAGGTTTCGCGTCAGGATGTCGCGGCCCTGCGCCTCGGCTGCGGACGAGGACTCGCCGCGGACGAGGGCGTTGGCGATCGCGAGCGCCCCGGCGTCGGCGGCGTTCTGAAGGAAGCGGCGCTCGCTGTAGAAGCGCCCGACGTCGAAGGCCAGGCCGGCCGCCGCCATGAGGGCGACCATCGCGAACACGACGAGCACGAGCACCTGGCCGCGCGCATCGGTCCGCCCCCCGCGCCGCGATCGACCACGGGACGGCATCAGTTGACGACCATCGTGACTTCGCCCGTCAGGGGCAGTCGCCCACCGGCATCCTTGGGCAGGAAGTTGCCGATGAGCGGGATGAGAAGATCCTGGTGATACGTCGCGCGAACGGTGAGCTGCTGTCCCATCCGGGCATCCGAGTCGGTGACGGCGGCCGGGATCGCATAGGTGACCACGATGTCACCGTTGGTGTACGTGGACCCGCTCTGCGTCCAGGTGCCCGACGTCGAGAAGTTGGGCGAGGTCTTGCCCAGCAGGTTCATCGACGCCAACAGCGACGTCTTGATCGCCTCGTTGCGGGCGAGGTCGTTGGTCGCCTTCAGCGAGCCACCGAGTGTCGCGTCGTAGATGTAGACGGTCCCGACGCGCGCCCCCTCTCTGGCCGCGTTCGTGATGGTCACGTACGTGTTGAACACGAATCCGAACTGGATGATGCCGAGCAGGATCAGGAACAGGGGAGTCAGCACCAGGGCGAACTCCACGAGGCTCTGGCCACGTTCGACAGGGACCTCGTGCGCGCCGGGCGGCGTGAGATCGGTGGCGCGTGGGTGTGGACGAACGAGTTGCATGCGGAGTCGGTCGACCTCTCATGAGCGGTGACGAGCGGAGTGTCCCGCTCCGGGGCGGTCGACTGGTATGACTCCATCGTCCCAGCGCCCCAGCCGATGGGGGTACGGTTGGCTCGGCGCCTCGAGATCGGGATGGAGACGCTCCGGCCGCCGCGGAGAACCGAACATCCGTGCGAAACGCAGGCGATCCGATGGTAGACTTCGCCCGTGCCCGACTTCGACCTCGTCGCCCCGTTCGAGCCGACCGGCGACCAGCCCGTGGCCATCGAGCGGCTGGCGGACGGCCTTGAAAGCGGCCTCCGTCATCAGACGCTGCTCGGGGCGACGGGGACCGGCAAGACGTTCTCGCTGGCGTCCGTCATCGCCCGTCACAACCGGCCCACGCTCGTGCTGGCCCACAACAAGACCCTGGCCGCCCAGCTCTACGCAGAATTCCGGGAGTTCTTCCCGAACAACGCGGTCGAGTACTTCGTGAGCTACTTCGACTACTACCAGCCGGAGGCGTATCTGCCCCGGAGCGATACCTACATCGAGAAGGACTCGTCGCGCAACGATGAGATCGATCGGCTCCGTCACGCCGCCACCCATGCGCTGTTCGAGCGGCGCGACGTGATCATCGTCGCCAGCGTGTCGTGCATCTACGGATTGGGCGCGCCCGTCGATTACGGCGCCACGGTCCTCAAGTTGCGGGTCGGGGGGAGGTACCGCCGTGACGCGGTGCTGCGTCACCTCGTCGACCTGCAGTACCAGCGCAACGACCAGGCGCTGGCGCGGGCGCGTTTCCGGGTCCGGGGCGACACGCTCGAGTTGCAGCCGGCGTCGGAGGAGATGGTCGTCCGCGTCGAGTTCTTCGGTGACGAGGTGGAACGTATCACCGAGATCGACCCCCTGACCGGCGAAGTGCTCACCGAGCGGCGCGAGGCCAATGTCTACCCGGCCACGCACTTCGTGACACCCGCGGACAAGCTCAAGGACGCGATCGTGGATATCGAGGCCGAGATGGAGGAGCGGGTCAGCCAGCTCGAGTCCGAGGGCCGCGCCCTTGAGGCCGCGCGCCTGCGCCAGCGAACGACCTTCGACCTGGAGATGCTCCGGGAGCTCGGCTACTGCACCGGGGTCGAGAACTACTCCCGGCACCTGGCGCGGCGCGAGGCGGGCTCGCGCCCGTGGACCCTGCTGGACTACTTCCCGCCGGACTGGCTGCTCGTCGTGGACGAGTCCCACATGACCATCCCGCAGGTGGTCGGGATGTACAAGAACGACCGGACCCGCAAGGAGATCCTGGTCGACTTCGGGTTCCGGCTGCCTTCGGCCCTGGACAACCGGCCGTTGACGTTCGAGGAGTTCGAGGCGACCGTCCACCAGGCGATCTATATGAGCGCCACGCCCGGACCGTACGAGCTGGAGCGAAGCGATGGTCACATCGCCCAGCAGTTGATCCGCCCTACCGGGATCGTGGACCCCCCGATCACGGTACGCCCCACGGACGGCCAGATCGACGATCTCCTCGAACAGATCCGGACCCGGGTGGAGCGCGGCGAGCGGGCCCTCGTGACCACCCTGACGAAGAAGATGGCCGAGGACCTGACCGACTACCTCAAGGAGCTCGGCGTCAAGGTCCAGTACCTCCACAGCGAGGTCGACACGCTGGAGCGCGTTGCGATCCTGCGTGACCTCCGGCTCGGCGTATTCGACGTGCTCGTCGGCATCAACCTGCTGCGCGAAGGGATCGACCTCCCCGAGGTCACCCTGGTCGCCATCCTCGACGCGGACAAGGAGGGCTTCCTCCGGTCGGCCTGGTCGCTCATCCAGATGACCGGTCGGGCCGCCCGCAACATCGGCGGCGAGGTGGTGATGTACGCCGATCGCGTCACGGAATCGATGCAGGTGGCGATCGACGAGACGAACCGTCGCCGAGCGATCCAGGAGGCCTACAACCTCGAGAGGGGGATCGAACCCACGACGATCGTCAAGGGGATCCACGACCTGAACGAGCGCCTGCGGGCCGTCGCCGAGTCGACCGTGGTGTATGCATCCGAGCGTCCCGGCGAGTTCAGTCCGGCGGACCGCGCCAAGGTGGAGGCGCTCCTGGTTCGGATGGAGGCCGAGATGCGCGCGGCGGCAAAGGAACTCGAGTTCGAGCGCGCCGCAGCCCTCCGGGACGAGATCCAGCAGGTCCGGCTGCGGGTCCTGGAGCAGGACGCCTCCGTGACGGTCGCTCGGGCGGCGGAACGCGCCGCGATGGAGGCGGGCGGCGGCGCCCGCGCCGGGTTGACCGGCGCGGCGGATCGCGCTCGCGGGCGCCGGGCTGCAGACGTCGCCGCCGCGACGGGCCCGGTCATGGAGGTCACGAGCGTCACGGTGCTCCCGGCAGACGAGGAACCGGGGACGGGGCTCGGGGAATCTGTGGACGGCGCGGGGGAGGGGACCGCCTCGGACTGGTTGCCCGGCATCCGCGACGAGCACGAGGACCAGGACGGTTGGCAGGCTCGCTGGCTGGATCGCCCGACCTGGGATCGTGCCGTGACCCCGAACATCCGCAAGCGGACCGGTCAGCGTCCGGGGCGTCGTCGCGGCTGACCGCTGACCGGTCGGCGATGGATGCCGTCCACCACCGCGGCTAGAGTTGTCTGGTGAGTGCCGAGCCGACCGTCGATTCCCTGCGCCGGACCAAGCTCGTCTGCACCATCGGTCCGGCGACGGCCTCGCGGGCCCGCGAACTCGTCGACGCCGGGATGGATGTCGCTCGTATCAACTTCTCGCACGGCTCGCCGGCGGCGCGAGCGCTAGGTTCCGGCCGGGTCCGCCGGGCCGCGGATGCCGCCGGTCGTCCGGTTGCCCTGCTGGCAGACCTGTCCGGGCCGAAGATCCGCCTCGGCGAGTTCGACGGCGGGTCGGCCACCCTCGAGGCGGGCGAGCACTTCGCGCTTCGCTCCGGAGTACCCGGACGCGGCGACCGACATGGCGCGACCGTTTCATACCCTCGCCTGGTTGCGGACGTGCGCCCAGGCGACGCGATCCTGCTGGCGGACGGCGCGGCCCAGCTCGAGGTGACAGCCGTCGAGGACGTGGTCCATACAGAGGTGATCCGGGGCGGCACAGTTCGGTCGCGCCAGGGCGTGAGTATCCCGTCCGAGCGCGTGACCACGCCGGCCCTCACCCGCAAGGACCGGTCGGACGTGCCGCGCGTCCTCGATCTGGGCGCCGATTTCGTGGCGCAGTCGTTCGTGCGGTCGGCCAGCGACGTCCTCCAGCTCCGGGCCCTGCTCGGCGAAGGTGGCCCGCCGGTCATCGCCAAGATCGAGACCCGCTCGGCCATCGACGACTTCGACGCCATCCTGGACGTGGCCGACGCCGTGATGATCGCCCGCGGGGACATGGGCGTGGAGCTGCCCTACGAGGAAGTGCCGATCATCCAGAAGCAGCTCGTCCGCCGCGCCCTCGACCGGGGCATCCCGAGCATCGTGGCCACGCAGATGCTCGAGTCGATGCTCGTGTCGCCACGCCCGACACGGGCGGAGGCCAGCGACGTCGCCAACGCCGTGTTCGACGGGGCCGACGCCATCATGCTGTCTGGCGAGACCGCCGTGGGATCGTTCCCGATCCTGGCGGCGGAGGCGGCGGTTCGCATCATCCGCCTGTGCGAGGATCACGGGCGGGAGATGCTCGCGGGCGGTGCGTCAGCACCGGCCGCGGGCGACGCAGGGGCGCTCTCGTATGCAGCCGTGGCCCTCGCCCGGGCCGACCCGGAGGTCGCAGCGATCGCCTGCTACACGCGATCCGGCCGGACGGCTCGGCTGCTCTCCGCGCTCCGGCCGCCGGTGCCCATCCACGCCTACTCGCCGGATCCGCGCGTGGTCGCCGGTCTCGCCCTCGTCCACGGGGTGGTGCCGAGGACCTGCGTGCCGCCCGATGACACCTCCGCGCGACTCGGGCTCATGGCTTGGCTCATGACGGAGTCGAACGCGGTACGGTCCGGGGCCGCCGTCGTGCTGGTCGCCTCCACGGCGGCTCCCGGGACGGGTCCGAACATGCTGGAGGTCCATCGGGTCGCGAGGTGATCGGCTGCGCGCCCTCGGGCCGTGACGCGATCTGCCTCGCCGGGTCCGGAGACCGACGAATGCATCGCGCGCGATAGAACACCTGTTCGAAA
>Ga0224500_10001185_pt1 | contig 15866 bp, 17 predicted proteins | sample SF_Oct11_sed_USG_FD_168126 | JGI IMG/M metagenome (GOLD analysis project Ga0224500, IMG submission 168126) | Sediment microbial communities from San Francisco Bay, California, United States - SF_Oct11_sed_USGS_4_1 | ecosystem: Environmental > Aquatic > Marine > Sediment | place: USA: California... | reverse complement strand
TACACCAGGCCTTCTCACCTTTCATCGCACTCCAATCGGCCACCGACCAGCACGGGCGGGGGCTCACGTGCTCGGTCCACTCGCATGAAACTGATTGTTGACCACCATCATGAATAATCCCGGCTAAGAGTTCCGGGTCTTGGCAGTCATTCGTAAGGTGGCTAGGTTGTTCTGTATACCCTCGCGCAAGCTCACGAGGAAGACGATAATGCTGCTGGCACTTCACTTGCTCCTTCACATGGCGGCACGCGTTGTCGGATCTTGGTTCTGGTGAGCACTCGTTTCCGGAGCTTCCTTTCGGTGTCTTCGGGGTAAGTGGGTCAACAAGGTGGAGGGAAGATGGGTTCAGTCATGGAAAGGCAGGAACAGGATCGATTGGTGGTCTGGGAGGCTTTCCCCTCCTGGGCACAGTTCAGTTGGCTCTACTTCATGAGCGCTCTCGCCGCCCTGCGTGGGGGGCTGTTTTATAGATTCGGCGTGGGGGGATGGGAGATGTGGGTGATAGGGGCCGTAATCCTCCTTGCCGGCGCCGCAGTCCTGCGGCGCTGGGCGCACTACGAACTCACGAGGGAGCAGGTCCTGGTGCGGAACGGCTATACGGGCCGGGTGATTCAATCTCTTCCCCTGAGCAATATCCGTGAAGTGACGATGCGGCAAGGTATCGTCGCGCAATACTTCGGAATTGCCACGCTGATCATTCATTCGCGGACCCACGATCGGACGCTCTCATTACGGGGAGTGTGCGATCCCGAACAAGTGAAAATTCGTATCGACGCCCTGGCGTGGAAGCATCAGCGAACGACTGTGAACTCACAGCCAGCTGGTGCATGATCGGGTGCTGAATTCAACAGGCTCACGGCAATTCACCAGGTGATTGCTGCCTTGCATCTGGCCTGCCGAGTCTGAGGGGAGACCAATCTGATGTTGCTACGATGAAAATCGCGTTGACCGGCGATGTGATGCTCGGACGGCTGGTTGATCAGTATGTCATACAGAACCGATCGGTGCGTCCTGCAGCGCTCTGGGGAGACGTGCTGCCCGTTATGTTAAGTGCCGACCGCCGATTGATCAACCTGGAATGTGTGATCAGCAGTTGGGGAACGGAATGGCATCCGACCACGAAGGCGTTTCACTTCCGCGCCCGGCCTCGCGCCATCGATTTTCTCTCAGCGGCCAAGATCGACGGTGTGACCTTGGCGAATAATCATGTGCTGGACTACGGACCTGAAGCCTTGCTGGATTGCTTTCGCTTGCTCGACCAAGCCGGCATCACCCGAACGGGGGCCGGTGCCACGAGAGAAGAAGCACTTACTCCTCTTGTGCTGAACTCGCGGGAAGGCCGCGTAGTGGTCATTGCCATGACGGATAATGAGCCGGAATGGGAAGCGACCGGAACGAAACCGGGAGTGAATTACGTCGCATACGGAAACCGCGGGTTGAAAGAGCCGTATCGATCGCGACTCGCTCAAGTGTTGCGGTCAGCGCGACGGCAAGCAGACCTCGTGATCGCTAGCGCGCATGTCGGTCCGAACTGGGGTGCGCCGTCGAAGGCCATGCAGGTGCTGGCGCATGAGCTTCTCGACATGGGTGCCGACCTCTATTGGGGCCATTCCAACCATACTCCTCAAGGTATTGAACTCTACCAGGGGAAGGCCATCCTCTATTCTACGGGCGACTTTGTCGACGACTATATGATCGACAAACACGAGCGCAATGATCTCTCGTTTCTCTTCATGGTGGAATCGGACCGTGGTCGGATCGCGCGTCTGACGCTCCATCCGACCTGCATTGAGGATCTAGGGGTGCGTCTTGCGAATGACCGGGAAGCATCGTTCCTGGAAAAGTCGATGTACGCGAAATGCAAAACATTTGGAGTGGAGATTGTGTTCAAGAATCAGATAGGAATAGTCGCAATCACGTGATGTGGACACGCGAGACGGACGAGTCATTTATGGGTAGGCATTGCTGCTGAACGTGAGAGAGGGCCGACTATGCAGTCCCCTGGTTCCGAGGTGGTACATGGTAAAGGTTGGGAACATTTCCCGCATGAGGCTGATACTGGTGTGCGGGGGATCGGCTCGACCAAAGAGAAAGCATTTGAAGGAGCAGGCCTGGCCTTGACCGCTGTCATCACAGATCCGGCTTCTGTCTCTCCTCAGGAAGCCGTGGCCATCACTTGCCAGGCTCCTGACGAGGAGCTGCTGCTTGTCGATTGGCTGAATGCGCTGGTCTATGAGATGGCAACGCGGAACATGCTCTTTAGTCGATTCAATGTTCGCTTCAACGACCATTCATTGCACGCGACGGCCTGGGGAGAGCCAATTGATGTAACGAGACATGAACCGGCCGTCGAAGTCAAAGGCGCGACCTACACAGAGTTGACCGTGAAGCGAGATGAGCAGGGGCGATGGATCGCCCAGTGTGTGGTCGACGTGTAGCAGCCTGCTGGCAATCCTGGGACTTTCCGTGGTTTCTTGCAGCTATGCAGGCCAATGCGGACATGAGGTGGTTATGGATCTTAATCTATTGAAACGACGCGGGCGGGACGAATGGCACATTTCTCCGCGCGGCAAGATGCGAGTGCCGGGCGTGATCTTCGCCACCGAAGAGTTGATTCACAATATGGATGAGAAAGTGTACGAGCAAGTGACCAACGTGGCCACGCTGCCCGGCATCGTCCGAGCGTCCTATGCGATGCCGGATGCCCATTGGGGTTATGGGTTTCCCATCGGTGGGGTCGCTGCATTCGATCCCGATCTCGGAGGCGTGGTGTCGGCCGGCGGCGTCGGCTTCGATATTTCCTGCGGAGTCCGTCTGCTTCGCACCGGACTCATGGTCGAGGATGTCCAACCGGTGAAAGAACTGCTGGCGGATTCCTTGTTTCACCGCATTCCTGCCGGTGTGGGAAGTACGGGCAAGGTACACTTGGATAAACACGAAATGGACGCCATGCTGGCCGGAGGAGCGAAATGGGCCGTGGGAAAGGGCTACGGGTCCCACGAGGATTTGGAGTTCATCGAAGAACACGGCTGCATGGCCGGCGCCGCACCTGAGCATGTCTCAGACCATGCCAAGAAGCGCCAGCAGGATGAAATGGGGACGCTCGGCTCCGGGAATCACTATCTCGAAGTGCAACAGGTCGTGGCGGTGCATGATGCAGAAGTCGGAACGGCCTTCGGATTGCGCGAAGGCGATGTTGTCGTGAGCATCCATTGCGGCTCACGAGGACTCGGCCATCAGATCGGTACCGAGTTTCTGAAGAGCATGGTCACGAGCGCGGCGCGGCACCACATCGAACTGCCTGATCGTGAACTGGCCTGCGCCCCGATCAATTCCGAAGTAGGCCAGGAATATCTCGGCGCGATGCGCGCGGGTATCAACTGTGCGCTGGCCAACCGTCAGATCATCACGCATCTCGTCAGAGAAGTGTTTGCGGACGTGCTGCCGCAGGCTCAACTCTCGTTGCTGTATGACGTGTCCCACAACACCTGCAAGGTCGAGGAACATGTCCTGGACGGGACACCGACCCGTCTGTTCGTTCATCGCAAGGGAGCGACCCGGGCGTTCGGCCCGGGCCACCCCGATCTTCCAGCCTCTCTAAGAGCGGTGGGGCAGCCGGTCCTGATCGGTGGCACGATGGGGACCGCGTCGTATGTGCTTGTGGGCACCGAGGAGAGCATGGCATTGGCTTATGGGTCCGCATGCCATGGAGCCGGTCGGAGCATGAGTCGGCACCAAGCGCTTCGACAGTGGCATGGTCGTGAGGTGGTGAAGGATTTGGCTGGACGTGGCATTCTGATTCGCAGTCCGTCCATGCGCGGCGTTGCCGAAGAGGCACCGGGTGCCTACAAAGATGTGAGCGAAGTGGTCAACGCGGCAGATGAAGCGAACTTGGCGCGGAAGGTGGCGAGGCTTGAGCCGCTCGTCTGCGTCAAGGGGTAGGATGGCTTCCTCCGCATCTTCGTGGCCTTCTCGACGTCAAGAGATTCGAAGGCGTCCAGGTAGTCGTACGGCCCGAGCACAGCATAATTTGCCAGCCATTCGTAGGCAACAAGAGTAGTCGTCCTCGTTCATCGCTTCCTCACGCCTTTGTTCCCCTTTGATCGTCAGTGTCGCGTCGGTGCTCTCGACGCTGATATATTACTTCGAACGTTCTGGAAGTTTTGCCTTTGTGACGTCGTCCTTTTCTTTATAGACGTCAACTGCGGACATCCTTAATGTTGCTGGAGCCGTACCGAAACTCTTCACCTGGTTCGGTACACTTATTCCTTCCAGTAATATTTCATCGCGCGCCCAGGCTCATGCCTAGTATTCCTCTGTAATGTTGTCGCCTATGATTTGGCGCAGGGACGTGGACTATATAAAAAACGAGGTGTTCCATGGTATTGGTGTTCGCGGCGATCATTGTGCGTGTACACTGCGCATTGGAGCAGCTCGGCACCGACTGTTCCATTGAAGAGGTGGCGAACTTCTGTCCGGAGCTCACGCGGAACCAAGTGATCCGCGCGCTCGATTACTTGGGCCGAGCGGGGGAGATTCGTGTCACACGAGATGGCAACGGGACCTACAGGGTGCAGGCCTGTCACGCCGTCACTGTCACTGGTTCACCTGTGGCACCAGTTCCTATGTAAATATTCTGTAAATAGCAAATATTCGTTCTGGACTAGGGAGTCCCTCCTCTGCCAAGATTAGAATTATGAATGAGGTAGCCTTTGTACAGTTTCACGACATATCTGGCCGGTGCATTCTCGATGGACGAATCTCAATAAGTTTTAGGAGACGAGAATTCGGCGCTCGAAGCAGCGGAGGTCTCTATGGAAAACCACATGATTCAGGAAACCGGTCGGAAATCCAGCAAGACCACCTCGGACTCTTGCTGCACACACCAACGGCTCATTGACGACATCCTGACTGAAAGCGGCAAGCGGACCGGCAAGGTTCGATGTCTCGAGTGTGGGACCATCTTCGACGATCCCTACCAGGGTTCGAAGTGATCTGACCTGGTGAGCACAGGGTGTTCACCTCGCCAGGGGTTGTGTCTCTCCGAATGGATTCCATCACAAGAACGGTATCTAGAGCTGGCCTAGACCTGTGCGGTAGGGTGAGCCTTGTCTTGCAAGAGCCAGGATGAACCCTTAGCATGGTGAACGGAACGACTGTCCACCCTGTTGGAGCGAGACAAGGGAAGTTGTATCGTGGCGACGGCCTCAGAAACGTGCTGTATCCTGCCGGCAGGCGACCTCCAACGATTGCTCGATACCTTGAGCGCGAAGGGGTATCGAGTTGTCGGACCAACCGTGCGCGAAGGGTCCGTTGTCTGGGAGACGATCCGGCTAGTGTCTGACCTGCCGGTCGGCTGGCGCGATCGGCAGGAGCCGGGACGCTATCGGCTGGAGCAGAGCGGTTCCAACGAGATCTTCGGCGTCGTCCATGGACCGCAATCGCTGAAGCCGTTCGTCTTTGCACCGCGTGAGCCGCTCTTACAGATCGAGCGAAGCAATGATGGTTTCACCACAAGCCCAACGCTTCCTCAATCGGAGAAAGTGGCTGTCATCGGCGCCCGCGCCTGTGATCTCGCCGGACTGGCCATTCAAGACCGGATTTTCCTGAACGATACCTATCGGGATCCATACTACGCGGCCCGCCGTGAAGGGCTCTTCGTGGTTGCCGTGAACTGCACCCGGTCACTACAGACTTGTTTTTGCGCGTCTATGGAGACCGGCCCTCGAGCTCACAATGGTTTTGATCTCGTCGTGACGGAGGTCGACGATCAGCTGTTGGTCGAAGCGGGCAGCGAGGCCGGCCGCGATGTTCTCTCAGGCCTCCCTCCGTCTTCCGCCTCGGAGGATTTGATCGGCGAGGCAGCGCGTCGTATAGAAGTCTGCGCCGCGAACCAAGTCCGACGGTTGGATCGTTCACGTTTGCCACAAGCCCTCTACGATGCTCACGAGCATCCGCGGTGGGACGATGCGGCGGGACGCTGCCTCGCTTGTATGAATTGCACGATGGTTTGCCCGACCTGCTTTTGCCATACGGTCGAGGAAACACCGGACCTCTCGCAGCAGCACAGCGCTCATGCCAGATTGTGGGATTCCTGCTTCACTCAGCAGCACGGGTATATTCACGGCAAGAACATTCGTCCGACGATCAAGGATCGGTATCGGATGTGGCTGACGCATAAGCTCGCGTCGTGGATCGATCAGTTCGGCACGTCCGGCTGCGTCGGGTGTGGTCGGTGCATCACCTGGTGTCCGGTCGGGATCGATTTGACCGAGGAACTGCCTGCTTTGCTCGATCACGGATTTCGCGGTGTCGGAAAGTCAGATCGATCGTGATGGATCTGAAACAGACCATTGTGGGGGTACCGAAGGAAACCTATCCGGGGGAAACGCTGGTTGCGCTCGCACCGTCGCACGTGCCGCTGCTCACCAAGGCGGGACTACAAGTACTGGTGGAACCTGATGCCGGTCGGGCTGCGGGTTTCGAGAACGAAGCCTATCAGGCGAACGGAGCACAGCTTGCGATGGACAGGGCCCGGCTGTTTGCGTCCGCCCAGGTGCTGCTTCAAGTCAGGACTTTAGGCGCGAACCCCGACAAAGGCCGCGACGACCTTGCGCTGCTTGGACCCGAGCACACCGTGATCGGATTAGCCGATCCGTTGGGGCGGCCGCAGGCGGCGAAGGAGTTGGCAACACGCGGTGTGTCCTTGTTCGCCATGGAGTTGATGCCTCGCATTGCCCGCGCACAGAGCATGGATGTGCTGTCCTCACTCGCCACCATTGCCGGGTACAAATCGGTGCTGTTGGCTGCGCTGCAGTTGCCGAAGCTGTTTCCGATGATGACGACGGCGGCGGGAACGATTCCGCCCGCGCGAGTCTTGGTGATCGGCGCCGGGGTTGCGGGGCTTCAAGCGATCGCAACCGCACGCCGCTTGGGAGCGGCTGTGTCGGCCTATGATGTGCGCGCGGCGGCGCGGGAGCAGATTCAGAGTCTGGGAGCCAAGGCTGTCGCGATCCCGGTCGAGACGACCGACGCCGAAGATACAGGCGGCTATGCCAAAATATTGAGCGAGGATATCTTCCAGCGGCAGCGTGAATGCTTGGCGCCTGTTGTCGCCGCGAGCGATGTCGTGATCGCCACAGCGGCCGTTCCAGGTCGGCCCGCGCCGCTCTTGATCTCCGCCGACATGCTCATGCGAATGGCGTCGGGCTCGGTCATTGTCGACATAGCTGCTGACCGAGGGGGCAACTGTGAACTCACCCGGCCCAATGAGACCGTACGGCATCATGGGGTCACGATTCTGGGGCCGACCAACTTGCCCAGTACGGTGCCGACCCATGCAAGTTTGCTGTACGGCAGGAACGTCGCCAATCTGCTGCTTCACTTGTGTAAGAATGGGATGGCGTGCGGGGATCCCGAAGACGAGATCGCGCGTGAAACATTGGTCACAAGAGGGGGAGATGTCGTGCATCCAAGAACCGCGTCGCTGCTGAATGCCGAACGTGAGGCACAGGTGTCCAGGTAAGGAGGTGCTATGGATGTCGCAGTGATCGGGTTGACGGTGTTCGTCCTAGCCCTGTTTGCCGGATTCGAAATCATCTCCAAAGTACCGCCTACGCTCCATACGCCGCTGATGTCCGGCGCAAATGCCATTTCCGGTGTGACAATCGTGGGCGCCTTGTTGGCTGCCGGGTCCGAACAGGATCCGCTGTTGGCTGGTCTTGGATTCGCCGCCGTCGTGTTCGCGACGATCAATGTGGTGGGCGGATTCCTCGTGACGCACCGAATGCTCGCGATGTTCAGGCCTCGTAGGAAGAACAGAAGATGACCGCCGCATGGATCAATCTTGGCTACTTGGGTTCCTCTGCTCTCTTTGTGATGGGGCTCAAAGGTTTGGCGCATCCGGCCACGGCGGCTCGGGGAAACGTGCTGGCCGCGGTCGGAATGTGCTGCGCCGTTGTCTTGACGCTCCTCGATCGCCAAGTGTTCGGGTACCAGATGATCGCTGTGGCGCTGCTGATCGGGTCTGGCATCGGTGCCGCGCTGGCGCTGACCATCCAGATGACGGCCATGCCGCAGATGGTGGCGCTGCTGAACGGTCTCGGGGGCGGAGCGTCCGTGCTCGTGGCCGGAGCCGGTCTGCTTGAAATTCGTGACGTCGCTGTTCCCGCGATGAGCCATTTTACGGTGGCTGCCATTGCGACCGGAATCATCGGCTCGGTCACATTCTGGGGCAGTCTTGTCGCGTTCGCCAAGCTCCAAGCCCTCATCACAGACAATGCCGTTCGATTCCCTGGTCAGCATATCGTCAATGCCGGACTGGCGACCTGCGCTGCGGGCCTCGGACTCTGGCTGTTGCTGTCTCCCGGACCGCATGATGCCTACTGGCTCATCGTGGCCGTCTCAGCGGTGCTCGGTGTGTTGCTCGTCTTGCCCGTGGGGGGAGCCGACATGCCCGTGGTTATCGCGTTGTTAAATTCCTGCTCCGGCCTTGCAGCTGCGGCAACCGGGTTTGTCCTGACCAACAACATTTTGATCATCGCCGGATCCTTGGTTGGGGCTTCGGGATTTATCCTGACCCGGATCATGTGCGAGGCCATGAACCGATCCCTCATCGATGTGATGGTCGGTGGCACTCCGGTCACGAAAGAGCCTCGAGTGGCCGATCTCTATCAGGGCCGGGTGAAGGCCGGGTCGCCGGAGGAAGTCGCCCTCTTGCTTGATGCCGCCCGCCGGGTGGTGATCGTGCCGGGGTTTGGGATGGCCGTGTCGCAAGCGCAGCATACCGTGGCCCACCTCTCGGAGCTGCTTCAGTCTCGTGGCGTCGAGGTCGAATTCGCTGTCCATCCCGTTGCCGGGCGAATGCCGGGTCACATGAACGTGCTGCTCGCAGAGGCGAATGTCCCCTATGAGCTGCTTAAGGACCTTGACGAGAGCAATGCCGCATTTGAGCAAACCGACGTGGTACTGGTCATCGGTGCCAATGACGTTGTCAACCCGATCGCGCGAACCGATCCGGCGAGTCCGATCGCCGGAATGCCGATCCTCGATGTTGATAAGGCGAAGACGGTGGTCGTGATCAAGCGGAGTCTGAGTCACGGGTTCGCGGGAATTCCCAATCCGTTGTTCGTTGCGGACAATGCCATCATGCTGTTCGGCGACGGCCGGCAGATGGTACAGGCTGTGACGCGCGCATTGAAAGAGGAAGGCAGATCTTCATGAGCACAGAGTCGATCTTGCCGTACGAAGAGGTTCACGGGGACCAGCGCAACAACCCTTATGTGATCCATCCGGCGACTATCGTGGAGAAGATTCGAGAAGCTGAAGATATCAATACGTACCGTTTGCAGCTTGTCGATGAGGGGACCCGGCGCCGATTTCGATTCAAGGCCGGCCAGTTCAATATGGTGTATCTGTTCGGAGTCGGTGAAGTGGCGATTTCCATCGTGTCCGACCCCGATGAACCGCAGATCCTGGACCACACGATTCGAACCGTGGGACGAGTCACCAAGGCGGTCGCCGATCTCCAGCCTGGCGAGACTCTAGGCATCCGTGGTCCGTTTGGAAAAGGTTGGCCGCTGGAAGAGGCGAAGGGGCGGAACGTCGTGATCGTCACCGGTGGCCTGGGCTGTGCACCGGTCGTCGGAGCGATCGAGTACATCTTCCGGCGGCGAGCACAGTATGGATCGATCAAGATTCTCCACGGCGTCAAGACGCCGCACGATCTCCTCTATCGCGAGCGGTTCGATCACTGGCGCCACGCTCCCGATACGGAAGTGCTGCTGACCAGCGACCAGCCGGACAAGACCTGGAGCTATCACATCGGTGTGGTGACCGAGTTGTTCGAGGGCGTCACGATCGATCCAGCGAAGAGCATCGTTCTGATGTGCGGACCCGAAATCATGATGCGCCTTGGCGTCCCGATTCTGATGAGGCGCGGGATTCCTGCGACTGCCGTCTATGTCTCGTTGGAACGGCACATGGAATGTGGGATCGGTCTGTGCGGTCATTGTCAGATGGGTCCGTACTTCCTGTGCAAAGACGGTCCGGTTATGCGCTACGATCGAGTCAAACAGTGGTTGGGCCGAACAGGAGCGTGAGGGGAAACCATGTCTAAGCCGGACGCGCAGCGACAACGGCCAAGGTTGGCAGTTGTCAAATTCGCCTCCTGCGACGGGTGCCAACTCAGCATCCTGAATCTTGAGGAGGACCTCCTTGCCATAGGGCAGGCGCTGGATCTTGCCTATTTCCCCGAAGCCTCCAGCGACATGAAGCCGGGCCCATATGACATCACGCTGGTCGAAGGCTCGATCACCACCGGAGAGGATGCCCATCGCATTCTTGAGTTGCGGCAACAGACGAAGGTGTTGATCACGATCGGGGCCTGTGCAACGGCCGGTGGGATTCAATCCTTGCGCAACTGGGCCGATGTCGAATCGTTCAAACAAGTCGTGTACCCCAGCCCGGCCTACATTCAGAGTTTGAGTACGTCCACGCCCATTTCGGAACATGTCCATGTGGACTACGAATTGTGGGGCTGTCCGATCGATAAGCATCAGCTACTTCGTGTCATCACCGATCTCCTGGTCGGAGTCCAGCCTCGTCTGCCGGGGGATAGTGTGTGTCTGGAGTGCAAGCGGCGGGGAAATGTCTGTGTGCTGGTGGCGAAAGGGATACCGTGCCTTGGGCCTGTGACCAGGACCGGTTGCGGAGCCATCTGTCCCGGCATGGGTCGTGATTGCTATGGATGCTTTGGACCTTCTGAAGGTGAACGGAAAGGACCAGGCCTTCCGCCCAACACCGCCTCGCTCGCAACCCGATTCCATCGGGACCTGCAGCTGATCCCGGCCGAGGTTGTCCGACGATTTCGTGGTATCAACGGGTCTGTGTCGCCTTTTCGCACAGAGAGTGAGATCTGGGAAAAAAAGACATGACACATCTCTCTTGGGAGCGGTGAGGATTGAATGTCTGAAGAAACAGCGCAAACAAGGACGATTGCCGTCGATCTGGTCGCCCGCGTGGAAGGCGAAGGTGCGCTCCGTATCACGGTGAAAGGCGACGCCGTTCAGGATGTGGAACTCAGGATCTTCGAGCCTCCCAGGTTTTTCGAGGCCTTCTTGCAGGGGCGGCATTACGAGGAGGTGCCGGACATCGTCGCGAGGATCTGCGGGATTTGCCCGGTCGCCTATCAGATGAGCGCAGTCCATGCGCTTGAGCAGATCTTCGGCATTCGCGTCGAGGGGGCGCTGCGCGACCTGCGCCGGCTCATCTATTGCGGTGAGTGGATCGAGAGCCACGCGCTTCACGTGTATATGCTGCAGGCTCCGGATTTCCTCGGCTACGAGAGCGGCATCGCAATGGCAAAGGACCACGCGGCCATGGTGACCCGCGGCCTGCGGCTCAAGAAAGCCGGCAACGCGATCATGACGTTGCTGGGCGGCCGTTCCGTGCATCCGGTCTCCGTGAAGGTCGGCGGCTTCTCGCGGGTACCATTGCGCCGCGAGCTGGAGGGACTGAAAGACGAGCTCTTGTGGGCCCGTGATGCGGCCGTCGAGACCGTGCGATGGGTCGCGGGGTTCGACTATCCGGAGTTTTCTCCCGACTACAATTACGTGGCGCTTCGTCACCCAGATGAGTATCCCTTTAATGAAGGGCAGATCATTGCCTCCAGTGGTTTGCAACTCACGGTGAACGAGTTCGAGGAACATTTCACCGAACATCAGGTCGCGTATTCCACCGCCCTCCACTGTGCCCTGCACGGCTCGCCCTACCTGGTCGGTCCGTTGGCCCGTGTGAACCTGAATCGGGAGCATTTGACACCGTTAGCCAAGCAGGTCTTGGCTGACCAGGAGATTGCGCTACCGTTACGGAATCCGTTCCACGGGATCATCGCGCGTTCGATCGAAATTCTCTACGCACTGGAAGAATCGTTACGACTGATCGAGTGGTACGAACCTCCCCCGGTTCCGGCAGCGCCGATCACTGTTCGACCGGGCATCGGGATGGCCTGCACGGAAGCGCCGAGAGGAATCCTCTATCATCGGTACGAGGTAGATGGTGACGGCATCGTCCGTGAAGCCAAAATCGTTCCGCCGACCTCACAGAATCAATCTCGCATCGAACAAGATCTCCGCCTCTACATGCCTCGACTCCTGTCGCTTCCCGAAAAAGAAGCGGCGTTGGCCTGTGAGCGAGTCATCCGCTGCTACGATCCCTGTATCTCCTGCGCGACGCATTTTCTGAATCTAGAGATCAAGCGCGAGAGCGGGACGTGAAGAAGGACCACACTGGCTCTTCCATTCGGATCATCGGGCTCGGAAACTCCATGAGAGGAGATGACGCCGTCGGTCTCCTGGCCGCCCGTCGACTCCGACAGGACCTAGGAGACCGCGCCGAAGTGATCGAGGCGGAGATGGCTGGAGTCGACATCGTAGAGTTTATGAAAGGGGTACGTGTTGGGATCCTCATTGATGCAGCCAGAAGCAGGCAGCGCCCAGGGACCATTCATCGCCTCGATGCCTCGACGGGGCCGATCGCGGTGGGGATGTTTCCGTCTTCGAGTCATGCGCTCGGGGTATCGGAGGCACTGGAGTTGGCTCGTGTTCTCGGTGTGCTGCCTAAGACGGTGATCGTCTACGGAATCGAAGTAGGGCATACGGAAGCAGGACAGCCGTTGTCGCCTCAGGTCGCCAAAGCCTTGGACGAAGTCGTAAGCGTAGTCATCCAGGAATGTGACGCGTGCCATGCATGAACTCCATTTGATGGCGCAAGTCGTGAAGGCCGTGGAAGCTCGGTTGGGTGAAACAGGAAGCGCTAGCCTCTCCGTCGTGCGACTGAAGGTCAGCGCGCTGTCGCACGTGATGACCCATGACCAGGTCGCATTGCAGATGATGTTTGACATGGTTGCTCGTGGCACAAAGGCCGAAGGCGCGACGTTGGAGATTATCCCCATCCCAGGGAATGCCTGGTGTCCCAGTTGTAAGCGAGAGACGGCGGTTACAGGACCGGACGATGCCTGTTCTGCCTGCGGAGCCTCGACGGTCCTAGGTTCAGAAGAACCGGAAGTGGTCGTCCACGAACTGGTGGTCCAGCCATGAAAAGGTCCGCTCTTCAGCGTGTGCAAATCACGGTGGAAGGAACAGTGCAAGGCGTCGGGTTTCGCCCATTCGTCTACAGGCTCGCACGTGAGCTGGGGTTATCAGGGTGGGTGACGAACACGAGGAGCAGTGTGCTGATCGAGGCAGAAGGAGACACCGGAGATATCGAGTCGTTTCTCGGGCGACTGAAGCGGGAGGGACCGGCTTCCGCCATGATCGAGGCGATGAACACGAGCATAATTCCAGTAGTTGACGAAAAGTACTTCTCCATCGCTCCAAGTACGGAGACCGGTCAGCGGGCTCTTGTGATCCCACCGGACCTTGCCACCTGCTCCGACTGCCGCCGCGAACTCGCCGATCCAGAGGACCGTCGCTTTCACCATCCCTTCATCACCTGCACCCAATGCGGGCCGCGCTATAGCTTAATCACAGCGGTTCCCTACGAACGGTCCAACACGACCATGGCAGAGTTCGAACTTTGTGCCGCTTGTCACGCCGAATATTCTGCCGAGTCGGATCGGCGTTTCCATGCAGAACCGATCGCCTGTCCTGCCTGCGGTCCACGGGTGTCGTTGTGGAATGAGCGAGGTCAGGAAGTCGCAACCGGTGAGAATGCCTTGCACCGAGTCCAGGTGATGCTTGATGAAGGACTCATCGTGGCGGTGAAAGGACTGGGTGGGTTTCAACTCTGGGCCGACGCAACATCTGATGAGGCCGTCCGGCGGTTACGCGATCGGAAGCGACGGCCGGAGAAGCCCTTTGCCGTGCTGTTTCCTTCCATCGACGCGGTCCGAGACTACTGTGTGTTGTCTTCGGACGAGGAGGCGCTACTCTGCTCACCGCAAGCGCCGATCGTCCTGACACGCAGGCGCCAACAAACGCACATCGCCGATGCCGTGGCGCCGGGTAATCCCTATCTCGGTGTGATGTTGCCGACAACGCCGCTCCACCATCTCTTGATGGCGTCGCTCCAGAGGCTCATGGTGGCCACGAGCGGCAATCGCTCCGAAGAACCAATCGTGACGGATGAGCGAGAGGCGCTGGTTCGTCTCAAGGGCATTGTCGATGCATTCCTCGTGCATGATCGGCCGATCGCGAGGCCAGTGGATGATTCGGTGGTGTTGGCGATTGATGGTATCACGGATCGCAACGACAGGGGCGAGACGGGAAAACCCAAGGGCGATTTGATGATCCTTCGCCGGGCGCGGGGCTATGTGCCTCAAGCTATTCGCTGGAGTGATGGTCCGGCAGATGGAGTGCAGGGTCCGGTCCTTGCCGTGGGAGGACATCTCAAGAACACGGTGGCTCTGCTGAGAGAGGACCGTGTTGTGCTCAGCCAGCATCTGGGTGACCTTTCCACCATGGAAGCGGACAGGGCCTTCCGGCAAGCAGTTGAGGATCTCCAACAGTTGCTTCAGGTCACACCGAAGGCCATCGCTTGTGATCTGCACCCGGACTATCGCTCGACTACTTTCGCACGTGAACTCGCTGCGACTCTGTCTGCCCCGTTCATTCCGGTGCAGCATCACCATGCTCACGTGGCCTCCTGCATGGCGGAACACAAACTCGTCGGCGAAGTGCTGGGCATTGCCTGGGACGGGGCCGGCTACGGAGAAGGTGGTCAGGTCTGGGGCGGGGAGTTTCTGATCACGAGTTACCGGCAGTTCACGCGATTGGCATCCCTCAAACCGTTTCGGTTGTTGGGTGGAGAAGCGGCTATGAAAGATCCGAGCCGATCTGCTGCTGCGCTGTTATGGGAGCTCATGGGAGAAGCAATGCTGCAGCACCAGCTTCCTTCTTGGCAGGTGTCGCATAGTCAGCGTGAGAAGTTCGCAAGCCTACTGAGGTCCGGCATCGCGTCACCCTGGACCACGAGCATGGGGCGGCTGTTCGACGCGGTTGCATCGCTCACAGGGCTCTGTCAGGAAACTACATTTGAGGGGCAGGCGGCGATGACAGTCCAGTTTTCGGCAGAGCAAGGAATGGAGAAAAGTGGACGAGGCGGAGAAGGCTATCCGATCGATCTGGTGCCAAGTGAGAGTCCTGCTACCAAATGGATACTCGATTGGCGACCCATGATGAATGCTTTACTAGATGATCTTCGCAGAGGCAGCCGAGCCGAGCTGGTCGCCACACAATTTCATGTTGGCCTCGCTGATGGAGTTGTTCGCGTGGCGCAGGCGGCTGGTCTTCCGCGTGTCGTCCTAACCGGCGGGTGTTTTCAGAATCGGCTGCTGCTCTCACTCGTGAGGCATCGATTGGAAGCGGTAGGATTCACTGTGTATTGTCATGGGCTGGTTCCGCCGAACGACGGCGGGCTTTCACTTGGGCAGGCGGTGATCGCTGTGCACAGTCTCAATGACGTTCAGTAAGAAAGGGTGAGCCGAAAATGTGTCTCGCAGTCCCAGGACAAATCTTGAACATTGAGGATGATGCGCTCCGCACTGCGACCGTATCGTTCGGCGGAGTCACGAAGTCCGTGTCGTTGGCGTTGGTGCCAGAAGCAGACGTTGGCGACTATGTCATCGTCCATGTCGGTTTTGCGATCAGCAAACTGGACGAGGAAGCAGCACGCCGCACATTGGAAACCTACGCCGACCTGGCGGCCTTGGGCTCGTCAGACGCGACCGAGGGGTGAGCGCAAGTATTTTCCAATCCGGAAATGAGTCTGAACGACGGTCGGCGAATCTGAGTCTCTGCTTTCTGTGCTGACTCGGTTGGGTTGATAAATGCTCCGTCGTTCTGCTGTGCCGGTGTGGCTCAGGCCCG
>Ga0224500_10001183_pt1 | contig 15879 bp, 14 predicted proteins | sample SF_Oct11_sed_USG_FD_168126 | JGI IMG/M metagenome (GOLD analysis project Ga0224500, IMG submission 168126) | Sediment microbial communities from San Francisco Bay, California, United States - SF_Oct11_sed_USGS_4_1 | ecosystem: Environmental > Aquatic > Marine > Sediment | place: USA: California... | reverse complement strand
CCCAGCCCTGCGGAGTCGGTGCAGAGTGATTCAGAAAATCATTGTTGCCGACATTGATGAAAAACTGCGCACTGGCGGAATGCGGTGCTGACGTGCGCGCCATGGCGACGGTATAGATATCGTTCTTGAGGCCGTTATTGGCTTCGTTCTGTACCGGATCGCGCGTGGCCTTCTGCTTCATCCCCGGCTCGAAGCCGCCCCCCTGGATCATGAAGCCGTCAATGACCCGGTGAAAAATGGTGTTGGTGTAATGCCCGTCATTCACATACTGGATGAAATTGGCGACGGTGTCCGGCGCTTTTTCCGAATCGAGTTCGAGGCTGATGATGCCGTGATTGGTGTGCAGCTTGATCATGGTGGATTCCTTGCTTTTCGGGTTACTTGGATTTCTGCGGTTTGGCCGCGGCGCCCAGAACGCGCGCGCGTTCTATGACGATCGGCTGGCGCGGTACATTCTGGTGCGGTCCGGTGGTTGCGGTGGGTGTCGCAATCATTTTCTGCACGACATCCATGCCCGAGGATATGCGGCCGAACACCGTGTAGCCATAACCTTTCTCGTCAGCCGACTTGAAATCGAGAAAATCGTTTTCGCTGACATTGATGAAAAACTGCGCCGTCGCTGAATGCGGATCCGCGGTGCGCGCCATTGCGACCGTTCCGGTTGCGTTGCGCAGGCCGTTGCCGGCTTCATTGCGGATCGCGGCGCGGGTCGGCTTCTGCTGGAGGTTCGGCGTGAACCCGCCACCCTGGGCCATGAAGCCGGGGATCACGCGGTGGAAGATGGTGCCGTCGTAAAAACCGTCGTTGACGTACTGCAGAAAATTCTCGACTGTTTTCGGTGCGTTTTCCGGATACAGTTCGATGACGATGGTGCCCAGCGTGGTTTTCATTTCCACTTTGGGATTGGCCGCGAGCGCCGCGGGAATGAGTGTCAGTGCAAGCAGCAGTGCAATCAGGTGTTTCATTTGTTTATCAATAAAAACAATAGGTTAAATAGAATCCGCTGACCGGGCCCCAGGGGAATCGGTTCAGGCCGCGCCTTCATGGACGATGCGCCACTGGCCGCCTTCGCGCTGCCAGTACTGGCGTTTGCGCATCTTGTTGCTGATGTTGCTGCTCGAGTAGTCCTGGTCAAACGTGACCACCGCGAGATTTTCATTGCCCGGGTAGAGGAACATGCTGACTCCGTCGACCTTGACCTTGATCCACGACTTGCCCGCATTGACCGCGCGTTTCTGATTTGCCCAGGTTGTCCGATCCTGTTTGCCCGTACTGAAGTCCGCTGCGTAGTGCTGCAGGTATTTTCCAGTGTCGCGGCTTTCCCAGTCCTGTCGCCAGGCATCCACGGACTGCCGCAGCGTTTCGCGCGTGTTCCGCGCAGCTTCCGGTTCCACCCACTCGATGCCGGATGTGATAATCACCGGCGTCACGCCCACCTGCACATGGGGCGTTATGGCCTGTAAATCCTCGTTGGTCAGCGCTACACAACCGTCGCTCGCCCGCGGCGGCCTGCTGTAAGTGTCGAAAGGCACGCCATGCAGCCAGATGCCGTGACCGTTGCGGCCGAGCCGGCGGTCCCATTCGTTCGGGTAATTGATCGGAAACGCGCCTTCGCCATAAAGCTCGCTTTGCGCGCCGTAGGCCCTGGTCAACTGGTCGCGCTGCATCTGGCGGGTGACGTGATACACGCCCAGCGGCGTTTTCTTGTCGCCTTCGCGCAGCTTCTCGATACCGTTGCGGCCGATCGTGGTGTAGTAGTCCGCAACATAACGCGGGGTGCCGTTGTGGTTCTCAAACACATAGAGCGTATATTTCGACGTATCGACGACAAAGGCGTATTTTTGCTCGGCGTTCAGTTCCAGCAGGTAACGCGGTACCTGTGTGCCCGGGCGTTTCTGTTCGTGGCGCACGAGCCGGGCGCGCGCTTCATCCTGCAGCTCGGCGATGAGATCGGCGGGTGCTTCCGAAGCGGCTCCGATGCTGCTGATGGGCCGGGCGCGTGCCATCAGCAGATCACCCTTGATCAAATGTGCCAGCCGAAAATTCGGATTGGTTTGCAGCACCTTGTTGATTTCGGTCAGCGCGATGTCGAACTGGGAGCCGGTGATCGCCAGCAGTGTCTGCGCCAGCAGGGCTTCGGGCGCGGCATGGCCGCCCGCAGGGCCGGAGCCGAGCAGATTTCCGGCCACTGATGAGAGCGGGCGATTGCCCAGCGCAAGTGTGGTCGAGGATGGCGTCAGCGCCGTGGCGATGATGGCCGTGGCCAGTGCGCAGGCGGGCAGGGTGCGCTTCATCCGCCTACCGTTTCCTGCTGGATCAGCCACTTGTCACCGGACCTGATCATGACCAGCGTTTTCCTGGCGTTGGCCTTGAAGGTATTGGATTGATAGTGCTGGCGGAACGTCACAGTCGCGCGATCAGCATCGCCGAAAGCGACCTTTGCCGACTCGATGCGCACTTCGATCTTGCGCGGCTTCGATACGAGTGCCCTGCGTTCTTTCTCCCAGTCCTTCCGCGGTTCGCCGTCGGGTGTCTTGAAATCTTTGGCATATCGGGCGAGATAAGCCTCGACATCATTGTTGGACCAGTCCGCCGCCCAGCCTTCGACTGCCTTCAATACGGCGTCGGCATTGTTGGCAGGCGGTGCGGTCTTGACCGGTTCCGGCGCTGTTGCTTTAACCGGTTCCGTTTTGACCGGCGCCGCTTTAACAGGTTCTTTGGCAGCTACGGCTACAGGTGAGGGCTTGGCTGCTACCACCGGTTTGGGTGTCGCCGCCGATGAGGGGGGTGGCGGGGCGTGCGCGATGGTCTTGGTCGCCGGTGCCGCAGCCTTGGGCGTGGTGTCGGTTTTTGCCACGGCCACCACCGGCGGCCGTGAGGTCGTGAACAGATCCTTGATCAGGTTGAGCTTGGTTTGTGCCGCCTGGTTGCTTTTGTCGAGCCGCAATGCCTTGTCGTAGGCCTGGCTCGCCATCTTGGCGTAAATGTCGCCCAGATTTTCATGTGCAGTGGCATAGCTCGGATGGGTGCGGATCGCCATTTCCAGTGCACTGCGCGCCTTGTCGTAGTCACCCTGCGATGCGTGGAGCACGGCCAGGTTGTTGTAGGGCTCCGGCAGTTCCGGATAATCCCTGGTCAGGTCCGTGAAAACGCGGATGGCCTCGTTCGGCTTGTTCTGCTCGGTGAGCAGTATGCCGCGAAGAAAACGCCCGCGGGCGTCCTTGGGTTTCGTTTTCAGATAGGCATCGACGCGCTCCATTGCGCGGTCGACCTGTCCCTGTTTGAGCAGTTGCTGCGCTTCCTGCAGATCGTCGCTTTGCGACATCGCCGGTGTCGCGAGCCCCACGCACACGACGATCACTGCGAGCCGTGCGGCAGCGTGCATGAAAGTCATCGTGCTATGATTCCAGTGGTCGTTGTTTGGGTGTTACACATGATTAATTTGACACTAGGTTGGCGACATTAGTCCTTGAATTTATGAGATTTTACCAAGAACAACCGCTAATTCAACCAACTCTTTTTTGCGGGTGTGCCTGAACCGCAATCCGTCCCGATACCGCGGGCCCGGCCAGGCCGGGAATTGCCGGAAAACGGGGTCTTCAAACTCCAGTTCATATGCTCAAAATCTACAATACCCTGAGGCGGGACAAGCAGGAATTTGTGCCCATCGAACCCGGCAAAATCCGCATGTACGTCTGCGGAATGACCGTGTATGACTACTGCCATCTCGGCCATGCGCGGGTGATGGTGATTTTTGACGTGGTGCAGCGCTGGCTGCGTGCTTCAAATTACGACGTCACCTATATCCGCAACATCACCGACATCGACGACAAGATCATCAAGCGAGCTCAGGAGAACCGTGAGTCGACTGCTGCGCTGACACAGCGGTTCATCAACGCGATGGACGAGGATGCTGCTGCGCTGGGCGTTGAGAAACCGGATGCCGAGCCGCGTGCGACCGAGTACGTGCCGGGCATGCTTGAAATGATCAGCGTGTTGCAGGACCGCGGTTACGCCTACCAGGCGACCGACGGCGACGTGAATTATGCCGTGCGCAAGTTTGAGGGCTACGGCAAGCTGTCCGGAAAATCGCTCGAAGACCTGCGTGCCGGAGAACGTGTTGCGGTCGACGCCGCCAAGCAGGATCCGCTGGACTTCGTGCTGTGGAAGCGCGCCAAACCCGGAGAGCCGGCGTGGGATTCGCCGTGGGGTGCGGGGCGCCCCGGCTGGCATATCGAATGCTCGGTGATGTCGAATGCGCTGTTGGGCAAACATTTCGACATCCACGGCGGCGGCCAGGATCTGCAGTTCCCGCACCATGAGAACGAAATAGCGCAGTCCGAAGGTGCGCACGGCGGCACGTTCGTCAACTACTGGATGCACAATGGCTTCGTCCGCGTCGACAACGAGAAGATGTCGAAGTCGCTGGGCAATTTTTTCACCGTGCGCGAGATCCTGAAGAAATACGATCCGGAAGTGGTGCGCTTTTTCATCATCCGCGCGCAGTACCGCAGCCCGCTGAATTATTCCGACGCGCATCTCGATGATGCCAGGCAGAGCCTGACCCGGCTGTACACGGCATTGAAGGGCGTGTCCGCGACCGTTGGCGATGTCGACTGGGATAATGCCTATGCCGCGCGTTTCAAAGTGGCGATGGACGACGACTTCAATACGCCTGAGGCCGTGGCGGTGCTGTTTGATCTGGCGAATGAGCTCAACAAATCGCAGTCCGCGGCGGATGCGGGACTGCTGAAGTCGCTGGCGGGACTGCTCGGTCTGTTGCAGCGCGAACCCGATGCGTTTTTGCAGGCAGGGCTGACGGACAGTGAATGGACGCCGGAGCGGATTGAGGCGGCGATTGTTGCGCGGGCTGCGGCGAAGAAGGGGAAGCAGTTTGCCGAGGCCGATCGCATACGCGATGAGTTGAAATCCGCGGGTGTGATTCTTGAGGATAGCGCTGCTGGCACAACCTGGCGGCGGAATTGAAATTTCTTGTCGCGAACCGGTAGGCATTCCGACGGTTTGTACCCCCCCTTGTGAGCTGCCGAGCAGCACAGTCAAGTCAGGGGATGTCGGCGAGGACTGTCTGAGTCCTTGCCGCGTAGCGGCAAGGGCGAGTTCCGCAGCCGCCTGACTTGGCGAGCAGCGCAGGGGAGCCCGCAGGGCCAGCGAGCCAGGGTCGCCTTCTCTTTGGTTACTTTCTCTTGGCGAAGCAAGAGAAAGTAACTAGCTGCCGGGCTACCCCCGGCGAATTAGGTGTGCTCGGCGGCTCACAAGGGGATAATTGTGGGTAGGTCGAATATTATTTATAAGTAATTGATTTTATTAATATTTTTTAAGGATTTCTCTGTGACCCGTATTGCCTCCGTCAAAGCCCACGCCGTTTCCGCGAAGCTCAAACATCCGCTGTGGACCGCGCATGAGGAGTTGCACAGTTCAAGCGTGGTGCTGGTTGAAATCAAGACCGATGACGGGTTGACCGGTATCGGGCAGATCCACGGTTCGCCGCTCAAGCTGATTTGCGAATACGTCGAAAAGCTCGGCGAGGTGGCGCGCGGCATGGATGCCCTGGCGCATGTTGCGGTGTGGGAGAAACTGTTTTCGCTGACGTCGCCGCGTGCGACCGGCATGGGCGGGCGCGACGGATTGCCGCAGCCGCTGTCGCGCGGGGACCGGCCGCAGATCATGGCGGCGATCGGTGGCATCGACAGCGCGTTGTGGGACATCAGGGGCAAGGCGATGAACCGTCCCGTATGGCAGTTGCTCGGCGGCGACGGCAAGCCGCTATTCACGTATGCCACCGGCGGGTATTACGAACTCGATGCGCCGTTGAAGGCCTGTGCCGATGAGCTGGCGGGTTTCGTCAAGAACGGCTATCGCGCGGTGAAGCTCAAAACCGCGGGGCTGAGCATTGAAAAGGAAGTGGAGCGCATCAAGATGACGCGCGCCGCGATCGGCAAGGACGTGCTGCTGCTGCTCGACATGAACGCGGCGTACGATCTGGAAGAGTGCATCAGGTTTGCGCATGCGGTGCAGCCGTACGACATCTACTGGCTGGAAGAGCCGCTGCACTGGTACCTGCAGCCGGCGGATTTTGTGACGCTGGCGAAAAACACGCCGATCCCGCTGGCGCATGGCGAGCGCGAGATGACGCGCTTCACCGCGCGCGATTTCATCACCAGCGGGTCGCTGGGTTTCATGCAGTTCGATTCCACGCGCTTCGCCGGCTTCACCGAATCGCTGCGCGTGAGCCATCTCGCCGAGCAGCACGGCGTACGCATTGCGCCGCACCTGGTGCCCGAGGTGCATGCTCACCTGGTGTCGGCGTTCCCGCGGCTGGGTTTCGGCGTGGAATCGCACGGTAATGCCGATCGAGATCCCTTGTGGTTTGAACTCTTTACCGAACGTGCGCAGGTCAGGGATGGTCAAGTGCATCTGAACGACCTGCCGGGATTCGGTTTTGAGATCGACTGGAAAACCGTAAAAAAATACGCAGCATGAGTCTGGCACATCGGTGATTGCAATAGTTTCTGGGAATCAACTCAAGGAATCAGTTCATGAATATCGTAGTCATGGCGGGCGACGACATCGGGCCGGAAATCATCGCTGCGGCGATGGCGGTGGTGAAAGCAGCGGATGCGGAGTTTTCACTGGGGCTGCGGTTTTCCGACATCGAAGTCGGCATGGCGAGTCATCGCAAGCATGGCACTACGCTGACCGACGCTGCACTGCAGGCTGCCATTGATGCCGATGGCGTGATTGTCGGCCCCTGTGGCATGACCGATTACCCGCCCCTGGCGAAGGGCGGCATCAATATTCCCGGCACCATCCGCAAGCGTCTCGACTTGTACGCCAACCTGCGGCCGGCGCGCAGCCGTCCGGGCATGCCCGACGCACGGCGTGACCTTGATGTGCTGATCGTGCGCGAGAACACCGAGGGTTTCTATTCCGACCGCACGATGTATCAGGGAATCGGCGAATTCATGCCGACCGAGGATGTGGCGCTGTCGGTGCGCAAGATCACGCGCCAGGGATCACGCCGGATCGCAAAGGTCGCGTTTGATTACGCTGCACGCCGCAGTAAACGCATCACGGCGGTGGGCAAGCGCCATGTGCTGCAGATGACCGACGGCCTGTTCATGGGCGAGGCCTATGCCGAGGCCAAGGCACACCCGGACATCGCGTTGAAGGAAATGGACATGGACGCGATGGCCGCGGACATCTACAGCCGGCCCGAGCGCCATGACGTGATCCTGATCACCAACATGTTCGGCGATATCCTGTCGAACCTTGCCGTAGCGCTGTCCGGGGGGCTGGGACTGGCCGCGGCGATCAACGCCGGTGACAAACACGCCATTGCCAATGCCGGCCACGGCTCGGCCCCTGATATTGCCGGCAAGGGCATCGCCAATCCCAGCGGCATGATTCTGTCCGCGGCGCTGCTGCTTGAGTGGCTGGGCATGCGCCACGGTAAGCCGGCGTTTCAGCAGGCTTACCGTGCGATCCAGCTGGCGGTCGATGCCGCCCTGGCCGACGCCAACGCACGTACCGGGGATCTCGGCGGCAAGGGCAACACAAAATCGTTTGCCGATGCCGTGGTGAAAAAACTGCGCAGTTCGAAATTGCAGACGGCGGTTGCCGGTTGACGGCAAGCATGAGCCCGACCTATTGCATAACTAAAACCACGAGGAGAGCGCCATGAAACGATCCATTATCAGCATGACCCTGTTGGCGGCTGCAACCTGCGCAGCCTGGACGGGCGGCGCGACAGCGGCGGATGCCTATCCGGCCAAATCCATCCGTTTCCTGGTTGGCTACGCCCCCGGCGGCGGGACTGACACGATGGCACGCACAGTGGCGATGAAGCTGAGTGACAGCCTGGGGCAGCAGGTCATCGTCGACAACCGGCCCGGCGCGAATGCGAACCTCGCCGCTGAAATCGCTTCGAAGGCGACGCCCGACGGTTATACGGTGATGTTCATTTCGGTGTCACACGCCATCAGCAAATCGTTGTACAAAAAGCTCAGCTACGACCTGGTGCGCGATTTCACGCCGCTGATCAATATCTCTTCGGTGCCGATGTTCGTCGTCGTGCCGCCGTCTTCAACGCCGAAAAGCGTCGCCGACGTTATTGCGCTGGCAAAAGCGAAATCGATCAATTACGCATCTTCCGGTGACGGCAGCCCGGAGCATATTGCCGCGGAACTGCTGAAAAGCATGGCGAAGATCAACATCACGCATGTGCCGTACAAGGGTGGCGCACCGTCAGCGGTTGCATTGATTTCGGGTGAAGTGCAGCTCGGATTCAATACCGCGCCGGTAGCCGTGCCGCACATCAAGTCGGGTCGCATGCGCGCGCTGGCCGTGACCAGCGCTAAACGCAATCCTGCGCTTCCCGATGTGCCGACCGTGGCCGAGTCGGGCGTGCCGGGTTACGACATGATCAACTGGTATGGCGCCGTCTTGCCGACCGGAACGCCGGCCAACGCGATCAACCGGCTCAATACCGATATCAACAAGATACTGAAGCTGCCCGATGTGCAGCAGCGGCTGGCCAGCCTCGGTGCCGATCCGTTGGGTGGAACCGCAGCGAGCTTCGGCGCCTATATAAAATCCGAGATCGCGAAGTACGAAAAAGTGGTCCGCGAGGGCAAGCTGAAGCAGCAATAACGCAATCTGCATAAAAAAGCCGGCGCATGCGCCGGCTTTTTTTGTGTCCGCGTTTTGACTATTCCGCGAAGAACGCCTTGACGCGATCCATCCAGGACTGGGCCCGCGGATTGTGACGGCCGGTGTCCTTGCTGCTGATGGCCTCGAACTCCTGCAGCAGTTCCTTTTGCCGTGCCGTCAGACTGACCGGGGTTTCGACCACCACGTGGCACATCAGGTCGCCGTGGCTGGTGGAACGCACACCCTTGATGCCCTTGCCGCGCAGCCGGAATATTTTTCCGCTCTGGGTCTCGGAGGGGATTTTGATCTTGGCGTAGCCGTCGAGAGTCGGGATTTCGATTTCGCCACCGAGTGCCGCCGTGGTGAAGCTGACCGGCATTTCGCAATGCAGGTCGTTGTGATCACGCGTGAACACGCTGTGCTGCTTGATCTGCATGACCACATAGAGGTCACCCGACGGGCCGCCATTGACGCCGGCTTCGCCTTCGCCGGACAGCCGGATGCGGTCACCGTCATCGACGCCGGCCGGAATTTTGACAGCCAGCGTCTTGTGTTTCTTGACGCGACCGCCGCCGGAGCAGGTGCCGCAGGGGCTGGCGACCATCTTGCCGGTGCCATGGCAGCGCGGGCAGGTCTGCTGGATCGAAAAGAAACCCTGTTGCATGCGCACCTGACCGTGACCGCCGCAGGTCGTGCAGGTCGTCGGTTGCGTGCCGGGTTTGGCGCCGGTGCCATGGCAGGTTTCGCATTCTTCCATCGCCGGAATGCGGATGCGTGTTTCAGTGCCGCGCGCAGCGTCTTCGAGCGAGATCTCGAGGTTGTAACGCAGATCGGCGCCGCGAAACACGGTTGAACGCTGGCGGCCGCCACCGCCCGCACCACCACCGAAGATGTCGCCGAAGATGTCGCCGAAGGCATCGGCAAAGCCGCCCATGCCCGCACCGCCTGCGCCTGCCGCCGAAGGATCAACGCCGGCATGTCCGAACTGGTCATAGGCCGCGCGCTTCTGCGGTTCAGTCAGAACCTCGTAGGCTTCCTTGGCTTCCTTGAAGTTTTCTTCCGCCTTGGGATTATCCGGATTGCGGTCCGGATGCCATTTCATGGCGAGCTTGCGGTACGCCTTCTTCAGATCATCCTCGGAAGCGTCGCGGTTTACGCCCAGCACTTCGTAATAGTCTTTTTTTGCCATTTATTCCCGTTACCCTGAATAAGCCAAAGGCGCAGGGCGCGGAGGGGTTTCCCCAAGCACCTCTGCGCCCCGGCTGCGGACGTAATACGGTTTACTTCTTGCCGTCTTTCACTTCCTCGAATTCGGCATCAACCACGTCGCCTTCATCTTTCTTCTTGCCATTGCCGGCCGGTTGCTCACCGCCTGCCTGTCCGGCACCGCCGGCCGCAGCACCTTCCTTCGCCTGCTGGTCCTTGTACATCTGCTCGGCCAGTTTGTGCGCTGACTCTGCCAGCGTTTTGGTCTTGGCTTCGATGTCGGCCTTGTCTTCGCCCTTGATGGCTTCCTCGGCTTCCTTCAGCGCGGCTTCGATCCTGCCTTTCTCGTCGGCGTCGACCTTATCGCCATGCTCCGCCAGCGATTTCTTAACGCTGTGGATCATCGCATCGCACTGGTTACGGGCATCGACCAGCTCGCGCAGTTTCTTGTCTTCCTCGGCATTGGCCTCGGCATCCTTGACCATGCGCTGGATCTCTTCTTCCGACAGACCCGAGCTCGCCTGGATCTTGATCTTGTTTTCCTTGCCGGTGGCCTTGTCCTTGGCCGACACGTGGAGGATACCGTTGGCGTCGATGTCGAACGTGACCTCGACCTGCGGCATGCCGCGCGGTGCCGGCGGTATGTCGGTCAGGTTGAACTGGCCCAGCGACTTGTTGGCCTTGGACATCTCGCGCTCGCCCTGCAACACATGGATGGTCACCGCGCTCTGGTTGTCTTCGGCGGTCGAGAACACCTGCGATGCCTTGGTCGGGATCGTGGTGTTTTTCTGGATCAGCTTGGTCATCACGCCACCCAGCGTTTCGATGCCCAGCGACAGCGGGGTCACGTCGAGCAGCAGCACGTCCTTGACGTCGCCTTTGAGCACGCCGGCCTGGATGGCAGCGCCCACGGCAACGGCCTCATCGGGGTTGACGTCCTTGCGCGGCTCCTTGCCGAAAAAGTTCTTCACCGCTTCCTGCACCTTGGGCATGCGCGTCTGGCCGCCGACGAGAATCACGTCGCTGATGTCGGAGAGTTTTACGCCGGCATCCTTGACCGCGATTTCGCAGGGCGTGATCGTGCGCGTGATCAGTTCCTCGACCAGGGATTCGAACTTGGCGCGGGTGATCTTGATCGCCAGATGCTTCGGGCCCGACTGGTCGGCGGTGATGTAGGGCAGGTTGATCTCGGTCTGCTGTGACGACGACAGCTCGATTTTCGCTTTTTCCGCGGCATCCTTCAGCCGCTGCAGCGCGAGCATGTCCTTCTTCAGGTCCACGCCGGATTCCTTCTTGAATTCCTCGCACAGGTAATCCATCAGCCGCTGGTCGAAGTCTTCGCCGCCTAGGAAAGTGTCGCCGTTGGTCGACAGCACCTCGAACTGGTGCTCGCCCTCGACTTCGGCTATCTCGATGATCGACACGTCGAACGTGCCGCCGCCGAGGTCATACACCGCAATCTTGCGGTCGCCCTTCTGCTTGTCCATGCCGAAGGCCAGTGCCGCCGCGGTCGGCTCGTTGATGATGCGCTTGACGTCGAGGCCCGCGATGCGGCCGGCATCCTTGGTCGCCTGGCGCTGCGAGTCATTGAAGTACGCGGGCACCGTGATCACGGCTTCGGTGACCGGCTCGCCGAGATAATCCTCGGCGGTCTTTTTCATCTTGATCAGCACCTGTGCTGAGACTTCCTGTGACGCGATTTTCTTGCCGCGCACTTCCACCCAGGCGTCGCCGTTATCGGCCTTGACGATCTTGTAGGGCATCAGCGCGATGTCCTTCTGCACTTCTTTTTCCTCGAAGCGCCGGCCGATCAGCCGTTTTACGGCATAGAGCGTGTTCTTCGGATTGGTTACCGCCTGGCGTTTGCCCGGAGCACCGGTGAGGATTTCGTCATCCTCCATGTACGCGACGATCGACGGCGTAGTGCGCGCGCCTTCGGAGTTCTCGATGACCTTCGGCTTGCCGTTTTCCATTACGGCCACGCATGAATTCGTGGTGCCCAGGTCGATGCCTATGATCTTGCCCATGTCGTTACCTCGTTCCCAAAAAAGTTGTTGCGCCGGAGATATTTTTAACTAATTGAATTTATTCAATTATTTATCAAAAGTCGCCGGCAGTTTCGATAATAAGTTGATATGTAATCTGGGGCTGCAGTCGTGATTTTCAAGCGTCCGCGGCTTTTGCGACCATGACCATGGCCGGTCGCAGTACGCGGTCGTTGAGCAGGTAACCTTTCTGCAATACCTGCACCACGGTATTCGGGGCGGCATCCGACGCCACCATGCTGATCGCCTGGTGGCGGTGCGGATCGAATTTCTCGCCGACCGGATTGACTTCGGTGATATTCGATTTTTCGAACGCGGCGGAAAGCTGTTTCAGCGTCAGTTCGACGCCGCTTTTCATGCTCTCGACGGTAGCGCTTTCGACCGCCAGCGCAGCCTCAAGACTGTCCTTGACGGCCACCAGTTCACCGGCGAAATTTTCGACAGCGTACTTGTGGGCGTTGGCGACGTCGAGCATCGCGCGCTTGCGCACGTTCTCGGTCTCGGCTTTGGCACGCAGCCAGGCATCGTGATGTTCCTGCGCATCAAGCTCCGCCTTGCGCAGCAGCTCTTCGGTGGAGGGCATGGTGTCCGGCGCCGCTTTGCCGGCTTTGTCGGCGGCGGTTTCGGGGGTGCCTTCGGGGGTATTCTCGGGTTTTTGGTCCAGCGATTCCTGCGACATGACGTTTTTTGGTGTTGATGGATGAACTGTTTGCAACTGGGGGCGGCGCCCGGAATTTCAAGGCCGGATTCAGGGTGATCGCACGGCCCGCAAGGGATATTTTATAACCTGTTGTTTTTATTGATATTTTATGCCTGACTCGAGTGATATCCACGACCTCAGGGGCGAGCGTGCCAGCCACGTCACCGGCGCGGCGCTGGATTGCGTCAAGGCGGTGCGCCCCGGCACCGCGGTCACGCTGATACTTGCGCAGGAGCCGTCGCTGCTGATGGCCAGCCTCAACCTGCAGCTGCGCGAAAACCTGGCGTGGGAAATCGTCGAGGCCGACGGCGCATGGCGTGTCACCGTGAGCCATCGCAGCGACATTGCGGCGACCGATGTGCTGACCTTGCTGGCGGCCGATCACAAGCGCATCGATGGTCTGCTGGCGCAGGCACTGGGGCTGCTCAATCACGGAAAAGTGGATGCGGCAGTGCCGCTGCTGCGGGCGTTTGTGATCGCACTCAACCGGCACGTCGCGTTCGAAGACGACGAACTCGCAGTGAGCCTGGGTGCGGCGCAGTCGTCGACGGACCAGCCGGCGGTGATCATGCTGCGCGAACATCGCGACATCGCGCAGCAGTTGTCTTTGGTCGAGGAGGTGCTTGCGGTGGAGCCGGTGGATGGTTCGGAACTGAGTGTCTACTGCGCGATACTTTCGGGAACACTGGCGAAGCACGAATATCGCGAAGAGCACAATCTGTTTCCGTTGTGGCGGGTGGCGCTGGGGCGACGGAGTGAGGGGGAGCGGTCTGCGTTGCTTGAGCGCGCGCGAATGGCGTTGACGACCCCGTAAGTTCGAGCTGAACGCCGGGGGCGGCCCGGCGGCTCACAATGGGGAGTGTTTAAGGGGAAAATTTTTCCTGCGTTTTACTTGTATGAGTTTTCCTGTTGTTCCGTCTGCAGGCGCATGGCTTCAGCGGCGGCATCCAATTTTTTCTGTACGTTCTCCTTGGTCTTTTCGCCGGCTTCCACTTCCTGTTTTTTGATTGCGGCGCCGGTGGCCGCGGTGGTGGCGACTTCGGCGCCGCATGCTGTGAGCACGACGGCGGTTATCGTGGCGAGTAGTGTTCTCATGAGATGCTCCCGATCAGGTTCGTAAACTAAATGCAGTGCGGGTGGTCAGACTTCATGTGCCTGGTGAATCACGGTGCGTTCTGCGCTGATTGCTATTATTCACGCTTTATCGATCAAGAAAACGGGGAGTCATGGAAAACGAAGCGGAAGACATCAACGGAAACCCGGTTTTCGTCGGCAGCCGCGTCCGGGTGCTGAGAATCAAGGATTCGGTGCTGGCGCAGTTGTCCGAGGCCGATGCGGAGGCCACGCGCGCGATGTTCGGCTCGGTGCTGGAGGTCAATGAAATCGACGAGTTCGGCGGCGCCTGGGTGGAAGATACCTGGACCGCAGCCGACGGAGCCTCAGTCACGCATTCGCTGGGTCTGGGGCCGCAGCAGATGGAGTTGGTGCAGGACGGGGATGAGGATGCCGGTGAGGATTCAGGCGAACCGGACGAAGATTCGGGGCGGGACTAGGGGCCGGCCTGGTACGTAGTGCCGGTACCGTGTTTCATGGATGCTGTGCGAGGAACTGCAGCAGTTCTGTCGTGCAGGCTTCCGGCACGATGTGATGCACCATGTGGTATTCGGTCGGCAGGTGCACCAGTTTGAAATTCTTCAGGTGGGTGGTCAGCAGTCGTTCCTGTTCGGCATCGGTAATCGGGCCACCGGTGGGGTAGAGGCCGAGCACGGGACATTGCACTTTCGGCAGCCAGTCCAGCGCATTGGCCTCGTTGACCAGTTGCACCAGCCGCAGCAGCACTTCGATGTCGCCTTTGGCGAATTCATCGGCATACCAGTCGAAAAAACCTTCGTCCATGTCCGGCGGGAATCGCGTCGAACGGTTGGTCGTGTCCACCCATTTGCGTATGCCCATGTCGCGCATCGCGTCAGTGCGCGAGCCGTGCTTCAGGGCGTAGCTCGCTTTCATTTTGTCGCTGATGTAGACCGGGGTGGCTGCGATGGTGAGCGTGCGCACCAGTTGCGGATGTGATGCGGCCAATCCCAGCCCGATGATGCCGCCCGAGGATTCGCCGACGTAATGCACGCTGTCGACGCCGAGGTGGTTGATGATGGCGACGAGGTCTTCGACGCAGCGTTCTTCGGTGAGTCCGGTGGCCAGGTCGAAGTCGCGGCCTGATTCGCCCAGGCCGCGCATATCGGGGCGCACGACGCGGTAGTGCCGGGCGAGGGCGGGTATCCACTGAAACCAGAATTTTCCCGAACGGCCGTTGCCGTGCTGCAGCAGCACAACCGGGGCGTTGCGCCACGGGTCGGTGAAATCGTCAACAACGTAATGCAGAAGCGGCTGGCCTGCTCTTTCGACGAACGGCATCCGTTTACCTTTTCGCGCCCAATTGCAAGGCGCGGTCGCGCGAGGCCTGCAGGTGGTCGGGTGTCGCGGCCGTGGTCCAGCCCAGCACGTTTTTCAGCACGATGTCCGTCAGCGCGTGCAGCCAGTCATCGCGCTCGTTGAGGCAGGGGATGTAGTGCAGTTCCTTGCCGCCGGCCTTGATGAAGTCCTCTTTGGCTTCGATTGCGATTTCCTCCAGCGTCTCGAGGCAGTCGCTGACGAAGCCGGGGCACACGACATCTACGCGTCCGACGTTCTTTCCGGCCAGATCTTTCAGCACTTCGGAGGTATAGGGCTTGAGCCATTCGGCACGGCCGAAACGCGACTGGAAGGCGACAGTGTAAAAATCGGGTTTGAGTCCGATCTGCTCGGCGATCATGCGGCCGGTTTTGAGGCATTCACAGTGGTAGGGATCACCCAGGTCCAGCGTGCGTCGTGGCACGCCGTGAAAACTCAGCACGAGATGATCGCCGCGGTAATGCTTGACCCAGTAGTCGTTGATGCTTTGGGCCACGGCCTTGACGTAGCCCTCGTTGTCGTGAAAGTGCTTGACGGTGCGCACCGCGGGCTGGTCGCGCATTTTGGCCATGGCTGCAAATGCGGCATTGAAGGCCGTCGCCGTCGTGCTCGCCGAATACTGCGGATACAGCGGCAGCAGCAGGATGCGGTCGCATCCCTGCGCTTTGAGCATGTTCAGTTTGTCGCTGATTGCCGGTTTGCCGTAGCGCATTGCATATTCAACGACATGGGGCTGTTTGAGCCGCTCGCCGAGATAGCCGCGCAGCATGTTGGTCTGGGTCGCCGTGTGCGCTTGCAGTGGCGAGCCTT
>Ga0224500_10001180_pt1 | contig 15946 bp, 8 predicted proteins | sample SF_Oct11_sed_USG_FD_168126 | JGI IMG/M metagenome (GOLD analysis project Ga0224500, IMG submission 168126) | Sediment microbial communities from San Francisco Bay, California, United States - SF_Oct11_sed_USGS_4_1 | ecosystem: Environmental > Aquatic > Marine > Sediment | place: USA: California... | reverse complement strand
TAGGAAACACAACGGGTTATACGTTCACCTGGTATCAAAGCAACGGGACGACGGTGATACCGGGCTCTGGCACGGCAGCAGCAATCGGCGCTCCACTGGCGGCAGGGAATTACTTTGTACAGGCAATTAACGCGACCACCAATTGTAAGTCACCGATCACCACCTTTGCGATTAACGATACGCACGTGATTCCGGCGGTGACTTTGTTCGCTTCTGTAAGTAACACAAATTGTAGTGTTACGCCAAACGGCTCCATTACTATTGAAATCAATGGCGGTGCAGATCCAGTTACAGACTTCACGATTGATTGGTTTGAAGGTAATGGTACGACAACGCCATTAGGCACTACAGTTGGAACCACGGGAGGGGTCAACAATGAAATTGCACAAGCTATCAGTGGAGGAACCTATACAGTGCGTGTACGCGATAATATTACGCCCAATGCAGGATGCGCATTTACGACAAGTTTTGCGATAACCGACAATCCGGTATTTCCCGTGCCAACAGGTACACCCGCAGCAAATACTGCTTGCGATCCTGCAAAATCGAACGGTTCCGTAGTTGCAGATGTTGGTGGAACAACGGTGGGTTACACCTTCCACATTTTCAGAGGACAGAATACACTACTTGCCAATGAAGTAACGAGCGGCCCGGCAACAGCGGCTAATCTGGAGGCCGGAGTCTATACTGTACAAGCCATCATTGATGCTTCCGGATGTGCAGCAACAACGGAAGTCACTGTTGGCAACAATATTGTGCTGCCCACTATCGACGCGACATCTGCCACAGATGTGACTTCATGTTCAGTGCCGGATGGAAGTGTTTCGGTGACTGCCGTAAGTATAGGGGCACTTGCCGACTATACATTTTCCTGGTTTGATGGAAATGGGTTGAAGGCCGTCCCGGATTACACAGGAAGCACGGTAACTGGATTATTGGCGGGTAATTATACCGTTATAGCTACAAATAATGTTTTGGGCTGTGATGTCCAGATGCCAGTAACGGTTACGGTGAACAACGATCCAAGTACGTTGATAACGATCAATGAGCTACTCGCTGAAAGAATAATACCGGCAGTATGCACTGATGGATTGGGGCAAATAGGTGCCGATGCATCCTCTCCAGCCAATGCAGGGGGTGGGTTTACTTTCAGTTGGTATTCAGGAGATAAGAACACCGGATTAAGTTTTGAAGGTAACGGAGTTGACTTTTTCTTTAACTCAAATCGCATATCGAGTGCAGCCTCTGGTGAACCAATTTTCAGTGGCCTGCACACTGTCATTGCTTTAGATAACACCACAGGCTGCCGGGATTCGCTCGTTATTCATCTTCCCTACAGCGATGAGGCGGCACTCTTGAGCATTTTGACTACGCCCCAGACCGATTGTCTGAACCCGGATGGAGGGTTCGACGCTACGATCACACCAAGTGCCGGCACCATTGCGGCATTTCCGTTGATAGACCAGTCCTGGTATGAATTAAGAGTTTATCAAAATGGAGTGCTACTTAGTAATATTCCAGGTGTTGAACCTGCGCCGACAACCGTATCTGGCCTTGCAGCGGGAAACTATACAATCCTTGCGGTCGAAACGCATCCATCACTGTCAGGGTGCTCTTCTGCGCCCAATGATATCAATATTGGCGACAATAGAAATTATCCCCTTATTACACCGAATGTACTGACAGATAACAAGAACTGTGTAGGCTCCGGTACTGACACCGGTTCGATTTCCCTTACAGTTGACGGTGTACCTACTCCTGGTGTCGGATATATTTATACGTGGTACGATGGTAAGCTTAATACAGACCCCATACTTGGCGCCGCGAATGTACCTGCTCCCGGACATTCAGCCATTAATATCGATGGTGGTTTCTATACAGTCGAGGTTACTAGTGCGCTAAATAACTGCAAGGCGGAAGAAACCTTATACCTAAACAATAGCCCTTACGTTATTTCCATTGCTTCAACCGATCTTGCTATCACACCGCAATCGGATTGTAACCCTGACAATGGATCAGCAACTGTACTCGATGTGCTTATTGATGGCGCGTCTTCAGGAGGAGTAGGTGGGTATACATTTGAATGGTTTCTGAATGATGGAACCACGACGATTCCATTGAGTTCAACAAATGCCATTGTGGGCACCCCAATTGGAGCTGACAACTATTTTGTGAAAGCCACAAACATAGTTTCTAATTGTATTTCGCCACTAAGGCAGTTCACAATAAATGATGTAAGTGTTCCGCCCGCCATCACACAAAACAGCCTGGTTGACAACACCAATTGCGCGGGTGCAGCGGCGAACGGGTCGATCACGATCGATGTTGATGGCGGAGCACCTGCGATCACAGACTTTGCGATACAATGGTATACGGGAGTGGGGACAGCAAGTCCGATAGGGGGAGCAACGACGGCGACCATATCAAACCTGGGTGCAGGTGATTACACGGTAGAGGTGACAGACATACTTTCACCGGGCAATACGTGTTCCAGCATAGCGACCTTTAGCATTGTTGATGATCTTCCGGTAGTGACGATCGCCGGGGGTGCGATAACCTTGACGGACCAGACGGATTGCGTTGCCAATGGCGGGGCGCAGGTAACAGACATATTAATAGACGGGATATCGAATGGGGGGACCGGGGGCTTTACGTTTGAATGGTTTGATGATTCCGGGGCGACGATAGACGGTCCGCTGGCCGCCGCCACAGTAGGTTTAGCCCTGGCATCCGGCAACTACCGGGTAGTGGCCACCAACACAGCCTCGGCATGTACCTCGCTGGTAACACCGTTCACAATAAATGATGTAAGTGTTCCGCCCGCCATCACACAAAACAGCCTGGTTGACAACACCAATTGCGCGGGTGCAGCGGCGAACGGGTCGATCACGATCGATGTTGATGGCGGAGCACCTGCGATCACAGACTTTGCGATACAATGGTATACGGGAGTGGGGACAGCAAGTCCGATAGGGGGAGCAACGACGGCGACCATATCAAACCTGGGTGCAGGTGATTACACGGTAGAGGTGACAGACATACTTTCACCCAGTAATACGTGCTCAAGTGTAGCCGTTTTCTCCATTATCGATGCACCGAATAATATAGGCCTGAATATTAGCGACATTATCATAACAGATAATTCGGATTGCTTGCCGATGAACGGTAGCGCTACTGTGACGGATGTTATTTTCAATGGTAATCCAGTAGGCAATACGATAGGTTATACATTTGAGTGGCTTAGGAGTGATCTGACTATTGTGGATCCTGGCAATGGACCAACCGTTGGCGTAGTCCTCCCGGCCAATAACTACTATGTTCGTGCTACACATGTTGCATCGAATTGCACCTCATCGAATACGCCATTCACAATAAAGGATGCAACAACCATTCCTGTGGTTGTTGCCAATACGGATTTGGATAATTTTGCCTGTAATACGAGCTACACAGGTCAAGTGAGTGCTTCTGTTTCAGAGGGATTGACCAACGGTATCACGGCAGGTTATACATTCGACTGGTTCTCTGGAAAAAACAACACCAATGTCGCTGACTTTATTAATTCAGGTGCGATATTATCTGGATTGCAGGATGGCGACTATACTGTTCGTGTTACCGATACCTCAACGCCATCAGCAAACTGTGAGAGTATAGCCTCTGTCTTGATTAAAAGAGATGTCCCTATTGTTAATGGGACACTCACGGCAAATGCACAAACCGTCTGCGCGCCAATTCAGGACGGAAATATCGCGGTCAATAGCATTCAACAATTTCTGGGTGGTATCACCAATTCCTTTGATATGAATAATGCTGCGGATCGAAACATGTTTTCATTCCAATGGTTTGATGCAAATTTAGCGGCTGTATCACCAATTATAAACGGCAATCCTGCTTCGCCCAATCTGGAAGAAGGTACTTTCTACGTTCAAATCAGCGACGCACTGGGGTGTACATCTGACTACATTAAAGGTGTAATCGATGATCAGACGACCAGTCCACTCATTGCGCTGGACGAATTTATAAATCCAGCGGTTTGTATTCTGCCTGAGTTAAAAGGTAGTCTTATTGTGTCCGCCGACAATAATTCAAGTTTTGCCAACTATACTTTCGAGTGGTTCGAGGGTAATACTCCGGGGGGGACACTGGTAGAACCGAACAGCTCATTTTTGGGAAACATTGATTACACTGACATACTTGAGTATACCGTTCGGGTAACAAATAATGCAACACAATGCTTCAGTCTGGAGACTTATCAATTCAAGACAGATACCGTCGATATTCAAGTAGTTGCTTCGGCTGTACCATTAACGAGTTGTGTGACAGACAATGGCAGTCTGTTCGCCGCAACCCGCACAGGCTCTGGTCAGTTGTATAACATCGAATGGTATATTGGTGGAGTGGTCGGCACCACACCTGACTTTACTTCAAATGAAGTGCTCATCGCACCAATAGGATTGTATACTGCTATTGCAAAACACCCTACGCTTAGTTTCTGCAATTCTATTCCCGATACAATTTCTGTTACGGATGGAAGGTTTTATCCTACGGTTACGGCGACACAAAAAGCTCCGCTGACATATTGTGATCCTGGGAATCCAAACGGGGTCGCATTTGCCACGGTCAATGGAAGTGTGGTTGGTTATGCATTTGACTGGTATGAAGGTTCTGTTACAGGCAATCCGGTGTATACCGGAAGCGAAGCAGGAATATTGAGAGCGATAATGTATGCTGTAAAAGCGACAGACATTATTTCGGGTTGTACAGACACAACCAGTATTACGATCGAGAATGATCCGTTTGCGGTACCATTACCAGAAATCACTTTAATTTCCAATCGTACAGATTGCGTTGTGCTGGATGGTGCACTGAGCGTTGATGTAAACGGTTTAACAAAAGATCACATATTCAATTGGTATATTGGAAACGCGGTGAAAAATCAGGTTGATGCAGTTGGTGAAATGTATACCGATATTGATGCCGGAATATATACGGTAACCGCGACAGATCGAATTTCAGGTTGTACGTCCGGTGGTATTCAGAAAGAGGTTTTGGCAGTAATGTTGTATCCTGACTTTAATGTCAAAACTGTAGACACAAATTGTGATGAGGATATCGGAAGTGCAGCGCTTGTGGAATTAGGTGGAGTAGATGTAAAACAAATCGAATGGAATATCCTGGGTGCTATCGAGGTTGGTCCGCAGGTTTCAGCATTACCATCAGGGGTATTTTCGGTCACGGCCATTTCATTCAAGGATTGTGAGACCTCAAAGACTTTTGAAATTAAAACAGACATTACCATTTACAATGGAATATCCAGAAACAATGATGGCTTAAATGACTTCTTTGAGATAGGTTGCATTTCTGAGTTTCCAAATAACCTGGTTAGAATTTACAATCGGGCCGGGACACTGGTATATGAGGCCGGTGGTTATAATAACCAGGATGTTTATTTCAACGGTATTTCAAACCGGGGGGTAAGCATTCTTGGTAATGATCTGCCGGATGGAACGTATTTCTATATCATTACCAAAGGTGATGGTTCTGAAACAAAAACTGGCTATCTTGAATTGTTGCATTAACATGTTTACCATGGCAAGAATAGGTTTGATGTTTTTGATGCTGATTGTGGGCATTAGCCCCCGTTTAGCGGCGCAACAAAGTATTGTTTATTCGCAATACATTTATAATGGGTTACTCATCAACCCTGCTTACGCAGGAAGTCATGTGCAGCTAAGCGCTACCCTTAGTTATCGAAACCAGTGGGTTAATTTCGATGGCGCACCGCAAACTGCTACCTTGGGTGTTCATTCTTCTGTAAACAAGAGTAAGATAGGGCTGGGATTGCTGGCTACAAGCGATAAAATCGGAAGCTACACGAATACGGGTATTTTTGGCAGCTATGCATACCGTATACAGGACAGACGAGGCGGTGTTTTTTCTATGGGTCTTCAGGCTGGTATTCACAACTTCAGGGCCGACTATAGCGCGCTCAAGTTAAAATCCGGGCAGGACCCTTTGTTAACCGGTACTGTAAGTGAATTGAAACCAAACTTTGGAGGCGGCATTTTCTATTACAGTAAGAAGTTTTTTGGTGGGTTTTCTGTTCCGGTAATTCTGACGCATTCAAAATTTTTTAACAAGGGTCTTGAGCAATTGGCGCTGGCTCGACATTATTACCTATACGTAGGTGTAATTGTACCGCTTGACCGTATGGAAAAAGTCAAAGTAAGCCCTTCATTGTTGATAAGAGCCCAGGAAGGAACTCCCTTAAATGCTGACATAAACCTGAATGTAATCTTCCATGATCTGATCAGTGCGGGTGTCTCTTATCGCACAGGTGAAAGTATTACGACGCTGCTTAATTTTAAGTTAAGTGAAAAATTCAATTTCGGGTATTCCTATGATTGGACGACTTCCGAAATCCGGAAATATTCAAACGGGTCACATGAGTTCATGCTGAACTACAGAGTCCGCATCCGGGGGATACACAGAGACGTGGAGTGCCCGCAATACTTCAGCCACTAGGCTGAAATAAGAATCCCACTGGCATTGAAATAATCATTATTTTTAGTGTTTGAGAGACAATTACCGAACCTCCGGCAAAATAATTATTCTATGAAAATACTTTCAGTCCTGATTTTTCTTTGCACTTCTTCTGTTGGATATCTCTATGCCCAAAGCGGAGAAGTTATTTACAGTATGTATTGTGCCGGCTGTCATGGTGCACAATTGCAGGGCAATACGGCCGCAAAACTAATCAAGACGGAGTGGAAATACGGAAGGGGTCGTGACGCTATCTTCCGCAATATTAAGTTTGGCATTCCTTCCACAGAAATGATTAAGTGGGGTGGAGCATTAAAGGATGAGGATATCCGTGCGTTAGCGGATTTTATAGTCGCCGCGCAGGAAATCCCACCCAACGCAGATCGACCAATCCCGGAAAGCCTGACAACAAAAGACTACACCCTTAAGGTTGAAAAACTAGTCACAGCCGACATTCATACGCCCTGGGGCATAGAGTTTGTGGATGCACACCGGGCCTTGATTACGGAGAGAATCGGTGCCATCCGTTGGATGGTGGATGGTAAATTAGATCCTCAGCCGATCCAGGGATTGCCCAAAACCTACGCACAACAAGCTACTGGCGGCTATATGGATTTAGCCCTTGATCCTTCGTTTTCAAAAAATGGATGGGTCTATTTTGCCTTCAGCCATACCCGGGGAAGCCCTGCGGATAAAAGCGCGGAGGGCATGACCAAAGTGGTAAGGGGAAGAATTAGTGGTCATCAATGGACCGACGAGCAAACCTTATTTGAAGTACCCGATAGTTTAACATTATCCGGCGGTAATCGGTGGGGAGGGCGACTGATGTTTGATACGGATGGTTATTTGTATTTTTCTATAGGTGATATGGCCCGCGCCAACGATTCACAAAACCCAGGTAAGCCATCCGGAAAAGTATTCCGCATTCACGCCGACGGATCCATCCCCAAGGACAATCCTTTTGTTGGCAAGCCGGGGGCGTTAGCCGCACTGTACAGTATTGGCAACCGCAACGTTCAGGGTATAGCACAGCATCCTGCAACCGGGGAAATCTGGGCAACTGAGCACGGGCCTATGGGGGGCGACGAACTTAACGTCCTAAAGAAAGGTGCAAACTATGGTTGGCCGCTTATAACCTATGGTATTGACTATAGTGGAGAAATTGTTTCTAATGACACCGCGCGCGCAGGCATGGAACAACCGGTTGTCGTTTGGACACCTTCTATTGCTGTCTGTCCGGCCGAATTTGTTACCGGTGACCTTTTCCCCAGGTGGAAAAACAATTTGCTTGTTGGCGCCCTTGCGTTCGAAGAAATCAGACGGCTTGTTATTGTAAACAACAAAGTGATGGAGCAGGAAATGATCCTGAAAGGTGTAGGCCGTGTGCGTGACCTCAAAATCGGACCGGATGGAGCCTTGTATGTACTCTTAAATAATCCTGACATGGTCCTTCGGATCAGTCCGGATAAAGGATCTTAATCAATCCACATCGGGATGCTAATCTCGTCCTTCTTTTCTTCGGCCATCAGAGAACCGAAGGAATAACGAACTAATGATTTCATTTCATTGCACATCAAACATGCAATAACATGCAATACGTTCTCTGAAAATATTTTCAGAGAACGATTAAACGCCATAGCTGTGCTACGAAAAAGCAAACTGTAAAAGCGATTGCCAATGGAAGAAAGGTTGAAACCAACGTCCATTTTAAACTATTTGTTTCTTTGTAGATTGTATAGATTGTCGTTGAGCAAGGGTTGTGCAGTAAACTGAACAGCATAAGGTTTATCCCTGTCATAAGTGTCCAGCCTCCAGCTTCCAATATTTTCTTGGTGTCTCCAATCGTGTCCAATTGAAAAATTACACCGGCACCCTCTCCAACGCCAGTCAGCCCTGCAGTAACAACAGTCAGCATGAGAATGGTCGGGATGACAATTTCATTTGCCGGGATAGCAATAATATAGGCTAAGAGTATGACCCCATTCAGCCCAAACAGCAAACCTAAAGGGTTAGTCCATTGTATAAAATAACCGGCAAGACTTGAATGGCCGACATGAATATTGGCCACCAGCCAAATGATAACACCTGCTGGAGCAGCAAAAATAACAGCCCGCCAAAGAACGAAGATAGTCCTGTCTATGAGCGAAGTGTAAAGTGTCTGGAGAATGCGAGGTGGACGGTAAGGTGGCAGCTCAAGGCTGAACGCAGAGGGTTCTCCCCTCAATATAGACTTACTTAAAACCCAGGAAACAGCCAGGCTGAAGATAATTCCCAAAACGGCAACCCCTACTACCGCTCCTGCAGAAACAATTCCTGCCCAGTAAGCTGGTACGGCACCTCCGATAAACAAAGTAGCGATAAGGATCTGTGTTGGCCAGCGTCCATTACATAAGGAAAAGTTATTGGTAATGATGGCGATCAATCGTTCACGCGGACTGTCAATTATTCTGGCGGCTATTACACCCGCGGCATTGCATCCGAAACCCATGCTTAAGGTTAATGCTTGCTTTCCATGCGCGCCTGCTTTTCTGAACAAGCTGTCCATATTGAATGCTACTCTAGGCAGATAACCCAGGTCTTCGAGTAGTGTAAAAAGCGGAAAAAATATGGCCATTGGTGGGAGCATGACCGATACGACCCAGGCCATGGAAAGGTAAGCGCCATCAACTAGCCCTCCACTAAGCCACCAGGGTACTCCGATACCTTCAGCAAAATTTTTCAATAACGGATGGACTGTATTCAGTAGTAATGCAGAAAGCAATTGAGAGGGATAATTTGCGCCGGCAACAGTAACCCAAAAAACAACGGCCAGCAGCAGGAACATGATGGGGAAGCCGAGCCATGGACTGGTCAATATCCGATCAAGCTTCCTGTCAAAGTTGTAGGTTGATTTTCCTCCTTTTAACACTACTGTTTTTCTGGCAATCCTTGAAGCATCTCTATATATAGACTCTATCACCAGATCGTGAAAATCTACGCCGACTTCCCATCGTAACTTATTAGCGAGGGATAGTATTGAATCTTCTTTATTTTTAACATTCATCATCGGCTTTATTCATGTATCGCCAAAGCTTTCCCAAAACTCTCCAATTCGCGGGTTTGCACGGCTTCAATTATTCTTTGGTCACCCTCCAGAAGCCGCAGTGCTATCCAATTCACGTTGGGTAACCCTGGAAATTCTTCAGCAAGTTTTTGTGAAAGCATTTCGATAGCGTGGTTCAATTTTGATGACATACTCCTGACGCGATGAGGGGCACCAATATATTTTCCGGTTGCTACTTCTTCAATAGCGCTGATGAGATCATACATTCCTGTTTTTTGACGGGCCGCTGTTGGGATCACGGGAATACCTAGCGATTTGCTCAATGACCTCACATCGATTTCGATGTGGTTACGTTTTGCCTCATCCATCAGGTTGAGACATAGAACGGCATGATTTGTGATTTCCAAAATCTGTAGTACCAGATTTAAGTTTCGTTCAAGTCTTGTCGCATCAACAACAATTACGGTTACGTCTGGCCTACCGAACAAAATGAAATCCCGTGCTATCTCCTCCTCAGTGCTCGTAGAGAGCAGCGAATACGTTCCAGGTAAGTCAACCAGCTTGTATTGTTTGTCTCCAAAAGAAAGTCCGCCAACTGCCCGCGTTACAGTTTTCCCCGGCCAATTCCCTGTGTGCTGCCGTAAACCGGTAAGATTATTGAATACAGTACTCTTGCCGGTGTTTGGATTGCCTGCCAGCGCCACAACATAATCAATTTTGTCAAGGGCGATTCCAAGTTTTATGAGATTGCCCTTACGATTATGAACACCGCAACTTTCACATTTAGATTGATCACTCATGGTTCTACCGCTAAGCGCTTAATAAAAATGAAATCGGCCTGGGTTTTTCGAATAGCAATGTTGGCACCTAAAATCTTGTACGCAACCGGATCACCAAGGGCGCTTTTTAATTCAGCCGTGACCATGGTTCCGGGTACGATTCCAAGATCCATCAGACGTCTTCTCTGACGGCCACGGCAATTGGCTGAAATGCCTTTCACTTCTGCCCTTTCACCAAGCGCCAGCGATGATAAGAGATCAGATTTTTCTTTTACGGTTACTTCCTTCGGCAGCATTTCAACCGTTATGCTTGAAGCAAATAGGGACGTTAAAACACATTCTTCTCCGTTTGCAGCGAAACTTATTTTGCCGTTTGTAATATCCAACACGTAGATCTGCATGCCTGGATATAAGCCCAACGCCATAAGCTGTGCATAAATGGTGGGTGGCTCATCTTCGATGTGCACGATGGTGGCAATGTCTCCTTCTTTCAATGAACTCAACGATTGACCGGTATGGGCGGGGATCTCTCCGACCGGTGATGGGATAGGGTCACCATGGGGATCGAAAACGGGATTTCCAATTTGGGTAGCCAACCGATCAGCCTCTTCGACTGACATTTGATGTTCTATTTGATCAGCCTCACCATGCCATTGCTCTTGTTCAACTCCTGTTTCTTCGGCCAGGTATTTTTCCCATACCCTGTGCACACGAATAATTCGCAACGCATAAGACTGACCTGCATCAGTCAGGTGGAAGGTGTCATTATCTAACGCAATAAGGCCCATTGAAACAAGACGGTCAAGCAGCCTCGTTGCCTTATCAATTGAAATATTCAGATGGCCGGCAATGGTATTCAAACTACAAAAGAGGTTCTTGTATTCGCAGTCAAATAGGAACTTAAGGGAGTCTTCCACCAATATGCGCTGCGTGGCTGACCACGATGTTGCCCACCATGAGACCAAGCCCCTGCTTGGCCAAAAGATCAACCCCAGCGCAATTAGCACGCCAATTCCGACTAATAATGCCAACCCTGGATTTGCGCCATCGGGCATTTCTTTTGCGTTTTTAGAATCCGAAAAACCTGTAGACAAATATCCTTATGATTGACTTCCCAGGACCATGATGCCTGTCATAACGTTGAGTGCTTTTCGTCATGGTTAATACGCAGCCCATTCCGTTTACGGCGAAAGCTAAATCAATTGTGCACCAGGCCAAGCGCGTGGGAAAACAGGCTGATATTCTCTAATAAAGTTGTAGGGAAGGCAGCAAACAGGAGTTAACCATTTTCGAATATGTGGGTTAAAAAATACCCTATGATGTCAATAACAATCGTTTTCTGTAATAAATATGGTATAAAACGAACCATAATGTGTAAAAATCTCTACATTTTCGAATAATATGCTTCTAAAATCACCCAATTATGAAAAAAATCGAATCTATTATCAGGACCGCAAAATTTGAAGAAGTCCTAACGGAGCTGTCAAAAATCGGCATCAGTTTCATGACCTACTCGGAAGTCAAAGGCATTGGACTTGAACACGCGGCCCCTCAACAGTATCGTGGGACCTCATTCGATGTTGGCTTTACACCACGAACCAGGCTTGAAATCGCCTTGCCGGACAACAAACTCGATGAAGCTATTGAATGCCTGCTGAGGGTAGCGTACACGGGCAAGGTAGGAGATGGGAAGATTTTCATTTATGATATCCTTGATGCCTACCGTATTCGAACAAAGGAGCGTGGCGAGAAAGCACTTTAAGACTTACACTTTTCGGAATTCCTCATTTAACCGTAATACATTATGCTTATTAAACTTTACAGAACTATAAAATCGAAGATCGCCAGACCTGGTAAACGTGGCTACGCGGTCTATGCGATCGTTTCATTACTTCTCTTATCCCTCATTCCGCAACAAGTTTTTGCGCAGGACGCCGCGCCAGAGGAGATCGCTTATCTGCCACAGGAGGTTGCCGACATTATATGGCTTTGTCTTGCTGCTTTTCTTGTTTTCTTTATGCAGGCAGGATTTGCAATGGTCGAGACCGGGCTTACGAGGGCAAAAAACTCAGTAAACATCATGATGAAAAATCTTTTGGATTTTTCATTTGGTGCGCTCCTGTTTTGGGCCATCGGATATGCCATCATGTATTCGAGCGGAGATTCAAATATTCTCGGCTTTGATTCTGCGCTTGCTTTCTTAGGTTCAGCCAATGCTCCCACAGATAATGCAGGGTACGGTTTGAGTGCCGCCTGGATGTTTCAGGTTGTTTTTGCGGCCACGGCAGCAACTATTGTGTCCGGGGCCATGGCGGAACGCACAAAACTGATATCCTATGTTGCTTATTCGATTATACTTTCCGGTTTAGTGTACCCGGTCACGGGACATTGGATTTGGGGCGGCGGATGGCTCGCTGACTTAGGGATCCGTGATTTTGCCGGTTCCACGGTGGTACATTCCGTGGGAGGCTGGGCCGCCTTGGCTGGTGCCATTATGGTGGGGCCACGTCTGGGCAAGTATAACAAAGACGGTTCAGTGAATGCGATTACGCCACACAATTTGCCACTAGCCGCATTGGGTGTGTTTATTCTCTGGTTTGGGTGGTATGGTTTCAATCCAGGATCTACGCTGCTGGCAATTGGCGGGGTGTCACATGTTGCGGTAACCACAACCCTTGCGGCGGCAGCAGGTGCAGTAGGAGCTATGATAATTTCCTGGATCAGATTCAAAAAACCAGATCTTTCTATGGCCTTAAACGGTGCACTTGCTGGTCTGGTCGGGATCACCGCTCCGTGCGCCTCGGTAAGTACGGGCAGTGCAGTAATCATTGGATTGGTTGCAGGTATACTCGTCTTTTATTCTACTTTATTTGTTGAGCGGAAACTGAAGATTGATGATCCGGTAGGCGCAATAAGCGTTCATGGAGTTTGCGGTGCCTGGGGCACATTGGCAGTTGGTCTTTTTGGCCAACGGGCAATTGATATTCAGTATTGGTCAGAAGATTCAACTATTCTGGATGGTTTGTTTTTCGGAGGAGGAATGGGGCAGCTGGGTATTCAGGCCCTGGGAGTCGCAGTTATCTTCGTCTTCGTATTTGCACTCATGTTGCTGGTTTTCGCCTTGATTAAAGCTACTATCGGATTACGCGCTAGCGATGAAGAGCAAATGCTGGGTCTTGATCTTGGGGAGCATGGAAATACTGCCTATGGCGGTTTCGTATTTGAATCCACAGGTTCGAATGCAGTTATTTCGAGCGAAGTAATAGCAGCGGAACAATAGACAGCCTGTATAATCTACTTATGGATACTTAGTATGGCTTCCACAAGGAAAAGGTCTAATCATTGCGATTAGACCTTTTCTGTAATAAGAATATGCGAGACTTGGTTCTGAATACCATTTTAAATTTTGGCCGATTAGTTTATCGCTCATGCAATTTTTTTGAAAACAACATTACAATGTTTCTTTAAGCCATCTAAAAAATTCATGTTGCCAAACCAGGGCATTTTGCGGGGAACTTACCCAATGATTTTCTTCGGGCAAGTATACAAGTTTGCTTTTGATTCCGCGCAGTTGGGCTGCTGTAAAAGCCTCCAGCCCTTGCCCTATTGGAACTCTGAAATCTTTTCCGCCCTGGAAAATTAAAATCGGCGTATTCCAGTGATCGACTTTGCTGCTTGGATCAAAGTCAGCATAACTTTTTTGTGTTGCAGCATTGTTATTCCAATATGGACCACCCATATCCCAGTTGACGAACCATAATTCTTCCGTTGTGCCGTACATACTTTTCATATTAAAAACACCATCGTGTGCGATGAAAGTCTTGAAACGATTTTGATGAATGCCCGCAAGATAGAAAACGGAGTACCCTCCATAGCTTGCACCAACACATCCCAATCGCGTTTTGTCCACAAAATTTTCCTGTGCCACATTATCAATAGCGGAGAGGTAGTCCTGCATTACCTGACCACCCCAATCCTTGCTGATCTGTTCATTCCATGCGACACCGAGGCCTGGCATCCCGCGTCGATCCGGCGCCACGATAATGTATCCGTTCGCCGCCATCAGTTGAAAGTTCCAGCGGAAAGAATAGAATTGTGTTAGGGCAGATTGCGGCCCACCCTGGCAATACAACAGGGTCGGATATTTTTTTGTCGCATCAAAGTCAGGCGGATAAATTATCCATACAGGCATTTGCTTATTGTCGGTCGTGGTTACAAAACGCTTTTCGATTCGACTCAATTTTAATTTGTTATACACGGCATCGTTTACGTACGTAAGTTGTGACTGCTGACCACTGGTAAGATTTACTCCATACAATTCGGAGGCATGGTTCATGTCGGTACGGGAAACAACAAGTGTGTTCCCTGCCTGACCGACGATTGTGTTGATATCAAAATCGCCATTGGTAATTTGCTTTATGGCCGGCATCTTCTTCGTCAAGCCGGGATAATCTACTTCGAAGAGTTGAATGGTTCCCGATAAGGCCGCTGTAAAATATATTTTTTTCGAGTCGTTGCTCCAGACAAAGCTGTTTACAGTACCATCCCAGTGTTGTGTAAGGTTAAGGATAGACGATCCAACTTTCGTGACAATGTCATTCTTATCAGATTCATAACCATCACGTTTCATACTCAGCCACGCCAGCACACCTTGTCCGGAAAAGGCGGGATGCGTATCATACCCCATCAAACCCTCCGAAATGTTGGTTGTCAGGCCGGATCCAATAGCATAGGCATAGATATCAGTATTCGTGCTGACCGCGTAATCAGTTCCCGATTTTTTCTTGGTTACATAAATGATCTGTTTACTATCAGGACTCCAGGTAAAATCTTCATCACCACCAAAAGGTTTCTGCGGGCAATCGTACGGCTCTTCCGCCATGATATCTTTAGGTTCACCTGAACCATCCGATGCACTTATAACCAGGTGGCTGAAAGCACCATCTTCCCATGCATCCCAATGCCGGATATTGAGGCTCTCATAAATCTGCACATTGGATTTGGCTAATTCAGGGTAAAAGTCTGTTCCAGATACCTTCTGGATCTTAACGTCCTGGATGTTGATTTTATATTTACCATCCGGTGATATGCGATTGTTTGTTAAGTACGTTTCGCCGCTGGTAATTTCCTGAGGTTGTCCTCCCCCTATGGGAAGCAAGTACTTTTTAGTACTGCTTTTGTTTTCAGTGATATTGGGTATACTGACATCGTACACGATGTTGTTACCATCGGAAGTTAAGCGCGGTGCAGTTATCCGCCCAAGTTGCCAAAGGCGTTCTGGCGTCATTAGGTCTTGCGAAAGTGCAACTTGAGACAGGGACAAAAGGAGTAAAAAAGGAAGTGTCTTTCTCATAAGCATGCGGTTTGGGCGGTAAGATAATATCAGACAAGCCAATAACCAGAGCAATGCCGGATAAAAACGCCGCTCACCGATCGGGGTGAACGAAATGGGACGATACCTACGACCGTGGCGCGTTTCGCGCCACGGTCCGAACTAATCGGGGTACACCTGATCTGAGATAATACTCACTGAATGCTCTTTTTTGTATTTCTTTCTTGTCGGGGCGACAGGATTCGAACCTAC
>Ga0224500_10001179_pt1 | contig 15947 bp, 13 predicted proteins | sample SF_Oct11_sed_USG_FD_168126 | JGI IMG/M metagenome (GOLD analysis project Ga0224500, IMG submission 168126) | Sediment microbial communities from San Francisco Bay, California, United States - SF_Oct11_sed_USGS_4_1 | ecosystem: Environmental > Aquatic > Marine > Sediment | place: USA: California... | reverse complement strand
CGTTCAGAAGCCGGTAGCCGGCGGCTTCCATCTCGTGTCGGACCTCCTCTTTCGCGGTTCTGTGACCGAACATGCCGGAAAAGAATCCACGAGGGTGAAAATCGAGAATCGCGACGCGACCGCCTGGCCGTAGCGATGAGGCGAGGGACCGAAAATAGTCCACTCGATCGTTCATGTCATGATAGACATCGCAACTGAACACCAGGTCGACGGGTTCCGGAAGTCTTGGATCGTGCGGCTCGGCCCGGACCGGCCGGACATTCGGGGTCCCTCGGGCAACCATTTCCTTGATGATCATGTTGATCGCTCTCTCCTTGGTATCAACCGCATAGACTGTTCCTCTGGCCCCGACCGCCTTGGCAAGGTGCCAGGTAAAGTAGCCTACGCCGGCACCCAAGTCTGCCACCCTCGCTCCCCGCGCGAGGGACAGTTTTTCAACGACCCCTTGTGGTTTCTGCCACACATCCCGTGAGGGGTCGCTCATGTCTTGATAGTTCCATTGGGCACAACCGGTGAGGGAGAACACGACAACTAACGCGCCTAAAGACCTGAATGGCAACTTGTGGTTCATAGTCTTTCCTTTTCTAAAGAACGGTGTGTTGGGTCGGTCAAATCAGGTACCGGATGATGAGATACGGTGATGTTGTGAGAGCGATGGCCCTCTCCAAGGTCTCAGTTCACACAAGTACCCCGAGTATCATGAGGGGTGTCGACGGTCGTTTCAATATAGTTTACGCCTGTGCTTCTGCCAAGGTCAGCTCCTCAGGCCCGACTTCATCCGGTGTTGTATGTGGTTCCAACGGTTGATGTTCTGCGGCGATCAGTGAGTAAAAGACCGGCACCACAAAGAGGGTGAAGATCGTGCCGACGGTCATGCCGGTGACCAACACCATGCCGATACTGTTACGGGCCGCTGCACCGGGACCCGTTGCCAAGACTAGGGGGAGGTGACCGAAGACGGTGGCGGCTGAGGTCATCAGCACCGGCCGCAGTCTCGTCAGCGAGGCCTCGCGCACCGCCGTCAGCCGAGAATATCCGCGAGCCTGCAGTTGATTGGCGAACTCCACGATGAGGATGCCGTTTTTGGCGATCAATCCCACCAGCGTGATCAGCCCGACCTGGGAGTAAATATTGATCGTGGTGAGGTCGAGAAAACTCACCACCAGGGCGCCGGACATTGCAAGTGGGACCGAGCCAAGCAAGACGATTAAGGGATCGCGGAAGCTCTTGAACTGAGCAGCCAGTACCAAATAGATCAGGACCACCGCGAAGCCAAGCGTGACGGTGAGCGCCGCTCCCTCTTGGCGGAGTTGCCGTGACTCGCCGGCATAGTCCATGACCACGCGCGGGCCACTTGAGGCTGCCGCGGTTTCAAGCACACGGAGCCCCTCTTCCTTGGTGAAGCCTGGTTTCAGACCTCCGAAGATGCGGACGGCGTTGCGTTGCTGGAAGCGATTCAATGCGCGCGGCGCAGTGCTTGTTTCGATATGGGTGAATGTCGACACCGGGACCAATTGGCCGTTCGGTGTCTTGATTTTGAGGTCGAGCAGTGGATCAACCGTTGCACGATCCTTGTCGCCGAGTTGAGGAATGACCTTGTAGCTGCGGTCGAAGTAGTTGAACCGGTTGACGTACCCGCCGCCGAGCATCGTGCCCAGCTCACGACCGACTCCGGCCAGGTCGAATCCCAAATCCGCGAGCCGCTCACGATCTAACACGACGCGGGCTTGGGGGAGGTCGATTTTAAGGTCGGTGTCCACATACAAGAACTTGCCGCTCTGCCAGCCTGCGCCCAGAACGGACGCGACTGCCTCAAGCATCTGTTCGGCCGGTGCATCGCTCTGCACGATCAACTCCACATCGTACTGGCCTGGGGTGGGGAGCGGCGGGTCTAGTCTAGGAAATACACGGAGTCCCGGCACTTGCGACACGGCACCAAACACGTCGTCGTACATCTCCTTGGTTGAGCGAGCGCGATCGTGCCAATCCTTTGCGACCACGCCGCCGAAGCCTCCCCACGCCGTGGTGAGTGACCAGGTGTAGTCCGCCCCAGGGATAGCCGTGATGGCGTTGACGATCTGGAAGTGTTGCCGGTTGGTGGCCTGGACTGTGGAGTCCGGCGACGCTTCGAAGAAGAGGCTGATGTGGTTCTGATCTTCTACGGGAGCCAACTCCTGACGTGAGAAGTGATAGAGCGGCCAGGCTGCGAGCACGATCAGGAGCGCGGCCACCACAACTCCCCACCGCATAGTGAGAGTGCCGTCGAGTAGCCTGGCGTAGATCCCGCGCGCCTCTTCGAATCGGCGGTTGACGAAGGCAGTCAAGCGGCCTTCCTTGCCTCGCGGATGGACGAATCGTGAGCTCATCACCGGCGACAGCGTGATCGCGACGACACCAGAGAGTACGACGGCCACAGCCAGCGTGATCGCAAACTCCAGAAACAAGGAACCGGTTAACCCGCCTTGGAAGCCGATGGGGGCATAGACGGTTGCGAGCGTGATCGTCATCGCAACGATCGGGCCCAGCAGCTCCCGTGCGGCGGCTTGCGCGGCCTCGATTCGAGATTGGCCCAGACGCACATGCCGTTCCACGTTCTCAACGACCACGATGGCATCGTCTACCACCAGACCGACGGACAGCACGATGGCGAGCAGGGTGAGGAGATTCAGGCTGAATCCGAACGCGGCCATGAAGAGGGCGGTTCCGATCAACGATATCGGTATGGCCACGAGCGGCACAATGGCCGTACGGACTGATCCCATAAACAGGAACACCACGAGGGCGACGATCAGGATCGTTTCGGATAATGTCTTGGTGATTTCCGTCAGGGCGTTCCGGATGAACATCGTGCCGTCCCAGACGAGTTTCATGTCGATATCGCTCGGGAGGGTCGGCTGGATCCGTTCGATCTCGTCACGTAGCCGGTGCCCGACCTCGATTTCGTTTGCGCCGGGTACCGACCAGATGCCGAGATACACGCCTTCCGTCTCATCGTACTTCGCAATGATCGTGGCTTCTTCGGCTCCCCGTTCGATTCGCGCGACATCCTTGAGCCGCACGATGGCCCCGTTCCGATCGGCGACGATCAGCTCCTCAAATTCACCCGTGGAACGAAGATCAGTATTGGCAAGCAGGTTGACCTGGACCTGATTGCCTTTTGTGCGGCCGACCGCCGCCAAGTAGTTGTTTCGACGAAGCGCACCCTGGACGTCGCCGGGTGAGAGGTTGAGGGCCGCGAGTCGGTCAGGGTCGATCCAAATACGCATGGCGACCTGTCGCTCACCTTCGAACGTGACTCGTTGGACGCCGGGTAACGTTGCGAGCTGGGGTTGTAACGTGCGTAGCAACCAATCGGTGACGGCGGGGACCGGACGCTCCGTCGAACTGAAACTCAAGTAGAACGATGCGTAGGGTCGATCGGCCCGCTGGATCTCGATCGCAGATGGCTCGGCTTCCGGAGGCAGTTCCGATCGTACCTGCTGGAGTCGTGCGGTGACCTCTGCCAGCGCTGCCGTACTGCTGTGGTTTAATTTTAGATGGACGGTCACGGTGCTGACTCCAGCGCGGCTGGTCGATTCGACATAGTCAACGCCGCTGATTGCGGAGACGACCCGTTCGATCGGCGTACTGATGAACCCACGAACAGTTTCGGCGCCGGCGCCGTAGTAGAGGGTGGTGATGACGACCAACGAGTTTTCGATCGTGGGATACTGCTGGACCGGGAGTGATGTCATTGCGCGCCAGCCGGCGAGGAGGATGACCAGGTTGACGACGATGGCCAACACAGGATGTTTGATGAAGACGTCGGTGAACGATGTTCGAGTCGTGTCTTGCGGCATGATGATCGGTTTAGGGGGTCCCGGCCTCGTGAGTCTCTTTTGAGTTATTCCCTACAGATTCAGCGACTGCCACGAGGATCCCGTCACGAAGCTTAAAGGAGCCCACCGCGGCGATGTGCTCGCCTGCCGTCAGACCGGCATGGATCACGATCTCGTCGCCGATCATGGGGCCGCTTTCAACCTGCCGGGTATGGACTCGGTTGTGGCCATCCTTGTCCAGCGCGATGACGAACACGTGGTCGCCTCCTGGTCCCTTGCGCAACGCACTGACCGGGACGGCGACAACTGTTCGCTGGGGACCGACCGGAACCCGGACGCGTACCGAAGCGCCTGGTGATGGGACATTACGGCTGCCTTCGATTCTGGCACGGATCATGGCGTTCCGAGTGGTCGGATCAACGCGTGCGTCGAGCGCGACAATCTTGGCCACGATAGCGGAAGAATCACTGGCTGCAAGTATCTCGACGGATTCGCCGGCCCGTAATCTGGCCGCGACCTGCTGGGCGACGGTGAAGTCCACATGCACAGCCTCGCTCACGCCCTGAAGTGTTGTCAGTAATGTTCCTTCATCCAAGTACTGACCGGGATGGACGTCCGCGATGCCTACCCTCGCACGGAAGGGGGCGCGGATCGTCTTCTTGTCAATGATCGCCTTGGTGCGTGCAATCTGGGCCTGTGCCACATCCAAGTCTGCGCGTGCCCGATCGACTTCTTCTTGAGTGGTCGCGAATTCCTGGCTGAGGTTTTGTCGGCGATTGAGGACGGTTTTGGCGAGTGCGACCTGGGCTTCTTGTGCCCGAAGGTCGGCCTCTTCGACCGAGACATCGAGCGCGACGAGTAGTGTGCCTGCTTCGACAATCTGTCCGGGTGTGAGCCGGACTTTGCGGACTGTTCCTGCCAGTTCGTTCTTCAGCGTAATTGAACGGAGGGCGAGGACCGTTCCGATCGAGGTCGTGGTCTGGCGATGGTCGATGGCTCGTGCGACAGCGATGGTCACGGACTCCATCGGCTCCGGCTGATTCGCCGAGGTCGCCTGTTCGCCCTGGATGGATTCGTATTTCCATGCGGCCAGACTAATGCCGATCAGGAGCACGAAGCAGACAAGTAAGACCGATCCGGTCCAGTTTTGACGATTCATAGTAGCTCATGTTAGCAAACTCTGACCGTGCATTTCTCTAGGCTCTGCTTCTACGTTCTGCTCTTGCGCAATGGTAGATTCGCTAAGAATGACGAGTCAGTCTGAAGGGGAAGGACAATCAATTGCTACTGGACGGCATGCTACCGTCCTGACAGGCTAGCCAGGAGGCCGAATGCATGATGGAGGCTACGACTGGTTAGGACTTTACATCTGCTGCCCACGATACACTGGCCGGGCACCATTGCCAGATGCCAAGCGTGATGATGCGAGTCAGTCCTGCCGGAATACAAGCCGTGCGGTTGACCTCAACCTTCCGGTTGATCAATTTCGTCGGATCGCCGCAACGTTTCAGGTAATCATCGGCTTTAATGTCATGAAGATTTGCATGAGGCACGACAAAGGCAACCACTGGGACAGGCAGCACGGCGATGGAGGAGTCGTCGACACCTTGGGAGCCGGAGCAATGAGCGCCGGTCTGTGGGTACTTGACGTCATCATGGACGAGAGCCGTCGTGCAGCCTCCCAAGACGAGGGACACACTCGCGAAGATTGCCAAACATCTGCGAAAATACTGCTGCTGGATCATGAAATTCCTCCCTGTTAGCCGGCCTTGTCTCTTAGACGAAGGCTACGCAGAAGCGTAAACGCCGTCAAGAAATGGGTCCATCAAGGAATTGGGCTTGACGGCGAGGCGGAACGACGGTATCCCAGTGGCTATGAATCAACCTTCCACTACTGTGTCCTATGGATCGGTCGTACTCGCGGCAGTGCTGTGGGGTGGCTCGATCGTGGCGCAGAAGATGGCTCTTGGGTCGTTCTCCGCCGTCGAAGCCTCGGTTCTTCGTGATATCGGAGGACTGGCAATCTTGTTGGCGACCTGGTGGTCGAAGGAGGGTGGTGCACTCACGATAAGCCGCGGCGACATGGGACTGCTGGGGCTTCTGGGGCTTGGCGTTTTGGGAAATCATCTGCTCATTCTCATGGGGCTCAACTATGTCAGTGGGGCGGTCGGTGGTGTGATCATCGGATCGAGCCCTGTCGTAACATCTCTGCTTTCGGCCATGTTGATTCGAGATGTGCCGTTGCGTGCGGTGTGGGTTGGCGCACTACTGTCGTTCGTAGGCGTCGGACTGGTCTCTGTGGCAGGCTTTCAAGCGGCCGGTGAGCATCCGCTACTGGGGAGTATGTTGGTCTTTCTCGGGGTCGTGAGCTGGGCACTCTATAGTATCGGCAGCCGCGCGATCATGGAGCGGGTGTCGGCCCTCACTGTCAACTGGACGACGCTGCTCGTGGCAACGGTTCTTCAAATTCCACTGCTCTGGACAGATCACAAGGTGATGAATACCGGGATCGGATCGGTGACGACATCCGATTGGCTGGCGCTCGGCTACCTGATCATCTTCGCGACGGCAGTCGCACAACAGGCTTGGTTGTTCGGCGTCAAGGGGGTCGGCCCTTCACGGGCGTCGGTCCTGGGAAATTTGACGCCGGTTGCCGCCATTGGGCTATCAGCCTTGATTCTGGGAGAATCCATCGGACTGATTGAAATGATCGGTATCGGCCTCATCCTGGCCGGCGTATGGGTGGTGAACCGGCAAACGGCTAAGAGAAATAACTAGGATTGTGGTTCCACCAATCCATTCTCGATCCCGATCCTTATTTCAGGGTATCATGCAGGGTCTGGCGGCAGAGATAGTTGTTGCTTCGTCGTGTAGCCATCGTCGAACGACAGGTGGTCATGTTGTTTCAGATCGCGGACCGTCATGAACAGTAACTATGCCCGAGCACTGATTCCGTTGATCCTGGCTGGGACGTTCCTTCTCGATGTGTTCATGCCGTGGGGGTATGCGGTCTGGGTCGTTGGGGATGTCTTCGGCGCCTTCTTGACCCTCTGGATCGAGTGGCCGATGGCACCGTATCTTGTTGCGGCCATCGGGACGGTTCTCGCGTACCTGGGGCACACACTGTCTCCTCCTTTCATTCCGGTAGACATTGCCGGCTTCAATCGCGTTGTGGGCATCGCCCTCCTGTGGATTACGGCGTGGCTCGTGGCGCGAGCGAGAAGGGCTAAACTCGACGATGCCACCAGGCGACTGGGTGCGATCGTGGAGAGCAGCAGCGACGCCATTCTGAGCGTGACCCCGGATGGATTCGTGACCACGTGGAATGCCGGTGCGGAGCGTCTCTTCGGGTATACCGCCAATGAGGTGATCGGCCGGTCGATCCTCATGATCATCCCAGCCCATCTCTCTCGGGACAGAGCCTGGGAGTTAGCCACGGTGCGGGGCATGTATGACATTCAAAGCTATGACGCCGTACGGTTGACCAAGGATGGCCGATACATCGATGTGTCGGTGACATTATCGCCGCTCAAAGATGATGTCGGTCAGTTTGTGGGGGTATCGAAAGTCATCCGCGACATCAGCGAGCGGAAGCGAGGAGAGAAGCTCTTACAACAGACGCATGAAGCGTTGGAAATAAAGGTTCAAGAACGAACCGCTGAATTGAGTGCCGCCAACCACTCCCTCCGGATACTGTCTAACCGACTGATGCAGGTGCAGGAAAAGGAGCGAAGCCGCCTTGCGCGCGATCTGCACGATGAAGTAGGTCAGTTACTGACGGCACTGAAGATCGACTTGCAAGATATCCAGCATAGTGAGGGTGGGGAGGCCCGGTTCGGTTCGCTCACGGATAGTCTTGAGCTGGTGGATCGCCTGCTGACTCAAGTGCGGAGCCTGGCGTTGGATCTCCGTCCGTCGCTTCTCGACGATTTAGGTTTGGTCCCCGCACTCCGGTGGTATGTGAATCGGCAGGCAGCGCGGAATGGGTGGATCCTGTCACTGTCTCTCGAGAGAATCGCAGAGCGAATCCCGGCTCCTATCGAGGTCAGCTGCTTTCGGGTTGTGCAAGAAGCGCTGACCAATATCGCGAAGTATGCGAAGGCGAAGACTGTTGATCTGATATTGTGCCAGCAAGATCAGGACGTCACACTTATTATTCAAGATGACGGTGTTGGGTTTGATGTCATGTTGGCAAAACAGCGTGCACTGGGCGGACAAAGTATCGGATTGCTTGGTCTGGAAGAGCGTGTACGCCTGGCCGGCGGCAGCTTCGTCATCTCATCAGTGCCGGGTGAAGGGACCAGGCTTGAGCTATGCTTCCCGCTGACAGAGCAGGAGCCGACCAAGCCGCTTCCAACAGTTGAGGTGATATCGCCATGAGCCATCTCCGGCTTCTTCTCGTGGAAGATCATGCGTTGGTCAGGGCCGGCATGCGGGCCCTCCTGCAAAAAATCGAAGGGATCGAAGTCATTGCGGATGTCGGTGATGGGTGGGAAGCCATCAAGTCTGTACAAACAGATCCTCCTGATCTGGTGCTGATGGATATTGCGATGCCTGGATTGAACGGACTCGATGCGACTGCCAGGATCGTCAAGGAATCGCCGACTACGCGGGTCATTCTGCTGTCGATGTACGCCAATGAAGAATACCTCCGACAAGCGTTGCAGGTGGGTGCTTCAGGCTATCTGTTGAAAGGTGCGGAATTGGCTGAACTGGAGTTGGCCCTCAAGACAGTCGCCAGGGGGGAAAGGTATCTGACCCCGGGGGTTGTGAAGTATGCCATCGAAGCCTACCGTGAAAAGTCTGAAGGGCCGGCTGGTCCGTTGGCCAAACTGAGCCAGCGCCAGCGCGAAATCCTGCAGCTCGTCGCAGAAGGGCAAACGACGAAAGATATCGCCCAACGCTTGAATTTAAGTGTCAAAACCGTGGAAACCCACCGGAGTCAATTAATGGAGCGGCTCGACATTCACGATGTGCCGGGGCTTGTCCGTTTCGCGATGCGAGTCGGAGTCATTCAGCCCGATTCCTAGTTCTTCGCCGATTCATCTGCATTCCCACGTTCTGTCAGTCCACTCGACGGCCCCTCTCAGGGATCTCCCGCCATTCTTTCAGGATTTTCCCGATAGGGCCACTGGCGGTTTCCTGAGACCAAGCGGTTTGTGATTGCTCTGACCCCGAACGAACCTATTGACGGTCTACGACTCCCGATTTGGCGAGGCAGTAGGACGAGTCTCGTCAGCACTAGGTTTGTCCCTGTAGTCTTTCTCCCGTGGGCGCCCCTGAGAAATGTTCTCGCCGTGTCCGGCTCGCTTGCGGTATGATGCGGCTCCGCTGACTGAGGGGCGCCGCGTGTTAAAACAGCGCATTGAAGCTGTCACGATAGCCAACCAGAAATTCTACGAGGCTTTTGAGAGTCTCGACATCGCCAGGATGGACGAGCTCTGGGCCCATCAAGAATACGTTACCTGTATTCACCCAGGCTGGACGATTCGTTCTGGCTGGCCTGCCGTCCGCGATTCCTGGGTGCTGATCTTCAACAACACTTTCTCGATGAAGTTCGAACTCACCGACGTGATGGTTCAGGTGGCCGGCGATATGGCTTGGGTCATCTGCGTGGAAAATCTCATCACTCAACAATCCGACGAACCGCAGCAAGCCAAGGTCCTCGCAACGAACCTGTTCGAACTTATCGGCGATGAGTGGCTGATGATCCATCACCACGGGTCGCCGGTGATGGGGTGAGGGGAGGCAGGCCGCCTGGTTATCTCCTCTGCTCGCGCACCGCGCGGCCTCAGAAGGCCCTCGGTGCATGCGCGCAATCAGGAGACAACCAGGCGGCCTGCTTGAGAAAGGAAGTAAAAGAGGAATGCCGGTGCTCGCTCAACGCGCGCAGGAGAAAACCACACCGCCGCCCACCTTGGAGAAGGAAACGATAGGAGTGAATCCTCAACGCGCGGCCTCAGAAGGCCCTCGTTGGATGCGTGCAGTGAGGAGACCACCAGGATGTCCGTTTGAGGGACATGGGCAAGATAGATGGGAAGTACGAACCCACCGCGAGGGAGAAGTATGAGCGCCGGATACAGAGTCGAAGCAGATGAATTCGATGTCGTCATTGTGGGTCTTGGGCCTACTGGCCTGACGTTGGCCCACCTGCTTGGGCGCCGAGGCTTGCGCGTCATCGCTCTTGAACGTGAACCAACGTTCTATGCCAACGCACGAGCTGTTCACACCGACGACGAATGTTTGCGTATCTTCCAGGCTATCGGCGTGGCCGACGAACTGGCAGCCGATATGGTGCTGAACAGTCCGGCGCAGTGGGTATTCGCTGACGGTTCAGTGCTGGCCCAGTTCGTACGGACTGAGGAGCTGAACGGGTGGGGGAGCACCAACTTCTTTTACCAGCCTAAGCTAGAGACTACGTTAGAGACTTTGCTTTCACGCTACCCGAACGTGACTGTGGCGCGGGGGCGCGAGTTGGCTCGATTCGAACAGACCCAGCATCACGTGATTGTGACCCATATGGCTTCTCAGGGCAGCAGCCACGGCAGGGTCGAGACAGACGCCACTCGCCTGGACGGCACCAATCAGACTTGCCGGGCACGCTACCTGGTGGCGTGTGACGGGGGCCGCAGCGTGGTCCGCACGCAACTGAGTATCGGCATGATCGGCCGGAACTTTCCGAATCCGTGGCTGGTGGTGGACATCAAGGTGAAAGACGGCGAGGAAGCCCTGCGTCATCTCCCGTACTTCAACTTCTACTGTGACCCCGCGTGCCCGACGGTCAGCTGCCCGCAACCCTACGGCCACCATCGCTTTGAATTCATGTTGATGCCGGGGCAGACGAAGGAATACATGGAAGATCCGGCCACCATTCGCCGGTTCCTGTCGCAGCATGTCGACATCGATAAAGTCGAGGTGCTGCGCAGATTGGTCTATACCTTCAACGCACTGATGGCTGAACGCTGGCGGAAGGATCGGGTGCTGCTGGCCGGTGATGCGGCGCACATGATGCCCCAATTCATGGGCCAAGGCATGAGCTCCGGTGTGCGTGATGTTTACAACTTGGCGTGGAAGCTTGCCGCTGTCTTGCGCGGCACGTGCGGGGATGTCTTGCTGGACAGCTACGAGCGCGAGCGCAAGCCACACGTCCAGGAGATGATCGACGCCTCTGTGCAGATGAAGGATTTTGTCTCGCAGGCCAATCCGGCCAAGGCTTTCCTGCGCAACGCCATCGTCAAGGCGATGCTGGCCACGCCGAGGCTTCGGAACTATATCCGTGAATTACGCTTCAGGCCGCCGCCAACCTATGCGCTGGGCAGCTATCTTGGCCTGCCGCGACGACGGCGCAGCAGTGCGGAGGGCAAGCCCATCCCGCAGCCGGTGGTGCGAAGTTTCGTCGGCCGGCGCTTGCGGCTCGACGATGTGTTGGGTGAGGGCTTCGCACTGATCGGTCACAGCGTCGATCCTCGTGACCGGCTCACACCGGATGATCTTGCCGTCTGGAAATCACTCGGCATCCGCTACGTGACGGTGTTCGCGCTCGGTGAGCGGCCTCAAGGTTACCGGGGTGTTGCCCGCCAAACTGCTCCAGGGCTAGCCGAGATTGAAGACGAATCTGGAGTCTTGTTGCGATGGTTCAAGCAGTCCGGCGCGCGGCCAGGTTGGGTTGCCGTAATCCGACCGGATAAATTCGTCTTTGCGCTCGAACCCGTGGACTCGCTGCCTGTCGTCACGCAGCAAGTGCGTCAACAGCTTGCCCTTCAAGCGGGAGAACTCCAACCGCTGTCGGCAACCATTCACAATTAGGGTCGATTAGGATTTGGGGACGGACTAAGGTTTCAGGAACTATCGATTCAACAAGACGAATAGCTATCATTTGGCTCATGACCGACACCATCCGTCGAGCCACGTTGCAAGATCTCGATCAACTCGTCCCGCCCTTTAATGCCTACCGTCAGTTCTACGGGCAGCCTTCTGATTTGAGCCTTGCGCGGCAGTTCTTGAACGATCGTCTTGCTAGGAATGAGTCGGTTGTGTTGGTCGCTGAAAATGGCGGTGGAGCGGTGATCGGGTTTGTACAACTGTATCCCATCTTTTCTTCCATTCTTGCTGCGCCGATGTATCTGCTCAGTGATCTGTTTGTCGTGCCAGAGGGCAGGCGACGAGGTGTTGGAACTGGATTGCTCAGATCTGCTGCCGAGAGCGCTCGTATGGCTAGTGCCGTACGTTTAGAATTAGCGACCGCGATCACCAATGTTTCAGCACAAAGGCTCTATGAGTCGTTGGGGTGGCAGCGGGATGAATTCTATCAGTACGGTTTGTCACTGTAGCAGAGTGATGGGAGTTAAAGCTTCTGTGCGGCAGCAGGCACGTCATCCGTCCTGATGGTTTTCACCCATTCGGCGGCAATGGTATTGCGCTCCTCCATCGACATGCCGGCGTAGGTGTGGAACATCTGAGTGCCACGGCGACGGCGCCAGGTCAGAAAACTGAGGAAATGGTCTTTGCAGACGGAACGCGTACCGGCCGGAGCATAGGGTCTCTCCAGGCAATTGGGCACGCAGCAACTGGTATCCAACATCGTGATCTCCTACGAATGTGTTCAGTATGCCGGTCGGCTATGACGATTATCAAGCCTGCAGTCTCGCTCCGCTGCTTGACCTCAAGAGCGGCATAGGGTAGGACTGCCCGATGCACGCGTCTTTTCTACCGGCCGGTATTCTACTCCTGGTCTCCTCTCTCGTCGGCTGTCCTGCTTTTTCACCTGAGCGTGTTCGATCCAGCAGCTCGTCTCAGGGAACGTCTTTCATGGGCTCAGATTCCTTGTCCCACGGTGTTGCAGTCGGCGATGTCAGTTCACAAAGTGCGTTGCTCTGGCTGCGGACCGACGGTCCGGCTTCAGTTCAGATTGAGTGGGCTACGGTCTCGGGATGGGAGCGGGCCTCGAAGCTTGCGACGGTCGTGGCCTCGGTGTCGAGCACAGCGTCCATCACAACGACTGCGGAAACGGATTATACCCTGACTATTCCACTCGAAGGTCTGAGCCCTGCCACGCGCTATCGTTATCATGTCTTGGTCGGCTTTGCTGGCCAGGACACGAGGCAGCTCCCTACGAGTTTGGCAGCCAAGGGCGAATTCACCACCCTGCCGGATGAGAAGACCTCTGCAGCGGTGACGTTTGCCTGGAGTGGAGACCTCGGCGGTCAAGGACGATGCCGCCAGGGAGTGAGCGGCTATCCCATCTTCGATGTGATCCAGCGACACAATCCAGACTTCTTCTTATTTCTCGGCGATACGATTTATGGCGACCATGTGTGTGCTTCGCCACCGAATGAGCCGGGTGCTGATTTCAAGGCCACCACACTGCAGACCTATCGGGTGCGCCATCGCTATCAGCGTGGTGCCGAGGCGCTCCAGCAATTTCTGAAGACAGTGCCGGTCTATGTGATTTGGGACGACCATGAGGTCAAGAATAATTTTTCCGGCCCGTTTGAAGAACAGATGCCGGCCGGTCGGCAGGTGTTGCGAGAGTACTGGCCCATCGCGTCTCCCGCAGACGATCCGCATCGGCTCTATCGACGTGTGCGCTATGGTGCCGACCTTGAACTCTTCATTTTAGATACCAGGCAATATCGGAGCCGCAATGCTGATCCAGATGGTCCTGCCAAGACCATGCTTGGAGCGACACAATTGGCCTGGTTGCTCGATGGGCTGCGCGCTTCAACCGCGACATGGAAAGTGATCGTGACCTCCGTTCCGCTCTCGATTCCAAAGGGTGGCGACGCCACTGTGCCCGGCAACGATGGCTGGGCGGGAGGGCCGGACGGTACGGGGTTTGAACATGAGCGACAAGTAATTGTGGATGTCATTCTCCATGACACGATCAAGAACGTTGTGTTCATCGGGGGCGACGTGCATTGGGTGCAGGCCAATGCCTATGATCCTAATCAGGATGGAGTCATCGATTTTCACGAGTATATCGCCGGACCGCTCTCTGCTCCTCCAGGAAGGTTCGCACCAACTCGTCAGGAACTGCACCCGACGCAACTGTTCTATGAGGTTGGGTATCATAATTTCGGTCTTGTTCGTGTCACTAAGGACTCGTTTGAGGTGACGGTCGTGGACGAGGTGGGCAATAAGCGAGTTTCTCACGTCGTGTCGGCGAGGCCGTAGGACTCTTTCACCGTGCAAGCCCCTTGCAATTATTGCAGATGGCCGGGTACCGTACGGTTCTCGATGTCAGTAGTCAGATCCACTATCAACGATAGAGAGGGAGTACACGTATGTCAGGATTGATGTCCGCCGATGATATTTTTTTGAAAGCGGAAGCGGCGGCCGTAGCGGCGACCGGGCCAGATGAAAAGGCTCTGCAAATCGATTATGACGCGCTGAAGGAGAAATTTCGCAGGGCATTGGGTGACCGAAAGGTTTCGCTCTACCACGTGAATAGATTTTTACCGGAAGGGTACGAAGATCAAGGTCGGTTCAATCTGGTACTACTGACGGCGGGGAATGTTGTGTTTGACATCGTCATCGGCGATTCCTATTTCCGGTACGACGTCGTGTCGGTTGGCCAGCTGGACAAGGTGCAGTTGATCGACGCGATGTGGGACAACAAGGAAAAACGCCGTGAAGAGCCCTTCTTAAGCCTGCGCTTGATGCACGGTGAGGAAGTCCATCTACTGTTGGCCTTGGACGACGAGGAACGGGCGAGTCTGCTCAAGTTTGCCTCCGCGGTCACAGCGGCACGTAATCCGGAGCGCTGAGTTTGCACTCGGATGTAGCGCGGCGGTGTTCTTCTTCCCTACGGGACGTGTGATTAATTCACGTTTGCTCTGAGATAGCAGCTCCTGAGTTGGTCGATAAGGGCAATTCGTATCAGAACGGGATCATCTGAGAGCATCTGATCGGGGTTCGCCCGCGACCCCGGGCGCATATCCGCCCGCCAGGCCACCGCCAACAAACACAGTCAAGCCACGTACGGATTTCCCAAACTTCAGCTCACGGACGGTCAATGGCCGTGGTCGGTTCCGCTCAAGGTACGACGTGGTTCATCTCGTCGAGAAACCGCTCCCGTCTGGTGGGCTTGCGAGACTCATCACGCGAGATCTCGGCCCCTGTCGATTGCTCCAAGGGTGGGACTCCTGATCCGTGTTTCGCTCTCCGTACCACATCGCGAGCAGAGAATAGATCAGACCTTTTTTAGGGTTGCTCATTCATCTGTTGCGTTGGGCTTGAATTGCTCGCGCAGTATCATCACCATCAGTCTCCTAGTCTGGGTCCTGCCTGACTGAGCCTTCAGATCCGCTAACCTGGTCAGATTGTGGCTCCTGCGTCGATCTGCCGGGAACTAACTAATGGATTTGCCACGACTGAACCTGTGAGTTGGGAAGAACAAAGACAAAGAACTTGAGGGTTTCAGTTGCTTCGTGATGGTACTGATTGCTAACGGACCACAAAGGCCGCTATCTGCATAAATACAACCCACCATTGGTGCAACTCGTCAGGCGGCCATCCCCACTGCCCCTCCAAAGCAGCATATCCAGGACATCAAAGTTGTGGCACGGTTGAATCCAACGCCAGGGAAATGAATCAACAAGAGCCGTGTTGTGCACGTTCCGCTCGCTGATGTTTCCTGGCGGAGACGGATGGTCTAGGGAAATTGTGGTGAGAGATGAGTGTGGGAGTCAAGGGGACGGCCATCCTGGCCCTCAACTTTCAAGTTTGAAAAGCGTTCTGATCATCATGCTTCTGGCGGTGCTGAACGATACCCAGCTACGGAGGAACAATCCATGTCAGATCAGGTTTCACTGGAGTACTCCACGAATCATGCAATTCTTGATCAGATCACTCTCCGGCATAGCATCGATGTGCAAGGCACGAATATGGATGGAGAGACGGTACTATTGGATCTGAGCACCGGTCGGTACTACACATTGAACCGGGTAGGGAGTGTCATCTGGGAACATTGTACCGGCCATCACACAATCAGCGACATCCATGCAAGCCTCTGTGACCGCTTTGATGTCGCTCCAGAGCGGGCCCTTGACGATCTCGTCACCCTGGTCAACCAGCTGGTCCAGGAAGGGCTACTTCAACCAGAAAGGAGGTGAAGCAATATGAAGAAAG
>Ga0224500_10001178_pt1 | contig 15949 bp, 12 predicted proteins | sample SF_Oct11_sed_USG_FD_168126 | JGI IMG/M metagenome (GOLD analysis project Ga0224500, IMG submission 168126) | Sediment microbial communities from San Francisco Bay, California, United States - SF_Oct11_sed_USGS_4_1 | ecosystem: Environmental > Aquatic > Marine > Sediment | place: USA: California... | reverse complement strand
TACGAGAGGACCGGAGTGGACGTATCTCTGGTGTTCCGGTTGTCACGCCAGTGGCATTGCCGGGTAGCTATATACGGACGGGATAACCGCTGAAAGCATCTAAGCGGGAAGCCCCCTTCAAGATTAGATTTCCCTGGACCCTTGAGGTCCCTGAAGAGCCCTCGAAGACTACGAGGTTGATAGGCTGGGTGTGGAAGCGTAGTAATGCGTGAAGCTAACCAGTACTAATTGCTCGTGCGGCTTGGCCATATAACACTAAAGCACTTGTGTGTTATTGCGACTTGTAATGCGACACTTGAACATCAGAAGTTTTCCAGATTGTGTTTATTTGTAGAAGAAAGGGGCCGGATACATTTTCCGGTCGCCGGAAAAATGTATCCGGCCCCCTTTTTCCTTGACCGGTTTGCCTGGCGGCAATAGCGAGCGGGAACCACCCGATCCCATTTCGAACTCGGAAGTGAAAACGCTCAGCGCCGATGGTAGTGTGGGGTCTCCCCATGTGAGAGTAGGACATCGCCAGGCTTTTATACTGAAAGCCCCGATCCGCAAGGATCGGGGCTTTCTTATTTGGGCGCGCCAGAAATCAGCTGGTCTCGGCCTGTCCCGCGCAGCCGGGCTGTTTTCCGTTATTCTTCTCGACGGGAGTGCTGTCGATGCTGCGTAAACCAAGAAAATTCCTGATCTTTGCCAAGCCGGCAATTGGCGATATTTTGTTGGCTACTCCACTCATGCGGAGTATTCGAAGCGCGGAGCCAGATGCGGTAATCGATGTCATGTGCTATCCGGGACAGGAGGGCATCCTCGAAGGCAACCCGGATATCGACCATGTCGTCCCGATCAAGCAGAAACCGTCAGCGCGCGAACTCCTCCAATTGCTTCGCCGAATGTTCAGAAAATATGATGTCGCTATCACTAATGCGGCCGACGACCGCGTGCATCTGTACCTGCTGTTCTTTGGCAAAGAAAGGATTTCGGTAACGTTGAAAGGTGGCCCCGCATGGAAGCGCTGGATAGTCGCCGGATCTGTTCAGGACGATCCCGAAAGTCTGCACGCGCTGCTGCGGAATAATAATCTTGGGAATATCCTGGGCTTCGATAGCAATTACGAGATTCGACTTCCGGAAGCAAAGGATAGCCGGATCGAGCGCCCGGTCCTGCCTGGCGCAGCCGGGCACGACGACGCTTACGCCGTAATACATCCTGATGCGCGACTTCCCTACAAGCGCTGGACGCAAGATGGCTGGCTGGATGTCATGCAGTACCTGGATACCTGCGGGCTGAAAACATATATCACCGGCGGAAATTCAAGTACGGAATTGGAATACGTTCGGGGTCTGATGCAGCAGGTGCCGAAATCTGTGCTCAGCCTTGCCGGACAACTGCGATTTGCCGAAGTTGGTGATCTGATTCGGAAGTGCCGTATTTTCATCGGCATCGACACAGTGAACTCACACTTGGCCGCTGCCACCGGAGCACCGACGATCGCGCTGTTCGGGCCAGAGAGTCCGGTTCGCTGGGGCCCGTGGCCGAAAAACTACGCTGTCGATCGCTCGCCATGGCAGAGCACCGGCACGCAGCGTGTCAATAACGTATTGATAATACAAACAAAAAATCAATGCGCAGAGTGCGGTCAGGGAGATTGTCGGCGCAGGCACCATCGCGGTATCGACTGCCCGTTGATGACCGGCATATCCAGCGAACAGGTTATTCGCGGTATCCGGGAAATGCTGCAATAGCCGCCTATGTGCTGCGGGGTGGCGTTAGGACTTCCACGAATTACCCGTTGTTCCAAATGAATGGCACGCCCTTTTCAGTAACTTCACAGGCGGCCAAATTGCAAAGTCCGGTGGAGTTCCGCGACCTGGCAATGAGTTTCGAATGCAATCTTGGCGAAATCAGCTTCAGCCGCAATGCGATTATTGACGATTTGCTAGCGCCAAGGTCAGTGGCACGTTAGCCAGGCCGGTCCATGCACAGTAGGACCAGGTTAATTATTTTCTTACAAAAGTAATTGACAATAGCTTGGTCTGATCGAATTGCAGAACAGCTGCGTTCTGGCCCGAGGCACGATCGTAGGTCCATATATGCAGTTCGGTAGTGCCTACGACCCGGTTTCCGGCGCGTACGTCCTGGAACTCGATGGCAGTCGATGACGGTTTGCCGCAATAATTCTCTACCTCGGCAGAAGTCATCCCTACGGTCACTATCTTGCCGCCGCAACGCAATGTGTCGGTCGACGCGGCTGCGGTCGCAAAAACGAGCAGTAGCGCTGCCGGGAGAAAAGTCCTGTTCATCGATAATCTCCTGCAAACCCTGACTCGCCTATGCCGAGGATGCCCGAGTGCGGCGACAATCCGAAAAATATGGAATTGACTCGTTTCGGATTCGATCTGTGGCACAGGGCCCGCATGCAACCATGCGCCATGCTGTCAGGAAGCGCATTTCGGAAAACGAGCATTGTCGAATGCGGAATGTAGCCGTATCGTCGGGTCCATGACAAGCACCAATCCGCCAACCAGCCGCAGGACCGTAATCCTGTTTCTGTTGGTCACGGCGTTTGTTGTGGTCCTGACCTATGTTATACATCTGTCCACGGTTCAGCGAGATCATTTCACAAAACGCGGCGGCAAGCTGGTGGAGATCGAGCAATCGCCGGTCGAGCTACGTGACGATGGATCGGTGCTTGCCGATACACTACTGTTGTCATCGGGTGGTCTCCGGATTCGTTTACGCACGCTGCTTCCGCCTGAGGTGGCGAACGGCCGAATACCGGTCGTGCTTCTGATCGGCGGTCACCGGACCGGCAGGTACGCCGTCGATCTCGTCGACGATCCTCGGGGTATCGCATATGTCGCAATAGACTACCCGTACGAAGGCGAGCATTCGCTGTCCGGCGCGCTGCAAATCCTGGGCGCCGTGCCGGACATTCAGGAGGCGTTTCTGGACACACCTCCGGCGCTGACGCTCGCAATGGATTGGCTTTCCGGACAGCCCTGGTTCGATGCAAACCGGGCAGAAATCGCCGGAGTCAGCCTGGGCGTTCCGTTTGCTGCTGTAGCCGGTGGACTCGACACGCGCTTTAGCCGTGTATGGTTGATTCACGGCGCCGTCGAAAACCACGAATGGGTGATGCATGCTTCGCGGGATCGCATACGCAATCGAGTTCTGCGAAGCCTGGCGGTGCGGGGCACCCTGCTTCTGGCATATGGGAATTCCTTCCAGACGGCTGACTGGCTGCGGGAAATCGCGCCCAGACCGGTGATTCTGATAGCGGCCAGGAACGATGACCGGGTGCCGGCATCATCGATCGACGCGATCGTCGAAGTGTCGAAGAGCGATCACATCCGGCTCGTGTGGACGGAAGGATTGCACATCGATCCAGACCGTGATTTCGAACTGCAACAATTGATCAGGATCGTCGCCGACGAGATCAATATACGCGGTTATAACGGCAGGCCTGCGGTCATTCAGTAGTCATAGGAATTGCGAGACAGGCGCATGACCCTCACCGGTTGACGCCCGGTAGCGGATTCGGCGACCATGCTCGGCCACTCTCGGCGAAACGACCGACGCGCATGATAAAATTGCTCAAAGAACCTTTGTTGCACTTTCTCGTGCTTGGTTCACTGATTTTTGCTGCAAATCACTGGATCAATGGTGCGAGTGACAATAACAGCATCGTAGTGTCACTCGGTCAACAGGAAAACCTCGCGAATACCTTCGAACGTACCTGGAAACGACCGCCCAGCGAAGCAGAATCAAACGCGTTGTTAGATGATTTCATTCGGCAGGAAATTGCGTACCGGGAAAGCCAGGCCATGCAGCTCGATCGGGATGACATCGTTATACGCCGCCGTCTGCGCCAAAAGCTGGAAATGCTGGCTGAGGACGTAGCGTCGCTGTCACCGCCGACCGAGGAGGAACAGCGAGCCTATTTTGCGGCCAATGCCGAAGATTTCCGGCAGCCGGCAATGCTCTCGATTCATCAGATCTATTTCAATGACGAAAAAGATGCACCCGGTTTTCAGAAAGCGGCAATCGATTTACTGCAGCAATTGCAGAGCGATGATTTGCACGTAAATCTCGAGTCGGCGGGCGATGCATCGCTTGTTCCACGCGATCTCAACAATGTTCGCGAAAACGAACTCGATTCGATGTTCGGCAGCGGATTCGCGGGATCGTTGCAGAGCATACCGTCAGGCAGCTGGGGTGGACCCGTGGCGTCCGCTTTCGGTTTGCACCTGGTGCGCGTCAATAGCCGGGAGGAAAGTCGATTGCCGGTATTCGAAGCCGTTTCCAAGTACGTTCTGCGGGAAATGCTGGTAATGCGACGCCAGGAAGCGATTGACGGACTTTATGCGCGCCTGTCGGAGCGCTACAAAATTTCGATCGAAGCACCGCCTGAGATTCTGCCCCCGCCATCGGAATGAGTAGTTCGTATCGCACCGTTTGGCTCTCGCTGCTGTTATTCAGTTCGATCGCTGTGGCACATGAAGTGCGTCCGGCGTTTCTCCGCATAAGTTACGCGGCAGATTCCCTGGCTCCGGATCATTTTGAAGTCACCTGGCGGGTGCCGATCGGCAGCGCAATCGAGTTGACTATTTACGTTCAGTTGCCGGAACATTGCACCACGCGCGGCGACCCGCTCGTCTGGAATGACAGCGGCGTGCGTGTCGCAAAATGGATCAGTTATTGCCCCGGAGGGCTTCAGGGGCACGAGATCGGGATTGGCGATCTGGCGGCGTCCGTGACGGATGTCCTTGCGCGCTATGAACGTGCAAATAATACCGCGCAGGTCGTTCGCCTTACGCCGACATCACCGACTTTCACCGTCACGGAATCGGAATCCCGGATTCAGGTTGCCACAACATACGCAGGGCTTGGCATCGAACACATCCTGCTCGGTGTCGATCACCTGCTTTTCGTACTTGCGCTGCTTATGATCGTCTCGGGCTGGAAAAAGCTGGTTGCGACGATCACGTCGTTTACGGTGGCTCACAGTGTGACTCTCGCCGCGTCAACGCTCGGGTTGGTCAACGTTCCGTCTGCGCCTGTAGAGGCGGTGATCGCATTGAGTATCCTTTTCGTCGCAATGGAGATCGTGCACTGGCGACAGGGGCGAGCGGGACTGACGCGCCGGTTTCCTTGGATAGTCGCCTTTGTTTTCGGCCTGTTGCACGGCTTCGGATTTGCCAGTGCTTTGTCGGGTATTGGTTTACCCGGTCATGCGATACCGATTGCTTTGTTGTTCTTCAATATGGGCGTCGAAATCGGCCAGCTGGTATTTATTGCGGCAGTTTTCGCGGGCTTGTATTTCATCAAACAGATTCGGTGGCCGGAGTGGGCATGGCGCATACCAGTCTATGGAATCGGATCGCTTGCTGCTTTTTGGACGATTGAACGGATCTCGGCGTTCGCATTCTGACGGCGCGTCGGTCACAGGCCGGACCGGGCTTTCGATACAGAAACGGCTTCTCTGCTTCGTGCGCGCACAACGAAATAGACCGTCTTACCCACGCGCAGATCACGCAGTTTTCGCTGCTGCCAGCCCTGCGGGTCGCCATCAAAGATTCGTTGCGCCGAGCCGCTCTCAACGAGCACCAGCGAGTCCGGGTAGTCTTCGAAGAACGCGTCTACGTCTTGCGGTGTTTCAAGAAGGTCAACCATGACACCACCCGTCTCGAATCCGAATGCACCGCGTTTGCGAATTCCGCCGCCGTCCGGATACACCATGCCTATATGCGTTTGCCCGGGCCCGATGGTCGAACGAATCCATTCGCCTTGCGGTTTGTAGGTCTTGCTGGCCGCGAACTGGGGCATTACCAGTCCCAGTATAACGACGTAAATTACAACGAAAGAAAGACCGATTCGCTTCAGCGCCATGCGCGTGTCGCGGGATCGCCAGGTAACGCCAATCCATGCTGCCGCCGCCAATAGAGCTATGCCAAATGCCACGAGTGGCAATCGCAGTCCAACGGCGACTTCGGCCTCAGCTACGTTGAGGTCCAATCGCGGCATCAGCGAATGTAAAAAAGCGCCAAGGATTATTGACAGCAGGCCGAGCAGCGAGAATACGCCGGCCAGCGACAACGCATAGATGAAAATCGGACGTTCGCGAGGCACATCGAGTGAGGTCAGCGTATCGGCACTGTTTACCTTGCCGACTGAACTCAGCCAGGGGCCGATCAACAGCGCAAATGCCGGGAACGCCGGTAGCAAATACAGCTGGCGTTTGGTCTCCGCGAAGGAAAGAAACACAAAGAACGTACCGAACCACCATAACAGCAGCTGCACCCTCCGGTTACGAAATACGCCGGAGCGATAAGACCATGCCATGGCAATCGGGAACAGCCAGGACCAGGGCGAGAAATCCAGCCAGAAGTTCAGCAGGTAATAGAAGAGCGGTTGCTGGTGGCCGCGGAAACCGCTCTGGAAGCGCGCGAAATTCTGCGCATAGAATTCGTACAGAATGGTGTCCCAGCCCATTGTCATGGCGGTACCAGCGACCCACGGCAGGAACACGGCAAGCGATACGAGGGACAACGGCGCAAGTTCGAGGATGCGTCGCCATTCCCTGTGCGACGCAAGCCACAGCACCAGGACGAGGCCGGGCAGCAACAGCCCGAGAATGCCTTTTGACAGCATCGCGAAGCCGAGGCAGGCAAACGCCGCAATACGCAGCTGCAGCCTCGGCGTGCCAAGCGTCCCTTCGGCATACAGGATAAGGCCAGCGCAAATGCCCAGCGTAAAAAGCATGTCAGGCCTGTAACTATTTGATTCATATACAAATAGCAGGCAAGTCATCAATGCAAAGCCGGCCCAAAGGCCGGTTTTCTGATCGTACCAGCGCGATGCGGTTGCGCAGGTGATGAGGCCGACGGCTATAGCGGCCAGTGCATTGGGCAGGCGCAAAGTGAAAGCCGTCATGTCGCCGAACAAGTGCGACGACAGCACACCTATCCAGTAGATCATTGGTGGGTAATCGACCCAGACGACGCCCATGCGCCTTGGCGCGATCCAGTCGCCGCTCTGGAACATTGCCAGTGCCACCTCGGCGATATCGGGCTCATCGGGATACCACACGTCCCTCAGGCCGATAAATGCGGCGTACAGCAGCGCGCCGAGGACGCTTAGAAACAAGTAGCGATGCCGTATTGCCCAGGCGGTTAAGTGTTCCATCGACTAAACAAGGGACATTGAATTAGTCGGCTATTGTATACGCGGGATTCCATTTGGCTACCGGGTTGCTCTCTGTTTGGACTGCGTTCGGTACAAAACCGGTCGCGCTGCATCGTTGAGTTCGCGGTACACCGCTGCGAGAATCGAGGTTCTGCCCGGCCGAATCGGCAATTCGATGTGATGAATCCTAGTGAACTTGAGAAACTGCCGTCGTTTATGGAGTGGCAGGAGGTAGCCGCGTTCGTCGGCAGCAAGCGAACTGAATCGATTGTTGCCCGGCCCGCAAGCGAAACGGAGTGTCGCGAAGTCGTCGAATATTGCCGAACCAGGAAGATGACGATTTGTCCTCGCGGAAGCGCGCGGAGTTACGGCGACGCAATTCTGAACGATCGAAACGTTTTGCTGGATCTGAGCAGAATGAACCGCATTCTCGACTTTAACCCGGACACGTCCCGGGTTCGGGTCGAGGCCGGCACGCGAATCGTCGATATCTTCGCAGCCTTTCATGCCCGCGGACTGACACTGCCCGCAAGCCCGACAGACTCGACCATATCTGTCGGCGGCGCCATGGGCGCCAACGTCAACGGCAAGGATTCGTGGCGTGTCGGAAACTTCGGCGACCAGGTCGTGAGTATCAGGCTGATGACTGCAACCGGCGAAATCAGGGAGCTCGATCGTGAGCGGGAACGCGAACTGTTCCTCGCCGTGATTGGCGGTATGGGGCTGCTCGGCGTCGTCACCGAACTGACATTGCAGTTGCAGCCGGTGCCGTCGCCCTACCTGTCGATTGATATCCTTCCGGCGCCCGATCTGGACTCGCTGATCCGCCAGCTCGATGACCTGAAAGAGCGGGCGGACTTCATCGTTGTGTGGATCGATTGTTACGCGAAGGGCAAAAGCCTGGGGCGAAGTGTCATCCATGCCACCCGTTGGGCCGATATTGACAGCGATGAGGAAACCCGACAGCAGGATGTGCAGCGCGGTGTTCAACTTCTTGCCACACAGAAAAAGCGAGCGCTCGCGTTCTACCGGCTTGCAAGGCCGTTCATAAATTTCGGCTTGCACGTACAGCAATTGCCTTTTCGGGTGTTCAATCGATTCTATTACTGGTTGTGCAGTCGATCGAATTCGAAGCAGAACGTGGAATTGTTTCTCGAACACAACTTCGACAAGAGCTATGTTGTCCCGCCGCCCGATATTCTATGCGGACCGCAAGGGTTCACGATTCAGATTTCCATTCCATACGAAAACGGCAGGGCTGCGATGTCTGAGCTCTTGCGGCTGTGCCGGGATCTCCCGTGTCCACCCGCGACGACGATTCTTCGCCTGCACAGGAAGGATGATCACCTCGTTTCATTTTCGGAAAACGGTTACAGCCTGAATGTCGAGTTTCATCCGAAAAAACGGCACCTGAAGCGCATGCAGCGATTCTTGCGGGAATTCATGGAATGCGGCGTTCGCTACGGAAGCAAAGTGCATCTGCCGAAAGACTTCAAGCTGACGCGAGCCGAGTTTCAAAGCATGTTTCCCGGATACAGGAGGTTTATCGAACTGAAGCGGCAGGTGGATCCGACCGAGCTGTTTCAGTCCGACATGTACCGCAGGTTGTTCCGGGAAAACTGACGGGCAATCAAGCCGTTTCAACGATTCTGCGAATTGTCGCGGACATGGCGTCAATCTGCGCAAAACTCATGTGCGGATGCGCCGGGATGTGCAGAACCTCCTTTTCCGCTCGTTCCGCATTTGGAAACGCTGACGGTGCATCGAGCATTCGTGAACAATCGCGCATGTACAGATGTTTGGTATCAATTCCGTTTTTCAACAACCGGTCGGAGAGTGCCAAAAGATTCGGCACGATCGCCGTAACCAGCATGTAATTCGCGAATACGTCTGGACCGGCGGGCTTCTGAAATTTGATGATGTCGTCGAGGTTGGTGATCAGCCGCTCGGCATTCGCCTTGCGGCGTGCGACGACTTCGCCGACGCTTCGCATGCCCTTGAGCCCGAGGCCTGCCTGGTAATTCGTGTAGCGTCCCATCTTGCCGGACATCGATACTTCGTCACCGTGGTAGCCTGATGCAAAGCGCTCGTTGTCCTCTCCCTTCGGCGCAAGCCGCAAAGCCTGATACACGCCAAGATTGAATAACAGCGGATTGGTAACGAGCGACTCGAAGGTCGTTGTAGCCAGTCGCTTGCCCAGCCACTTCATGCCATTGCGCGGTTCTTTGCCGGCCAGGTCGCGAATGCGGTCGCCGAGCTCTTTCTTGTATACGGTAACTACGCCGCCCCCCATCGTATTGATGACCTTGGACGTTTCGAAACTGAAACATCCGGCGACACCGAAGGAGCCGACCTTCCTGTCACCAACGGCAGCCCCATAGCAATGCGCACAATCCTCGATGAGTGCTGCTCCGCTTGCGTCCGCGCTGGCGGCAATGCGGTCGATCTGGCAAGGGACGCCGTACAAATGGGTGCCGATGACGGCGCCTGTGTCCTGCGAGATCGCAGCGGCCAGTTGATTTGGATCCATGCCGAGCGTCTGCATTTCGCAGTCGACGAATTTCACCTTGTAGCCGAGAGACTTGATCAGGTAGGGAACGACGGGATAGCCGAATGCGGAGCAGATGACTTCCGCGCCGGGTTCGAGCTGCAGCGAATCGAAGAGGAAACGAAAACCCGCGCGACCCGACGGCACAGTAACAGCGTCTTCTGTACCTATGTAGGCAGCGAATTCCCTTTCCAGCCGGGCGATGTCATCGCCATCCCACAGGTCACCCTTCGTCAGGCTGCCGGCAGCACTGCGCCACGCGCCCTGCGGCAGTCGGATTCTTTGTCTTGCTATGGCCACGAAGGGTGCCCGTAAAGCGGTGGAATGACGGCGCAATGTATGTAATTGTCGCTGCCGTTGCAACCGAACCGCGCTGCCCGGATCGTCTGATACATATGCCGATGAGCATTCTGAAAAAATATGCCAGACCGGCAGCATTGCTGATACTCGTAATGGTTACCGCGGTCGGCACGTACAAGTTTCTGACGGGCGACTGGACAGACGTAGTCAGCTATTGGGCAGCCCACCTGCGGATCATCCCGATTCTTGTCGCATTCTCCATCCTCGACGTGGCGCTGGAGTCCCTCGCGTGGATGTGGTCTTACACTCGACTGAAGATCGCTGCATTCGACGGTCGCGGTGCGATCGTGTACCTGGCGGGAAGGGCGGGTCTGCTGATGCCGGCCCAGCTCGGACGCCTGATACGTCCGGACGCCATGGTTCGGCTCGGTCGGGCACCGATGCTCGATTGCCTGAAAGCCGAGACTGTCCTTTTCGTTCTGGACGGCGTGTCTGTCCTGGCATTGCTGGCAGGACTGATCGTCTACCGGATTAATCCGCTGCTTGCCGTGCCGGCGGCAGCATTTCTGATCGCGATAGCCGTCTACTCGGGCGACCGCATTGCGGACAGGCTGGCGCACACGCATTACAAATTCGCGCCGGGATTCTGGTGGAGCTGGTCGACACTGGGCGTCGTGATGGTGCAAATGGCAGGCTGGGTTGCACACGGCTTTGCATTGTATGTCGTTATCATGGGGCTGCCAGGTGCGATGACCTTGTGGGATTCGCTGTTCTTCGGTCCGGGCTCGGCGGTTCTGGGGACGGGGACCGGGTTGCCCGGTGGCATCGGCGCCACGGAAGGACTGCTCGGCGCATCATTGAGTTTCCGCGAAGTGCCGGTCGAACATCTCGCCATCGCCGTAGCCGCGTTTCGGCTGATTACTTTCTGGATCTGGATTCCCATTGGCTGGTTTGCGCTAATGCTCCTGCGAGGCAGAGGCATGGCGATGCAACAGGAGAAGGCCCTTTGAGTACCCGATACCCGTTCGCCGTCATCAAGGAAAAACTGCACGCACAGCGGGGCTCGGTTGCCGACTTTGCTATCGGCGGGCGGCGGATCCCACTGGCCGACGAGCTCGATCAATGGATTCATGCGAATCCAGGGCTGGCGCTGAAGGCCGCTTCGCCCGACGACATGGCGTCGTTCAGGGAGGCCGCGGCGAATTATCTGCGAGTCGAGTACAAGGCCCGTGTAACCGAGGACCAGATTGTTCCGGTACCGAGCGGACGCGTCGGAATGAGCGCATTCATCGCGTGTCTGTTGGCGCCCGGAGAGGCCGTTGTCGTCACCGAGCCCGGCTACCCGGCATTCGCCCGCATGGCGTCACACCGTCACGCCGATGTGCTGCAAGTCATGCTGGATCCGGAAAAGGGATTTGCCCCGGACCTCGATTCGTTGAGCGACGCCGAGCGGCAGCGATTACGGGTGATCGCTCTGAATTATCCGAACAACCCGACCGGCGCCGTAATTTCTGCGGAGACTAGAGCGGTCATTCATGCGGCGTCGGCACACACCGGCGCGGTCATCTTCAACGACGCCGTCTACGGGCCGCTCACCTATGAGGAAAACTCCAGCTGCCTGCTGACGAACGCTTCCGGGCAAATGCAGGGCGACGACCTGGTCGAGCTGCACTCCCTGACGAAGCTGTACCCGCTCGGGCCCCAGTCCGGGTCGTTCCTGGTTGGCTCGGCCGGGAGCATGCGGGACATCGCTACTTACAGTGAATTCGCCTGGGCGCCGATGAGCGCGCTGCAGGTTCGCGCCACGAGCTGGTGTCTCGCCGACCGGGACGGCCGGCAAAAAATCAGGAATTTTTACCGGCAGCAACTCGCCGAGTTGCGTGACGTGCTTGTGCGGCTCGGATTCGAGCCGTATCCGACGCCATCGGGAATCTATGCACTCTGTCGCGTGCCGGAATCGATCGGGGGCAGCAGGGTAGCGAGTGCCGCCGAAGCCGCCACAGTGCTGATGGAGAAATTCTCGGTAGCCGTGGTGCCGTTTGATGTGGCGGGCTACAGCTATTTGCGATTCTGCTCGATGTTCCTGCCCGAAGACATGCAACGCCTGCTGGCGAAAGCGAAAAACATTATTGCCTGATTACGCTTTTCACTCAGGCTCGCAACGGCGAAATTCCCGTAACTACCTTGGCCGGACCAATCGCCGGCCTGATTCGCCTTCGCTGCTCGTAGACCTTGCAGACCGTGTCAAAGACCTTGTCGACGGTAATCCGCTGCATGCAGACGTTGTTGTGGCAGGTCGAAATTCGTTGATTGAATGCGTTGACACAGGGGCTGCAGGCGATGCCCGCATAGATGATGTGGCTGCGCGGCGATCGCGAACCGAAAACCGCCGGCGATTCCGGGCCGAACAGCGTGACAACGTCCATCGGCGTCATGCTGGCGTAATGTGCAGGCCCGCTGTCATTGGTGACCATGATTTGCGACAGTCCGTACAGAACGAGCAGCTGCCGAAGCGTCGTTCTGCCGCCCATGCTGACGCAGCGGTCCGAGCCAACCGTTGCTGCGAGCTTGCCGGCATCTGTAGCTTCCTCCGGCGCTCCGGTGAACGCGATACAGACTTCCGGGTACTTCTGCAGCAGTCTTTTTGCTAACTCGACGTAGCGGTCCTGCGCCCACGGACGCAACGGCAGAAGGTCACCGGAATTGGCGTTCAGCAAGATCAACGACGGTATCGAATCCCGCCGGAGAACCTGGCAAACGACGTCTCTGACTTCGGGGATCTCTGCCGGGTCCGGCACGAACGCGGGTGTTTCGTCGGGCCAGTTCGGATCCACGTCCAGCATCGGCATCTGGTCGCGCGGTTGACCCAGCGCCTCGACCAGCATCCGGTAAGTCTGGCTGGCATGCAGCGTGTAATTGTACGCAAGCCTGTGCGTCATCAGGTCGCCACGGTACGCGGCCTCACCGGCGAAGGAATGAAACCCGATACGGCGGGTCGCACCACTCAGGTAGGTCAGCGCACCGGAAAAGCGCGAGAAGAATTCGAAGTCTATGGCCGCGTCGATTTTTTCCCGTCGCAGCCGGGCGACAGCCTTGACCGTGTCAATGGCGCAGGCGGTCAGGCTGCTGCTGCGGATCGTTATGACGTTTGCTTTGGGGATGATGCCGAGCACATCGACGATGAAACGATTTTGCGTGAACACGGCCATGAACACGTTATCACGGCCGACCATCTCCACTGCGCGTCGCAACGCGGGTGCCGCGATCACCGTTGCGCCCTGCTCGACCAGCTTGACGAACAGGATCCGCTTCGGTGCCTCCGTCGGCCCGGCCCGAAATCGGTCCGAGACATGACGGAAAAACGTCAGGACAGCCGAAAGAGGCGAGCCAACCCAGCGATCGAGCAATCGCATACTCTTGATTTTCATATACGTTTTTTAGTCCCTTGTGGCCAGGGTACTGCGATGCGATCCGGGATTTTTCCGCTCGATCAATGTCTTGATGCAATATATCAGAGCGCTGGTCGCAAAACCTGTGAAAAAAACGCCGGAATCAATCAGTTCCGGTCAGTTGCTGCAGCGAAGTGCCGTTTGCAAGTGACCTTTCGTGCAGGACCTACGCGCTTTTGACGAGTCGTCCGCTCGTTTCCGGTCGCGGGTTCGCCACCTATTTTCTAGATGTCATACAGGGAACGCAGGACGACGCTGATGCCTTTCAAGTCGCCCGACGAACTGAAGCGGTAAGCGAGGCCCAAACGGTCGAAATTAAACCAGCCCATCCGGATGCTTCCTTCCCTTTGGCTTACTGCAATGCCGATGTCCCATTGGTCCGGTATACCCAGCCTGGAGCCGGAGCGGGCGACCATGTCCAGATCGTCTGCAAATCGGGTGTATTGGATGTGCCAGTGCAGCGTGGCGTGCTGCTCACCAATGAAGCGCTTGTCCATTTGATAATCGAATTCGAAACCGGCGGAGACCGGCCAGAACGCCTGCGAAGTGGCATCGTCAGGTGTATGGCCGACATAGCCCGCCGAGTTTATAAATGCGGAGGTCAATTTGCCGGATCCGAGTTCGTACCGGCTCTTGATGCCGGCCCAGTAGGTCCAGGCGGATTCGCCGTTGTTCATTATGCTGCCCCAACCAATCGCGGCGAACGGGCGCAGCGACCAGCGCTTGCTTAGCGGGGCCGTGATGACTATTTCGGGCGTCACGGACAAGCTGGCGAGATTATTCGGATCGACTATGCCGGGTAGATTGTCCAGTCCCAGCGTGTCGAGACCTGCGGTAACCGGAAACCTGAAACCGATACCAATCTGCCGTTCCCCGTCGTCGCTGAGCGAAGCTTCCCGCAATTCCCAGCGCGGCTTGAAGCGAAATACATAGGCGTCGCGTTCTTCGCCCAGCGTGTACCATCCGGTACCGAAGTACGAGGAATAAGCCCAGTGCACGACATTGCGATCGATTTCCTGAGCCATCGCCGGTTGCGATGACAAGACACAGGCGGTCGTGATGGCCGCAATGGTCACTCCCGGCAATACGCTACTGCCTGATCCTGTCATCTTCGTTCCCTTGAGTCTGGCGTACCGAACTCGCCTCGCGTTCACTGAACAGCTGCGCGACAAGGTTGCTGACCGTCCCGCTAGTTTGAATGCGAATTGCCATCGAGCCAAACAGGCTGCTGCATACGAAGCTTCCGCACGCCCGAATGTGCGTATAATCTTCGGCCTTTGCCGGTCCGTCTTGCTCCCTGTCTATGCGTTGCCCCATGCGCGACTATTTTCTTTTTACAATGAAAACAGAGTGTTACAAGAAATGATATCTCCGCGCGTCAGTCCCGGTATCAAAGTGGAATGGTCGTTACTCCTGTTAACCGTGGCAGCGGCAAACGTCGCTCATGCCGCGCAGGACGACGCGCTGGACGAGATTGTCGTAACGGCAACCAGGCTTGAAACGACGATTCGTGAAGTCGCGCGATCGGTGTCTGTAGTCAACAAATCGGAGATCCAGAACGGACAGCAAATGCTGGGTCTCGACGAATCACTGGCCGGGGTGCCGGGGTTGTACATGCAGAACCGCTACAATTTCGCGCAAGACCTGAAGATATCGCTTCGTGGCTTCGGTGCGCGTTCCAGCTTCGGCATTCGCGGCATTCGCATTTTTGTCGACGACATTCCGGAGTCGCTGCCGGACGGGCAGGCACAGGTAGACAGCATCGACCTGGGCTCGACCAGCCGAATCGAAGTGTTGCGCGGGCCGGCATCGTCCCTCTATGGCAATGCGGCCGGTGGCGTAATTGCTGTTTACAGTGAACTGGGCGAGGGTGATCCGTTTATCGAAGCCTCAGTGGCGGGTGGCGATTACGATTACCAGCGCTACCAACTCAAAACAGCGGGAAGCTATCGATCCCTGGACTACATGCTGAGCGGCAGCCAGACGGAGCTCGACGGCTACCGCGAATTCAGCAGGGCGCGTGGCACGGCCGTCAATGGCAAGTTGGGCTTCCGGTTGTCGGAGCACGACGAACTGCTGGTTGCCGTGAACTTCACCGATCAGCCCGAAGCACAGGATGCGGGTGGCATCGACGCGGCGCAGCTTGCTGTCGACCGGCGCTCTGCCAGGGTGCAAAACGTGCAATTCGATTCAGGCGAGGCACTCAGTCAGCAACGGCTCGGTGGCGTATACAAAACAGACAGGCTGGGTGGCGACCTGATGCTCCGGAACTATTATGTATGGAGGGAATTCACCAACTCACTGCCGTTTGTCGCCGGCGGTGCAGTCGACCTGCAGCGCTATTTCTATGGGGCCGGGGCGCAGTACAGTTTTGCGAAGCTCGCCTCGGACAGGTTCCAGTTGACGACAGGATTCGACCTCGATCGCCAGGACGATGATCGCAAGCGCTTCGATAATAACGATGGTGCACTTG
>Ga0224500_10001177_pt1 | contig 15953 bp, 21 predicted proteins | sample SF_Oct11_sed_USG_FD_168126 | JGI IMG/M metagenome (GOLD analysis project Ga0224500, IMG submission 168126) | Sediment microbial communities from San Francisco Bay, California, United States - SF_Oct11_sed_USGS_4_1 | ecosystem: Environmental > Aquatic > Marine > Sediment | place: USA: California... | reverse complement strand
CGGTGAAGGATTTCCAGGCGTTCGCCAAGCAGACCGGCAACGAGCTGCTCTCGCAGTCCGAGGCCGGCAAGGAGTTCGTCTTTTTCCTCAAGCGCAAGTAGCGCCCGCACTGCCAGGCGCGCGATGCGCGTAGCCCCGCTGACCTAAGCCAACCCGAGCCTCACCGCCGACCGCCGGGCTGGCCTTGCGGGGTCGGCCTGCTGGTGGGCTGCGCATGCCGCGGAGAAAGCTCGTTGGCGGGCCTGCCCGGCAGCGTGCGTGCCGCTGGAGCGCGCGGTGCAGGACCACTCTCTGCCGGACGCGCAGGTGCCGGCGGCGCACTGCGTGGCGGCGTACTTTGCGAGGCTGCAGGCGGCACGCGAGGCGTCTCCTTGAAGCGCGGCGCGGGCGGTGGCCGCGGGCGTTCCGTGCCTTTCTCGCCGAATGACGGCCGTGGCAGCGCAGCGCCGGCTTCCGGACGTTTAGGCGCCGGGACGATGCGCGGCGCCGGCGTTGCGACCCGGGGCTTCACCGCCGGTGCCTGCGGCCATGGCAATGGCGCCTGGCGTGTCGGGCGGGTCGCGAGGACCTGTCGCGAGGATGCGGCGGCGGGCGGGCGAATCGTGGCGCCCCTCGCGGGAACGAGGCTCGCCGGCCCCGCCCGCGCCGGGTGCGCGCCGCCGATGTGCTCGATCTCGCGCGGATCGGCCGGCGAGAACTGGGTCCCTCGTATGCGTCCGCTGCCGAACTGCTTCTCGCCGACGGCCACCACGGCGCGCGGCGTTGCCGTGTGCGCATAAACGATGGTGTTTACGTTGACGATCGTCGCGCGTTCGACCACGACATTGTTCACCATGCGCGGCCCGCCCCAGCCGCCCCACCACGGTACGCCGATGAACCCCGGAGCACCCCACCATGGGCGCAACGGTTCGCCCCAGCCGAGCGCCACCCAGCTGATGGCGGGGCCGCCGATCCCGATGCGCACCGAAACGTTGATCCCGACCGCGAAGAACGCGACGAGTGCAGGCGCATATACCGGCTTCGCGATCACGGGGCCGGGCGCCCAGGCCCAATAGCCGCTGATGAAGACCCAGCGCCCGTAGTGAAACGGCGCCCAGCCCCAAGGTGCGTCGTCGACCCAGGTCCAGCCATAGTAGGGATCCCAGATCCACGATCCGGTACTGTAGGGCACCCACCCCGGAGCCACGCTTGCCGGTACCCAAACCGTCCCGTAAACCGGGACGACACGCCAGGTGCCCCAGTCGTCGAGCGCGCCGACCCCGTAGACGCCGGTTGCAACGTAGCGTCCGCTGAGCGCCTCGATTTCGTGGTCGGTACGTGCGTAGTTCCACCGATCCCATGCATCGAGTGGCGGCGCGACGTAGGCCTCGACTGTCGGCGCCGCGGCGCCGCGCACGATCACCTCCTCGCTCGGCGAGATGGTCTGGACCGGGCGCCCGGCAACCGTGAGCAACGCCCGTCCGCCGCGCCGGGTCGTGAAGCGCGTGACGTCGTCCCGCACTGCTGCGCGGTAGTACCCGGGATGCTCGATCGTGAAGATGGCGTTGGGGGTGTCCAGCTCGACGGTATGACCGGCGGGAAGGCTTCTCAAATCGAGCGCGATCTCCCCCTCGGTGACGTTGAACTGCATGAAGTCGGCGTCGAAATTGGCGAGGCCGAGCTGGGTTTGCTCGCGCGCGCGCACGAAGGCGCGCGGGCCAACCTGGATTTCGAGGCTTGCCCGCTCTCCCGCATAGAGCGCGTCTCCCGCCGCGAGCGGCGTGTTGATCTGCGCCGGCGCCCAGTCCTCCGCCCCCGGGCGCCAGAACGAGACATTGCCGTCGAGCAGACTGACGCGGGGGGGCGTGAGGTCCGAGCCAGGGGGTGCAGCCTCGGTCGCGCCCGTCGCGAAGGCGCCGGCGCTCATCAGCAGCGCCGCGCATCCGGCCTTGAGCCACGTCAGCGACATCGGAGCAACATAGCGCCACCATGGCGGCGCGACTTGCGCTGGATCAAAGGCTAGGCGACGCTGCCGAATCCCCTGTCGAGGGCGCCCGCCGGCGCCTTCAGTCCCGCGATGCGGCAGCCCTGCGCGATCGGGCCGCCGGGAAACAGCGCGTACAGGTGCCGGATGCCGCCCCGGGCGTGGAATTTCTCGTCCAGCGCGTCGTGCAGCTCGCGCATGTTGACCCCGGGCGTCTCGTGCCTGGCGTAGTACTCCTGCAGCGCGCGCAGCGCCGTCCAGTGCTCGTCGCCGAGCTGCAGCCCCTCCTGCTTCGCGGTCTCGAGCGCGCGCGCGCGCGTCCAGCCCTCCGGCGCGTGGGGAAACGCCGGGTCCGGGGCGGGCGCGCCGCCGCCGGCGCGGATTTCGTCGATCAGGCTCGTCATGTCGTCCTCAGCGCTTGCGGATGTGGAACACGTATTCGCCGGGCGCGCTTTCGCGCGCGTCGGCCAGATCCTGCCCGGTGGCCTTCACCCAGCTGCGCACGTCCGCGCGGATGCCGGGGCAGTCGCTGATCAGCTGCAGCACCTCGCCCTTGCGCATGCCGTTCAGCAGCTTCCGCGCCTCGATCACCGGGCCGGGGCAGGTGGTGCCGCGCATGTCGAGCACCGCGTTGGCCGACACGCGCTGCGCCTTGCCCTTGCGGATGTAGTACGCGGTGCCGCCGCGCGCCAGCTTCTCGGTCTTCAGGATCTCGACGTCGGCGTACTTCGGCCAGGACTGCAGGTCGTCCTTGGTGCCGGGGCAGTCGGAGATGAGCAGCAGCACTTCGCCGGCGAGCAGGTCGTCGAGCACGCGGCGCGCGCCGAGCAGCGGCCCCGGGCAGGCGGCGCCCTTCATGTCGAGCGTGACGTGGGGCTTGGGTTTGGCGGACTTGGCCATGCCGGGTGGTGCTAGAGTGAATATAGTCTTGCCATGATGCTACGCCATCTTCCCGAGCTCGCGCAGGCCGTGCAGCGCAACTGCGATATATCGGATGCGCGCCACGCGGGCGACTACGGCATGTGCACTTTCCTGCTGAAGATGCGCGAGTACTACCGCTGGGAGAACGAGCTGCCGTTCGGGCGCGCCCTGCCGAAAGACGAGCTGGGCGAGTGGCTGAAGTCGCGCGAGCAGTCCTGGCAGGACATCGAGGAAAGCCAGTTCGAGCCGCTGCCGCTCGGCGCCGGCGCGCTCGACCCCTTCGAGGCCGCGGCCGCGAACCGCGAGCTCCTGCCCCAGGGCGGCGTCTACGGCGCGGGCTACGGCCGCATGGGCAAGCCCGTGTTCTTCCTCGGCGTGCTCGAGCGCATCGAGGAGCGCGAGGGTCTCACCATCTGCGTGTCCTCCTGCGAGTACGCGCGCGAGCTCGCCGCGCCGCCGGCGATGCTGCAGGGACGGACCGTCTTCTTGCGCCTGGAGTCGGTGCGCCGCTATCTGTGGGAGAGAATCGAGGAGTGGCAGTGGCGCAAGCAGGGCGGGGCCATGGCGCGCGTGCTGGCGGGCTACGACTTCATCGCCGATCCGGAGCGCGCTCTCTCGCGCATGGCGGAGAACGAGACCGAATCCATGATCCTGCACGAGATCGGCGAGGCGCGCGCCGGGGATCTGCTCGGCGCGGCCTGGGGCGAGATGGCGCTCGCGGCCTCGGCCACGCGCGCGGAGATCGCGATGCGCGCGGTGCGCGACCTGCTGGCCGATTGCCTGTCTACGCTGCCGGCGCTGCTCGAGCGCGGCAATGCGCCCGCGCTGCACTTCCACTTCGCGACTTTCGACGCGCTGCGCCGCCAGCTCTTTCCGCAGGCGCTGGAGGCCTACGAGGACTACGCGCGCAGCGGGTCGGCGGAGCGGCTGTGGCGGGCGGTGCGCGAGGGGCGCGAGCGCTGGCTGGAGACTTCGCGCCGGCTGCTGGCGCTCACTCCCGCGGAGCGCGAGGCGGCGCTGGAGGCTCTGCTGCCGCCGCCTGCTCCACGAGCTTCCTGACCAGGCGCACCATCTCCGGCGCCTCGATGTCCATCATCTGCTCGACCACCCACTTGTTGTCGCCGCTCGCCATCGCGTCGGCCACCTTGCCGGCGAAGAAGCGCAGGCAGGGGTAGCCCGGCTCGCCGTCGCGGTACTCGAACCCCGCGTATTCGCCGAAGCGCGCGTTCAGCAGGTCGATGAAGGGCTTGCGGTACTCGCCGGGCCCGAAGAGATCCTGCTGGTTGTTCTCCATGGTCGCCGCGAGGTGGCGTACCACCGCGCCGATGAGCGCGGCGCGCTCGTCCTCGGCGAGCCTGCCGTACACCGCGCGGTCGGCGAGCTGCACGAGGAAGGCGATGAACTCCGAGATCACCTCGGTGGTGAGGCGGTCGGAGCCGAAGCGAAAGCCCTCCTTCTCCATGTGCTTGAAGACCTCGAGCGCGATCTTCCAGACGTTGGCGCCGATGACACCCGCGCGCTCCTCGACGGTGCGCGCGCCCTTCTTGCGCCAGCGGGTTTTCACAAGCGCGATCTGCGGGCGGCTGCTGATGATGGCCATGTCGAGGATAATAGTCGCCGGAGGACGTGATGTCAGGACCGGATATGGAGATGGCGAGCGGCATCGCCGCGTTCGAGGCGAAGGAGTTCGCGCGCGCCATGCAGCTCTTGCAGCCGCTCGCCGAGCGCGGCGTGCCCGAGGCGCAGTACCGCGTGGCGATCATGGCGCAGGTGGGCTTGGGCGTGGTGAAGAACTGCGCCAACGCCGTGAAGTGGATGCGCGCCGCCGCCGAGCAGGGCTACGCGCTCGCCGAGCACGGCCTGGGGTTCATGTACTTCCAGGGCGAGTGCACCAGGGCCGATGCGGCGGAAGCTGCGCGCTGGTTCCGCAAGGCCGCCGAGCAGGGGCTCGCGGGCTCGCAGTCGATGCTCGCCACCATGTACGAGAAGGGCCTCGGGGTCGGCGCCGATCCCGCCGAGGCCGCGAAGTGGCGCGCGGCCGCGGAGCGCGCTACTTCCTGATCCAGGCCTCGAAGCCGCCGGTCTTCTTCTCCAGGCCAGCGGCGTAGCCCGCGTCGTAGGCTTCGCTCACGCGCTGCTCCTCGCGCTTGGGGTTGTGCAGGAAGCCGGACGCCCAGCCGTTGATGTACTCGGGGTCGACCTTCTTCTTCTGCATCTGGTCGATGGCGTCGTAGTAGGGGCTGCCCATGACACGTGCTCCTGTATAGACTGTAACGAGGTCGATATTATGCAATTCAGGGTCGTCATCGGCGAGCAGGTGGTCGCCATCGAGCTGCCGGAAGACCTGCTGCGCGACTCGGCCGAGTTCCACGCGAAGCTCGATCGCGACATGGACCGCGGCTGGCAGATGAGCCGCGAGTTCGTCGGGAATCCCGACCGGTTGCAGCGCTGCCAGATCGTCGCCGACCGGCTGCTCACCAGCATCACGCAGGGCAACGAGGCCACCGCCATGCTGATGGCCGCCTACATTGCGCTGCGCATGCCGGGCGCGGTGGGCGTGGACGTCGACGCCGCCGGCGAGATGCAGAACACCGAGCTGCTGTACGCCTGATGTCGCTCGCCGACGCGCGCATCCGCGAGGTGAAGCCGCTCTCCTTCATCTACGAGAAGGAGGGCGCGCTGCCGGCCGACGTGTGCGCGGAGGCGATCCGGCGCTTCGAAGCGTCCACCGACCAGCAGGTGGCGGGCCGCATCGGCGCGGGCGCCGAGCTCGCGCCGCAGGTCAAGCGCTCGACCGACCTGCGCATCAGCGGGCGCGAGGACTGGCGCGACATCGACCGCATCCTCGCGCAGCAGCTGGTGTCCACGTTCAACGTGTTTGCGCTGGAGTTCCCGTTCTTCGCCGCCAACAAGTTCAAGGACATCGGCTACAACCTGCAGAGGACGCTCCCCGGGGAGTACTACCACTGGCACGTGGACGGGGGGCCGGGCGAGTTCAGCGCGCGGCAGATGGTGGCCATCTGGTACCTGAACGACGTGCCCGGGCCGGGCGGGGAGACGGAGTTCCCGCTGCAGGGGGTGCTGGTGCGGCCGGCCGCGGGGAAGCTCGTCTTGTTTCCACCGTTCTGGACGCACGTGCATCGGGGCGTCACGCTGCAGGCCGGGGTCAAGTACATTGCCACCACCTGGGTGTGCTTCGCGTGAGGCCGCATGCTGCTCATCGTTCCCGCCATCCTTAAGCCCGACGAGCTGGCGCTCGCGCGCTCCTGGCTCGCGGAGGCGCCGTTCGTGGACGGGAAGCTGTCGGCCGGAGCTGCTGCGCGGCGCGTCAAGGAGAACGAGGAGCGCGATCGCAACGCCGCCGACGTGGAGCGGCTCGATCGGCTGGTGATGGGCGCGTTGGCGCGGCATCCTGCCTATCGGAACGGCGCGCTGCCGCTGCACGCGGCGAGTCCCTTGTATGCGCGCTACCGGCCGGGGATGACCTATGGCGAGCATCTGGATGATCCGATCATGGGGACTGGAGGGGTGCTGTATCGGTCGGACGTCGCGGTGACGGTGTTCCTGAGCGATCCCGGGGCGTACGATGGCGGCGAGCTGGTGATCCGCACGGCGGCGGGCGAGCATTCGGTGAAGGAGGCCGCGGGCGATGCGGTGCTGTATCCGGCGAGCACCATTCACCATGTGAACCCGGTGACGCGCGGCGAGCGGTTGGTGGCGGTGACGTGGGTGCAGAGCCTGGTGCGCGATCCGGCGCGGCGGGAGCTGCTGTATGGGTTGAACCTCGCGCGGGAGAAGCTGCTTGCGGCTGCGCCCGAGGCGGAGGAGACCGCGCAGGTGAACGCCGCTTATCTCAACTTGATCCGCATGTGGTCGGACCTGTGAGCGAGACCGAGCTGTCGGTGGAAGAGCGCATCCTGCGGGCGGTGAAGATGACGCTCGCCGCGGTGATCAAGGATACGGCTACGCCGCCGGGCATGCGCCATCCCCTGTCGGACGCGACGATCGAGGATTTGCGGCAGTGCCTGGCGTTGATCAGCGCGCGGGAGCGGGAGTTGGCCGCGGCTGCGGGGAGGGCGAAGGAGGCGCGGCCGCGTTATGTGGATGAGCCGAGCAAGGAGTCGGTGGTGCGGCTGCACCCGCGCAAGCCTTCGGAGGAGAAGTAGTGGCGACGGTCGAAGGCAGCTGCAGCACGCTCGAGCCGTATGCGCTGCGCGTGCTCGGGGACAGCATGGAGCCGGAGTTCGCCGACGGTTGCGTGATCATCGTCGATCCGGGGTATGTGCCGAAGGACGGTGCCTACGTGGTGGTCGAGTACGCGGGGGACGTGTTCTTTCGCCAGTTGGTGATCGAGGGAGACCGGCGCTTCCTGAAGCCGCTCAACCCGAAGTACGGCGGCTTCGAATTGGTGCCTCCATATACGATTCTCGGCGGGATAGTGCAGCGCGTAGGCCGGCGCCGCGCCCAGCGCAAGCACTACGATTGAGCCGCGGGCGCGGCGCTAAGCCGCGCCCGCGGCCAGCACCCCGACCGCGACTGCCGGCGCCGCCTCCCGCCGCGCGGCCCGATTACGCGCGAGCCGCGCGTCCACCAGCCCGACGATCTCATCCAGCACCGCGGAGCGCAGCCCGTGCTGCCGCGCGATGCGCGCCACCAGCGCATCGACGCGCTCGATGTGCTCGGCGCCGCCGAACAGCGCGCGCGCCGCGGAGGAGGGCTTGCCCAGGCCCTCGGCGGCCTTGGCGTACTTCTCGAACGGCACGAGGTCCTCGGCCGCGGCGCCCAGGCGCGCGCACAGCGCGCCGACCCACTCGTACACGCGCCGCGACTTATCCACGTCGCCGTGCACCGCGTCGCGGATCGCGATCATGTCGTCGCGGCGGATGCAGCGGTAGTTGCCGGCCATCAGCATCGGCCACTTGGCGAGCGGCACGAAGAGCGAGTCGTGCACCTTGAGCTTCACCGGGACCGCGACCTCCTCGTAGCCCAACGGATAGAGCGCCGCCTCGATGTCGGCCTCCAGCCGCCGCAGGAGCGCGGTGGCCTCCCTGGACTCGAACGGCGCGGCCTTGAAGTTGGTGGCGAGGCCCACCTGCAGGACGTTCTTCGGCTGGTCGGCGGGGCGGAAGGCCTGCGGGTCGGGGCTGGCGAGCGTCACGAACCGCGGGTCGAAGTCCTCCCACACGCCGGGATCGGCGTAGCAGGCGGCGAGCGGGCCGGTATCGAGGCCGGGGATGCGCCGCAGGTAGGGCAGCGGCGGCATGTTCATGATGGCGAGGCAGGGCTTGCGCGAGCGCGCGACGCGCCCCATCAGCTCGCGCACGCCCTTCGCGCCGTACTGCGCCTCCTGCATGCCGAGCACCACGAGGTCGTAGGCCCCCGGATCCACCTCGCCGGGCGTGAGCGCGCCGATCTCGCCGGGCAGCTCGCGCGAATCGACCTCGAGCGGCGGCTCGCCGCCCTTCACCGGGAAGCGCACGCGGGTGCCGGCGCGGTTGACGAGCGCCGCGGTGACCACGGTGCACACCAGCGTCACGTCGTGGCCGGCCATGGCGAGCTTGGTGGCGAGCAGCGACCCGTAGGAGGCCCCGAGGATGAGCACGCGGTGGCGGCCGGGGTGCCTGCGCACGGCGTCGAGGAGCGAGTGGGGTGTCATGCCCCGCAGCATAGGGCCATCAACACAGTGAAATTGACTGGGGAAATTTCACACTGTTAATTTCACACCCGCCATGTCCACGCACACCCGCAAGAGCCACTTCCTCGGCACCAAGCTGCGCGCGCTGAGGAAGGGCAACGGCCTCACGCTGGAGGAGCTCTCGGCGCGCTGCATCCAGGAACACCCGGCGAGCGCGCCCTCGGTGTCGTACCTGTCGATGATCGAGAGCGGCAAGCGCGTGCCCGGCGACGAGGTGCTGGCGCTGCTCGCCGCGATCTTCCAGCGCGACCCGCGCTGGTTCTTCGACGGCAGCGACGCCGGGTCGGCGGCGCCCGAGCGCGCGGCGCGCGCCGGCGGCCCGGCGGGCGTGCCGCTCGAGCCGGCGTTCCTCTTTTCCAAGGAGGTGCTGCAGGCGGCGATCCCGGAGCTGCTCGCGCAGACCGGCACCACCGGCCGGCAGTTCGCGCACCTGCTGATCCGCTCGCACCAGGAGATGTCGCGCAACGACTTTCCCGACCTGGAGCGCGCGGCGGAGGGCGTGGGCGAGCGGCGCTTCCCGCTCGACGCGGACGACCTGATGCGCCTCGCCCGCCACCACGGGCTGCAGCTGAAGTGGTTCGAGAGGAAGCCCGTCCTCGCGCGCGACAACGACCGCGAGCTGCGCAGCATGCTGCGCTCTTTCTACGAGGCGCCGCGCACCGTGTACCTCAACCGCGCGCTGCAGAACGACCCGGCGCGCCTCAAGTTCGACCTCGCCGCGCACCTCGGGCACAAGGTGCTGCACGAGGGCGACGGCCTGAAATCGGCGCACGCCACCGGCGGCGAGATGGGCGGCAGCCCCGAGGGCGGCGAGCTGCCCGCGGCCGGCATGAGCGCGCAGGACGTGCTGCACGCCTGGCGCGACTTCGAGTGCAGCTTCTTCGCCGGGGCGCTGCTCGCGCCCAAGGCCCCGTTCCGCCGCTTCCTCGCGCGCGAGTCCTACCGCGTGGAAGCCGGCGAGAAGATGCAGCTCACGCCCGCGCTGGTCATGCGGCGCATGACCAAGGTGTCGCCCTACCCGTACTGGCATTTCTTCGACGCCTACCCGCCGGGCTACCTGCGCGCGGTGTACCGCGGCAACGGCATCCCGCTGCCCTGGGGCAACATGGCGCAGGCGAGCGATCCGTGCCCGCACTGGGCGGTGTTCCGCATGATCCACGAGGCGCGCGGCCCGGACCGCGGCTCGCAGATCTCGGTGCTGCGCGACGGCGAGCGCTCGCTCCTGTATTGCTGCCATTCGCGGCGCGCCTCCGACATGGCGGGCAACCCGCACGTGCTCTCGGTCGGCATCGACCTCACGCCGGCGCTCGGCTCGCACGGCGTGGACGCCGGGGAGATCGTCGGCCTGGTGAGCGAGGCGTGCCTCGAGCATCACGGCGAGGCGCGCATTCCGCGCGCCGCCGGCGAGGCGATCCGCGCGGTCGCCAGGGTGCTCAACATCGCCTGGGTGGAGGATGCGCTCGCGCAGCCGGCGCGCATCATCTGCCCGCGCAGCACGCGCTGCCCGCGCAGCGAGCCCTGCGACGGCGCGCGCGCCTCGCGCGCGCGCGAGATCACCGACGTGCGCGCGGAGATCGTCGGGCGGGCAAGGCGCGCGCGCTGAGGCGATCGGTTACAGTACCTGGATGCGCGTCCTTCTCGCCCTCGCGATCGCCGCCGGCACGGTCTCCCCGCCGGCCCTCGCGCAGCAGGTGGCGGGCGCTTTCTCGCAGGGCCGGACGCACCTCTACGTCTCCGGCGGCGCCGGCTCCGCGTTCGGCGAGAGCTACGTGGTGATCGGCGCGGGCGTCGACTACTTCCTGCTCGACGGCCTGAGCGCCGGGCTCGCCTTCGAATCGTGGTCCGGCGCCGATCCCGGCTTCACCAAGATCACGCCCTCGGTGCGCTACGTCTTCTACGGCATGCAGGCCGTGAAGCCCTACGTCGGCGCCTTCTACCGCCGCACCGACATCGACGGCCTGCCGTCGCTCGACTCGACCGGCGGGCGCGCGGGCGTGTTCGTGCAGGCGGGCCGCAATGCCTACCTGGGTTTCGGCGTGACCTACGAGTCCTACCTCGACTGCCAGCCCTCGGTGTACGCGGACTGCGACAGCACCTATCCCGAGCTGAGCTTCGCCGTCGTTTTCTAGTCCGGGCGGGCTCGTACCCGCCCTTCCTCATGTGGGGTCTTTCCTCCTGAATCCCGGGCAAAATCGGGCTTCTTCCAGAAATCTTCGCAGGAGCAACCCGATGTTTCATCCCATCACGCTGCCGTTCGGCGCCAAGATGCTGTTCAACACCGTGAAACTCAAGCCCGGCGTGAAGTTCGAGGACGTCGAGCTGGCGGTGGGCGAGATGTGCAACGTCGTCAAGGAAACCTACGGCGGCGACAAGGGCGGCTTCATCGCCGGGCAGGTGTTCAAGTTCTCCGGCTTCGTCTCCGAGCAGGGCTCGCTGAACGCCACGCGCGGCGCCGACGAGCACTACGTGATCGTCACCTACTGGCGCAGCTTCGAGGAGCACGAGCGCTCGCACGCCGACGCCACCTTCACCAACAGGTTCGAGGCGCTCGCCAAGATGTGCACCGAGACGAAGGAGCTCGGCTACGACATGCTCTGGCAGGGCGAGCCGGAAGGCTAGGGCTAGTCCATGGCCTGAGCCCCGCCGGCGCGCATCGCATCGAGCTGCGCCTGCAGGTCCGCGACGCGCGCCTCCAGCGCTTCGACCCTCGAGCGCAGATCGGCGTCGCCGGAATCCGCGGGCGCGGGCGACGCGGCCTGCGACGCGGCCGGCGCCCCGCACAGCAGCTGCGCCCAGCGGTTCTCTCGGGCGCCCGGCTGGCGCGGCAGCTCCACGACCAGCGCGCCCGCCGGGCGCGCCGCGAGCTCGTGCAGGAAGCCGGCCACCGCGGAGATGTCCGCGAACGAGTGCAGGCGGTCGCAGTTGCTGCGCAGTTCGCCCGCGGTCTGCGGCCCGCGCAGCAGGAGCACGGCGAGCACGGCGGCCGAGGTCGAGGGAATCTGCAGCGCGCGTTCCATGTTGTGCTCGTAGCGCAGCACGCGGCTGCCGCTCGACTCGATGGCGAGCGAAAGGCCGCGCAGGCGGTCCAGCGCCTCGCGCGCCTCGGCGTCGCTCACCTGCATGACGGGGTCGCGCGCGGTCTTCTGGTTGCAGCCGGCGAGCAGGGCGTTGAGCGTGAGCGGATAGCTGTCGGGCACCGAGCGCTGCTTTTCCACCAGGACGGCGAGGACGCGGGCTTCGACGGCGGACAGGACGGGAACGGCGCTCATGGTCGGGTCGCGATGCGAACGCCGATTGTAGGGCTTCGAGGCTAGTAGCCGCCCTTGCGCATGCTCTCGGGCAGCCCCGCGATCTTGCCCGCCTGCTTGGAGGGATTTCCCGGGAAGAGGTCGAAAAGCGTCTTGTTGTCCACCTTCCGGCCCTCCCACTTGTCCTGCATGGCCTTGAGGATCGCGCGGTTGTTGGGCTGCTCGCCGTTGTGGTTGATAAAGGCGTCGCGCAGGTACTCGATCACGTCCCAGTGGTCCTGGGTGAGCGTGAGGCCATCGGCGGTGGCGATCGCCTCGGCGACGTCCTTGTCCCAGTCGTCCAGGTTCACCAGAAAGCCGCTCTCGGTCGCCTCGAGTGTCTTGCCGTTCACTTCGTACGTCATGATCTCCTCTCAAAAAGATTGGTCCGCTCTGGAGCGCAGGTCGCCCAGGTCCTTGTGGGGGATGAAGAGGCCGCAGCCAAGCTTGCGCGCTTCGCCGAGACCCTGGCGCTGCAGGGCGAGCGACTGCGCGGGCGTGGCGACCGTGACCATCAGGCTGCGCGTGCGGTAGCTGCGCTGCGGCGTAGCGAGCGCCACGTCGCGACCGCAGAGCATGGTGGACGCCTCTGCACCGAGTGCGCGCAGCGCCTCGGTTGCCGCGGCGAGGAATTCCGTTTCGTCGTTTGCATCCTCGAAGATCACGCTGCGCGAGAAGAGCGACGCGATACGCAGAAGCGGCCGCGGCTGCAGCCGGCCTACGCGCATCGCGTAGCCGGCGATGTCCAGGGTCTGCCCACTGAGCGCCGCCGCATCCTGCAGGCGGCTTTCGGGAAGCCGCAGCACGAGCCTCGTGCGGTGGGAAAGCTGCAGCAGCGCGTCCTTTCCCTCGGGCCGCTGCCAGCCCGCACCCGAGGCCGCGCCGTGCACGGTGTGCAGCCCCGCCTGCGGCTCGTCCGCGAACCAGGGCAGCGCCGCCAGGATTGCCTGCGAGAGCGCGAAGGCATGGTCGACCGGCAGGCTGCGGCACTCGATCGCGAACGCGGCGTCCACGACTTCATCCATCGTACTCACTCCGCTGGCAGCGCCGCCTGCAATGCGTCGCGGTCGAACCACCACTCGTCCTGCACCAGGACGTCGACCACGTTCCGCAGGCGCGGCAGGAAGGCCGCCGGGTCGTTCAGCTCCATGTCCTCGATCCAGCGGTTGAATGCTTCCTGGCCGTCCACGCCGCTATGGCGGCGCGCGACCGTGGCCAGCAGCTGGTTGGTGTAGAGCAGCAGGTGCTCGCGATGCGGCTCGCGCGCGCGCAGGTCTACGAGGTAATGCGCGGTCACCGCCGCGACCGCCGCGCCGTCGGCATCCGGCGGCGTCTCGTCCACCACGTGCTGTAGCAGCGCCACGCTCAGCTCCGGATCCACCGGGTAGGTCACCGCCAGCCAAATCCCCATGCCGAGCGCGGCGAGCGACTGCGGCTGCTCGGCGAGGAACAGGATGTCGCAGGCCTGCGCCGCGCCTTCGCGTGCCTGCTCGGCCATGTACAGGTCGAAGGCCTCGCGCGCCGCCGCCCAGGCTTCGGCGCGCTGCTCGAGGCGCACCAGCGCGCGGCCGAGCTGCAGCAGCAGGTCCGCGCGCCGCAACGGCGCGGCGCCGGGCGAGAGCGCGTCGAGCTCCTCGCGCACGCCGGCCACCAGGCGCTTGAGCTTCCCGGTCTCCTCGGCCGCGTCGGTGCTGTCGTCGGCGGCGCCGACGGCGGCGCTTTCCTTGATGTACTTGAGCGGGATGTACTTCATGCCGGGCCGATGCGGTCCGAGTAGCGCGCGCGGTACACCAGGCGCCCCGCGCCCCGCGCGTCGGCCGCGTCCGTGAATTCGCTGCGATCGTGCAGCACGTTGTTGCACACCAGCCCCTGGCCGCCCGCGAGGCGCAGCTTGAACACGCAGGGCGAGTCGGAGTCGAGGATCTCGCGCAGGCGCTCGACCGCCGCCTGCGTGGCCGCATCGGCGCGCCAGACGATGCTGCGCGTGCGCGCGGTGTAGCGCATGTGCAGCGGGCCGCCCTCGAAGGAGAAGACCGGACCCGCCTGCGCGCCGCGCTGTGCGGCCGGATCCTCCTCATTCGCTGGCACCGTCATGGCGTCGGGCGCCGAGAGCGCCGCGACGTAGCGCGGGTCGGCGTCGCGCAGCAGGATGTAGGCGATCTCGGGGTCGAGCAGCCGGTTCTCGCCGCCCGAGGCGGCGGGGCGCACGCAGTGCAGGAGGAAGGCGCGGATGCGGCTCGAGGGCGGGTTGTAGTAGCCGTCGGTGTGCCAGAGAAGGCGCCGGTTGGAGTAGGGGATGTAGCCGCGGCCGGACTTCTCGGCCGCCACCTCCAGAGAGGTGATGCCGTCCTCGTCCGCGAGCGGATTGGCCTGCAGGCGCGCGAGGCCCAGGCGCGCGCCGAGGCGCCGCGGGATGTCCTTGTCGGCCACGCCGGCGAGCGGGCTCGAGTACACGGCCATGTTTGCGGCGGCGCACACACGGCGGATCTGCGCGGCTTCGCTCTCGCTGAGCTTGCGCGGATCGCGCACCTCCACGACCAGGTCCTCGGCGCGCTTCGGGGTGCGCGAGAGCTTCTCCTCGCGCCAGCGCAGGTAGGCCTGCGGCCGATCGAGGTCGAAGGGGGATTCGCGTTGCAGGACGGCGTTCAAGGCGCGCGGGCCCGGAAAAATCGGGGCTGACACGCTACCGCATTTGCCGCCGCTTAGGTCATTAGCAACTCCTATATCTCCAAAGGGTAGGGCGGGGCCCGAGCGTCTATCCCCAAATTCAAGCTTGCGCGGGCGGTGTGGTGATTACACTTTCGGGGCTCCATGGCACCCTGAGGAGGGCAAGCGATGTCCGACGCCCGCACGCCGCCGAAAGACCCGGCACGCCATAGCACGTTCCTGCCCAAGGAGAAGAAGTCCACCAAGGCCTTCCATCCGACGCCGATGCTCGACCAGCTGGAAAGCGGCCCCTGGCCGAGCTTCGTCACGGGCCTGAAGCGCCTCGCGCACGAGAACAACATGATGGTCGACCTGCTCGGCCAGCTCGAGCACTCGTACAAGACGCGCCTGGGGTACTGGAAGGGCGGCACGGTGTCGGTGTTCGGCTACGGCGGGGGCATCATCCCGCGCTTTTCCGAAGTGGCGAGCATGTTCCCGGAGTCGAAGGAATTCCACACGCTGCGCGTGCAGCCGCCCGCGGGCAACCACTACACCACCAAGATGCTGCGCCAGTTGTCGAACTCCTGGAACAAGTGGGGCTCGGGCCTGATCGCCTTCCACGGCCAGACCGGCAACATCATGTTCATCGGCTCGACCAGCGAGAACACGCAGCACTTCTTCGACGAGATCAACGAGTACGGCTTCGACCTCGGCGGCGCGGGGCCGTGCGTGCGCACGGCGATGTCCTGCGTGGGCGCGGCGCGCTGCGAGCAGTCGTGCACCAACGAGCACCGCATCCACCGGACGCTCGTCAACAACTTCATCGACGACATGCACCGCCCGGCGCTGCCCTACAAGTTCAAGTTCAAGGTCTCGGGCTGCCCGAACGACTGCATGAACTCGATCCAGCGCGCCGACTTCGCCGTCATCGGCACCTGGCGCGACGACATGCAGGTCGACCAGAAGGGCGTGAAGGACTACATCAAGGGCCACGGCCGCAAGTACACGATCGACAACGTGATCGCGCGCTGCCCGACCCAGGCGCTGTCACTGAACGACGACGACACGCTGGAAGTGGACAACAAGAGCTGCGTGCGCTGCATGCACTGCATCAACGTCATGACCAAGGCGCTCAAGCCCGGCAAGGACCGCGGCATCACGCTGCTGATCGGCGGCAAGCGCACGCTCAAGATCGGCGACACGATGGGCACGGTGATCGTGCCGTTCATGAAGATGGACACCGACGAGGACTACGACAAGCTGCGCGAGCTCGCCGCCACGGTGATCGACTTCTGGGCCGAGAACGGCCTGGAGCACGAGCGCTGCGGCGAGATGATCGAGCGCATCGGCCTCGCCAACTTCCTCGAGGGCATCGGCATCGAGGTCGACCCGAACATGATCACGCACCCGCGCACCAGTTCCTACGTGCGCCTGGACGACT